>Ga0193751_1001760_pt1 | contig 13571 bp, 13 predicted proteins | sample L1c2metaG_FD_143050 | JGI IMG/M metagenome (GOLD analysis project Ga0193751, IMG submission 143050) | Soil microbial communities from a riparian zone of the East river system, Colorado, United States - L1c2 | ecosystem: Environmental > Terrestrial > Soil > Riparian zone | place: USA: East River... | reverse complement strand
CACCGCGTCATCGAAATCCGTCGTGGTGAAACGGGGGCCGTGCAACTGCAGCCTTGCCACGACGCGGTGAAGAAACGTGCCGCGCTTTTCCACGGGCAGCTTACCGGCAGTGGTCTTGACGGCGGCTAATTGGTTGTCGCTGAGGGCGAGCATGGGCGGCAGAATCACTCGCGGGCCATACTGCATCATGGTCTTGTATTTGCAGCGGCTGTCAACTCAAACGCGGCGAATTGACCACGGCGGCGGGAAGCGAGAGCAGGCAAAGATGACACCTGTCCTTTCCGAAAATTCCATCCGGCCTGGATCGCATCGTGAGACAGAATCATCGCATCATTGACAGCAATGTTTGCGATCCTGCACGCGCTCGGAATCTTCGTGGCTGGCATGTTCAAGTCGCGGAGCCGGCTTGAAGCCGAGAACTTGTTTCTCCGTATCAGCTCAACATTGCGTTACGGTCATCCATATGAGCAGCGCGCGGTCACTGCCGCGAAGTCGAACACAAGGTGGTGCCCGCCGCGCTCTGAACCAGGATGCCCCCGTCCATCGGGCGGCTGAGCCCATCGGCACCGTCACATCACGACCCGTTCTTGGCGGTCTTCATCACCAATATTGCCGAATCTAGGTTTTCGGCACACACACCTGGTCAGAATCGCGCATTTTTCCGCTGATTTTAAATTCATGAATTTGCAAAACACGGTCATTCGCATAATGACAGGTTATGGAACAGGGCAGGTCAATTAGCACAGCCTCCTATCCGCTATTTCTAAGCCCTGCAGAGATGCCGTTGATGGTGAGCTGAATGCCGCGCAAGACTTGCTCATCAGCTTCGTTGGCGCGATGCTGCTTCAATAGCTCAACCTGTACGTGGTTGAGTGGGTCGAGATAGGGGAACCGATTGCGGATGGAACGCTCGAGGAGGGGATTGCCTTCGAGCAGTCTCGTTTGTCCAGTGATAGGCAATAGCATTTCGATCGAGAGTGCACGCTCCGCAACCAAACGCGGGAAGATCGCTTCGCGCAAGGGTTCGTCCGTTACCAGATTGGCATAGCGGGAAGCAATTGGAACGCTAGTCTTCGAGAGCACCATATCCATGTTTGACAGGAGCGTGCGAAAGAATGGCCAGTCGCGATACATCGATCGCAGTCGTTCGAGGCCTTCGTCTGAAAGCCGGGCGAGATATGCCTGCACGGCGGAGCCAAAACCGTACCAACCCGGCAGCATTAAGCGACATTGAGCCCAACTGAACACCCATGGGATCGCACGCAAGTCCTCAATACGACGCGTCCTGGCTCGGGAGGCCGGTCGACTACCGATGTTCAGCGACGCGATCTCATCGATGACGGTCGAGGCCCAAAAATAATCCTCGAAACCGGGTGTGTCGTAGACAAGCGCCCGATAGGCGACGAAAGCGTCATGTGATAACTCCTCCATCGCCAAAAGATACGTTTCACTCGGGGCCTTGCGTTCAGGTTCTAGTAGAGATGCTTCAACTGTCGCGGCTACCAACGTCTCCAGGTTGCGACGGCCAACCTCAGCCCTGCTGTACTTACTGGAGATGACCTCGCCTTGCTCTGTGATGCGGATCTGTCCTCCGATGGCTCCGCCGGGCTGGGCAAGAATGGCATCGTAGCTCGGGCCGCCACCGCGTCCAACCGAGCCGCCACGCCCGTGAAACAGTCGCATCCTCACTCTGTGCCTGCGAAATACCTCAATCAGCTCGATCTCCGCCTTGTAGAGTTCCCACCCAGATGTGACGAAGCCACCATCTTTGTTGGAGTCCGAATAACCGAGCATTACCTCCTGCACGTCTCCGCGGCTCGCAACGAGCTTGCGATAGACCGGCAACGTGAGGGCAGCATCCATAACGGCGGCGCAACCGCGAAGATCATCGATTGTCTCGAACAGCGGAACAATATCGATGTCGCTGCGTCCGTCGGCGCTCACGAGTCCGACCTCTTTTAGGAGCAAGGCCAATTCCAGCAGGTCGGATACGTTTTCGGCCATCGAGATTATGCTGGTGCGCACAATATTTTCGCCATGCGCGGTGCGAGCGTCGACCGCTTGTCGAAAGATTGCCAATTCGGCGCGGGTCTCGGCCGAGTAGGCGAGAAGCGGTAAAACGAGCGGGCGCGGCGTTGCGAGTTCGCCAGCAAGCAACTCAACGCGCTGGTTTTCTGCTAGAGCCGTATACCCAATTCCTGGCGTCGCAACTTCAAGGAGTTCGGCAACTGTCCGTTCATGCACCGCGGAATTCTGTCGCAAATCGATGCTCGCGAGATTAAAGCCGAAACAATCGATCGCGCGCCTGAGGCGACGTAGACGGCCGCGTGCGAGGATGCGAGAACCATGCTCGCATAACGATTTGTGGATAACATCGAGATCCACCTTCAGCTCGTACGCCGAATGGTAGGGGAGCGATTTGCCAACGGGCGCAGGCGTTACGGCATGACCGTCGATCGAAGCCAGCGTTGCCGCGACGCGGGCAAAAATTCCAGAGATAGCCCGCCGATACGGTTCATCGGCTCGATGCGGGGAGGTGTCCTGTGAACGATCAGCGAGTTCCGCGAGTGCATCCGAAACAGTCACAACTCGCGTGCTAAGTGAGAGCTCGGCTCCCAGCGTGTGCAACTCCTCGAGATAGAAGCGTAGCGCGGTATTCGCGTGCATACGCGCGGTGTCACGCAGCACTTCTGCTGTGACAAAGGGGTTTCCGTCCCGATCGCCGCCAATCCAGCTCCCCATCCGAAGGAAGGTGCCAACCTCAGTATCTAACGGCGAGGGGTCGATCTTCGCAAGTTCGTCCTCCAGTGATAAATGAAGCTGCGGGACTTCCTGGAGGAAGGTGTAGTCATAGTAACTGAGACCGTTAGCTACTTCGTCAAGCACGGTGAGTGTCGTGCGTCGCAACAAACTGGTTTGCCACAAGGTGACAACAGCACGATGCAGCTTATCGACAAGCTCGTCTCGTTCCTCTTCAGTCAAATCGTGACGATTACGTTCCTCAAGTAGATCGGCGATAGCCATTTCGTGCGTCATTGTACTCTTCCGCTGCACCTCCGTTGGATGCGCGGTCAAGACTGGACTAATCAACGCGGTCTCGAACCAGGTGCGAAGTTGTCGCGACCCAATGCCGGCGGCGATCACGCGACCGATCGCAAAAGCAAGCGTACCGCCGCGCGGCGCCGAGCCCGCCAACATATGCGCTCGATTGCGTCGGATATGGTGTCGATCTTCCGCGATATTAGCGAGATGCGAGAAATAGCTGAAGGCTCGTACGATGCGCGTAGCCTCCACCGTTGGCAGCTCGTCTAACGTGTTCTCAAGTTCGCGTCGCGCTGTTTCATCAGCATCGCGGTGGAAGCGCACAGAATTGATGCGAATACGTTCGACGAGATCAAAGACGTCCGCGCCCTCCTGGTCACGAATAGTATCGCCGAGCAGCCTTCCCAGCATGCGAATGTCTTCACGTAGCGGGGAATCTTTATCGAGATCGCGCCCGCCGGCGTCGTCTCGATTGGATTCCACGGCCGTGATGGGTTGCGGCTCGGTCACGAAAAGACCCTTGATGTCCCTGTCGGAAACTCAAACTCGAACATATTGGTGGTGTAGTCCGCCCAAAAGTGGCACCGGAATTATGCGGCCTGCGCTTCGGACGGCACGTGGGATAGGCGCATCCTTCTGCAGCGATAGGTGCGTGCGAACTTCGTTGTAGTACCTTTGATACGAATTGAGCAGATGGCGAAGATGCCGTTCACCGAAGACAACCACGTGATCGAGGCAGTCCCGCCGGATCGAACCGATCAGCCTCTCCGCGTGTCCATTTTGCCAAGGCGACCGCGCAGAGCTCGGTCGGTCCCGTATGCCCATTGCCTCAAGGCGCCTGATGAAGGTTTCGCCGTAACCACCGTCTCGATCACGGATGAGATATCGCGGTGCCTCGTTCCAGCCACAGGCTTCAGTCAGCTGACGGGCGATCCATTCGGCGTTCGGATGCGCGGTCACACTTAGCCACAGAAGCTTTCGGCGCGAATGTCGCAGGATCACAAGTCCATACAACAGTCGAAACGAAACCGTCGGGACGACGAACATGTCAATCGACGCGATGGCATCGGTATGATTGCGAAGAAACGTCTTCCAGCCCTGTGACGGTGGCCGCCTTCTCCTCGCCATGTATTTTGCCACGGTCGTCTGGCCGACAGCGATACCGAGCTTGAGTAACTCGCCGTGGATGCGCGGTGCGCCCCAAAACGGATTGGCGAGGCTCATCTCCCGAACGAGCTGGCGAATGTCCGCTGATGTCTTTGGCCGACCGCCGAGAGGACGTGACTTGCAGCGCCAATAGGCTCGAAAACCAGCGCGATGCCAGCGGATCACCGTTTCCGGAGCGATGATTTTCAGTGCCTCCAGCACCTTGGGCGCCAGGCGATAGAGGGCGATTAGCACCGCGCGGTCAATGTTGCCTAGTGCCACCCGCCTGGGCGATTTGCGCCGCAACACATTGAGCTGATGTCGCAGGACCAGGATTTCGGCTTGCAGCGCCACCCGCGACCGGAACAGGCCGACCACTGCGCACCAGATCAAGCTGCACAAGTCCCTCATCCCAGCGATAGTCAGCCGATTCGCAGGCGATCGTCACCAGGGTTGGGTTTGCGGTAGGGACAGGTGTTTCGGCCGTCATCGTCGCGCGGCCTGTCGCCGTGTTCCTTCAGGGACTGAAGGAGGCTGGCTACGTCGAAGACTAGAGCGTGGCGATCGAATATCGCTGGGCCGAGGGACAATACGATCGACTCCCGGCCCTCGCCGCCGAACTAGCACGGCATCACGTGGCGGTAATCTTTGCCGCAGGCGGCGATCCCTCGGCTCTTGCGGCCAAGGCTGCAACAACGACGATTCCGATTGTATTTATAGTCGGTAGCGATCCGGCCAAGTTAGGCCTCGTCGCGAGCCTCAGCCGGCCAGGAGGAAATGCAACTGGGGTAAATCTTTTTATCACAGAAATGGAGGCCAAGCGATTAGAGCTTCTGCACGAACTAGTGCCGAAAGCTACAGTGCTCGGCGTGCTCATAAACCCAAAGACAGCTATTGCAGAGGCCCAGTTGGGCGATGTGCAGTCAGCGGGGCGCTTGCTCGGACAGCAGATCGAAGTTTTCAATGCCAGCAATGCACACGACGTCGACATTGCCTTCGCGAACCTCGCCACAAAGAAGATTAGCGGGCTTGTAGTTACGGCCGACCCCTTTTTTTACAACCGTCGCGATCAGATAATCTCGCTAGCGGCACGCTACGCTATACCTGCTGTCTATTTTTTTCACGAGTTCGCCGCTGCCGGCGGTTTGATCAGTTACGGGACCAGCCTCACGGGCGCGTTTCACCAAGTAGGCGTTTATACTGGAAAGATTCTCAGCGGGGCCAATCCAGCTGAGCTGCCAGTCGTGCAGCCGACCGAGTTCGATCTGGTAATCAACCTTAGGACCGCCAAGGCGCTGGGCATCACGGTGCCTCAAACGCTTCTTGTGGCTGCCGACGAGGTGATCGAATGAGGCGGCGCGAGTTCGTTACGCTTCTCGGCAACACTGCCCTCGCGTGGCCACTTGCCGCGCGCGTCCAGCAGTCTGCGATGCCGGTGATCGGTTTCCTCAGCGGCGCATCGCCGACGCCCTTCGCGCATCTTCTCGCCGCGTTTCGCCAAGGTCTAAGTGAAATGGGCTATGTCGAAGGCCGCAACGTGGCGATCGAATTTCGTTGGGCGGAAGGTCGATACGATCGGCTGCCGGAAATGGCGGCCGATCTTGACCGCCGACACGTGACAGTAATCACTGCAACTGGTGGCGAGCAGGCGTCATGTCCGGTTGTGGCCCCGAAGGGACCCTCGGGCGATGTCCGTCATAGTACGCTATCGGGAGCTAACCGGACGTGACTCGGACATCGGATCTTGTCCGTTCATGACCTAGGCTGTGTAAAAACGCAGAAAATCCCAGATCGAGCGAAATCGGGTGTACCTAAAAACGTTCGCGCACCTCAATGTGCTTTGGAGGAGTGTTTATTCTATCGGCTTCGCGCGCCGCTGCAGACATCACCCGGCATCTTAACCGAGCCTATAATCCGTCGCGTCCATCCCAGCGCGTGTGGACTAACTTCCCCATTCCACGCTGCCCGACTGGCGATTTGCAGAAAATGACTCTGCTATAACGGTGCCTCCCGTTACCTGAGCGGCCCGGCATTTGAGAAAGGGCAGATGACCGTTGACCCCAGCGGAACCGAGCAGCCTCAAACCAGGTATTGCGAGAGACTGATGACGCTTGTGTAACTTTATTTCGAAATTGCAGGCCCAAAGAGTATCGCCGCCGGACTAGGAGTAAATCATGAGTGAGTCCCATTGCGGCGCTGGCCGCACTCGGCGACGCTGAACGCGTGTTTAACGATGATGCCACCTATCTGCTTTATGAGGAGGCGCGCTCGTCGTCCGTCGGGCTCCTCGCAATGACGAGGCTGATCACTCCGCAGGCGTCGCCGACACGCGTTGCGCAGCGAGCGCGGTCGGAGCTTCGCCGCGCACCGCGTTCTCGGGCGCCGGCTCGAGATCCGCCTTGGCGCCGCGCAGTCGGAAATAGATCTGCGATCCGATTAGGATTAAGCACAGCGCGACGAAGACCGCGCTGATGGGCCGCTCGACGAATACGGTAATATCACCGCGCGAGACCAGCATGGCGCGGCGGAAGTTCTCTTCGAACCGCGGCCCAAGAACGAAGCCGAGCAGAATTGGCGCCGGATGGAAGCCGAGTCGCAGCAGGACGTAGCCGAACAGGCCGATCACCGCAACTTCGCCCACCTGGAAGAAGTCGTTATTGGCGGCGTAGACGCCGATGCAGACGAAGAACAGCGCGCTCGGATAAAGGAAGCGATACGGAATCGCCAGCATCTTCACCCAGATGCCGATCAGCGGCACGTTGAGCAGCACCAGGATGATGTTGCCGATCCAGAAGCTCGCGACCAGGCCCCAGAAAATATCCGGATGTTGTGAGATCAGCTGCGGCCCGGGCACGATGCCCTGGATCATCAAGGCGCCGAGCATGAGCGCCATCACCGCGTCGCCGGGGATGCCGAGACTCATGGTCGGGATAAAATCGCCCTGAACCGACGAGTGCGTGGAGGCCTCGGGGCACACCACGCCTTCGATCAGGCCGGTGCCGAATTTTTCCGGATGTTTGGAGATTTTCTTCTCCGTCGCATAGGCGACGAAGGAAGCGATGGTCGGGCCGGTTCCTGGAATGAGCGAACAAAGGCTGCCGACGATTGTGCCGCGCCACATCGGGAAGAAAGCGCGTTTCATGTCGGCCTTGGTGGGCCGCATGTCTTTGATGCCGACATTGGTGTAATTGGTATTGATCGGCGCGACCTGATTGACGCTATTCATGAACTCGGCAATGCCGAACAGACCGAGCGCCAGGGCAATCAGCTCGATGCCGTCGTCAAGTTCGGCCATGCCGAAGGTAAAGCGCTCCGAACCGGACTCGAGATCGGTGCCGACCGAACCCAGGAACAGCCCAAGCACGGTCATGGCGACGCCCTTGATGGGCGAACCGCGCGCCAGCGTCGAGCCGGCGAGTAGCCCCAACAACATCAGCGAGCAACCTCGGCGGGACCGAATTGCAAGGCCGCCCTCACCAAAAGCGGCGCCAGGAAGATCATTTCGGTGATCCCCCAGGAGGCGCCCACAAAGGAAGCAAATACAGTGAGGCCAAGCGCTGCGCCGCCGCGTCCCTGCTTGGTCATTGGGAAGCCGTCGAGACACGTCACCGCATGCGGCGGATGGCACGGCAGGTTTAAGAGGATCGAGCAGATCGCGCCGCCATATTGCGCGCCGTACATGACGCCGCCCAGCATCAGGATGGCGCCCACGGGCTTCATGCCGAAAGTCAGCGGTAGCAAGATCGAGATCGTGGCGAGCGGGCCCATGCCCGGCAGCACGCCGACCATATTGCCGACCAGCACGCCGACGAAGCACCACATAATATTGTGCGGTTCGAAGGCGACGCCGAAACCATACCAAAGGTCGGTAAGCGCTTGTTCGATCAAAACTCGCCCTCCACGTCAGGATCGGCATCGGTACCTGGAGGAAGTAGGAAAACCAGCGCCACGCCGAAGATTGTCACCACACTGGCGAGGACGCTCTTCTAATTGGCTCCCCTGATGATGTTCTCACATCGGTGGATTGAGGCCGTTGCGCCCAACGGTGATGTTTGATGCCTCGATCGTGCCGTCTGGAAGCTTTTTCGCAGTCGCTGAGAACACCTTTTCACCGGGCCTGAGGTCGGCGTCTGTGGCTGGTGCAAAAGTGACGACACTAGCATTCGGTGACACCTCGAATGTTTTTTCACCGTCCTTGTATTTCAAAACGAGACTCTTGCCGTTGCTACTGGCGACGTTGGTCGCAACCGTGGCATTGGTCATTGTGCTGTTAGGCAGGAGATCCCAAGGACGATGGCCTTCGCCAGTCCCGCGCATTGCTTCAGGAAAGATATGAATTTCCACTGCCTTCTGTGTGCCATCGGGCTGCGGCAATGCTGTAATGCCGACAAAGGAACCAGGCTTGATGTCGCTCAGCGACGCTTTGATGACGGCGCGTACCGGTGCATTTTCGGCGAGCTTGACCTTTAAATTTTCGCCGCCACGTGCTTTTACGTCCAAAACTTGATGATCTTTGCTCTCAATCGTACCGCGCACGCGCACCGCATCGGGGGGCTGTTGCGCGACGGCAATGGAAACCATTAGAAGAAGTGCCGTCGCGCTAGCGGCTTGCTTTAGCACCATGATGTTCTCTCCTGAACGAACCGGTTCGCCGATCTAGTTCCAATCGGCTTCCGAATTAATTCGGCCAAGAACCGGTGCGTTCCAGCGCCGAAGGCCCCGCATGTCAGCCACTCGAAATTGGATGGATGGACGGCAAGCGAAATCAAAGAAATCAAAAAAGAACCGAACTTCCCAACGCCGAAAACTGGTTCAAATGCGTTTGAGCCTAATCACGGGGGCTAAGCGCCGTCGGAAGGACTGGCGGGATAGGCCATAATTGAATCGCTGATCGCCCTCGCCAACGAGGTGATCAAACAGAAACGAATACGGCACCGCCAGATACCTGAAGCTTTCATTTCAAGAGAGTTCCTTCAGATAAGCTTCGACATTGTGTCGCGCTAGCGCAATGGAACTTGCGGAACGATCGCACGAAGCAGCCCGTTTTAAATGTAAGACGATCATCGCCTAAGTTCCGGGAGGATTCGATGGATCGTCCAAAAAGCAAACACGAAGTTTACATGGCAATAAGACCGAACAGAAGTTCGGTCTGTCAGGCCATTATCGCGAGATTGGAATTAAGGCGGTGGCCGCAGCGACTCGCAAAGAAAGTACCGGCTCGCCTTGGACCCGTACCGCGATGGCGATAAACCGCAAAGGAACAATACGGAAGGAGGATACTATGAATACTATGAATGAAGACAGCATGAGCAGAATAGCCCGCGAAAACTTTGACAAAACGCTAGAGACAGGCGCGGAGACCGTGCGTGGGATTCAGGAGGGGGTTACAGCGGCGCGTGAGAATGTGCGCGATCTGAACGTCAGGCTAATTGATATGGCGCAGGCAAATACCGATGCTGCTTTCGACCTTGCTCGCGAAGTCGCAGAAGCCAAAGCGCCGTCGGATTTGGTCCAGGCTTGGACAACGCACGCGACCAAACAGTTTGACATGCTTACCAAACAGGCGAGTGAATTGACGACACTAAGTCAACGGTTCGCCAACACATCGGCGGGCCGCGTAAGCCAGGGTTCCAAGCGACAATAGGTCTAACATGGGTCGGTTGGCGCGCAGCCGTGAGCCGCGCGCCAATTCTTGTGGGGTTTTTCGTTGGTAATGAGTGGAGGTGCAACATGTTCAAAAGTCTGGACATTCAGAAGGATATGGAAGTTGTGAGCTTGGACGGCAAACACGTTGGTACCGTCGACCACTTGGAGGCTGCCGACCGCATCATATTGAGCAAGGACGATCCGAAAGCGGGCGGCCGGCAACACCTCATCTCGATCGATTGGGTCGATTACGTGGACCAGAAGGTCCATCTCAATAAGCCGTCAACAAAAGCAACGTCGGAATGGCAGGCGGCTGCCTAAGCCTACGCTTTCGCCCCCGAATAATAGCCCGGCCTCTGCGCCGGGCTATCCGCTTAATTCGCACCGGGGCAACGTGATGCTCATCAAGAAACACGACAGGAGCAGAATCGTTGAAATTGAAGATGGTTCTTTGTGGCGGATTTGGCCCGGCGATATTGCTTTGACCTTAAGTTGGCTGCCGACCACCGACCTTCGCGTATCGGCAATCGGTGACGAGTTTTGCTCGCACGCGCTTATCGATCAAACTGCTGGCTCTCGGGTTCGTGTGATCGAAGCAAGCAAGGACTGGCCCGTTGAACAGGTGCGCCGGTTCATGAAGAAAGGGTAGTCCCGTGAACCGCCGATCAATGTCCGCTCTCGGGGTAAGGCGGAGGCTTAGTGTTTTACAGACGCTAGCGGCCATTGGCTCGACTTAGCCGCCCGAGCAGCAAAGCCCACCGCAGCCGACCATCCGCCGGTCAGAGCGACGCTCGGGAGCGTTGACGCCGAATAGTGCGAACCTTCTACTGGCGGCTTTCGTCCATCACTGCGACAGACGGGATACGCGCTCAAGCTGCAGCACGAGGCGCAGCAGCGATATGACTACGTCATTGATGTCGCCGTCACGGGCGGCCTAACTCGTGATACAGAAAATTTTTGCTTAGACTACGTTCCAGCACCCGGCATGAAGCAGCGTATTTGCGTTGTCCCATCATTGTCCTTGTACGGCCAGACTACGGTCGGCCCAAAACGGTTGGGCTCGGTTACAATCGCGGCGTCGGGCACGACAACCCATTGCCCATAAATTCGCACACGATAGTGCTCATCCTGTGTGTCCCAGTCGACATCTTGCACTCTGAACCCGTCGGCAAATGAGCAGCACAATCCCTTTCCGCTCGCCAGGCGGTCGAACCACGGCTTGAGCGGAGAATCAGCAAATCGGCCGTCGTCACGTGCGAGCAGTTGGCCTGGAACGAGTAGCGTCAGGCAAAACGCGGAGATTGCCAGATCGTTGCGTCCGTACATCATGGCCTCCATCGATGGGTGCCGCGAGTCCGATTGGTAAGCAAGCAATGTGCCAAAGTGGCCACCAGTCGATAGGTGGCCACTTTGTAGAATTTTGGTGCGAACGGTCAGGCCATATAAGCGACGCGCCGCTGGGATTGAGCTTCAACGGCAGTCCTTGGTTCCGCTGGCAATTGCAGAACTATGGCCTGCTGGCCCTCACACAGTGTTGTCAGAAGCACCGTGCGGCCGTCCGGAAATTCCAGCGCGTCGTGATGCGCCGCAATCTTTTCTCTGTGGATTTGCCGAAAGATTGCTGTCTTATGCTCGATCACTTTATCGCGCCAGGCTATTAGGCCCGTCGGTAAGCACGTAACCTCTTGCAAAAAAGACAGCTCCGTACCCGGAAGTACGCAGACCGCTACGTTCACATCTTCGGATGCTGCGAATCCTCGCGTGCCGGTACCAAAATCGCGCGTCGTTAGCTTGTCGCCAACTTTCGCCGGCCGCGACTTGACGCTGTGGAGACTGTAGTCGCACATCTGGGAACTCCCCTATTGGGAAAGCCCCTCAGCCAACGCAATTTTACCTCTTTCTCGATCTTAACGCATCACCAAACTGAGCCGACGTCCGCGTGACTGACGGCGGACGTCCCGTCGTACGATCGCCGGTCCGAGCAGGCTGTGCGCGGAAGTTGTGTGTTTGACACGCGACCGATTACAAGAACAAACCACGACGCAAGCAATCTGACTCAGTCGGCTAGCTTACGGTTCATGATTTGATCGAGCGCCGCGGGCCGGCACGTCGGTCAAGGTCACTTTGTGGCGCATAGCGACTTTTGTGGCGCATAGCGACTAACGTTGCGAAGCTGCGGGACCTGTTAGGGCGAGCCCTAAGCAAGAAGAACGATGAGCAAGACTTACGCAATTGCTGATCTACACGGGCGCCTTGATCTACTCGAAATGGCGCTGGCTACGTGACGTGGGATGTCTGATCTTGAGGGATTAGCGGACTAGTCGCAGACCAGAGGACAAGTCGCATTTTGACCCAGAGCGGACCCGTCGGAGGTCCTTGGTCAATACTTCCAGGTCCCGGTTTTCTTTCACTGTTTGACAGGTTCTCACCGTAACTCATCAAACCGCCCGTCCTCGAACGGCGCACTTCAGTTTTTGGGCGTCGTCTCAGCTGGCCCCGGATGCACCCCATCCCCCGACACCCCCGCGTCCGAGAGGCCACGCTGCAGCTTGAGTGCGAACGGCAGCGAGGCACTTGTGTGTTCATTACAAAGTGACAGGGGCGTTTCGCCACGGAGTTGTTCTCAATTGACTCTCGCGCACGACGCACTCGTGGGGCTCAATGACGCTCTGTACTTGATATTCAAATTGGCCGTCGCGCTCTGGCAATCTTTTGACGACGACATACGGTCCATCTGGCGCGTTCAGAGCACGTACAAGAAACAAACGCTGACCAAGCTTGAATTTGTGCTCGGGCATCACGCGCCACCACTCCACAAGTCGCGAGTGTATCACCTTTAGGCACGGAATCGAACATGTTGCACCCCCGGAACTAATAAACGCCTAACGCGTTTGTACATGAAGAAGCCCCGCGCGGACGGGGCATTTTGTTATGGTGGCCCGCAATGCTAGAAACAACCGATTTCTTTCAGGATCAAATTAAGCAATGTCGCGATCTCGCCGCGAGAGCTGCCAACAAAAGTGATCGCGAATTTTGGATCCGGCTCGCCAATCGCTGGGAAGAAGTGCTGAGAGCCCAACAGCGCGGTGCCCCCGAAGCTGTCCAGAAGGTCAGGTTCGAGCGACCGATACTGACAAAGCGACGCGCTGCTTAGCCACAGCAAAAAGGAAGCCCGGACCGCCGGACCACCGAAGTCTAATCACGGTCGGGCTTACGGGTGCGCGGAATTGCGCACACATCCACTTAAGCGAATGCCAATCCCTACGCCGGTTTAAGATTGCTGAACCTCGCGGGCGCGAATTCGGCAAATTCCTCGCCGCCGAAACCGACAAATGGGCCAAGGTGATCCACGACGCCGATCTAAAGCTGATGGAGTAGTGGCGCGACGGCCGACGCGAAGCGCCGGTGCGTAGCGCAGGCGCATTGTCGGTCCCTCAGGAGGTATGTCTGCTTTGCCCGCGTCACCCGACATCGCACTGCCGTCGGACAATGACCGCTGATGACCCACTGCGGAAGTGGAGTGTGCATCGCAGCAGTCGATCTCTTCGTACGAGCAACGAGAAGTTAATTGATCCTCTGCCCCGTAAAGCGATCTCGTCCGTGCCAAAACTCGCAAGTCGGACACCATTCGCCTTCGTAGTCGATTCCTTGTTGGTGAGGGCAGCCAATTATGGAGTCGGTCATCGCAACCGATAGCACTCGATGCTTTTCGATAAATTCCAATATCTCTCGGGCGA
>Ga0193751_1001759_pt1 | contig 13583 bp, 12 predicted proteins | sample L1c2metaG_FD_143050 | JGI IMG/M metagenome (GOLD analysis project Ga0193751, IMG submission 143050) | Soil microbial communities from a riparian zone of the East river system, Colorado, United States - L1c2 | ecosystem: Environmental > Terrestrial > Soil > Riparian zone | place: USA: East River... | reverse complement strand
CGGTCCGTGGATGCGAAAGATGGTTGCGTAATACGGGATGTCCTTATCCTGCAAAATGTGTACGCGTCCATCTTCAACGTAGTCGTCGGTGACCTGCGAAACTGTGGTGGTGGCGGCTACGCGGCTGATGAAAAGCAGAGCCGCGAGGATCATGCCCGCCTGCACGGCCACAGTAAGATCGGCGAAGACCGTCAGCGCGAATGTGACCAGCCACACGCTGATGTCGGTTTTCGTGAGCTTGAGCAGTGACGGAATCTCGCGCCACTCGCCCATGTTGTAGCTCACCACCATCAGGATTCCCGCCAGCACTGCCATGGGCACGAAACTCACCAGCTTCGAAGCAAACAGCAGAATCGCCAACAGGGTCAGGGCGTGAATCATGCCCGCTACCGGCGTTTTTGCTCCCGAACGAATGTTGGTTGCGGTGCGGGCGATGGCGCCGGTTGCGGGCAAGCCACCAAACATTGGCGAAAATATATTTGCGATTCCCTGTGCAACGAGTTCGACATTCGGATTGTGCCGGTCGTTTCTATCAACATTGCTGCTATTGCTCATCCGATCCGACACTACCGCCGACATCAGCGACTCGATCGCGCCCAGCATGGCGACCGTCAGTGCCGGGCCCAGGAGTCCGTGAATCAAATCAAAACGAAACGCGGGAATGTGCAGATGCGGCATGCCGCTGGGAATTCCATTGAAACGTGAGCCGATGGTTGCGACCGGCAGTTTGAAAATCCATACCGCAAGCGTGCCCAGCACCAGGGCCACAATCGCGCCGGGAATCCGGTTTGAAACTGTGCGACAGACAATGATGATGACGATGGTGCCGGCGGCCAGCGCGGTGGCTTCGAACGAGAAGGTATGAAAATTCTGAGCCAGCGCTTGCATGCGCGCCCAGAACACGCCGGGAACTTTTTCAAGGTTGAGGCCGAAGAAATCTTTCACCTGCGTGCTGGCGATCAGGATGGCAATGCCGTTCGTGAACCCGATAACGATCGGGCGCGGAATGAACTTTACCGCCGTACCCATGCCAGTGAGCCCCATGATGACGAGAATGACTCCCGCCATCACTGTGCACATGAACAGGCCTTCGACGCCATGAACGGCAACAATACCGGCAATGACGACCACAAAGGCTCCGGTTGGGCCGCCGATCTGGGTCGTCGATCCGCCGAGCGCGGAGATCAGAAAGCCGGTGACCACAGCGCAGTAAATGCCGGCTTGGGGCGTGAGTCCCGACGCGATCGCAAAGGCCATCGCCAGCGGCAGCGCGACAAGGCCTACGGTGATTCCGGCAAGCAGATCGTGCAGGAATTTATTCAGATTGTAGTCGCGCAGGCAAAGAACTGATTTGGGGAGCCAGCGATCGCGTGCGAGTGTGGGTTCCATTAGGAACATCAATTATCGCAAGTGGCGGACGAGGGCCATAGTCCCCGAAAGGTGTATGGCCAGGACGATCCTTTTGGGTGCAAAGAGGCAAAGAGGGGGGCCGAGCTGCGCTTGAGTGGGACGGGAGAGAACCCCGTCCCACACGAGCGTCCGCGTACTTTCTAGAACAGATTCCACAGGAACTGGTTGTACACCTCGTGGTGGAACTGCACTTCGGCCGGCTTGACAATCGTGCCCAGCAGGCGCGGGCAGCGGTCGGCCGATGCCTGTTTCAGGTCGGCGTAGCGGCCTTTGACGTCTTCCCCGAGGAGTTTGCTCGTCCATTCAGCTTTGCGGAAGTTGTCGATTGCGGTGTAGATGTTGTCGGGCAGGTAGCGTTCGGCCGAGCGTAGATTCTTGATCTTGGCCGTCTCGCCTTCCAGTCCGGTCTTGAAAATGGAGTACATCACCATATAGGGATTGGCGTCTGGAGCGACGGCGCGCACCTCAGTACGCATGCTGCGCTCGTTGCCGATCGGGATGCGGATCATGGCGCCTCGGTCCACGGCCGACGCTTTGAGCTGGTTGGGCGCCTCGAAGTGCGGATCGAGGCGGCGGTAGGCGTTGACGCTGGAATTGAACAGCAGACAGAGGTCGTTCCCGTGAGTGAGAATGCGATCCATAAACTCATATCCGAACTTGCTGAGCTTCTCCTCGCCCTTGGGATCCCAGAACAGGTTCTTGCCTTCCTGGCTGACGGAGACATTGGTGTGCATGCCGCTGCCGTTGACGCCCACCACGGGCTTCGGCAGAAAGGAGGCGGTCAAGCCCATATTCCGGGCTACCTGGCGGCAGATCAGCTTGTAGATCTGGATATGGTCGGCGGCCGCCACCGCTTCGGCGTAGCTGTAGTTGATCTCGAACTGCGAGGGCGCGACCTCCGGATGGTCCTTCTCGTTCTGGAAGCCCATGGCTCGTTGCACTTCAGCGGTCGTATCGATAAACGTACGCAGCGGATCGCCCGGCAACGAGTGGTAATAGCCGCCCGTATTGACGTACTCGAACTTGCCTGTCTCGTGGTAGCTGCGCTCGGCCTCGGGCCCCTGGAACAGGAAACCCTCGATCTCATTGGCGGCGTTGAGGGTGTAGCCGTGCTTCTTGTGCAATCCGTTGGCGAACAGCTTCAGCATGCTGCGGATGTCGGCGGTGTAGGGCTCTCCGCCTTTGTCGATTACTTCGCCAAAGACGAGCACCTTGCCGGGTCCGAAAATATCGGCCGGACCCCAGTAGAATGCGCCCCAGTCGATGCCTAAGCGCAGATCACTCTCCCGCTGCGCCGTGAAGCCGCGGATCGACGAACCGTCAAACGTCAGGTTGTCGTAGCTCTTCAGCAGGAATTTCTTGTCGTAGTCCAACATATGCAGACGGCCTTCGAGGTCGCTGAACAGCACGGTCAGGGCCTTGATACGCCTCTCGTCGGTCAGGTACTTCAGACGCTCTTCCTGAATCTTGTGAGGAGTCACGCGGTCCAGGCGCTGCTTCTTCGCCTTCAGATTCAACTCTTCAAGTTCGTCGTAGGGGATCGCCAGAAAATTCCGCAGTTCAGTTGACATGTGTCTCCTTGAGTTTGTGCGCTACCCAGCAATCAGATCGAATGACCGGGGTTTGACCAGATAGGCTATCGTGTTGGGCGCAAGCAGACAAATAGAAATCGGTTATAGGAACGATTAGGTTTTCCGATTTGCATCAGAAACGGTGCAGTTAAGGCCGGGAGACCATATCCACCGCCGAGACGCCGAGGCCGCAGAGTGAAGACCTTTCTGAATGGTTCTCCTTTACCCGAGGAGGACCGCGCGTCGTGAAATAATCACATTCGAGGGACTGCACTTGAGTTGCGCGATCTGTGAAGAACGAAAGGAAAAACGGTTTTGCCCGGCCGTGCACGGGAAGATCTGTCCGCAGTGCTGCGGCGAGCAGCGCGAGGTGACGATCGACTGCCCCAGCGATTGTCCTTATCTGCTGCAGGCGCGTGAGCACGCGACCACGCACCATGTAAATGCGCAAAATGAGCGGACGGGCGGACGGGATCGCGAGGCATTGTTTCCCGAGGTTGAGATCCCCGACGTGGAGATCACGGAGCAGTTTCTCTACGAACGCGAGGAACTGATCCTCGGACTCAGCTTCGCTTTGGCTAAGTGCGCTCGCGCCGATCGTTCTCGCGCCGATCGCTCTCTCGCCAATCGTTCTCTCGCCGATCGTCCGCTTATGGACCGTGATCTGATTGCTGCTGTCAGTTCGCTCGCGAAGAGCTACCAAACGCTGGTGAACTCCAGCCTCATCTACGAGCCGCTAACTGCCAACCTGGCGCACCAGACCATTGCTCGAGAGATCGCTCGCGAAGTCGAGACCATGGTCAAGGAATTTCGAGAGGCCGAGCAGCAACATATCGGCCATACGCGGCTGGGGGATTCCGACGTGCTGAAGGCGCTGGTATTTCTCTTGCGACTGGGCTTGGGACGCACGTCCGGCAGGCCGAAGTCGCGGGCATTCGTCGATTTCCTCTTTGCGCAATTCCCCGCAAAGGAATCGGTCATCACGGGGCCAGAAGAGACAGGGAGCAGGATCGTGATTCCGTAGAATCTATTCAGCGGGATTGGTCGAGCAAAATCTCTACCACAGGGGTCACAGAGGAGCACAGGGGAAAACCCTCTCTTGGCTCGGACTACGCGTTTCATAGCCGGCGGACCGTCTGCCCGCCAGCCAGGGCCGCCAGAAGTTCTCGCGCAGTTTTCCCGAGTCCGGGATGGCGTGCCTCGGGAGCGATCTCGACCAGCGGTTCCAGAACAAACCGGCGCTGGTGCATTGCCGGGTGCGGAATTTTCAAGCCCGGCTCATCCACCATGCAATCCCCAAACAGCACAATGTCGATATCAATCTTGCGCGCACCTTTCTCGCGCATGCGAAGACGTCCCATCGCCGCTTCGACCCGCAATGCAAGCTGGAGCAGTTCTCGCGGCGTCTTATCGGTTTCAATCGCCGCGACGCAGTTCAGAAACCACGGCTGGTCCGGGACGTCGACGGGTTGGGTCTCATACAGTGCGGAGACCGCGAGCAACCGGCCCGCTACGTCCAATTGTGCGATCGCCGCGCGCAGGTTGGCCGCACGATCTCCCAGGTTCGATCCCAGCGACAGGTAAGCGGTTTCGGCCACCAGGCTAGTTTCGCGGCGAAAGGCGCGAGAATCCAGCAAAAACTGACGGACGGCGTCATTCTTGATTGGCTGGGTGCGAAAAGCGACTCGCAGAGATGGCAGCCATTCATCGCCGCCAGAGTCGCAGACTTTCCGATGTGACGAAGGAACCCTCTTCGCCTGATACCTTTCGCCGGGTACCTAGGTCACTTTCTTAGCTTCTCGGGCGCCGTTAGTATTGAAGATGCCATGAATCTGGACTCTCTTCTCATCAGCCGGGACGCCGACTTGCTCGGCGTGCTGCGGCCGGCACTGGAGAAGATCTCGGTCAATATCGAGGTTTGCGAAGGGTTCAGGGCCGGCAGCGATCTGCTGGCGAAGCGTAAGTACGATGCGGTCATCGTCGACTGTGACGACCTGCAGAACGGCTTTGATCTGCTGGGTGCGCTCCGCCAGACGCAAAGCAATGCCAAGTCCGTAGCCTTTGCCGTGGTGAATGGGAAGACGACGACCCAGGAGGCGTTCCACTCCGGGGCCAACTTCGTTTTGCAGAAGCCGCTCACCCCGCTGCACGCCGCGCGCTGTTTTAATGCGGCTCTCAATTTTATGGTGCGGGAACGGCGCCGGTACTACCGGCATCCGGTGGAAATCCCGCTGCGAATCACGCTTCCGCACAATCAGGAATTGACGGCCACAACGACCAACGTGAGTGAGGGAGGAATGGCCATCCGCGTCCTCGGCAAGTTGCCCAAGGATGTGCAGGCGCAGTTTCGGTTCACACTTCCCATGATTAACATTTCGCTCGACCTGAAAGGCCAAGTTGCCTGGGCCGATGGAACCGGCCATGCCGGCATCCGCTTCGTCGAGGTTCCACAGAGTTCGCAGTATCAGCTTGAAAAATGGCTGACCGACCACTTGCAAAATGACATACCCGATCAACTGCAAGGCTATGCGGCGCTTCCCTAACTGATCGCCCGGGATTGCTTGAGGCGTAACTCCCGGCTAGTTCGCGGTTTCCCGAAAACGCTTCCAAAAAACTCCCACCCACCCGGCATCCAGCTTGCAACTTGTGCTTTGCCACCGCTGTGGCACTGTAGAGACACGGCTTGCCGCGTCTATGCCTTGCCCGTCTCTAACATGATCACATTGGAAGAAAGAATCGCCAAAACCGAGCGCTTGCTGCGCCGCCTGGAAGAGGACCAGCCGTACTTGCATGTGCGCTTATCCGCGCTCGGCGCCGAACACCGGGAGAGCGCGAATGCTTTCGCCGACCGCGTGCGCGCCGAAGCCGAAGCCGAACTGCAACGCCTGCTGGCAGAACGCACATTGCCCTACGAGTGGAACGTGCCCCAGCCCGCCGACTGAAAGCCGTAAGGTTGCAGGTGTTAGGTTTCAGGTGTTAGGTCTCAGGAAAACAAAGCGCTGGATGGCTAAACTTACGAGAACACAGCGCTAGGCGCTAAGACTGGCCGCCGACGCAACCGCCGGCATAGCACGTTCATCTTCCAGCGCCGTTTCTTCCCAATACGAGCGGTCGCGCAGAATGCGCGACACCAGCGCGGTATGCATGGCATGGCCCGCGCGGTCGGCCACCACCGATCCCAGTATCTGTTTCCCGAGCAGCGCCAGGTCGCCGATCAGGTCCAGGACCTTATGGCGTACGAACTCGTCTTGAAAACGCAACGGCGGGTTCAGCACCTCGTCGCGGTTCAGCACAATGGCATTCTCGATCGAGGCCCCTCGGATCAGTCCCTGCTGCCGCATGGCATCGGCTTCATGCAGAAATCCGAAAGTCCGCGCCGGCGCAATCTCTTTCAGATAACTGCCGTTGGTCAGCCGCACGCAGAAGCTCTGCTTGCCGATCAGTGGGTGAGGAAAATTGATCGAATAGGAAACCGAATAGATGTCCGCCGGATACACGGCAATGAATTTATCGCCCTCGCGCAACTCGATCTCGCGCACGATCCGGAGATAAGTGCGGGCTTTGCGCTGCTTCCGAATCCCGGCCTTTTGAATCATTTCGATAAACGGACGAGCGCTGCCATCGAGAATTGGCAACTCCAAATTGTCCAATTCGACGATGGCGTTGTCGATGCCGACGCCGGTAAACGCCGATAACAGGTGTTCTGTGGTGGAGATGAGCACACCCTTCTTCATCAAGCTGGTGGCGTAACTGACGCGCGCCACGTTGCGTCCGCTGGCTTCGATTGCGAAGCCGTCGAGGTCGGTGCGGTGGAATACGATTCCCGTTCCCGCAGGCGCGGGCAGAATCCGCAGGCTGACCGGCGCGCCGCTGTGGAGACCCACTCCTGTGCAGGTCACCGCAGCACGAATTGTTTGTTCGTGAGTCAAAGGGAAGACGGTGTAAGTCTTTTGCTGTGTATCAGCTTACCGTGATGGGCAGACTTCTGCATGTGGCAAAACAGCCACACTCCGTGGTTCGGGCGTCCGTGGCAACGCTAACTTGTTCGGGCAGTTATAGATGTTTGGGGGTATCAAGGAAAGAACTTGGGCCCGTTTTGCCCGTTAACGGCGACTTTCGGTACTAACCTCTGGATGATAGCTCGTGTTTTGCGGGCTGGAGCCCTTCTTACATTGACAAGTGTTAAGTAACAGGCTACAGTCTGCTGAGTGAAAATACGGAGGTTCGCCCACAAGGGCTTGAAAGCACTCTACGCGGATAACATAGCGAAGGGTGTGCCGCCCGACTCGGTAGACAAGCTCCGCAAAATGCTGGCATTTCTCGACGATATGCAAGGCCCAGAGGAATTGCGCTCGCTGCCAGTGTGGAAAGTACACACGCTGGTCGGCGACCGGAAGGGCACTTGGAGTCTCAGCGTGACTCGAAACCGTCGTTTGACGTTCAGCATCGATATCGGAGGACGCGAAATCTACGACGTAGACTTGGAAGACTACCACTAGCATTGCAGCAAATCAGGGTCCAAGACCCACAATAGGAGAAATACCATGTCCATGAAGAGCCCGCCCCATCCAGGGGATTTCATCCGGACGGAAATCATTCAGCCTGCGGGCTTGTCGGTAACGGCAGCGGCCGCCGCGCTTCGTATTTCCCGCCCCGCGCTGTCCAGCCTCCTTAACGGCAAGGCTGACCTGTCCGGGGACATGGCGCTCCGCATTGAGAAAGCCTTTGGAGTGAAAATGGACACGCTCATGCGGATGCAGGCTTCCTACGACATCGCCCAGACCCGCAAGCGCGAGAAGAAAATCCACGTTCGGCGCATTGCGCAGTTGGCTGATGTTCACGTATAGAGTAGAGCCTACCGCTTCTTCAGTGGCGCCTTCGGGTCGTATGTTACCGCAGCTTCGAACAGCGAATCCGGCAGCTTCAGGTTGTAGCTTGCAGTGTTGACGAAGCGCTGTTGGGAAGTCTCTCCATTGAAATAACGGGTGATGGAATGGGGTGTCCAGATTCCCTGCACCAGCTTGTAATTGTCGTAAACCTCATCTTCCACGTTTTTCTGCTTGTCCTGCGCATCGCGCCACGAATAACTGATCTTGACGGGATAGTGCGTATTCTCGTCCAGGAAAACGCTAACCGAGTCGTTCAGGCTGTTGAGCAGCGTGACGCCTTCGGTTTCCTTCCCATTCACTACCGCCAGACCATCGTAGAACAGGGCCACGTTCGGATCGCGTATCCACTTGCGGAACACCCATTCGACCGAATGCTGCCGGCGGCGAAGGTGCTTCTCCAATTCGAGCGGCTCTTCCGCAGCCGTACCCTTGTACGTCCACTCGTATCCTTTGTCGCCGTTGTGAATCAGGACAGTATCGAACTTGTTCTTGACCTTGACGTCGCTCACCTGTCCCTCAATCAAAAAAATGTCCTTCAGGTGGATGACTTCGAAACGGTCCTTGTCCGGATACTTGAGATAGTAGTTGTAGGGAATCCCTGTGCTCTCGGTGCGCCCGTGATAGAGCGGATAGTAGCGGCCTGTCTCACCCTTGCTTTCGTAAGTGAGGTAGGCCTGTCCTCCAAGGGACTGGATGGTCTGGTCCAGAACCGCCCGCGCCTTGCGGGCGTTGTCGGAGTCGTTCAGGTTGACGGCGGGCTTCGGGGGAGTCGGTGGAGGGGGCGCAGTCTGGGCACCGCCCAGCGTACACAGCAGCAAAATGAGAAAAATACGGTTCATGATTCCACTCGGTTAGAAGCACCCAGAACCATTTTAGCTGTCTGGGTTGCTGATCCGCGTTTCCCACCGCCGCCATTTCGACGGAAGACTAGTATGGCGACAGCTGGAAATTCACCGTAATCTGGGTTTCGACTTTGACGGGCTGACCGTTAAGCAAGTAGGGCTTGTACTTCCATTGCTTGACCGCCTCAAGGGCGGCTGGGGCAAGCAGGGGATGGCCCGAAACCAGAGTGAGTTCCTCGACGCCCCCATTTTTGTCGATCACGGCTTTGAGAACAACCGATCCTTGAATGCGGGCCTGTCGCGCATCCTCGGGATATTGCGGTTGCATTTTCGTGACCAGTAAGCCTGTGGAGACCCCTTGCGAGACGCGCACACGCTGCGGGAGATCTGAGTTCGACTGCGACATGCTACGTTTAGAGCTAAGTACTCCGCCAATGATTCCTCCGGAATTTGGGCTGTTATCGTCGACAGTCTCGCCGAAATTTGAGTTATCGTCCCCGCTCATCACGCACTTCGAATTTGGCTCGTCTTCCCCGAACCAGATTCCATTAAGCGAACTCGCAGCTAGTTCTAGCTCGCCGGATGATTCGGCACTAAGAACTTCACCGATGTAGAAGCCTCGGAACTTTGTAAAGACGAGAGACTTGTACGGCGTGCTTACGCTCAACTTCTGGTTGTAGTCAGCCCGAAAGAAAATCTTCCCTCCATAGTCGACTGAATATGTTTCCCGAAGCAGTTCCCTGTCTTTCCGATTCACTTCGATGTTTCCGTGTACGGCGTCAGACACGAATTCCTGAACGGTCGGAGCGGAGCCATTCGCGTGCCGAGCCCTGAGAGTGATCTTGTTTCTCGAAGACCCGTGGGTGGGCTGAATAAGACTCAGCAGGATAAGCTCTCCTTCTTGAGCGTGCCCAGCCTTTGCCTCAGCGCCGACGAGCCTTTCTCTTAACTGCCACCCGTCGGGTATTACGAACGAAAAACCGAAACACTCGTTCGTGTAGACGTTGTTTGTAATGCTGCCATTTTCGTACGCCAGTACACTCGACGAGTCATGGCTGGGCTGCTGTGCCCAAGCATGTGCATGGGCCAAAGTGACGAATGCAATAAGGTGAAACCAAGCAAGCTTCATGGAACACGCTCCTACCCCACCAGCACCGACCCGCCATTCACGTTGAAAACTTCGCCCGTGATAAATCCGGCATAGGGCGTGCACAGGAACAGAATCGGCCCGGCGACCTCCTCCGGCGTGCCCACGCGCCCAAGCGGGATGCCTCGAAAAATCTTGTCGCGCGTTGCCGGATCGTTCAGCACCGACGCCGACATGTCCGTATCCACCCACCCCGGTGCCACCGAATTGATGTAGATGTGGTCGCGCGCCAGTTCGGTCGAGAGTCCTTTCACCATGCTGATCAGCGCGCCTTTCGAGGCCGCATAGTCGCAGTGGAAAGCTTCGCCGCGCTGGCCGGCTGTCGAACTGACCAGCACGATGTGGCCGCCGCCCTGCTTCTTCATCTGTCCCACCGAATGCTTGACGAGCGAGAAGACGCTGTCGAGATTCACGGCAATCGTGCGATGCCATTGTTCGTCGGACATGCGATCAATGGGCGCATCCTCCGGCGGCCAGATGCCGTGATTCGCGACCAGAATGTCGAGACGTCCGAAGGCCGAGATCGCAGACGATACCAGTTGCTGCGCCGCCTCCGTGGTCGAAAGATCGCTTTGCACGGCGCGACAATTGCCCGCGCCACAATCACGCACCAGATCCTCGGCTTGCGCCTTCGCCGATTGATAATTGAAGACAACTTTCGCGCCCGCGGCCGCAAACAGTCGCACGGCCGCCGCGCCGATTCCGCGCGATCCGCCAGTGATGAGAGCAACTTTAGAATTGAGAGTCAGATTCATAAACCATGCAAGTATCGCACGGCAAACGCGGGAAAAAAGAAAGGCGGCCAACCGGCCGCCGAAACTATTCACTATCCACTATTCTTACGCCGTAGCCGGCCGCTCGCCGCCTTTGGCGGGGGACCGTTCTGGCTTGATCACCTGCTGCACGCCGTCGTCGGTTTTCGCCGGCAGCGGCTTGATCGGCGGCAGGTCCAGACCCTCGACCAGCAACTTGATCTCGGAGGCGTCCAGCACTTCGCGTTCGATCAGCGCCTTGGCGATCCGGATCAGCGTTTCTCGATTTTCCGAGAGTATCCGCTTCGCGGTCGCGTACCCCGCGCTCACCATCTTCCTGACTTCTTCGTCAATCTGGATGGCCGTGGCTTCGCTGTAGTCGCGGTGTTGCGCGATCTCGCGTCCGAGGAATATCTGCTCTTCCTTCTTGCCGAAGGTCAGCGGCCCCAGGTCGCTCATACCCCACTCGCAAACCATCTTGCGCGCCAGTTCCGTGGCCCGCTCAATATCGTTGCCCGCGCCCGTCGACATCTGACCCAGGAAAAGCTCTTCCGCGATACGCCCGCCCATCAGGATGGCGACCTGCGTGTCGAGATAGTTCTTGTAGTAGTTGTGGCGATCGTCGGTCGGCAACTGCATGGTCAAACCGAGAGCCATGCCGCGCGGAATGATCGTGACCTTGTGGACCGGATCGGAGTGCGGCAGCATGGCAGCCACCAGCGCGTGTCCGGCCTCGTGGTACGCGGTGTTCTTCTTCTCTTCATCGGAAAGGAGAAGCGACTTGCGTTCCACGCCCATCAGCACTTTATCTTTCGCCACTTCGAAGTCGTACATCAGCACGGCCTTGCGGTTCTGCCGGGCAGCAGCCAACGCCGCTTCATTCACCATGTTGGCCAGGTCCGCGCCGGAGAATCCCGGTGTGCCGCGGGCGAGCACGGACAAATCCACATCGTCCGCCAGTGGGATTTTGCGGGTGTGGACGCGAAGAATCTCTTCCCGTCCGCGAACATCCGGACGATTCACCACCACGCGCCGGTCAAAACGCCCCGGGCGCAGCAACGCCGGATCGAGCACGTCCGGACGGTTGGTTGCCGCCATCAGGATCACGCCTTCGTTCGATTCGAAGCCGTCCATTTCGACCAGCAGCTGATTCAAAGTCTGCTCGCGCTCATCGTGACCGCCGCCGAGTCCAGCGCCGCGGTGACGCCCGACGGCATCAATTTCGTCGATGAAGATGATGCAGGGAGCGTTTTTCTTGCCCTGTTCGAAAAGATCGCGCACGCGGCTCGCGCCCACGCCCACGAACATCTCCACAAAGTCCGAGCCGGAGATGGAGAAGAACGGAACATTCGCTTCGCCCGCGACCGCGCGCGCCAGCAAGGTCTTGCCCGTTCCCGGAGGTCCAACCAGCAGCACGCCTTTTGGAATGCGTCCGCCAAGTTTCTGGAACTTCTGCGCTTCGCGCAGAAACTCGATAATTTCGCGAAGTTCTTCCTTCGCCTCATCCACGCCCGCCACGTCTTTGAACGTGATCTTTTTCTGCTGCATGGAGAGCAACCGCGCCCGGCTCTTGCCGAACGACAGCGCCTTGTTTCCACCCGTCTGCATCTGCCGGATCATGAAGAACCAGAGAGCGCCCAGCAGAACCAGCGGCAGCAGATTAAGAATCCAGCTTGGCCAGGTGCCGTTGCTGATGTCCTTGAAGCCGTACGGAACATTCTTCTCCGTCAACTTCTTGTACATATCGGGATAGTTCGCCGGCACAATCGTATGAAACGGCGAGTCGTTCTTAAACTTGCCTTTGACTTCCTGGCCGATAAACATCACGTCGCGGACATTGCCTTGGTCCACGTCGGACAGGAATTCAGAAAAGCCGATTTCTTTTTCCTTCTGGGCATTGCTCCCAGTTTTCACCACCTGCCATAGCAGGAAGGCCGAGACCACGATGACCGCCCAGAAAAGTACTGTTTTAATCGTAGAATTCACTTAAAACTCCTCTAAGTACCACTCCCCAGTCGAAAGAAAGAAGCCGCACCGTTATCCGGTATTAGATGCCGGAGGCGGAAATTCGACTGGGAAGCCTGTCTCTTTATTCTAGACCCTTTCGCTGGAAAACGGAGTGATAAAACCGGGGCACAGAAGTCACGGGCCGAAGCGGGGTTTGGATTCCTGAGGAGGTGGAGAACTGGAGGGAACATCTCCGGTCGAACGCTTCCTCTGCATTTGGCGGATCATGAAAAACCACAAAGCCCCAAGAAGAACCAAGGGAGCCAGATTGAGTATCCAGCTCGGCCAACCCTGATCGGGTGTGTCCTTAGAACCAGATTTCTACTCCGTGTTGCTGAAGAGCGTCGAGCACCTCTGACTGGTTTAATGGCACAATGACGCGAAAACTGCCGCCATTCGCGCCGGACCCACGAACCACAGTGCCTGCAATCGAAACTTTGCTGACTTGACCGCTCGCAACCCGCGCCAAAAAATCGGAATAGCTTATCTCAGGGATGGCCTGAGCGGACTGAGACCTCACGACCTGCCAGAGCAGGAATGAGGAGACGACGATTACCAACCAGAAGGTAGCGGTTTTCGTTGCATTCATATCCACACCGCTCTACGTAGTCGCCGCCAGATACGGCAGGTTCCGTCCCGTCTGCTCCGGACTACCCAATCCATAGCCGCAAAGAAAGGTGTCATCCACCAGAAATCCGAAATAGTCAGGCTGCAGCGGCACCCGGCGCGCCGACTGCCGATCCAGCAGCGTGACCAGCTTCACCGAAGCCGCGCCCCGCGCCCGCAGGTCGTTCATCAGGAACTCGCTGGTCACTCCCGAGTGCACTAATCCCTCGACCAGGAGCACATGCTTGCCCGCAATCGCCAGTTCGTGGCTGAAGAGAATCTCCAACACCGCGGATTCACCCTGCTGGCTCTGCTTGTAGCTCGGCTTGATAAACGAGCAGATGAGGGGAACATCGACC
>Ga0193751_1001758_pt1 | contig 13584 bp, 11 predicted proteins | sample L1c2metaG_FD_143050 | JGI IMG/M metagenome (GOLD analysis project Ga0193751, IMG submission 143050) | Soil microbial communities from a riparian zone of the East river system, Colorado, United States - L1c2 | ecosystem: Environmental > Terrestrial > Soil > Riparian zone | place: USA: East River... | reverse complement strand
ATCGGATTTATGTGACCGGGGAGCTGGGCGGGTCAGCAGCGGCGCTGGCGCGGCTGGCGGAATCGAGGCCAGTGACGGCGGCGTACTCCCGCTACTTTCGTCCGCGTCCGCTGGCGCGGGTGGCGGTAGGCCAATGGCTGCGCCGGCGCGGAGTGGCTTCAGCCATGATTGATTTGAGTGACGGGCTTTCCACCGACCTCGACCACATCTGCGAGGAAAGCCGTGTGGGCGCGGAAATCGAGACGGAGGCGATTCCGCGGGCGCGGGTTGGGCCAGGGAAAAAGCGGGCCGCGCTCGAGTTGGCATTGCATGGCGGCGATGACTATGAACTGCTGTTTACGTCCGCGACGGCGGTTCCCCCGCTGGTCGCGGGAGTTCGAGTAACGCGGATCGGGCGGACGACAAAATCCGCGGGGATGCGGCTGATCGGAGCCGATGGGAAAGCGCGACCGCTCAAGCCCGGAGGATGGGAACACTTCAACGCGTAATTTGGTTTTCCCTGTGTTCCTCTGTGAACCCCTGTGTCCTCTGTGGTTCAAGCTCTTTGCTCTCCCAAATCAAAGCCAGCAGGTGACTTTCGTTACCTGCCGATGGTGACGGCGGGGGACTAGAGTAGACCCATGCGAAAAGTATCTTTACTCCTAGCGTTCAGTGTCGCGATGTTAATTCCGGCTTTCGGGCAGGTTCCGTCGGCGGACCACAAAGTGGATAACGAATTTGTGCAAGAACAGTTCGGCAAAGAGTTCATACTACTGCCCGAACTCGCACCTGTGTTCGGCGACCTTGACGGCGATGGCGTGGAGGACGTGGTGATTGCGGCGCGCTGCAAGAATCCGATGCTGGATGAAGCGCAGCACAATTACAGAGTGATGGACCCTTACTACGACTTTTATGGCTACGGCGACCCCAGGGTGACAACCACGTTCAAAGAGCCCGATCCGGCGCGCCGGGGGCTGGCAGTGTTGATTATTCATGGCGCGGGGCCGGACGGCTGGCGCTCAGCAACTCCGAAAGCGAAGTACGTGATTGTGAATTTGCCATATCGGACGCTCTCGGTTCGAAAAATGAAGCTGCGAAAGAAAACCATCGAAGCGGTGTACATTGAAGAACTGGGCGAATTTAACGAAAGCTCCGCTTTGTTCTTCGACGGGAAGAAATTCCGCTACGTGCCGATGGGCGGAGAGATGCAGTAAGCGCGACCGCGTCCCAAGATGGAGCGACGGGCGTCCTCGCCCGTCCTTTGGACGGCCCGGCTCTCCAACGGCAAGCTCGCGGCTTGATGTAGTAACCTTCCTTTCTTACTTGCCTCACAATTTGAAATATCGAGTTCTTATAGAGCGGCTGGCGGTGTGCCGATTTGCCTCCGACGCTCTTGTCCCTGCCTGGGCGATCGAGAGTCGATTTTTCTGCGTGGTACGCACGCGCGATGAACTCTCCATAGTCTGCAGCGAAGACGTCTGCACGGCGGATCGTATGCCGGACGGCGCACCCACCGAGCGCGGGTGGCTCGCGTTGAAGCTCGAGGGGCCGTTTCCGTTTTCGATGACCGGCGTGCTGGCATCGTTCCTTCAACCGCTGGCGGAAGCGCGGATCCCGATCTTCGCGATTTCGACGTTTGATACGGATTATGTGCTGATCAAGCGCGAGAACCTGGAGCAGGCAGTGGCGGCGCTGGGCGCGGCGGGACACGAAAAGGTTGGAGAAGCTGGTTGAACGCGGGTTGGCTGAATTGCCATTCGACCCTGCCTTTTCGCCGAATACTGCGGCAAATTGGGCATTAGGCAGGGAGGTGTGGTGAAATATAAGCAGGTCGATTTCCGATGACAACCAGGTCAGTGGCATTGCGCCGTAAGTTTAAGGCGGCGGAACGGAACGTTCATGGATTGTGGCAAATCCTGAAGGCCGTGGTGTCGACGGACCATCCTCTGCTGGCGCATCTGATCCCGATCCGGCGCTGCAATCTGGCCTGTACCTACTGCAACGAGTTTGACGATTTTTCGAAGCCCGTGCCGACCGAGCAGATGTTGCAGCGGGTGGATCAACTGGGCGATCTCGGTACTTCCGTGATTACGATCAGCGGCGGCGAACCGCTGCTGCATCCGCAACTGGACGACATTATTCACCACATGCGGAAACGCCGCATTGTGTCGGGGCTGATCACAAACGGTTATCTGCTGACCGCGGACCGCATCCAGCGGCTGAACCGGGCGGGACTGGAGTGGCTGCAGATTTCGATTGATAACGTGAATCCCGACGAAGTTTCCAAGAAAAGTCTGAAAGTGCTCGACCGCAAGCTGCAACTGCTCGCCGAGCATGCGGATTTTCACGTGAATATCAATTCGGTAGTGGGCAGCGGAGTGAGCCATCCGCAGGACGCGCTCACCATCGGCAAGCGCGCGCTGGAGCTTGGTTTCAGCTCGACCATCGGGATCATCCACGACGGCTCGGGGCAGGTGCAGCCCTTAAACGACGAAGAGCGGCGCGTGTACCACGAGATGAAGGGACTGGAAAAACGCAGCTTCACGCGCGTGAATGCGTTTCAGGACAACATCGCGCTCGGCCATCCGAATCAGTGGCGCTGTCGCGCCGGGGCCCGCTACTTATACATTTGCGAGGACGGACTGGTGCACTATTGCTCGCAGCAGCGCGGCTATCCAGCCATTCCGCTGGAGAAATATACGATTGCCGACATACGCCGCGAGTTCCATACGGAAAAACCGTGCGCCCCGCATTGCACGGTATCATGCGTTCACCAGGTATCGGTCCTGGATGCGTGGCGCGCGCCGCAGCAGCTGCCACCGGCGTCCGAACCCGGGAGCGGACTGGTGCACATCGAGTAGTAGTCAGCAGTCAGCACTCAGCATTCAGTTGCAAACGTCCCGAAAAAACCTGTCCACCAGCAAACTCTGAGAGATTACACGCAGTTCGGAGTACCACTTTGGCTGAATGCTGACGGCTGAGTGCTGACGGCTGCCCTAGAACGTTGTGGCCACGGAGAAGCGGAAGGTTTTGCGTGGTTCCCGGAGAGTGTACCTGGAGCCCAGGGTCGAGAGCGTGGTCTGGTAGGTGTAGAGGCCGGCGGCGTTGTTCGGGAACATGTCGCGGGTGATCTGTATGGGCGGCGACGCGCTGCCATCGAGGCGCAGGGCATTGTAGGCATAGTAAATGCGGAAAGGCGCATTGACGACCGGAAGCATCGTCTGCAATTCGATGCCAGTGGACATACGCGCAACCCAGTTGGTGCCAGGAACCGGTCTGAGGTTTCGCGGGATGCCGCTTATTTTTGCTCCACCAGTACAAGCATAAGCCGAATCCAGCGTCGGACAGCCAAACAGAGTGTTTATCAGGGTGTTGTACTGGGTCAAGTTCGTCTGCAACTGCGAGGTACGAATGATCGGATCGACGCCCATATCGACAAAGGGCGCGATGGCGACAGGCCCGGCGATGGTGATGCGATATTCAAAATTGCCGTTCAGACTGAGGTCGCCCCCGGGAGTCACGAGTTGATTATATGGAACCGGGATATTCCAGCAGTTGCTGGCGCACCCTCCCGAAGAGTTTGTCTGGACCGGAAACCGGGGGTTGGCGGGTACGAACGTTCCATCGGGGTTCCTGAGAGACACCGCCTGCGCGCTGGGCAGATATGCAATAGGAGAGATCGTGCGGATGTCGAAACCGCGGATATCATTCTCGCCTCCGAGGTAGGCTCGTTCAAACGGGGGCGCAACAATCCCACCGAACCCGGTGATAAATGAAGCCTGAACGTTGTAACCGATGGCATTGCGGCGTTTCTGGACGGGGAAAAACTGTTTGTATTGGACGATGGGCCGGATGGTGTGAACCGTGCCGCCAAGGCCCGCGATCTCCCCGCCGATGAACAGGCTCTTGCCATGGTGGGGCGCGTAGGCCGCATCAAGAGTGTTCATGGTGAAGCTGGGGGTGATTTTGCTGGTGATGATGCCGTTCAGCGCGTTGGGGCCGGTGATGCCGCTAAAGTTGAGATTCTCGAACAACAGCTTGGAAGCATTGCTCACGGCCACCAGCGATGAACGGTCGAATGAGTAGCTGATGCCCAGGCGTTTGAAAGAACGGCGCAACGGATAGCTTAGGCTCAAACTCAAGCCGGTACTGGACTGCGAGTAGTTCTGCAGGTTCTGCAGATAAGCCGAGGGCAGGTTCAGATTCTGTCCGGTGGCAATGGCATACTGCCTGGCCTGGTCATAGCTGGTCTTCCGGGTGTAGACTTGGAAGCCGGCCTGCATGGGCCGATCGAACAAGTAGGGTTCGGTGAATCCGAACACCAGGTCGCGCTGGCGGCTGCCGAGGCTCGCTTGGACAGAGAGCGTCTCGCCCAATCCAAGAAAGTTGTTGGTGCTGTAATTGAGGCCAATAAACGCCCCCGCCAGACCGCTGACGCCGCCTTGCAATCCGATGCTGTTCTTTCCTTTTTCATGGACCTTCAGCGTGAGATCGACCGTCCCAGCCTTTTCGTCGAGGTGGCGTTCGGTGGTATTGGGATCGTCGGGCTTGAGTTGGTCGAAATAGCCGAGCTGGTTCAGGCGCAGCAGGCTCAGTTCCCAGTAACGCGAGTTGTAGATCTGGCCTTCTTCCAGCGCAATTTCGCGGCGGATGACTTTGTCGCGGGTGGTGGTATTGCCCTGAAACTCGATGCGGCGCACGTAGAATTGCTTGCCTTCGTCCACATCTACGGTCAGATCCACGGTCTTCTTCTCGTCGTCGAACTTGGTGTCGGGGACGGAGGTGAAGTTAATGTAGCCGGCCTCGCCGTAGGCTTTGCGCAGGTTCTCGAGACCCTTGGCGACTTTCTCGCGGCTGAAAATGTCGCCATCCTTCATGGGGAAAAGGCTGCGCAGCGCAGCATTGTTCGGGATAGCTTTGTTGTTCTTGAAGGTAATGGTGCCGAGATGGTAGCGCTCGCCTTCCTCGATGGGCATGGTGATATCGACGGATTTCCCCAGCCCCGGCTGGAGCCCCGGAATGTGAAAGCCCGTGTGTCCGGTGTCGTGGATCTCCGTCTTAGGTTCGTCGACCAGCACCTTGAAGTAGCCGCGGTTCTGGAACTCGGCGCGGACGCGTTCAGTGTCCTCTTCGAGCTTGGTGGCGTCGTAGGTCTTGGCGAAGAGGTTCTCCAGGAAGATCGAGTGCGGGATGCCGATGGGCTTGAGGTTCTTCATGGCCGCCCGCAGCGTTCGGTCATTGATGTGTTTGTTGACCGCGAGTCCAACCTTCCGCTCCTTGAACCGGTCGAGCACGTCGCTGGTGGATACCGCGTTCAGGCCGGTGTAATTGATCTCGCGGATTGTCGGCCGCTCCTTGAGGTAAATGTGAAGGATCCAGCCTTTGGCGTTCTGTTCGCGCTCGAAGCGGATGTCCTCAAAGTAGCCGGTATTCCAGAGTGCGTTGAAGTCGCGTTCGATGGCCGCAGCGTCGTAGACGTCGCCGACCTTGCTGAAGATGCGGGCCTTAACCGTCTCGGCAGGGATGCGGCGGTTGCCATGGACGTTGATGCCGACGATGAGATCCTGCTGGCCAACAACAGGGACTGCCAGCAGCATAAGCGTCAGCAAACCGAGGAGGCGATTCCAGACAGAACTTGGCTTCCAAACTCTTACGCTGGAGGAAGTTGGAGACCAATAAGGGTCTCTCTGGGAGCCCATGTCGTGGCCGAGACGGGGGGCACGCACACAGATAGCATGATGACGACGATGAATCGCAACTACCTCGAAAAAATAGAGTTAGGAAAACGGTAATTATACGGTAGAGAGTCAGAACCGTCCAAGGCAGGGACAAATTTCTTCCCCCGGAGTCACGCCCGAAAAAGTTCTACCTCAACACAGACGGAATAGAACGTCGCCGCGTTGCCCAGGTCAGTAAGTTTTTCTGAGGTTAGCGCATTGATATTGCCGCCGCCGGAGCTGAATCGTGCCCAATCGAGCCGCGCGGCAACGACTCCAGGACGGACTGAACCGTCAATTCGCGCCTTGAGAACGATCTCTCCGCGCAGGTTGAAGGCGCGAACGCGGTCGCCATCGCGGACGCCGCGCTCCTTGGCATCGGTCGGATGCATCTCGAGATCCCCGATCCATGGTTCCATCACGCGGACGGATGGGAGGTTGGCGAATGACGAATTGAGATGGTTGTCAGGCTTGCGGGCGAGAAGCTCGAGCGGGAAGCCGGCCTTCGAGCCAGATCCATGTCGCGATTCGTTCGGCGGAGTGAAGGCGACGACCGGATCAAGCCCCTGACGCTTCAGACTTTCGCTGTAGAACTCGGCTTTGCCGCTGGGCGTAGGGAAGTTGCCCTGGGCGAAAGGAAGAAAGGGCGCCGCACCGTTCGCGGATAACCTCGCATTTGTATCAGCGTTTGTATTCGGGGTTGTATCAGGGTTCGTATCAGGGCATCGCTTCAGCGATGCCGTACGACCTTGGCCTTCAGACGCCCCTTTAGGGGCCGCCGCCGCGAAATTCAGCCGGATACAATGCTCGCGCTCCAACCGATCGCGCGTAATTCCTCGGAGCCGCGGATTGGGAGACTCCAGCGCGCGGTCGATCATCGAGTCCACCGTTTCGCGAAAGCATTCGTCTTCAAAACCCATGCGTTCGGCGAGCGCGCGGAACAGCTCGACATTCGACCTGCATTCGCCGACCGGATCCATCGCCTGATCGGAAACTTGAAGGTAGTAGTGGCCGTAAGCGGTCTGCAGCTCTTTGTGCTCGAAAAAAGTGGTGGCGGGCAGCACGATGTCAGCGTAGTCGGTAGTGTCGGTGAAGAACTGTTCGTGGACCACGGTGAAAAGGTCGGGGCGCTTAAGGCCGCGAACGACTTCGTTGTGGTCGGGGCAGACCGCCGCGGGATTCGAGCTGTATACGAACAGCGCCTGGATGGGCGGCCCGGTCAGCGAGTTCAGCACGCTGCCGAGTTGCACCATGTTGACGGTTCGCGCCGGTCGTCCCAGGGTTTTCCGCATCAACTCGGGCATCTCGAGCGCTTCTTTATTCAAACCGTAAGAACCGCTAAGCGAAAGCTGGAGTCCGCCACCGACTTCTTTCCACGATCCGGTCAAACACGGCAGCATGGTGACGGCGCGCATCGCCATGCCCCCGCCTTCGGACCGCTGGATGCCATAGTTGACGCGAATCACGGACGGACGCTCGGTAGCATACTCGCGGGCGAGCTTGCGGATGTCGTCGGCGGATATGCCAGTCCAATCGGCAACCTTTTCCGGCGGATACTGCTGCGCGCGAGCCTTCAGGTCTTCGAAGCCCACGCTGTAACGCGAGACGTAGTCCGCGTCGAAAAGATTTTCGTTAATGATGACGTGCATCAGGCCGAGGGCGAGCGCGGCATCGGTGCCGGGATTTATCGGCAGATACCAGTCGGCTAATTTCGCCGTGCGCGTGCGGTACGGATCGATGACCACCAGCTTCGCGCCCTTGTGGCGAGCCTCTTCGATGAAGGGCCAGAGATGAACGTTGTTGCCATGAATATTCGAGCCCCAGGCGATGATGTAGCGCGAATGCGCAAACTGTTCCGGCTCGGTACCGAGCTTGATTCCAATCACCGATTTCAGGCCCTCTTCGCCGGCGGTGGAACAGATGCTGCGCTCCAGTTGTGAAGCGCCCAGGCGATGGAAGAAACGGCGGTCCATGGAAGCACTGTTGAGCGCGCCGAGCGTTCCTCCGTAAGAGTAGGGCAAGATAGATTCCGAGCCGTATTCGTCAACGATGCTGCGCAAGCGCTGCGCAATTTCGTGAAGAGCCTCATCCCAGGAGATGCGTTCAAAAGCCGATTCATTCGATGGAGCGACGGGCGTCCCCGCAAGCCTGCCCTGAGCGCAGCCGAAGGGTCCTTCCCGCAGAGAAGCCGCCCCCTTAGGCCCCACCCGTCGCATCGGATACAGCACGCGATCCGGCGAGTACACGCGGTCGAGATACTTGGCGACTTTGGCGCAAAGGAATCCGCGGGTAACGGGATGCTCGGGATCGCCCTGGATTTTGGTGGCGCGGCCGTCTTCGATGGTGATCAGGACGCCGCAGGCGTCGGGGCAGTCGTGTGGGCAGGCGGCGTGGACGACGCTCTTCATCCCCAGATTATAAAAGATTCCGTTGAGATGGGGCTTGCCCCGTCTTCGGAGAACGCGGGCGGAGACGCGGCAAGCCGCGTCTCTACAGGAAATTTATTTGAACTCCAAAACTTCCTTTTCTTTGGCTTTGCTCATCTCTTCCATCTTTTTGATTTCGTCGTCGGTGAGCTTCTGGATTTCGTCGAGCGCTCTCTTCTCGTCGTCCTCGGTAATTTTCTTGTCTTTCAGCGTCTTCTTGATGGCGTCGTTGCCGTCGCGACGGATGTTGCGCACCGCAGTGCGGTGCTCTTCGAGAATCCGGTGCAGGTGCTTGACCATCTCCTTGCGGCGCTCTTCGGTGAGCGCGGGCACGGGCACGCGCACAAGTTTGCCGTCGTTCATCGGGTTGAGGCCGAGGTCGGCGCCGCGGATGGCTTTTTCGATCGCCGGAAGCTGTGACGGATCGAAAGGCTGCACCGTGATCATTTGCGGCTCGGGCGCGTGAATCTGCGCGATCTGATTGAGCGGCATCTGCGATCCGTAGTAGTCGACGGAAACGGTGTCGAGCATGTGAACGTTCGCTCGCCCGGTGCGCGTGGCGGCCATCTCGCGGCGGAAGTCTTCCACCGCCTTGTCCATCCGGGTCTTGAGTTGTACATAGACGTCCTTGAGTGCAGGAACAGATGCCATCGTTATTTGCGCCATCGCTGCAGCTCCTTAATTTTAGGATCGAAAGAGCGAATTATAAACCTGGGTTATGGCTTCGAGTTCGCGTAAGATGTCGCTCCAACCTTATAGTCGCGCTTTAGGTCTCCCAGTCATTCCCCGGCATGATCCGCTTCATAAATTCATCAAACAGCGGCACCGTGAATGCCGTGTCTCCGTGACTCGGGCTCCAAATCATTCCCTTTGCGATTAAGCTACTTCGAACTGGGCCAAGCGAAGACACTTGCCTTTTCATTCTGTCAGCGATGTCTCCGGACCGATGGGGTCCCGGACCCAGATCCGACATAGCTCGCAGATAGGTTCTCTCCGTTGGCGTCAATCGATCAAAGCGGACCCTAAAAAAACTTTCATCCAGTGCCGCAATCGCATTCGTTGATGCCGCCTCTACGTCTGCAACCGTGATCGGAGTCTGTTTTGCAGTCTCCCATGCATGTTTACCCCATTCCTGCAGGAAATAGGGGTACCCCTTTGTCTTCGAGATAATCGCGTCAACTGCTCCCGGAATATACTCCACCCCTTCGTCTCGGGCGGGCTTGACTATCGCCAGCGCAGCTTCAGCGTCGTTCAACGGACCAACCACAGGAAAATCGAACAACCGCTCGGCGTAAGATTTCGCCTTGCCTGCGATTCCTCTCAATTGAGGCAGACCCGCCCCCACAACGGTTAATGGAAGACCGTTTTGAGCGCAGCGATGGAGCGCGGAAATTAAGGCGGCCAGTTGATCTTCTTTTACGTATTGCATTTCATCGATAAATACTACAGCGGCTGTTTGGGCGTCTTTGGAAGCGATGCCCACCTGTTCCAACAGCGACGTAAGATCAATCTCAAGGTCGCCATTGTCTGCAAGGCCCGGCTCCGGCTCATAGTCAAATCCAACCTCGATATCGTTGTATTTAATCTTTAGGCCTTTGGCGAATCCTGCTAGGGCGCGCAATGCTCGTTTTGAGTTCTCCATCGCAGCCTGGACTCGATTCAGACGCAAGAGCATTTGCCGCAGGGGAGGCGCAAGAATTGCTGGCAAAGACTTATTCTCTGGCGCTTCTATGCGCGCCACCTGAACGCCCGACGCTTCAGCATCTCTCCGAATCTGATCAAGGAGTACCGTCTTTCCGACTCCGCGAAGCCCCACCATCAAAACACTCTTCGCTGGCCGCCCTTCTCGAATTCGAGCGAGGGCGATGCGAAGCTGATCTCTCAGCGCATCCCTTCCTGCTAGCTCAGGCGGAGGCGATCCAGCACCGGGGGAATAGGGGTTTCTTATCGAATCCATTCAATTGTAGGGATATTAGGTAAATTAGCATCAAGAGGTAATATACATAATTTGGCTATAAATGTATAGACAGCCAGCCTTTATCTACGCGCTGACCAGCGAGCCGATCTTCTCGCCGAGCACGACTCGGCGGATATTGCCACGCTGGTTGAGGTTGAAAACGATGATGGGCAGATTGTTGTCTTTGCACAAGGAGATGGCAGTCGAGTCCATCACGTTGAGGCCTTGCTTCAAAACATCCATGTACGTAAGCTGCGAAAACTTCTTGGCATCCTTCACTTTCATCGGGTCGGCGTCGTAGATGCCGTCCACCTTGGTGGCTTTGAGGATGGCATCGGCTTTGATTTCCATCGCGCGCAACGAAGCGGCCGTATCGGTCGAGAAATACGGGTTGCCGGTGCCTCCGGCAAAGATGACGACGCGTCCTTTTTCAAGATGCCGGATGGCGCGGCGCCGGATAAAGGGCTCGGCAACCTGGTTCATCTCAATGGCTGTCTGCACGCGGGTGAAGACGTTCTGTTTTTCGAGAGCGTCCTGCAAGGCAAGCGCGTTGATGACGGTCGCCAGCATGCCCATGTGATCGGCGGAGACGCGATCCATGTCCTTGGCCTGCTCGGCAACCCCGCGAAAAAAGTTCCCGCCGCCTACGACAATCGCCATCTGGATGCCGAGAGTGTTTACATCGGCAAGTTCAGCCGCGATTTCATGGATGCGGGTCGTGTCGACGCCGAAACCTTGAGTGGCGGCAAGGGCTTCGCCGGAGATTTTTAGCAGGATGCGCTTGAAGATTGGCTCAGCCATGGCAGGTCGCGTCCTTCACTTCGCACAGAATGACTAGCGATGCTAATTAGTTATGATGACTATCTACGTGGAGGAAAGCATAAACGAAAGGGGCGCCGGAGCGCCCCTGAATTATTCGGTGTTACTTGGCAACCGGAGCGGAAGCCTCGCCGCCCTCGTCCGGTTTGGTATTGGTGAAGGCGACTGTAGCCGTGGCATCTCCGACCTTGAACCGGGCAAAGCGCCGCACGGCGATGTTCTCGCCGAGTTTGCCGACCTTGGCGGCAATGAGCTGCGCAATGTTGATGGTTTGATCCTTGATGAAGGGCTGCTCCAGCAGGCAGACCTCCTCGTAGAACTTTTCCATCATGCCGGCAACCATCTTCTCGGCGATGTGTGCAGGCTTGCCGCTAGCGATGGCCTTCGCGAGATAGATGTCCTTCTCGCGGGCATAGTCTGCCGGCGTCACGTCTTCTTTCCGCACATACTTCGGATCGCTCGCCGCAATATGCATGGCGATGTCGTGCACCAGTTCTTTGAAGTCCTCGGTGCGCGCCACGAAATCGCTTTCGCAATTGACTTCGACCAGTACGCCAATCTTGCCGCCGGCGTGAATGTAGTGGCCCACTGATCCTTCGCTCGTCACACGCGCTGCTTTCTTCGCTGCGACCGACACACCTTTCTTGCGCAGGAGGACAATCGCATCTTCCAAGTTGCCCTTGGCGTCGGTCAAGGCCTGTTTGCAGTCCATCATCGGAGCTCCGGTTTTGTCGCGGAGTTCTTTAACCTGGGCAGCGGAAATATTTGCCATAGTAGTGCTCATTGTCGTGCTCATTCGGAATTCATTCCTTCGGTTGAAACTTGCCTTTATAAAACTCGACCCGCGCACAGACCAGCTGCGCGGGTCAGATCTGGTGCTTGCGAATAGCTGGAAACTGGCAGCCGATGCTAGAACCGGCGCGTTTCCGCCTGTAGCTCGTCGACGTCTTCCGTGGCGGCTGAGGGACGCTTGCGCGTGCCCTTGCCCAGCACGTCTTCCATTCGGATCTCTTCGCCTTCGGGTGCCGCGCCTTCGGATCCCGCAGCGGCAGCAGCCGTTGCGCTCTCCGCTGCTACTTCTCCAAGCACGTCTTCGGCGACCGGAATCGCTACTACCGGCTCTGGCTCTGCCACCGCCTGAATGTCCGCCATCTGCTTGTCGTCCCTGGCATGGACGCCCTCGGCAATCGACTCCGATATCTTCGAGGTGAACAGCCGGATCGCCCGCAGCGCGTCATCGTTGCCCGGGATCACGTAATCCACTTCGCTCGGGTCGCAATTCGTGTCGACCACGGCGACCACGGGGATTCCCAGCTTGCGCGATTCGCGCACCGCGATCTGCTCTTTATTCGAATCAATGACAAAGATCGCATCCGGCAACCGCGTCATGTTCTTGATGCCGGCCAGATTGGCCTGCAAGTGCTTGCGCTCGCGCTCGAGCTTGATAACTTCCTTCTTCGGAAGCAGATCGTAACGGCCATCGGTGGCCATTTCGTCGAGTTCCTTGAGCCGCTTCACGGATTTCTGTACCGTGATCCAGTTGGTCAGCAGTCCACCCAGCCAGCGCTGATTCACGTAGTACATCGAGCAGCGCTGCGCCTCTTCGGCAATTGCGTCCTGCGCCTGGCGCTTGGTGCCCACGAAGAGGATGATTCTGCCATCGGCGGCCAGGTCCTGCACAAATTTCGACGCTTCCTTGAACATTTTCAGCGTCTTCTGCAGATCGATAATGTAGATACCATTGCGCTCGCCAAAGATGTACTCCTTCATCTTTGGATTCCACCGCTTCGTCTGGTGCCCGAAGTGAACGCCTGCTTCGAGCAACTCCTTCATTGTGATATTCGCCAATCAACCTCCTCAGTTGGTCTGCATCCGGACGCTAACAGGCCCCGGATTGCCATTCCCGTCCACCCCGCCTCAGGAAGGTGGGGGGATGAATTTGAAAAACAGCTGTCAGCCTTCGGCACTCAGCCTTCAGCCAAACCCAAAACCTTACCGCTTGCTGAACTGGAAGCGCTTGCGTGCGCCCTTCTGTCCGTACTTCTTGCGCTCTTTGGCTCGCGGATCACGCGTGACCATGCCCTCGGCCTTCAGCTTCGCACGGAATTCAGCATTGAACAGCATGAGAGCACGCGTAATACCCAGGCGAACCGCATCGGCTTGCCCGGCAACTCCGCCACCGCACACGTTGGCCAGGACGTTGAACGTGGCCGCAGTGTCGGTCGAAACCAGCGCCCGTTTCGCGGCGATGCGCTGCGAGGGCGTCACAAAATATTCATCGAACGCCTTGTCGTTGACCTTGAATTCGCCGCTGCCAGGACGAAGAAAAACGCGCGCGATCGCCGTCTTGCGGCGTCCCGTTCCGTAGTATTGAATAGTTTCTGCCATTTAAGCATTTAGCACTTAGCGTTTAGCAATTAGCCAAACCACCGCGCGCTTCAACCTTTCCAAAATTATGCGGTGTCGGTTTTCCTAAGACCTGAAACCTGACACCTGCGACCTGCCTTACTACGCAAACACCTTCGCTTCCGGCTTCTGCGCCTCGTGCGGGTGCTTGTCGCCTCGGTAAACCTTCAGCTTCGTAAACATTTGCTTGCCCAGCTTGTTCTTGGGAAGCATCCGCGACACGGCGTCTTCAATCACCAGCTCCGGCTTGCGGACCATGCGCTTCTTCATTTCTTCCGAG
>Ga0193751_1001757_pt1 | contig 13584 bp, 12 predicted proteins | sample L1c2metaG_FD_143050 | JGI IMG/M metagenome (GOLD analysis project Ga0193751, IMG submission 143050) | Soil microbial communities from a riparian zone of the East river system, Colorado, United States - L1c2 | ecosystem: Environmental > Terrestrial > Soil > Riparian zone | place: USA: East River... | reverse complement strand
GCCAGGCAACCGACCTCGTCATGCTGATCATGAACAAGAACGGCATGGATCACCTGCTCTCCAGCCAGTTCAAGCTCGGTGCCGATGCCAGCGCCGCCGCCGGTCCCGTTGGACGCCACGCCGCCGCCGATACCGATTGGAAGATGAGGGCGCAGGTTCTGACCTACTCACGCTCCCGCGGCCTCTTCGCGGGACTCGAACTCTCCGGCGCCGTCATCAAGCAGGACAAGGACAGCACCCGCGAATTCTACGGCCGCATGGTGCCCTTCAAGACGTCCCTCAAGGGAGAGATCGAAGCTCCCAAAGCCGCTTACCCTTTCTTGAGCACGCTAGCCAAGTGGGCGCAGCAGGCGTCAAAATAGCCAGTTCTCAGTTCCCGGTTCCCAGTTCTCAGTCCTTTGATTTTCAATTCATGATTTTCAATTCACTGAGAACTGAGAACCGAGAACTGAGAACTGCAACATCGTGCGAGAACGCCTCGAGTACGCTCTAGTCTGGCCCTGGGTAAAGATCCTGGGCGCGCTCCCCCGTCCCCTGGCGCGCGCCATCGGAATCACATTCGGCTTAACCATCTACGCGGTTCACGGACGCCTGCGCCGAGTCGGCCTGCGCAACCTGGCTCTCGCTTTCCCTGAAATGCCGCAGCGTGAGCGCCGCCGCTTGCTTCGCGGCGAATTCATCTCTCTAGGGCGCCAGCTCGCCGAAGTCTGCCTCTTCCCTCGCTACACCCGCGAAAATGTCTCCCGCGTCGTCGTCTATGACGGATTTGAGAACTTCGAGCGCGCCTACGCTCGCGGCAAGGGCGTTCTTTTTCTCACCGCTCACCTCGGCGCCTGGGAACTCTCCGCCTTCGCTCATTCTCTGCAGGGTCATCCGCTCTCGATCGTCATGCGCTCCCTCGACAATCCCTACATCGATGCCTTCATCCAGCGCTACCGCACCATGCACGGGAACCGCACCGTGGACAAAGACGATTTCGTCCGCGGCCTGCTCTCCGCCATGCGCGCCGGCGAAACCGTCGGCATCCTCATGGACACCAACATGACGCCACCCCAAGGTGTCTTCGTCGATTTCTTCGGCATCCCCGCCTGCACCGCCAGCGGTCTAGCCCGCATCGCCCTGCGCACCGACGCCGCCGTCGTCCCCGGCTTTACCGTCTGGGATTCAAAACTGCGCAAATACATCCTGCGCTTTGATCCCGCCGTCGAGTTAATTCGCACCGGCGATGACCAGGCCGACATCGTGGCCAACACCGCAAAACTCACCAAAGTCATCGAAGACTTCATCCGCCGCTATCCCGACCAGTGGCTGTGGGTGCATCGCCGCTGGAAGACACGCCCCGAAGGCCAGCCGCCGCTGTACTAGCCCGCCGAAAACTCGTGCCCTCCCCTGTGGATGTTCCCTGTGGTCCCCTGTGTCCCCTGTGGTTGGAGGTTTTTCTGCATTTCACTTCTGCAATCTGACTTCTCATTTCATCCCCGCGTTGTACACACCCGCCTCATAAAGCGACAATAGACAACCATGAAGCGAACTCTGCGCGATCTAGCCGAGAAGCTCGGCTGCCGTCTCCTAGGAGACAGTTCCATCACCGTGACTAGCGTCTCCAGCCTTCAATCCGCTACCAGCGGCAGCCTCGTCTTCGTGGAGGACGCCCAGCATCTCGACGCAGCGCTCCGCTCATCCGCCGCCGCCATAATCGCGGGAGATTTCGCCAACGCCGCCGCCCCCAAGCCCATCCTGATTTCCGCCCAGCCGCGCCTCACCTTCGCCCGAGCCGCAAAGCTTCTCCGCGACCCCGATCACAATCGCGAAATTCATCCCACCGCCATCGTTCCCGCCTCCGCCAAGATCGGCAAGAACGTAGCCATTGGCCCGCGAGCGATTCTCGGCGAACGCGTCAAGATCGGCGATGAAACTACCATCGGCGCCGGTTCAGTGATCGCCGACGATATAGTGATCGGAAGCCAGTGCCGCATCGACGCTAACGTCACCATCTATCCCGGCACCACTCTAGGCGACCGCGTCATAGTGCAGGCGGGCGCTGTTCTAGGCAGCGAAGGATTCGGCTACGCCCGCGATTCCCGAACCGGCCGCTACGAGCAATTCCCTCAAATCGGACGCCTGGTAATCGAAGACGATGTCGAGATAGGAGCCAACTCCACCATCGACCGCGGCGCTCTAGACGAAACCCGCATCCGCCGCGGCACGAAGATTGACAACCTGGTGCACATCGGACACAACGTCCAAATCGGCCAGGATGTAGTCATAGCCGCGCAAACCGGCCTCTCCGGCAGCGTCACCATCGAAGACAACGTCATCATGGGCGGCCAGGTCGGCATCGCGGATCACGTCCGCGTCGAAGCTGGCGCAATTCTGGGAGCGCAAAGCGGCATCCCAACCAAGAAAGTAATTCGCGGCAAGGGCGTCGTTTTCTGGGGAACCCCAGCCCGCCCCATTCGGGAGTATCTTAAAGAATTGGCGTTTTTGTCACGGTCGGCGAAGAAAGACGGCTGAGTTTTGCCTGGCTGGGGATGTGACTTATCGCATCCCATGCCAGACCTGACACCTGACACCTGAGACCTGCCCTTCATGCCTATCCTAGTCATCGGCGGACACACCCGCAGCGTCGGTAAAACCAGCGTCGTCGCCGGCCTCATCGCCGCCCTGCCCGGTTTCCACTGGACCGCCCTGAAAATCACGCAATACGGACACGGCGTCTGCTCCGCCAATGGCGCACCCTGCGACTGTGCCACCGCCGATCATTCCTTTGCTGTGTCAGAAGAAAAAGACCGCTCCGGCGAATCCGACACTTCGCGCTTCCTGGTCGCCGGAGCCGATCATTCCTGGTGGGTTCGCACCGAGCAAGGACACCTCGCAGAAGCCATGCCCCGCATCCGCAAGATTCTCGCCACCACGCAAAACGCCATCATCGAATCGAACAGCATCCTGCGCTTCATGAAACCGGATCTCTATTTGACTGTCCTCGATCCCCAGACCACCGACTTCAAAGCCTCCGCGCAAACTTTTCTCGACCGAGCCGACGCCGTCCTGCTGCACTCCGTCGAGAACTCAAAGACCCCAGCCTGGAAAAGCGTCTCGCTGAAACCCGTAATCGACCGCCCCATGTTCGCGATCCAGCCCCCAAACTATGTGACCCCAGAAGTCGTAGAGTTCGTTCGCAGTCGCCTAAGTACCTCGTAACGCCCTTCTCCGCGCCCTCCGCGTCTCGGCGGTGAAACTGCCCTACCCCGCATACATCCCAATCACCCGCTCAATCGCCCTCCGGCACACCGCGCAAAACGTCTTATGCCGCGTGAACATAATGCAGTCCACCTCAGGACGGTAGTATCCCGTCGCCTCGTAGTTCGCACCCTCGAACGCCCCGACCTTCCCCGCGTATTTCTGCGAACCGAGCATCGCATCTTCCTTCTCGCGCTCTTTGCGGAAAAGCTCATCCATCTCCGCCTCCGGTTTCCCTGCCGCTCGCAGCTCGCGGCGCTGCCGCTGGATGTCCCGCTCAAAGCGATCGAACTCCTCCTTATCCCACGGCGTTGGCACCGGAGTCCCCGCCGCGACCAGATCCTTCCACTTCAAATTTGCCGGATCGAGCAACGCGGTCACATTCGGCTCCCACGGCTCCGTCTTATTCGCCGGTGGCAGATACGCCACATCCGACGTGTAGTACTCATCCGCCAGCCCGGCGAACTGGTGCCCAAATTCGTGCACACCCACATATCCCGCCCACAAATTGTCAATCGCCACCGTCGCATACTGATTGAAAATTCCGCCGCCGCCGTAAGTCTGCCCGTTCACCAGAATCTCGATGAACTCGTACGGCGCAAACGACGCCACATCCCGCAACGCGCGGTTCTCCGTGGTCAACACATAGCGCTCCGTGCCGAACGTGTCATATGAAGCGCCCACCGGCGACCGCCGGTAAATTCCGCTCGAAGGCCGCGACACGCCCGACTCCTCCGCCGCCGGACACAGTCCCCAGACATTGAAATCTTTCCGATGCTCGCGAAACGGCGAGGTAGAAAACACCGCCTCTACAAATCGCCGCGCGTCTTTCTCAAACTTCGGTCGCTCCGCCACCGTATAGCCATCGCCCAGTACCAGCAAGTCAACCTTGGTCGCCGGATCGCCCATCTTCTGCAATTCCATCAACGCCCCCGGCGATGGTGGACGCGACCGGTCCACGAACTTGTCCTTCGGATCGACCACCGTTTTCCATACTTCTTTCCATAATCCGTGAAATCCGCTCCCAGCACGCTCTTTCAGCGACACTTCCACCGGCGCCTCAGGACTCGGAAAGCGCAGCGACTCCGAAAACGTCCGGTTCCCGTGCAGCGCCTCTTCCGTCGTCTTCCACTCTCCAAACACGGAATTGAATCCGCGCGAGTACACCAGCTTCCCGCTGCCTCGCTCGCGCACTTCAAACAGATATTCTCCCAACTGACTTTCATCGATGGACTTGTTCAAATTCCCCGGCCACTCCAGCGGCTCAAGCACCACCCGATCCAGGCTGAACCATTCGTCGTGCGAGTTCCCAGTGTGGTAGTAATCCACGCGCAGAGTGCGCGGCGCAGAAACATTTGCGGCAAAACTGGGCGTGGAAAAACTGAAGAAACAAAATAGAAGAGAGGCACAAACAACGCCGAGCGCTCGTTTCATGCCCGGAATTGTACGCTAGGACCCCGCCTTGATCTCAACCGCATTGTCGTTCTGAAACGTGATCACCAGCGGCTTTCCAGCATTCGCGTAATGCAAAGTTCTTGACCCGTAATCGCCCGAACCCTCCGGCACGCCCGCTCCAATCGAGAAGCTAGCCTGTAACTCGCTCATCCCAGCTTGCACTTCATGAGCGTCAATCTTCTTCCAGACATCCGCCGGCCAATGCTTATAAAGGTCATGCGGATCTTCGATGAAGAAAATGTCGTCGGCGCGAAGCTTGAAGTCGGCACCCTTCTCCGCTCCAATCGGAACCGCGTAGGTCTTGCCGTCCAGCGAAAAGCATGCCAGCACCTGCTTGTTCCCAGGGGCCTGCGGAGCAACGTCAGTCACCACATCCTGAATTGCAAGCTTCTGCAAAGGCAACAGCACTCCCGCCTCATGCCCGAAATCGGTCTTGTGCCGCTTCGAATCGTACGGATAATACGTGAGTTGATAACCGTACTTCACCCACACCGGCTGCTCGGTAAATTGCCGTGCCGACTTCAGATCGTAAGCATGCACCCTCTTCGGCGTAACGTAGTAGTCCGCCTTAAGCGCCGTCTCCTGCTGGGGCTTAGCGTCTTCCTTCATGGCCTCGCGCCGCTCGTAAACGATGTACGCCGCCCGCCCGCCCGCAATCACAATGGCAACCGCCAGAAAGACTTGCAGTTTTTTCTGAAACTCCGGATCAATAGCCATGGGTTTGGTCTTAAGGTTTCCTTAGTGAGGTTTTCCTTAGTGTGACTTCGTGCCCTTCGTGGTTAAGATTTCGCAAGCGCAATCGGTTAAACTATAACTAAACACCATTCAGCCGGCCGCAAAGGAAATCCATGCCCATAGCCCAAGATGACGTTCTGAACGCACTCAAGCAGTGCTACGACCCCGAAATCCCCGTCAACATAGTCGATCTCGGTCTGATCTATGAAATCCGCTTCGACGACGTCCCCGAAGGTCAACAGGACGTCACCGTCAATATGACTCTCACCGCCCCAGGCTGCCCCGAGCACGTCAACATCAGCGCGCAGGTCAAGTCTCGCGTCGAGCAACTCCCCGGCGTCCGCAACGCCAACGTCAACGTAATCTGGGAACCCGCGTGGACCCCCGAACGCCTGAGCCCCGAAGCCCGCAAGCAACTAGGAATCGAGTAGCCTCTGAACTCCTGTCGAATAGCCTCCGAACTCCTGTAGAGACGCGGCTTGCCGCGTCTCTTTCGCCAGTTGCTCAGTATTCCCCCAGTTCCTCAAACGCCCGCGCCGCGCGCCTTTCCGCCAACTCTTCGATCCTGCTGCCGATCCTGATTGCCAGATCCAGAAACCGCGTCCCCTGCCGCACATACGAAGGCAGCTCTTCGCGAATCCGCACAAACTGCTCCGGATACTCCGACGCCAGCACCGCCAGTCCCACGCTTCCGACCAGCACCGCCGCCGGACGTCTCCCCTTCAGCACCAACAGCGCCGCCGTTCCCGCCGATCCCGCAATCACTGCCCGCTTCCAGTTCTCCATGTCGTCTCCTGAAGCCATCGCCTGAAATCATCGCCCGACGCCGGTCTGGCCATGCCTGTCTCCAAGCAGGATTCTATCCCCGTCTACACGAATATTGTAGATTGTTCACCCGGCGGATAAAGCCTGGAATGCCAATCCTCCAAGTCCGCAGTAGCGCTTTCCCCCGTGCCCTCTGTGCCACCCCTGTGCTCCCTGTGGTTCAGCTTTTCTCTGGTTGACACGACCCCTCGATGCCGGACTGAAAACGCGCGAACGACGTATCCATGCTTTATACTGCCGCCGACACTCCATCAATCGAAGTTTTGAACCACACCTATGATGCAATTTCGTTCCCTCGCGTTTCCGACCACACTTTTCTGCGCTCTTCTCTGCGCCAGCACTCTCGCCTCCGCCCAAGCCAAGCCCCGAGCCCGCGACCTAGGCGTCCCCTTCGACGGCACGCCCGGCGCGAACAACGCCATCACCGACATCCACGGCGTCGAAGTCGGACACACGACGCTCATCTCCGGCAGCGGTAAGCTCAAAGTCGGAGAAGGCCCGGTCCGCACCGGCGTCACTGCCGTTCTTCCCCGCGGCAAAGAGTCCCTGGATCCCGTATTTGGCGCCTGGTTTACGCTCAACGGAAACGGCGAAATGACCGGCACCACATGGCTGGAGGAATCTGGCTTTCTCGACGGACCGATCATGATCACCAACACGCACAGCGTGGGCGTAGTCCGCGACGCGGTTATTGCGTGGCGTATTAAGAAAGCGCCTCCCGACGCCGACGGCTATAGCTGGTCCTTACCGGTCGTCGCCGAAACCGCCGATGACGACTTGAACGACATGAATGGCTTCCACGTAAAGCCCGAGCACGCTTTCCACGCTCTCGATACGGCCCACGGTGGTCCCGTCGAAGAAGGCAATGTCGGTGGCGGCACCGGCATGATCTGCAACGAATTCAAAGGCGGGATTGGCACCTCGTCGCGCGTCCTTCCGGCAAGACTTGGCGGCTACACGGTTGGAGTGCTCGTTCAGTGTAATTACGGAAGGCGCAGTCAGTTGCGGATTGCCGGTGTCCCCGTCGGTCAGGAAATCACCGATCATGCGGTTCGCAACGAGGACATCGGATCGATCATTATCGTAGTCGCCACCGACGCACCTCTAATTCCGACGCAACTGAAGCGTGTCGTCCGCCGCGCCACTCTGGGACTCGGCCGCGACGGCAGCTTTGCCAGCGACGGATCCGGCGACATCTTCATTGCCTTTTCGACCGCGAATCCGGGAGCCGCCGGCCCAAGAGGCGTACACGATCTGAAAATGCTGGCTAACGAGCAACTCAACCCCATCTTTCTGGCCACCGTCCAAGCCACCGAAGAAGCCGTGATCAACGCCATGGTAGCCGCCGAAACCATGACCGGCATCGATGGCCACACAGCCATAGCCCTGCCCCACGACCGTCTGCGCGAGGTCCTAAAAAAATACAACCGCCTGGCAAAATAAAGCCGATGGAGAGACGGGCGCCCTCGCCCGTCCCGTCTGTGTGGGGACGGGCGATTTACGTAGAGACGGCCGCCCTCGGCCGTCCAAGCCGAGCGAAGCTCGGCAGCTGTCGGCACCAAAGCACCTTTGGCCTCGCGTGGTTACTTTAGCTGCCCAACCAACGCGTAAGCGCTCCCGCTTGCACAAGGACTACAATTAAGCCAGTGAAAGCCTATAGAATTCAGCGCATCAAGAGCGGCATGAAGTTCACCTGCACCCAGTGTGCACACAGCGTCACCACGTTGGACTTCGACGCCAAGGGCGGCAACCTCCGCACCCAGGCCGCAACCGCGATCAATGATCACGCCCGCAAAGCGCACTCGGCACCCCCGATAGTTTCTCCTTCAGATACTCAACAGCGCACCTGGCGCTAATCCAAGTTTCCAAAACCGGCAAACGCTAGCACGTACCTCACGACTTTTTCGATAACATGGGTGTCTCCGGCCGGGCGTCATCCCATGGGCATCATCGTATGATCGAGCGATTCGACTTCTCCGATCTCCGCGAACTGTTTGCCAAAGCCAACGAGGAAAAATCTGGCGATCAGCTGGCCGGCATAGCCGCGCGATCGGAACGAGAGCGAGTCGCGGCGAAACGCAAACTCGCTGACTTGTCGCTGGACGAAATCGTCCGCCGCCCTCTAATCGACCCTTCCGAAGACGATGTCACCCGCCTCATTCTCGACACCTTCGACCAGCAAGCCTTCCGCTCCATAGCAAGCATGACTGTAGGCGAGTTTCGCGAGTTCCTCTTGGACGACGGAACCACAGACACTCAACTCCAGCCGCTTCAGAAGGCCATCATCCCTGAAATCGCCGCCGCGATAGCCAAGCTGATGAGCAACAAGGATCTGGTGTTAGCGGCCGCCAAAATCCGCAACGTCACACGCTGCCGCAACACAATGGGAGAGCGTGGAGTGCTCGGCATCCGCGTGCAACCCAACCACCCCGCCGACGACATCGGCGGCATTCTTCTATCTGCATTCGAGGGACTTCTCTACGGCTGCGGAGACGCAGTCATCGGTGTGAATCCCGCCACCGACTCGGTCGAAATAGTCAGCGCGATTCTCACAGCGTTGAATCGCCTGGTGGACGCCTACGAAATCCCCACCCAGACGTGTTGCCTCGCGCATATCACCACCCAACTGGCCGCATTAAAAAATGGAGCGCCGGTAGACCTTCTTTTCCAGTCCGTAGCGGGTACGGAAGCAGCCAACCGCAGCTTCGGAATCACTTTGAACATGCTGCACGAAGGCCGCCAACAGGTCCTCGAGCATCATCGCAAGCGGGATACCCGCTGGGTAGGCGATAACGTCATGTACTTCGAAACCGGCCAAGGCAGCGCTCTCTCCGCCGAGGCGCATCACGGAGTCGATCAACTAACCCTCGAAGCGCGAGCCTACGGAGTCGCGCGTGCCTTCCAGCCTTTTCTGGTCAACAGTGTCGTCGGCTTCATCGGGCCGGAGTATTTGTACGACGAAAGGCAGATCATCCGCGCTGGACTCGAAGACCATTTCATGGGTAAGTTGCTGGGCCTGCCCATGGGCTGCGACGTCTGCTACACGAATCACGCCGCCGCCGATCAAAATTCCGCCGACAACCTGCTGCTGCTTTTGACGGCCGCAGGCTGCAATTACTTCATGGGCGTTCCGTGCTCCGACGACGTGATGCTGAATTACCAATCCACCAGCTATCACGACGCAGTGGCCGCACGACGCCTCTTCCATCTGCATCCAGCACCTGAGTTCCTAGCGTGGTTGCAGAAAATGGAAATCTATCGCGGCACCGAGCCGGCATCTCTAGACTCATCAGCAAGACGCCAACTCATGCATGGTTTGGAATCTTCCCTGGAGAGTGCGCTATGAAGAGTATTCAGTGGAGCGCCGGGCGTCCCCGCCCGGCCACATCGAAATCACGGAACACCACGCCAACAGGAACAGCTTGAATGCTTCCAGAAGATGACAAACTCGCACGGCTAGATTCACCTGAAGCCGACCTGTCCGAGATCGTAAAGAAGGTACGCGCTAGAACGCCGGCGCGCCTTCTAGCAGGCCGAAGTGGGGCAGCGTACAGAACAAATACTCAACTGGAACTGCGCGAGGCCCACGCCGCCGCCCGCGATGCCGTCCGCGCCGAGTTAGATCTCTTCACTAACCTAGGCGACAACTTCGTGCGCAAGTGGAATCTGTTTGAGGTCTGCTCCCAGGCAGCCACCAAAGATGAGTATCTCTTGCGCCCTGACCTGGGCCGTCACCTGAATGAGGCGTCCCGCGCCGAGCTGACCAAGCGTTGCACCACGGGACACGATTTGCAAATTGTGATCGGCGATGGCCTCTCGGTAACCGCCGTTGCCCTGCAAGTCCCTCGGCTATTGCCCCTCCTCTGTGAAGAAGCAAAGACGCGCGGTTGGAGTCTCGGCGAGATATTCGTGATTCGTCACTGCCGAGTGGGCATTCTCAACGAGATTGGCGCCTTACTGGAGCCAAAAGTTGCCGTCCTCCTGATCGGCGAGCGTCCCGGACTAGCAACCGCCGAAAGCCTCTCCGCCTACATGGCGTATCAGCCGAAAGCATCGGACACCGACGCCAATCGCAACCTCATTTCAAACATTCACGCTCGCGGAGTAAGCCCAGAGCAAGCCACCCAACGGATCCTGAATCTGGCCGCCTCGATGATGAAAACTCAAAAGAGCGGGTTCCAACTTCGAGAATAGAATGGCTCGCGGCAGTTCTTCTAAAATAACGCGGGGGTGGCCCGCTCCTTGCGGTTTTTGCAAGGGGCGGGTGCGAGCGGCATCGCACCCGAAGGACACAGCTTGGCTGAGCGCACGAGGACAGAGAACAACCCGGAACTGCAAACTACTCTTTCACCGCCCGATCGGTAATCTCCAGCCCCCGATCAATAATCGCAAACGCCTCCCGCAGTTGCTGCTCGTTAATGCACAGCGGAGGATTCGTGTAGAAGGTATTCCAGCGAACCAGAGTATAAAGCCCGTTCTCCCGGAAGAACTTCCCAAGCGCGACCATCTCATCCGAAGTCCCATTGAACGGAGCCATTGGCTGCCGCGTCTTGCGGTCGCGAATCAGCTCGAGAATGCCGAACAGCCCGATCGAACGCACCGCGCCCACCGACCGATGTTTCGCCTGCAACTCCGCGCCCAGCGTCTTCATGATCGCGCCCATCTTCCGGGAGTTCTCAATCAGATTATCTTCCTCGTAAACGCGAATCGTGGCCAGCGCGGTCGCGCACCCCATCGGATGACTATTGTAAGTAAGTCCTCCATAGAACACCTTGTCGTCGAAGTGCTTCGCGATATGTCGCCGCATACCGACAGCGCCCAAAGGTAGATAACTAGAGGTAAGTCCCTTCGCCATGCAAATCAGGTCAGGAACGACCTTCCAATGATCGACCGCAAACCACGCACCCGTGCGGCCGAAGCCCGACATTACTTCGTCGGCGATCATCAGAATCCCGTACTTGTCGCACAGTTTCCGCACTCCTTCAAGATATCCATCCGGAGGAACAAGAATGCCGTTCGTTCCGACCACCGTCTCCAGAATGAACGCGGCAATCGTATGCGAGCCTTCCAGTTGGATAATTTCCTCGATCATGGCCAGCGAAGTTTCCGCCGGCTCCCATCCGCGTTCGACCCCGTGATACGGATCGAGCACGCGCACCACGCCCGGAATGCCAGGCTCAGCGGCCCATCGGCGAGGATCGCCCGTAAGGCTGATCGCGCCCGCAGTAGCACCGTGATACGAACGATAGCGCGCCATAATCTTGTGGCGTCCAGTGAAGAAGCGCGCGATCTTGATGGCATTCTCGTTAGCTTCGGCGCCGCCGTTGGTAAAGAAGAACGTATCAATATCGCCCGGGGTGATCTCCGCCAGCTTTTGTCCTAGTCGCGCTCGCGGCTCCGTCGCCATGAACGGATTGGCATAGGTCAGCGCCGACGCCTGCTCGGCAATCGCCCGAATGACGCGCTCATCGCCGTGTCCAATGTTCACCGACATCAACTGGCTGTTGAAATCGATGAAGCGCTTCCCTTCCGGCGTCCAGAAATAAATGCCCTTCGCCCGCGCCACCGGAATAGGATCGACCTTCGATTGCGCCGACCACTCAAACAGTGTGTGTTTTTTCGTGAGATCGACAATCTCCTGGCCGGTCATCGTGGGGTTCGTCACAGCCGTCGTCATTGCTTCCTCTTTTCAAATCGTATTCACCACAGAGTCACAGAGACACAGAGAGAAAACAACTACAAAACTCTTCTTATAATTCCTTGGGCAAGTAGCGGCGCATTGAAGTTGATCAGTAGGCCAACGCTCATTCCCGATAATTTCATGTACGTAAGCAACTGTGCCTGATGGATTGGCAGAATCCTCTCGATCGCTTTTAGCTCCAAAACCACTTGCTTCTGCACAATCAAGTCGATCCGATATCCGCAGTCGAGCTTGAGGCCCTTGTAAGAAACTGGAAGGTCAACCTGACGCTCGAAGGCCAGCCCGCACAGATGCAATTCGTGGCACAGGCACTCCTCATAACCGGACTCCAACAACCCAGGACCGAGATGCCGATGCACTTCAATGGCTGCTCCGATGATCGCACTGGTTCGAGGGTCTCGCTGGTCTTCGCTTTCTCTGTGTCTCTGTGACTCTGTGGTGAGACCTCTCATTGCAGGCGCCTCCAAGCTCAGAACTTGCGCGAGTGTTCCTTCGCCCAGCGCTCGACTACAATTTTCTTTTCCGTATAGAACTCGATCGCGTCGCGTCCCTGTGCGTGCATGATCCCGAAGAAACTGTCTTTCCAGCCGCTGAAAGGAAAGTAAGCCATGGGCGCGGCCACGCCGATGTTGATTCCGATATTCCCCGCCGGCGTTTCATACCGGAAGCGCCGCGCCGCCGCGCCGCTCGATGTAAACAGCGACGCCTGGTTGCCAAACGGGCTGCGGGACACTATGTCCATGGCGTCGTCCATGTCGCTGGCGTGCACCAGGCTAAGTACAGGACCAAAGATTTCCGTGTTAGTCAGTTCGCTGCTCGCGGGAACGTCATCAAGCACCGTGGGTTTCACGAAATTTCCAGCCTCGTATTTCGCGACTTTGGGATTACGTCCGTCGAGCACGATCTTCGCCCCATCCCGCGCGCCGACGCCAATCAGATTCTGCACCCGTTCTTTGCTCTGGCGCGTGATCACCGGCCCCATCTGCACGCCCTCGTCCAGTCCATTGCCCACGCGCAAATTCGCCGCCGATTCAGTAATAGAGTCGCGAAATGTTTTCTGCGCTTCGCCCACCGTCACCGCGACCGAGACAGCGAGACAACGCTGTCCCGCGCATCCGAAAGCGCTGTCCGAAATAATCTGTGTAGCCATCGACATATCGGCGTCCGGCAGGACGATGACGTAATTCTTCGCGCCGCCCTGGCACTGCGCGCGCTTGCCATTCGCGCCCGCGCGAGCGTAAATGTAGCGCGCAACCGGAGTCGATCCGACAAAGCTGATGGCCCGTACCGCGGGATGATCGATCAGTGTATCGGCAGCAACCTTGCCGCCATTCACCAGGTTCGCCACGCCCTTCGGAAGCCCCGTCCTCTCCAGCAACTCAAAGGCGAGCTTCATGGTGAGCGGCACGCGCTCCGATGGCTTGACGATCAATGTGTTCCCGCAGGCGATCGCGTAAGGCAGAAACCAGAACGGGATCATGCCCGGAAAATTAAAAGCCGTGATCGCCGCCACCACGCCCAGCGGCTGGCGAATCATAGTCTCGTCGATCCCGCGCGCCACATCTTCCAGGTTGTAGCCCTGCATCATCATGGGAATGCCGCAGGCCACTTCGACGTTCTCGATAGCG
>Ga0193751_1001756_pt1 | contig 13592 bp, 10 predicted proteins | sample L1c2metaG_FD_143050 | JGI IMG/M metagenome (GOLD analysis project Ga0193751, IMG submission 143050) | Soil microbial communities from a riparian zone of the East river system, Colorado, United States - L1c2 | ecosystem: Environmental > Terrestrial > Soil > Riparian zone | place: USA: East River... | reverse complement strand
GAATATCCTTGCGAGATCGTCGACGGTCCGCAGGCGGTTGCGCAGTTGCCAGCGCCAGTCGTTCCACTCCGGCCTGCCGACGCCGGGGAAGAAACGCCGGCGGAACGCATCGGCGGCCGCATTGGTCGGAAATTGCCCATCGACCTTGTCGTACGATGGCCTGGCGGGCTCGCCCGCAATCCGGCTGCGCATGATCAAGGGCGGCGTCCGCATGTTCGGCCGCTGCAAAGCTAGCGTGCTCATCCGGCCGATCCCTTGGTTGAATGGTGCATTTGTCACCCGGCTCGTACGCGCCAAAGAGCGGCTCCCTCGCCGCGTCTCCTGCTCCGATCGCGCAACCGATATCGGCACGCCGGTGCAGCTCGACTAACCAAATATAGCATGGCTTGCTCGCCATGTTAGTGACCAAGGTCACACTGCCGCGGCACTTTTATTCGGGCGCGAAGCTGCGGGCCGGCATCCGGTCAGGCGACCGTCAGAATCAAAATGTGAAACAAGATCGTTGCAATGAGCCCGCGATACCATCGAAACATTCAACGGGCGACGAGCGCGATGACGAAGGCGAAATGCGTGAGCTGGTGGAGCCCCTGGTCAATCCCGAACAGCCACCACCAGCCCGTTCGCTCGAAAGTCAGGCCGAGACGCCGGCCGATGACGCCGCGGCATCGATCGATCAGCGCGTGTATGGCGAAATCGACAATGCCGAGCCACCACAGCGCCGGCATCAGCACGAGCGCAAGCAGCAGCGTCAATAGCGCGTGGCAGCCGGCATGGGCGGCAAGGGCCCCAAGCCAGTCCTGTTTCTGGTCCTTGTTGCGCCACATCCAATCGGTCTGAAGGATGAAGTCCGCAAGGAAGTGCTTGGCGGTGAACAAGACGAAGGCGATGGTCAGCGCAATAACGGATATGGTCCCGGTCACGTGGCTGTCTTCCCATTCGCGGCATGAAACGCCGCTACGCGCGTTGTTCAGCCGGTGTCGCGCGCACCGTCGATTCCCGCGATCATGGCTAGCGCGTCCGGCGCCAGCACGACGATGCCGCCGCGCTCCAATCGGATCCAATTTTGCCTGACCCACGCGCGCAGCTGCTTGTTGGTGCTTTCCCGCGCCATACCGACCATCTGGCCGAGTTCGCGCTGGGTCACGGCGACCTTGCTGTCCTTGGCGGGAACGTCCTTCCTGTCGGCAAGTCGAAGCAGCGTCCGTGCCAGGCGCGCCGGCAGGTTCAGAAACACGACTTCCTCGAAATGCTCGTTGGCCCAGCGAATTCGCGTGCACAACAGCTCGATCAGCTTGAAGGCAACTTTCGGCTCGCTGTGGACGAAGGCCAGGAAATCGCGCCGATCGATCGCCATCAATTCGCAGTCGGTCATCGCGACCGCATCCGCCGTGCGCAGCCCGCCGTCGAGCAGCGCGATCTCGCCGAAAAGATCGCCCGGATAGACGAGGCTGATCATGACCTCGCGGCCGTCGGCCGAGGGCGCCGTGATTTTCACGACGCCGGCGCGCACGGCAAACAGGGCAGTGCCGCGGTCGTCCTTGGCGAAGATGACGGTGCCGCGCGGCGTCGACCGCAAGGTGGCGAGCGAGGCGAGCTTCTCGACCTGCCCGCCGGCCAGCGCGCCGAACACCGGATGCTGCCGCAGCAAGGCGGCGGCATCGACGGCCGGGCAGGCTTGGTCCGTCCCATCGGGGGCCCGTGAGTTGCCCAGGCAGCTTGCGCGGGCCGGTATGGCGCCGCGATTATTCACGAACGGCTGAATGCAATCAAGCGATCGGGCGGCGGCAACGGCGGCATGAGATTCCTGTGCGCCCTGGCTCCAACGAACGGCCCGCGCGCCGGAAATCGACTCGGCCTGTGACGAACCTCACACAGGTCGGTCCGCCAGCATGCTAACATACGGGCCGGGAGCCGCCCGTCCGCACATGGCGCTTGCACCCCGGGTGAGCTAGGGTTTCCTCCCACTTGAGAGGAGACCTCGGGGTTGGTCGGATGATCAGGCACGCCGGATTCCACACGCTCGGAAAATCCACGTCGGCGACCGGCGGCGCGCCGGTGATCGCGTGAGGCGGCGGGAATTCATCGCGCTGGTTGGGGGCGCGGCCGCGGCCTGGCCGCTCGCGGCGCAGGCCCAGCATCCGGCCGAGGGGATGCGGCGGATCGGCGTCCTGATGGTGATTGCGCAGAGCGATCCGGAAGCGCAGCCGCGCGTCGAGGCCTTCGAGCAGGGACTGCGGGAATTGGGCTGGATCAGCGGCCGCAACATACAGATCGACTACCGCTGGGGCGCCGGCGATGCCGACCGTATTCGCGCCCACGCCGCCGAGCTGGTGCAGCTGACGCCCGACGCGATCTTCGCCGTCAGCACGGCAGCCGTGGCGCCGCTGCGGCAGGCGACCAGAACCGTCCCGATCGTTTTCGCCATGGTTGCCGATCCGGTCGGCCAGGGTTTCGTCGAGAGCCTGGCGCGGCCGGGCGGCAACGCAACCGGATTCACGTTGTTCGAGTTCTCGATCGCCGGGAAGTGGCTGGGGCTGCTCAAAGATGTCGCGCCGCGGGCAACGCGTGTCGCGCTCCTGTTCAACGCCGAGACGGCTCCCTACGCCGGAATGTTCCTCAATTCGCTCGAAGCCGTCGCCCCGACATTCGGCGTCGAGCCGGTCGCGGCGCCTGCTCGCAACGCCGCCGATATTCAGCATGCGATCGAGACGCTCGCATCGCACGGCTTGCTCATGGTGCTGCCGGACGTGTTCAATACCGAGCATCGCGACCTGATAATCGCAACGGCGGCGCGCCACAACTCGCCTGCGGTCTACCCCTACCGCTACTTTGCCGTGAGCGGCGGCCTCATGTCCTATGGCATCGAGCCGCTCGATACGCACCGACGCGCCGCCTCCTATGTCGATCGCATCCTCAGGGGCACCAGGCCCGCGGACCTCCCGGTCCAGCAGCCCGCCAAGTTCGAGCTGGTCGTCAATCTGAAGACCGCGAAAGCGCTCGGCCTCGACGTCCCGCCTTCGCTCCTCGCCCGCGCCGACGAGGTGATAGAGTAGCGCCATGAAAGACGACTCGGCCAGCGTCACCGCCGCGGCCACCGGGCCCCCCAAGGCCCGGGGACGGCTGTTCTTCAAGTACGTCGCGCTGTTCGTGGCGGTGGTGAGCCTCGCCCTGATCGCGGTCGGCCTGCCGGAAATCTGGCTCTCCTACCAGGAGCACAAGGACGCGCTGATCCGCATTCAGCGCGAGCAGGCCGAGGCGGCGGCCGCCAAGATCGGCCAGTTCGTCAAGGAGATCGAAGGCCAGATCGGCTGGACCACCCAATTGCCGTGGAGCGGGGGCGCGATCGAGCAGCGCCGGTTCGACGCGTTGCGATTGCTGCGGCAGGTGCCGGCGATCACCGAATTGACCCAGCTCGATGCCGCCGGGCGCGAGCAGCTGCGCGTGTCGCGGCTGGCCATGGACGTGGTCGGCAGCGGCGCCGATTTCTCCCTGGAGCCGAAGTTCACCGAGGCGGTCGCGCGCAAGATCTATTACGGTCCGGTGTATTTCCGCCGCGAATCAGAACCCTACATGACGCTGTCGATGGCCGGCACCCGTCGCGATTCGGGGGTGAGCGTCGCCGAGGTCAATCTCAAGTTCATCTGGGACGTGGTGTCGCAAATCAAGGTCGGCGAGCGCGGCAAGGCCTACGTGGTCGACGCGCAGAGCCGCCTCATCGCCTATCCGGATATCAGCCTGGTGCTGCGCAACACCGACCTCTCGCGCCTCGCCCAGGTACAGGCCGCGCGATCCGGCGGCGCCGGCCAGGCGCCCGAGCAGGTGCGCGAGGCCGTGGACATCCAGGGCCGCCGGGTGCTGACCGCCTATGCGCCGGTGGCTCCGCTGGGCTGGCTGGTCTTCGTCGAGCTGCCGTTCGACGAGGCGTACAGTCCGCTCTATGCCTCGGTTGAGCGCTCGGGAATCGTGCTGCTCGGAGCGCTGGCGCTGGCGTTCTGCGCCGGCATGCTGCTGGCGCGCCGGATGGTGGTGCCGATCCGGGCGCTGCGCGCCGGTGCCGCGCGGATCGGCGGCGGCGATCTTTCCCAGCGCATCGCCATCAAGACCGGCGACGAGCTTGAAAGCCTTGCCGACCAGTTCAACGACATGGCCGGACGGCTTCAGGAGTCCTATGCGGACCTCGAAGAGAAGGTCGAGGTGCGGACGCAGGAGCTCGGGCGCTCGGTCAACGAGCTGCAGGCGCTGGGCGAGGTGAGCCAGGCCATCAACTCGACCCTCGACGTCGAGAACGTGCTGCGCACGATCGTCACCAAGGCGGTCGAGCTGTCGCTGACCGACGCCGGAGCCATCTATGTGTACGAGGAAGCGCGCGACGAGTTTCGGCTGCGCGCGACCTACGGCATGAGCGAGGCCATGATCGCGGCGCTCACCGATCGCCACGTCGGGGTCGGCGAGACGCATATCGGCGATGCGGCAAAGCAGCGCGAATCGATCCAGGTCGCGGACCTGCGCGACGACGCGCCGTCTCCGGTCAACGACATCATCCTGGGCGCCGGCTACCGGGCCCTGCTGATCGTCCCGCTGCTGCGGCCCGGCCACATCGTCGGCGCGCTGGTCGTGCGCCGCAAGGAGCCCGGCGAGTTCGCTAAATCAACGATCGACCTCCTGGAAACCTTCGCCGATCAGTCGGTGTTGGCGATCCAGAACGCCCGCCTGTTCCGCGAGATCGAGGAGAAGGGCCGCGAGCTCGAGCTCGCCAGCAGGCACAAATCGCAGTTTCTCGCCAACATGAGTCACGAGCTGCGGACGCCGATGAACGCCATCCTGGGCTATACCGAGCTCATCCTCGACAACATCTACGGCGAGGCGCCGGAGAAGATGCGCGCGGTGCTCGAGCGCGTGCAGAGGAACGGCCGCCACCTTCTCGGCCTGATCAACGACGTGCTCGACCTGTCGAAGATCGAGGCCGGGCAATTGACGCTCACGCTCAACGATTATTCGCTCAAGGACGTGGTGCACAGCGTGTTTTCCGCGGTCGAATCGCTGGCGACCGCGAAGCACCTTGCGCTCAAGATCGAGGTGCCGGCCGCGCTTCCGCCCGCCCACGGGGACGAGCACCGCATCACCCAGGTCCTGCTCAACCTGGTGGGCAACGCGATCAAGTTCACCGAGACCGGCGAAGTGGCGATCAACGCCACGGCGCAGAACGGCTCATTCACCGTGGCGGTCCGCGACACCGGTCCCGGGATCGCCAAGGCGGATCAGAGCAAGATCTTCGAGGAGTTCCAGCAGGCCGACAATTCCGCGACGCGCAAGAAGGGCGGGACCGGACTCGGTTTGGCGATCTCCAAACGCATCGTCGAGTTGCATGGCGGCCGAATCTGGGTCGAATCGAAAGAGGGACACGGCTCGACCTTTTCGTTTACCGTTCCGGTGAAGATCGCGCAGCGGATGGAGCAGACATGAGCAAGCGCATCCTGGTGGTCGAGGATCACGAAGACAACCGGCAGATCCTGCGCGATCTGCTGGGAAACGCCGGTTACGACATGGTCGAGGCGGAGACCGGCGAAGACGGGCTCACGGCCGCCGCGGCCCAGCGGCCGGACCTGATCCTGATGGACATCCAGCTGCCGGGCATCGACGGCTACGAGACGACGCGCCGCCTCAAGGCCGATCCGGCGCTGCGCACGGTGCCGATCATCGTCGTCACCTCCTATGCCTTGAGCGGCGACGACGCCAAGGCGCGCGAAGCGGGCTGCGATGCCTACGTCACCAAGCCCTACAGCCCGCGCCAGCTTCTGGCCAAGATCCGCGAATACCTGGCTTAACGCTTCGGCTCAGGCCTCGTCCGTGCACGATCCCCCGCGCATCCTTATCGTCGACGATAACGAGACCAACCGCGACATCCTCGACGCGCGGCTGCGGATCCACGGCTACGAGCTGATGCAGGCAGCCGACGGCGAAGAGGCGCTGGCCGCCGTGCGGCAGCATCTGCCCGACCTTATCCTGCTCGACGTGATGATGCCAAAGATCGACGGCATCGAGGTGTGCCGTCAGCTCAAGAACGATGCCGGGCTGCCGTTCATGCCCGTCATCCTGGTGACCGCGAAGGCCGACAGCAAGGACGTGGTCGCCGGCCTCGAAGCCGGCGCTGACGAATATCTGACGAAACCGGTCGATCAGGCGGCGCTGGTCGCCCGGGTCAAGTCGATGCTGCGCATCAAGGCGCTGCACGATCAGGTGCAGGCGCAGACGGCCGATCTGGCGGCCTTCAACCGCACGCTCGAGCAGCGGGTGGCCGACCAGCTGGCCGAGATCGAGCGCGTGAGCCGCCTCAAGGGCTTTCTCGCCCCGCAAATCGTCGAGATCCTGCTCTCCTCGGGCGATGAAAGCGTGCTCGAAAGCCATCGCCGCGACGTCACCGTCGTGTTCTGCGACCTGCGCGGCTTTACGGCCTTCGCGGAAACCGCGGAACCCGAGGAGGTAATGACCGTGTTGCAGGAGTATTATTCCTGCCTCGGCGCGCTGGTGCACAAGTTCGAGGGGACGCTCGCGAGCTTCGTCGGCGACGGATTGATGATTCTGTTCAACGACCCGCTGCCCTGTCCCGATCCGTCGGCGCGGGCGGTGCGGATGGCGGTGGAAATGCGCCAGGGCGTGTCCGAGCTGGCGATCCAATGGCGCAAGTACGGCCACGAGCTCGGCTTCGGCATGGGCATCGCCTACGGCTATGCCACGCTCGGCCGGGTCGGCTTCCAGGGCCGTTTCGATTACACCGCGATCGGCACGGTCGTGAACCTGGCATCGCGCCTGTGCGGCGAGGCGAAAGGCGGCCAGATTCTGGTCGACGCAAGGGTGCAGGCGGCAGTGGAAGCGCTAGCGGACGTCGAGCCGGCCGGCGAGCTTCCGCTCAAGGGGCTGCACCGGTCGGTCCGCGCGTTCAACATCTGCGGGCTGCGGGTGCCGGCAGGAAGCGCTGCTTAAAAGGTTTTGCGGGCGCTGGAGGTGACCGGGAGGACCGAGTCCGCCCCCGAGCGGACATGGGCCCTCCGCTCGCTGCACGGTTTTGGGCGTGGTATGTGTGAAGTTGCCGCACACGGTCGGCTGGGGAGAAATCCGATGAGGCGGCGGGACTTCATCGCCCTGCTCGGCGGAGCGGCGATGTGGCCACGGGCGGCGGGCGGGCAGCAGCCGGCGATTGCAAAGGTCGGAGTCTTGTGGCCCGGCGCGGCTTACCCCGCGCCTCCTCGTATGCCGGCCTTTGCGCAGGCGCTGCGCCAATTGGGGTTCATCGAAGGTCACAACCTTTCAATCGAGCTTCGCTACGCACGCGGAGGCGCACAGCAACTTCCTGAACTCGCCGGAGAGCTGGTTCGAGCAAACGTAGATGCGATCATGGCGCTCGGCGATCTCGCCCCGAAGATAATTCATGAGCAGACGAAAACAATTCCGATCGTAGCGATCAGCGACGACATCCTGCAAACCGGGCTGGTCGGCTCTCTGTCGCGCCCTGGCGGCACCACCACCGGATTGACTATCATGGCTCCCGAGCTGAGCGCCAAGCGACTGGCTGTGCTGCACGAGATGGTCCCCGAAATGTCGCGTGTGGCTGCCCTGTGGGACCCCACGACAGGTGCATCGCAGGTCGTGTCAACGCAGGACGCCGCCCGGTCGTTAAACCTGGACCTGCAGATATTTGAGGTGCGGCGTCGCGACGACTTGGTCGGTGCTTTTCGCAAGGCGCAAGCCGGCGGAGCCGAGGGCCTCAACGTCTTTGCTTCACCCTCGCTTTCCTCCTTGTTCCGCGAAATTATTGATCTCGCGGCCGAATATCGGCTGCCCGCGATCTATCAGTGGCGGGAACATGTGGACGCGGGAGGCCTCCTTTCGTATGGACCCAACCTGGCAGCGTTGTGGAGGCAAGCCGGAACCGTCGTGGTCAAGATCCTCAAGGGAGCCAGACCTGCCGACCTCCCGATCGAGCAGCCGACGAAATTCGAGCTGGCAATCAACGCGAGAACGGCAAAGGCCCTCGGCATTCCGATGCAGCCTTCGTTGCTGGTGAGCGCCGACGAGGTGATCGAATAGAGATGCTGCTTGCTGCGGTGCGCGGAAACAGAGAGTCCAGGGGGCTAGATGCGACGGCGCGATTTCATTTCATCTGCGTTGCTCGGAGGCGCGGCGATCGCGTGGCCGCTCGCAGTGCATGGGCAGCAGCCGGAGCGAATGCGACGGATCGGATTTCTGCGTGCCGCGCCGCCGCCGGAGCATGAGCTTGACGCGTTCCTGCGCGGACTTGCCGAGCGCGGGTACGTGCAGGGACGCAATTTCGTGCTTGTGCCGCAATGGGGCGAAGGCAACGTCGCGCGCCTCGCGGAGCTTGCCGTGGCATTGGTGAAACAGGGGGTCGACATCATCGCGACCGAGGGCTCGTTTGCCGTGCGGGCTGCGGCGGCAGCGAGCGCCACCATCCCGATCGTGACGACGTCGGCCGCGGACCCATTCATGGGCGGCCTCATAAAGAACCTGTCTCGCCCAGGCGGAAACGTGACCGGATTTGCCAGTATGGAAAGGGACATTTCCGGCAAGATTTTCGAGATACTCAAGGACATAGTTCCGGGGCTGCAGCGGATCGGCGTTCTTTCCGCACGCACGATCTGGCCCGTGTTCGCGCCGGGCCAGGACCAGGCCGCCAAGGCGCTCGGCATCGAATACAGCTATATCGACATGCCGCAAGCGGAAGCGGCCAGCGCCGCCATGCGTCAAGCCGTCGAAGCGGGGGCGCAGGGCGCGGTCGTGCGGGGCAGCCCATATTTTTCGTCCGCACAGCGCCGCCTGATCATCGATAGCGCGGCCGAACATCGACTGCCCGTCATCTACGAGCGGCGCGACGACGCGGAGCGCGGCGGCCTGGTAAGCTACGCTCCCAACGTCGAAGATCAATATCGTGCCACGGCGGATTACGTCGTCAGAATCCTGGCGGGCGAAAGCCCAGGCGAGCTTCCGATCCAGCAGCCGACCAGATTCGAGATGGTCATCAACCTCAAAACGGCGAAGACGCTCGGGCTGAATGTCTCATCCTCGCTGCTCATCCGCGCCGACGAGGTGATCGAATGAACCGGCGCAAATTGATTGCTCTATTGGCCGGCGCCGGGATCACGCTGCCTGCGCTGACGCAGGCACAAAAGGCGCAAAAGGTGCCGGTCATCGGATTTACTCATCCGGGATTTCTCGAATCCGGATCTCCCGTCTTTGACACTTTGCGCGAGGGCTTGCGCGACGCCGGGTATGTTGAAGGCGTGAATATCAAGATAGAATCCCGTTGGGCGCGCGGCCGACCGGAAATGCTGCCGCAGCTGACCCGGGAGCTCGTTCAACTTCGCGTCGACCTTCTTGTTGCGACCGCACGCCCGTCGATAGAAGCAGCGAGAGCGGCAACGACCGACCTGCCGATCGTCGCAAACGATCTCGAAAGCGATCCGATAGCCAGCGGCTATGTCGCAAGCCTGGCACATCCGGGAGGCAACCTCACCGGTCTCTTTCTGGATGCGCCCACGCTGTGCAGCAAATGGTTGCAGCAAATACGCGACGTGGTCCCCAATGTGACGAGGATCGGCGTTCTGTGGGATGCAACGACAGGCGCGTATCAGCTCGATGCGATCAATGGGGCGGCAAAAACGGCATCGATCGATGTTCTGGTCATGGAATTTCGCGACAGCGGGGGACTGGAGACGGCGCTCGATCTCGGCCTGAAGGAAGCTCCGCAAGCCGTCATTCAGCTTGGCTCGCCGTTGATCCGCCAAGGCGCGGCCCGTATAGCGCAAATCCTGTCAAGTCGTCGGATCCCGGCAATATCGCAATTTCGAACCTTTCCCGACGGGGGCGGCCTGATGTCCTATGGCCCGGACCTGATCCACCTGTATCGCCGCCTCGGCTCCTACGTTTCCAAGATTCTTCACGGCGCCCGCCCCTCCGATTTGCCGATCGAACGCCCGACCAAGTTCGAATTGGTCGTCAACCTCAACGCCGCTAAATTATTAGGCGTGACGATTCCGGGCGCGCTGCTCGCCATCGCCGACGACGTGATCGAGTAGCCTGCGCATCGCAGGCTCATGGCACATCCCGGAAGTGCCGCCGCGGCTCGCGCATGCCTTGGGGCAAAATCAGACGTGGGCAAGCGATGCCGCCATGTCGCAGATTGATCCGTCTCGGACATTGGCCTGCCAGCGAATGGGGCAGGCTGTGTGCGGTTTGCGGTTTATTCCCTCCGCCTGGGCGCAAAGTACTACGTTCGGGGAATTGTTTAAGGCGCATTCTCAGGGGGCACATGCCGCAGGGTCAGACGGCGAGATGAACTTCGGAGGTGAGTCGCTCGCCGCGCCAAACGCGGCGTCATCGAGGTTACCTGTCATCGAGGTTACCTGTCATCGAGGTTACCTGTCATCGAGAGTTGCCTGGTTCGCCGGCCGGGTAAAGGCTATACTCCGGCGCAGAGGAGAACCGGCCAATGGTTGCAATCGAGTCCACGCCCGACACCGCTGCCACGCTCTACGCGACGATGCGGCAAAACCTCGCCGTCGTCCGCCGGCGATTGAAGAAGCCACTCACCCTTGCCGACAAGGTGCTACTCGGCCACCTCGACGCCCCGGAAACGCAGGATTTGGAGGCAGGCCGCAGCTACCTCGCGCTCCGCCCCGATCGCGTGGTCTTTCAGGACGTGCTCGGCCAGAGCGGCATGCTGCAGTTCATGCAAACGAAGCGCCGGCGCGTCGCGGTGCCGACCACGATCCACTGCGACCATCTCATTCAGGCGCGCACCAACGGCGAGGCCGATCTGCGCGCGTCGCTCGACGAGAGCGAGGAGGTCTACGATTTCCTCCGCTCGGCGGCGGCGAAATACGGTTGCGGCTTTTGGGAGCCGGGCGCCGGAATCATCCATCAGGTGGTGCTGGAAAATTACGCCTTTCCGGGCGAATTGATCATCGGCACGGATTCGCACACGCCCAACGCGGGCGGGCTCGGCGCCTGCGCGATCGGGGTCGGCGGCGCCGACGCGGTCGAGGTGATCGCCGGCCTGCCGTGGGAAGTGCTCTATCCCAAGCACATCGCCGTGTATCTGACCGGCAAGCTCGGCGGCTGGACCGCGCCCAAGGACGTCATCCTGTACGTCGCCGGCCAGCTCACGGTATCGGGCGGCACCAATGCCATCGTCGAATATATCGGCCCCGGCGCGCGCAGCATCAGCGCGACCGGCAAGGCCACGATCACCAACATGGGCGCCGAGCTCGGCGCAACGACCTCCATGTTTCCGGCCGACGAGCGGATGGCGACCTATCTGCGCGCGACCGGCCGCGAATTCATGGTGGCGCTGATGCAACAGCACCAGGACCTGCTGGTGCCGGACGCGGAGGTCGAGGCCGATCCCGAGGCGCATTACGACCGGGTGATCCGGCTCGATCTGAGCGCGCTCGAGCCGCATGTCGTCGGCCCGCATTCCCCCGACCGCGCGCGCCCCATCTCCAAATTCGCCGCCGAGATCGCCGATGGCGGCAACGGCTTCGTCGACGAAATCTCCACGGCCTTGATCGGAAGCTGCACCAACTCGTCCTACGAGGACATGAGCCGCGCCGCCGACATCGCCGCACAGGCGACAGCGCAAGGCGTCAAGGCCGCCGTGCCGCTGCTGGTGACGCCGGGCTCGGAGCAGGTGCGCGCCACGATCGAGCGCGACGGGCAGATGCAGGCGCTCAAGGACATCGACGCAACCGTTCTGGCGAATGCCTGCGGCCCGTGCATCGGGCAATGGCGCAGGGCGAGCGAAGCAGCCGCGCGGCCCAATACGATCGTCACCTCGTACAATCGAAACTTTCCACGGCGCAACGACGGCCAGCCGACAACGATGAACTTCATCGCCAGCCCGGAAATAGTGACCGCGCTCGCGCTGGCGGGACGTCTATCGTTCAATCCGATGAAAGACAGCTTGACCGGCGGAGACGGCAAGCCGTTCAAGCTCAACGCGCCGAAACCGGCGCCCGAGGTGCCGGCGAAAAACTTCGCGCCCGGGCAGGCAGCCTACGTCGCTCCGGGCGAACCGGGCCAAGAACCGGGCCAGGACATCGAGCTGAAGATCGATGCCAACAGCGAACGGCTGCAGCGGCTGGAACCGTGGGCGGCCTGGGACGGCGGCGATTTTCTCGACATGCCGGTCCTGCTCAAGAGCAAGGGCAAGACGACGACGGATCACATCTCGCCGGCCGGTCCATGGCTTCGCTACCGGGGCCACCTCGACAAGTTCAGCGACAACATGTTCATGGGCGCGACCAATGCGTTCACCGGCAAGGCGGGCCACGGCAGCAACGTCGTGTCGGGCGCGGCCGATCAGCCGTTTGCAAAAATCGCCCGCGACTACAAATCGCGCGGCACCCGCTGGGTGGTGGTCGGGGATTTCAATTACGGCGAAGGCAGCAGCCGGGAGCACGCCGCGCTCTCGCCGCGGCTGCTCGGCGGCGTGGCGGTGATCGCCCGCGGCTTCGCGCGCATTCACGAGTCGAACTTGAAGAAGCAGGGGTTGCTGGCGCTGACGTTCCGGGACCCGGACGACTACGAGCGCATTCGCGAGGACGACCGCATCAGCCTCGTCGGCTTGGCCGACCTGGCGCCCGGCCGGCCGGTGAGCTGCATTGTCCGCCACGCCGACGGCACGACCGAGACGCTGGCGCTCGTGCACTCGTTCAGCGCGCCTCAGCTCAAATGGTTCCGGGCGGGCTCGGCCTTGAACCTGTTTCATGCCGCATAGCGCACGGCTTTTCGCCGCAGCTAATCCGGCGTGCAAGCTTGCTGCGCCGGCATAGCGATCGGATTCTTGTGAACTGGACCGCTTCGTTCGCCCAGGCTATGGTGGCGTTCAAGGGTGGGGCTGCGCGCGCTCGCGCAGGCCAAGGGGGAAATGAGGGCGGCACATTCTTTTGTCTTGCCATCGGTCGCCCGGCCCACGCGTGGCGGCAAGGCGGCGAGCCCGCATGATTTCAGCAGCGCCCATCGAGCTTCGTCCACCGCCGCTCCTGGCGATCGGCATTGCCGGCCATCGCAGTGTCGGCATCGACGGAGAGAACGCGCTGGCGGTCGCGGCCGCGCTGGACGCGCTGCTGCGGCAGCTGGACGCGGCGTTCAGGACGATCGTCGCCGCCGAGCGGGCGTTTTTTTCCGGCGCGCAGCCGACCCTGCGGCTGGTCGGCATGGCCGCCGAGGGCAGCAGCCTGCTGGGCGCGCGCGCGGCGCGCGCGCGCGGCGCGGCGGTCGCCTGCGTGTTGCCGTTCGCGCCGGGCGAATATGAAAATGACTTTTCCTCCCCGGCCGCCCTGGCGCTGGCGCGGACCATCATCGCAAGCGCGAGCTCGCTGTTCGTCCTGCCGGGAGAGCGCAGCGAAGGCGCGCGCGCCTATGAACGGGCCAACAACGTCATCCTGGCCAACGTCGATTTGCTGATCGCGGTGTGGAACGGGGCGCGGGCCGACGGGCGCGCCGGCACAGGCGACGTGGTGCAATCGGCAATCGCCTGGGGGATTCCGGTGGTCGCGATCGACCCCGCATGCCCC
>Ga0193751_1001755_pt1 | contig 13593 bp, 11 predicted proteins | sample L1c2metaG_FD_143050 | JGI IMG/M metagenome (GOLD analysis project Ga0193751, IMG submission 143050) | Soil microbial communities from a riparian zone of the East river system, Colorado, United States - L1c2 | ecosystem: Environmental > Terrestrial > Soil > Riparian zone | place: USA: East River... | reverse complement strand
ACATTCACTTTCCGGCCGACAAGATCGACTGCCAGCGCCGGTAGCCGATCAAGCTGACCCTCCGCCCATCGGTATTCGATCGCGACGGTATGGCCCTCCGTAAAGCCAGCTTCCGCAAGAGCTTGCCGAATGAGCGTCAAACGCTCGACATAGGAGGCTGGCGACGCGCTGCCGAGAACGCCGATCACGGGCATACCGGGCTGCTCCGCGCGCGCAGCGAGCGGCCATGTGACCGCTACCCCACCGACGAAACCGATGAATTCCCGTCGTCTCATGGACCGCCCCCTCAGGCCGGGAGGCTACATCTACCACGTCGTTGACCCCGCGAGGGCTGTGTTGTGCGGCACAGCCGCTCGACGTCCGACTAGGGTCAAAGTGCGACCTACCGGCTTATCCGCGACGAGTCCGTTCATCCCTCAATATCAGACATTGGACAGTGCTCGTCGCACGGCAGCTTCGGGCCAGAAGTGGACACGCGCACCTGGGATGCGGTCATAGCGGGAACGACCAAGAGCTTGAAACCCTACTGGCCTGCCTCAAACATTTTGCGTCGAAAGCCCTTGATACTGATATGATCATAGGGCGCACGTTTACGCGCAATAACACATTGGGAGGAATGTCAATGAAACGCGTCTCTCTGATAGCTGGGCTGCTTTTGGTAGGTCTGCTGCCTCTCCCCGCAACGGCGGCCGATGACCATGTTGTCGTTTCCGCGGACAATTTGAAATGGGGTCCTGCCCCGCCGGCGTTCCCGAAGGGCGCGCAGACTGCCGTTGTGACCGGCGATCCGTCGAAGGAGGGGCTCTATGTCTATCGCATAAAGTTGCCCGCTGGATACAAAGTTCCGGCGCATTATCACCCGAATGATGAGAATGTCACCGTCATCTCTGGGACATTTCACATCGGAATGGGTGACAAGCTCGATGAGAAAAAGGGAGATGCTCTCAAAGCCGGAGGGTTTGCTCTCCAGCCGAAGGGAATGGCGCACTATGCGTGGTTCACTGAAGATACGATCATCCAGGTGCACGGGATGGGGCCGGTAGGCATTACCTACGTGAATCCGTCAGATGATCCGCGCAAGAGCAACTAGAACTTAAATATAGGTCCTGCTCATAAACCAAAAATATGCAGCGGCCTGTTTTGAGTTTACGGCCTTCCCCAGCCGAACTCTCGAACGGCGTGGACGACAGCAGACGGCCCCAGCACAAATTGACATTGTCTTGTTTGCTGCGATGCGCGCCTCAGGTCCGCTATGGGTCAAACCCGGTCTTTCGACGATGTCCGCATCATGTCCGCTGTCATCCTAATAGCGGCGCAAAAGCGGACATTCGAGCAGTTCGCATTCGCCATGATCTGCCTCCCGCCGTGCACAAAATCAGCGAGCCTTTTCGCCGTCGGACCTGCGTGAAGCCGGCCACAGAACACTATATTGCGGCCTGATATTCTATCCACAGCGCAGCGCGCTCGCTCCAATATCTGTCACTCGCATGATAAAATGCGGCACACTAAGTCCATGGAAACCGCCCGCAGTTTGTCGAAACCGTGAGCTTGACGCATGCCCAGCGCCCATTCACTTCGGGGGCTAATGAAATGGCTTACGCGCGATGAGTGGCGTGATCGTTTTGCTGAGGTCTATGACGCTCATTTGCAGCCTGCCTGCAAACGTTTAGGCATCGATGTTGATGAAGTCGTATCGATTCTTGGCCAAGATTGGTTCATGGCGACCATTTGGGGCAGTGCGTTTGAAGATTTTCTGACGAGAGAGTTCGACGGTGGTCACAATATCGTCGACGATTATTTAAAACGTCGAGGCTGGAAGGAGAGCGCATCGACGCGTACTTATATGACCGCGTTACGAGCCTCCGTGGCAAGCCTCTATGAGGTCAGCGACATCGCTAAAGATACGTCATTTCGGGCGCGTGATCTTGTGCGCGGTGGCAATCCAATTCTAATCAGCGAGCGGTCTGCAACGCGCTCCCTTAAGCAATGGGACCGCATCGCCGCGCGGATTGTTCAGGTTGGCTCACAAGCGCAAATCAGTGGAGCGTTGCTGCCATACCAGCACGAAGCGTCAGAGGACATATTGAAATTGCTACGCAATGTCGCGAAGCGGACTGATAAAGAGAGACAAAAGCTCGCAAACAAAGTTGGCAGCGATGTCAATCATCCAGCCATTATCGATGGATTCTCCCTGACTGCGATGCTACGCGCCGCCGCCCCGATGATCACGACCCTGTGGCTTATCGACATCATCGATCGCACGGTAGACCCGCCGGGTCTCGATGTGAGTAATACCGAAGGCGATGATCTGCTGTTCTGCGCTGTGCATTTTCCGCTCGCCACTGACGCGACAGCCGATGACATACGAATGGCGTTAAGCCGATGTCCTGCACTGCATCAAGAAACTGCGACGTTCTGGAATTGGCTCGGCGCTGGCAAACCGATCAAACCCCTACGCAGGCAGAAGGGAAAATCGAGACCCCTTACCTTCGCCACAACCCTCGATGACGGCTCGCCGGTGCTCGGTGGATTGGAATTGAAGGGCGATACGTTGGTCTTGTCTGGGAACTCGCAGGGTCGGAGCAACCGGGGCCGCGCTTTGTTATCCGAGCTGCTCGGCGGTTTGGTGGGCAAACCCCTGATCGAGATGCAAGCGCTCGATCAGGTCATATCCTTGCGCCGAGATTTTCCACCACCGCCCGAGCTGAACCTAACCGAAGACGAACGCCGCACCGTAATCCATCAAAGCCTCACGCGGCATTATTGGGACATGCTTGATCAACCGGCCCCATTCCTCGGAAACAAATCACCGCGCGCCGCAACTAGAACCGCCAAAGGCCGTGCCAAGGTCGTAGATTGGCTCAAAATGCTTGAAAATCACGCGGCGAAATCCGCTGGGAGAAACGACGACATGGCGACTTTCGACTTCGCTTGGCTCTGGACGGAATTGGGCCTTAACGACCTTAGACGTTGATGAGATTAGCCGCACGCTGCCCTTGCGGCGTTGCACCGGAGTCTCGCAGCAAACGGTAGCTCTGGGTCAGAGTCGGTCTTCGGGCGAAGTCCGCGTCACTTCCGCTTTACCCTCGATAGCGACCACATAACGGACATCGCGTGAGGTCAGTTCGGGGCCATTAGCCGACATGCGGGCTACTTCGATTCCATGTTGACTTGCTGCTCGACGATGACCGGGAGCGTGAACGCGAAAGTCGAACCTTGCCCAGGCTGCGACTCGACCCAGATTTTGCCACCGTGCATTTCGACGATGCGCTTCGATATGGCGAGCCCCAAGCCGGTCCCGCCTTTCTTCTTGGTGATAGCGTTGTCGGCCTGCTGGAACTCCTGGAACAGCCTGGCCTGATCGGCAGCAGAAATACCGGGGCCGGTGTCTCGGACCGAGACATGGAATGAGCCATTGTTCGCTTCGGCTTTGATGGCGACTTCGCCCGTATCGGTGAACTTGATGGCGTTGCCGACGAGATTAATCAGGACCTGTGTCAGGCGGCGCCCGTCGCCGCGACCGGGCGGTAGTTGGGGAGCCACCTCGACCTTGAATGCGAGCTTTTTGTCTGCCGCCAGCGGCTCAAGCGTGCTGCGGACGGTCTGGGCAATATCCTGAACGGAATAATCAGAGAGTTCGAGCACGAGTTGACCGGCCTCGATCTTGGACAAATCGAGTACGTCATTGATCAGGCCGAGCAGGTGCTTGCCGTTAGCTTCGAGTCGCTTGAGGATACCCAGCATCTTCTCGGATGGCTCGCCATAAGCGCCGTCCGCCATCAATTCGGTATAGCCGAGGATGGCATTGAGCGGCGTGCGCAGCTCATGGCTCATATTGGCGAGGAATTGCGACTTGTGCTGGCTCGCAACTTCGAGCTGCCGGCTCTTGTCTTGGATTTCCTCAAACAGACGCACGTTCTCAATGGCGATCACCGCTTGGTCTGCAAACGTGATGGCCAACTCAATCTGCTTTTCCGTGAACGGCTGCACCTTCTTGCGAGCCAAGATGATGACGCCAATCGGCGTCCCTTCTCGCAGGAGGGGAACCCCCAAGGTCGTGTAGAAACCCGCTCTCTTTGACGCTCCGATCATCGTGTATTCTGGATCGGCCTGCACGTCAGCGATATGGACCGGCTTGCCCTCTAACAAAACGCGCCCAGCGACCGTCCCTCGTGCCGGCTCGACGGGGTGACTTTGCATGTACTCATCGTACTCAGTCGGCGAGCCATGGCTGGCGACATGAAGGAAGGCGGAGCCTTCTGGACGACGGATAGCCGTCATGTCCGCCTCGCAAAGTCGGGCAACCGATTCAACAAGGGTCTGCAGCACGGTCCTAAGATCGAAGGTTGAGCGACTGATGATCTTGAGCACATCGGCGGTGGCGGTCTGCTGCTGTAGCGATTGCCTCAGCTCATTCAATAGCCGCGTGTTCTCAATGGCGATGACCGCCTGCGCGGCAAAGTTTTTGACTAATTCAACCTGCTTGTCCGAAAAGGGACGAACTTCCTGCCGATAAACGACGAGCGCCCCGATCAGTTCATTGTCTTTGAGCATCGGCACGGCGACGAAGGTTCGGACGCCGCCTAGCTCAACGCCAGCAACAATGTTCGGATCGCGCTGGTTGGTGTATCGTTCATCCCGAGCTAAATCATCAACGTGAAGTACAGTTTTTGCCGCTAACATCTCAGCGATGGGATTGTTCTGATTCAGGCCCAATGGTGACCGGCTACGAGCCTCTACAAAAGCGACCGGCGTGTTGTAAGTGGCGACGAGACGCAGGGCGTCGTCATCACAACGGTAAAAGTTTCCGAAATTTGCGTCACATAGACGAGCGGCACTCTCTAGTATTGCAGAAAATACTGGTTGAAGATCGCCCGGCGACGAGCTGATGACGCGCAGCACCTCGGACGTCGCCGTTTGCTGCTCTAGCGATTCCGAAAGCTCACGCGTACGCTGTTGCTCGGTCTCGAACAGACGCACATTCTCAATCGCAATCACCGCCTGATCCGCAAAAGTGCGCAGGAGCTCGATCTGCTTTTCAGTGAACGGATTGACCGTCGAGCGCGTCATCGCAATGACGCCGATTGGGCTTCCTTCGCGCAGCAGCGGCACTCCTAACATGGTGCGGAAGCTGCCGCGCTCTATCGACTCCTTCCACGTGTATTCCGGATCGGCAAGCACATCGGGGATGTGGACAGGACGGCTTTCAAGCAAAACCCGCCCAGCCAGCGTGTTGCGGCCTGGCTCGATGGTGAAACGCGAGATGTATTCGCGGTACGCCTCGGAAAATCCGTGGCTCGCTGACAACCGTACTCCGGTATCCTGTTTGCGAAAAATGAAAGCGCTATCGGCATCGGACAGCCGCGCTGCCGATTCGACAAGCGTGTCCAGTACGGTCTGCAGCTCAAACGTCGAGCGGCTAATCACCTTGAGTACGTCGGCCGTTGCCGTCTGCTGCTGAAGAGATTCGCGTAGCTCGTTGAGCAGCCGCGTATTCTCGATGGCGATCACAGCCTGGGCAGCGAAGTTCTGCACCAGCGCAATCTGCTTGTCGGTGAACGGCCGCACCTCCTGCCGGTAGATGATAATTGCGCCGATCAGATTGCCTTCCTTGAGCATCGGGACGACGACCTGGGCTCGTGCGCCAGCGAGCTTGGCTGCCATGCCTGGAACAGCTTCAGCGGCATCGTCGGCGGTGTGGCTCACCTTTTTTGTCAGCATAACGCGTTCGAGCTGGCCGCCCGGGACGGGTTGAAAAGACCCGCGCCGTCGGTTGAACTCTGTGTATTCCAGCGGTGCACCGACTTCCGCTGCGAAGTGGAAAGCCTGGCCATCGAAGCGGTACAGCACACCAAATTTGGCCTCACAGATGCGCGTCGCGTTTTCCAACATTGCTTTGAAAACCGGCTCCAGCTCACCCGGCGAACTAGAGATTACGCTCAACACCTCCGATGTCGCGGTCTGTTGCTCTAGCGACTCGCTGAGGTCAGTCGTGCGCTGGCGCAGTTCATTAAGCAGTCGCGTGTTCTCGATGGCGATGACAGCCTGCGAGGCAAAGTTCTGCACCAGCGCGATCTGCTTTTCGGTGAAGGGACGAACTTCCTGGCGGTAGATACTGATTACACCAACCAGCTCATTGTCCTTTAGCATCGGAACGAGGAGTAAAGTGCGCGCGCCAGCGAGCTCAACCATCCATCCTCTCATTCTCTGCTCTGCCCTCGCATCGAGAATGTGAACCACCTGCTTGGCGCTGGCCACGCGATCGAGCGGATGACCGACAATAGGACGAAACACGGGGTCGCGCCGCATCGCTTCAGCATAGGCTGGCGGCACGTCGTGAAGCGCGACAGCCCGCAAGCCATCGCTCTCTGAAAGCTGCATAACGCCGAACTTGGCCTCGCAGATGCGCGTCGCGTTCTCCAGCATGGCCTGGAACACAGGCTTCAGATCACCGGGCGAAGAGCTGATGACTTTAAGCACATCCGCTGTGGCCGTCTGTTGCTCCAGCGATTGGCGCAGTTCGTTGAGCAACCGCGTGTTCTCGATGGCGATGACCGCCTGGTCGGCGAAGATCCCGAGAAGCGCAATCTGCCTATCCGTAAACGGCTTAACTTCGGCACGTCGAAGCATAATTGTTCCGACCGCCACCCCCTCGCGCAGCAGAGGAACACCAGCTGTCGTCCGGTGTCCCAGCCGCTTCGCGAACGCGCTTCCCTCGGGAAATTCCTCGTTCTCCGCCTGCAGGTCAATGACATGGACAGGCCTTCGCTCGAGAACGATGCGGCCTGCGACGTGCCCATGCGACGGGAAACGAACGCCGATATCTTGCGGAACCGCACCCCAGTGGGCGACCGCACACAGGTCCTGCCCGTCGAGTTCGAAAATCGTCACATCGTCGGCTTCGCAGAAGCGCGCCGCACTCTTGACGACAACCTCTAGCACGGGCTGGAGTTCGGTCGGCGAAGCACTGATGATCTTAAGAACCTCCGCGGCCGCCCTCTGTTGTTCAAGCGCCTCGTCGCGCTCGCGGGTAAGCCGAGCGACGACCGTTTCCTGACCGGCAATGGAAGCACCGCGATTGCGCATGGCCTTTGGCGCATTGCGGCGCTTTAGCGTCACCGTCTTGCGGCGTCGCGTTTTAGCTGGTTCACCGCCTGCTCTGGAGCGCCGTCTCATTGCCTCCCCCAGGCTCAGGACAAGGCATCGTAACTGAGCCAAAGTAGCACACTAGAAGTGGCCGGGTTATGGCTCCAGGCACGGGTCGTTAAGCGGCCGGCCCATGTCGCTGTTGGGTCAGGGACAGACATTTAACAGTGTCCGCGTCACGTCTGCTTTGCCCCTCATAACAGACTCAGAGCAGACATTGCGGCACGTCAGTTACGGGCCATAAGGCGACATCGCGTGTTTATTCGATCACCTTGTCGGCGCGTGCGACGAGGCTTGTCGGCACGTCAAGTCCGATCGCTTTTGCGGCCTTCATATTGATGACCAGCTCAAACCGTGCGGGTTGCTCAACTGGTATGTCGGCAGGCTTGGCGCCACGGAGGATTTTCACCGCCATGCGTGCCCGCTGACGAAACATATCGGTCAAGCTGGGGCCGTAGGCTGCAACGCTGTCCGCTTCAGCTGTTTCGACCCACTGGAATATTGACGGTAGGCGCACGGCCGCGATGCCTTGCATTACGATGTCGTGGTCGTGACTGCCAGGTATTGAGAACATGGGAGAGGCCAAAAAATTAACCGCCACGCAACTGGACGCTTTTGCGGCCTCGATCGCCGATATGATTTCCTTTGGCTCTTTCACGCTAAAGACTGAAAGCTCAACGCCGCGCGACCGCGCTCCCTCCTCAAGCACCTGAGTGTGGAGTGACGAAGTGACTCTGCCATCAGCTAACGCAGCTATCCGGCGCGCACCGGGAACCATCTCGATCAAGATATCTTGCCGTTTGCCGTCAAGTTCAGGTGAGAGCAAGCTGATTCCGGTGATGTTGTCCCCGGGATGTGCGAGCGATTTGACCAGTCCTGCCGCAACCATGTCTTCGGTCATTCCGACCAACGGCACAGTGCGAGTGAGCGCCTGTAGCGCTTGCAAGGGAGGCTCAGGACCAGCGACAATGACATCAGGCGCCGCATTGATCAAAGCCGCGGCCCGCTCGGCCAGACGATCGTCGGTAGCCTCGAAACCTCCCGGAATGACAATAAGATTTTCTCCCTCGACAAAGCCATTCAGGTGAAGCTCATCGAGAAATGCGAGGACAGGGGGCGCCCGCCGCGGGGTCGGTGTCAGAAACCCGAGGCGATAGGTGCGGCCTGCCTCTTGTCCACCCACGGCGAACGGCCATGAGACGAAAAGCGCCGCGCCGCCGAGGAGCGTGATGAAATCGCGCCGTCTCATGTGTCTCCCTAGGGCTCCGGTGACAAGACATCAGACCGGCAGCTAGCACACTTGACAAGTCTGCGTGTGGGGTCAGGAACGTCTTTCGGAGCAACCAGCAATGTCGCAGATGGGTCAAAGCGCGACCTAGCGGCTTATCCGCGACGAGTCCGTTCATCCCACAAAATCAGACATTGGACGGCGCTAGTCGCACGGAAGCTTCGGGCCACACCGGACACTAACCTACTATTCAATTACCTCGTCGGCGAGAGATAGAAGATTATCGGAAATTTTCACGCCGAGCGTCTTCGCAGTCTTGAGGTTGATCACCAGCTCAAACTTGGTCACCTGCATGACCGGCAGGTCGGCTGGCTTTTCGCCCTTGAGAATGCGCCCGACGTAGATCCCGACTAGTCGATACATGTCTGTGATGCTGGTCCCATAGCTCATTAGGCCGCCGGCGAGTGCATATTCCCGAAACTGATAAATGGCCGGGATTCGATACTGCGATGCCAACGCAACCAGTCGCTCCCGCCTTGTATCGAAAAACGGATCACCGCCGACCAAAAGCGCACGAACGTGCTGCGGGGCAAGCGCAGCAAAGGCTGCTTCGATCTTCTCATCGCTGCCGCCATCGAGAATGACAAGGCTTTGTCCCAGCGCGTGCGCCGCTTCCTGCACGTCCCTGATCTGCACCCGCCCGACAGACTTATCTGGGTTTACCAGCAGCGCTATGACCTCTACGCCAGGAACGAGGTCGCGCAGCAGTCCGAGACGCTTTGCTCCAAGGGCCGCTGTCAAGAAAGTGGCACCTGTGACGTTGCCGCCGGGCCGGTTAAGGCTGGCGACCAAGCCGATCTCAACGGGATCTCCCCCGCTTCCAAAGACGATCGGTATGGTCGTGGTTGCGGCTTTTGCGGCGGGTCCAGATTCGCCCAAAGCCGCGATGACATCCACCGGGCGGTGAACCAATTCGCGTGCCAGCGCGGGCAAGCGATCAGACTGGCCTTCTGCCCAGCGGAAATCGACCGTCACATTCTGGGGTTCGGCATACCCGGCCTCCGACAGTCCTTGGCGGAACGCGGTGACTACACCAGCCGACTCGGCCGGTGAGCGACCGCTGAGAAAACCGACCACCGGAATAGCGGACTGCTGCGCACGCGACACGATCGGCCAGGATGTTGCCCCGCCACAGAGCAGTGCGAGTAACTCACGCCGATGCAGGTGATCGAATTTCATCTGATGCCTTACGAACAAGAACCGGAAGTCAGGATATCGAATAGGCTGGGGTCAGTCAGCCATCCTTGATCAGTTGAAAAACATGTCCGGTTAGGGTCATGAACTGCCCTGAACCAGTTTCCGCGGCCAGTCCGCTTATCCTTCAAACTCAGACATCATTAAATGCTGTTGGTACGATGCATTCCTGCCATAAGGAGAAATAACCCGAACCGCTACTCAATCACTTCATCGGCAATCAATTGAAAATCACGAGTAAAAGTAAGTCCTAGTGCCTTCGCTGCCTTTAGATTGATGACCAGCTCGAATTTGGTCGGTTGCTGCACAGGTAATTCCGCGGGTTTGGCGCCCTTAAGAATTTTATCTACGTATATGGCTGTCTGTCGGGCCAGATCGGCCAGATTGGCGCCGTAGGACATAAGCCCACCTAGCTCCACTCCCTCCCTCGCAGCGTAGATCGTCGGCAAGCTTTTTTCCGCCACGATGCCTACGATCCGGCCGTACTCGGCAAACAGCATTGGGCTGGGAAACACACACAGCGCATCGGCACCGTCTCTAGTAATGGTGGAAAATGTGCCGGTAATTTCCTCCGGGCTATTTGCCGGCACAAATTGAAGCTGCATACCTAGCGTCTGCGCCGCATGCTCGGCCTCCTTGACCATCCCATCCATCGTTCGATCACTGTAGGCACGCGGATGCCAGAGGACCGCCACGCGAGAGCGTTGTGGCACGACGTCGTTGAGCAATTGTAGGCGCTTCGTGACCAGCTGCGGGCCGAGGAAGGTCGTCCCTGTAACGTTGCCGCCTGGTCGCGCAAGACTGGCCACTAATTCGTCATTAACGGGATCGGCCATGCCGATCGCGACAATGGGAATGAGACTGGTTGCTTGTTTGGCAGGGCGGGCAGCCGTCGTACTCAGTGTAACAATGACTTCCACGTTCTGCTTCACCAATTCAGCAGCGGCTTCGCGAAGTCGATCGGCATTCGCTTCTGAAAGCTCGCGCTCGATTGTGATGTTTTGCCCGTCGACGTAACCAAGTTCGCGCAGGCCGGCCACGAAAGCGTTCAGAGTTACGCGGTTGGGACTGGCATCCTCAGAGCGGCTGGGCGAGAGAACACCTATTCGAGGTATCTTTCCCTGCTGCGCACGCACGATGTGCGGCCACGCCGCAGCGGCGCCCGCGAGAAGGGTAATGAACTCTCGTCGCCGCACGACTGCTCCCCCTGAGGCTGAGGTCCATAGCCTACCACATGCTAAATGAGACCGCGTTGTGCATCACAGCAAATTAGGTTGCTCGACTTCCGGAATGGGTCACGAACGGACTTCTGCCGATGTCCGTGGCATGTCCGTTTAGGTCCAGATAGCGGACCTGGAAGGCTCCGATAATCACGCTTATCGCATTGTTCGCTCCTGAACGGGTAAGACCTAAGGCATGTGTCGTTATCCACCACTGTTTGGACTGATTGTCGGTTTGATGTTCGCGCCGGCATTTGCACAGAGCCCCGGCGGAAGCGCTGCGGAATTCGCGTCGTTTTTGAATGAGCTATGGCCGCAAGCGAAGGCTAGAGGCATCGTGCGTGCAACCTTTGACGCCGCCTTTACAGGCGTTACGCCCGATCCGCGTGTCATCGCGGCGATAGACCGCCAGCCGGAATTCAACAAGCCTATGGGCGGTTATCTGGCTACGGTCGTGGCGCCTGGGAATATCGCGATCGGCATGCGCAAAGCGTCGCAATGGGCCGGCATTCTCAGCGCGGTCGAGAGGAGATTCGGCGTAGACCGGTCGATCATCGTGGCGATTTGGGGCTTAGAGTCGTCCTACGGCGCCGAGAAGGACCGCTGGGATCTTTTTAGATCGTTAGCGACCCTTGCTGAGATCAAGTTTCGGCAACCCTATTTCCGAGACGAGCTGCTCACGGCACTGGAGATTCTCCAAGATGGACATCTAACGCGCGACCGGTTGACAAGCTCCTGGGCCGGCGCCATGGGGCAACCTCAGTTCATGCCATCGACGTTCAAAAAATATGCGGTCAATTTCTCCGGTAACGGGGCGGCGGACATCTGGACCAATGTCCCCGATGTTTTTGCCTCGACCGCTAATTATCTCCATGAGCACGGCTGGGAGCCGGAAGTGCCGTGGGGCTTTGAGGTTGTTGTCCCACAGGGCTTCAACTACCGGCGCAGCCGCGCCACTTTTCCGGAGTGGCTAAAGCTCGGTGTGCGGCGCACCGACAATGCCGCCTATCCGGCCAACGGAATCGGAATTCTGTTCTTTCCGTCTGGGTCACCTGGACCCGCGTTCATCGCTACGGATAATTATTCCGTCATCAAGCAATACAATAATTCAGACTCCTACGCGCTCGCGGTCGGCCTGCTTGCGGATCGCTTGCGCGGGCAAGGTCCGGTGCGCGCTGCCTGGCCTCGTGAGGAGCACCCGGTTTCACGCCTGTCGCGGATTGCCCTTCAGCATAAGCTCGCCGATTTGGGATACAAGATAAATGACTTCGAAGGGCACATCGATTTCGACATGCGAGACAGCATTCGCGATGTCCAGGTGAAATTTGCCATGATCCCGGACGGCAATCCGAACGAAGCTTTGTTGAAGGCGCTCGGAATCGATAGGCCTTGATTTGATCGCTCTGCTACCGTGCGCAAAACAAAAATTTCTTGGGGAGGTCGGAAATGCCCGTCCGCTGGACGATAATGCTTGCGGCTGCGCTGGAACTTTCAACAATCGGCAGCGCGTTGCCACAATCCGAGGCCAAGCCCACGCTTGATTACGATTTCTACAAAGCCCGCGTCGAGCCGATCTCAGATCATCGCGACTAAGCAGCTTTGCTCTGGACTCCGATGTGCGCGGCGGGTGTAAGCGACTGGCGGCGACAGATAGATAGCAAGTTGCCCGCTATCGTGATGTCGTTCGAGTTTAATTACCACGCCCGGAAGCGGCTTAACATGAAAGCAGGAAAATTCCTCTTTTGGACAGCAACAATTATCGCCGCCGTTATCCTCTTGCTGGTGGTCTACGATTTTATGTACGGCCTAAGTGCAAATTTTCCTGTTGTAGATGTTGCTGGCTTAGTATTGGCCGCAGTCATTTGGCTAATTGGACTCTTGTTTCGTCTTGTCCTTCGCGAGCGGTAACTTTCGGTTATTTTTCCGTTAGAGCGTTGACATGTTCTGTCGTGTCTTTGTGCTGCGTGAACTTCCGTGGACGAGCCGCGATTAAGGCGATCGCGGAGGCCATCGCAATAGGGAAATGTATGGGCGAGGTCCGCAGCGGCATAGCAGCGCTCATTGAAGTCTTCCTGAAAGACGTGCTCCGCCTGGAAGGCGAGACAGAAGCGCAGGTTCGCGAGGGCGTGCGCATCCACGTTGCGGAATACGAACGGGTGTTTGCCGTCCAACTGGAAGAGCGCGACAAGGACCTCTCCGCTCGCGTGTGTCGAGCGTTGTGTCGCAGGCGCATCATCAAGAAAATGGAGCAATGCGAGGGAACGCCGACCGAGGAGCACTTGAAAATAGTGCTCAGCGCTATCGACCCGCCGGGTTTTTCGTCGAAGCATTCAGCCTGCGATGAATCTGTAGATAAACCAGATTACGACGACGGCCGCTAGAACAAGCATCCAATTGGAAATCTGAACGCCCGCTATCGATGTTGTCCGACTAAACCATTCCATGGTTTTCCTCCCATAGGCTCCATCGGTTGGCGGCCTCGTCCTTATCCCCCGAGTATCAGTGCACCACCGTTCGCTTACCCAGAGTGAGCAATTTTGCACAGCTACAATGGTTAATAAATCGTATCACAGTACCATCATCGGCAGCATTCATACATTAGGCGTTCCCGTCACAGACCAGAGGGGAACAGCGTGCGAAAAAAAACGTTGATCGCTCACAACAATGCCGCGTTCACGTGGCAGATAGCGATCATTGGGAGCGTTAGATGACTTATTTATCGAATGTCGCGAACGAGCGCCCGAT
>Ga0193751_1001754_pt1 | contig 13595 bp, 16 predicted proteins | sample L1c2metaG_FD_143050 | JGI IMG/M metagenome (GOLD analysis project Ga0193751, IMG submission 143050) | Soil microbial communities from a riparian zone of the East river system, Colorado, United States - L1c2 | ecosystem: Environmental > Terrestrial > Soil > Riparian zone | place: USA: East River... | reverse complement strand
GCATGTTCACCGGCAACGCTGCTGTGGCAGCAATCACATTAAGTCGCTTGTTCGCATGCGACGAGACGCGACGCATCGCGGTCAACGTGGCAAAGCTGCCCGAGCTATTGCGAAAGCGCGATTAGACTTTCGGACAGCGCGCTCTTAAGCGCCGCGATCAAGGACGGCAAGATCGTCATCATCGTGGGAGAGCCCAACGAGTCAGAAGGCTCGAACGGCAACAGAAGCAACACTGCGAACGAATGGGACGAGGTTTTCAGTGGCGCGGATAAAACTTCAATACGTCAATAGCTTTCGCGATCGCCATGGACGAGTGCGCAATTACTTTCGCCGGCCCGGCTGCAAGAGCATTGCGCTCCCTGACTTGCCCGGTTCGGCAGAATTCACGGACGCCTATCAGGCAGCGCTTGCGGGCGCGGCGGTCCAACATCGCGAGATAGGCGCGAACCGCACGAAGCCGGGCACGATCAATGCGGCGATTGCGGCGTACTACAAAAACGGCGCTTTCACCAAGGGGCTCGCTCCCGAGACGCAGCGGATGCGGCGCAACATTCTCGAACACTTTCGCGCCGAGCATGGTGAAAAGCGCATCGCGCTCTTGCAGCGAGTCCACATCGTCAAGCTCTTGGAGCCGATGAAGCCGTTCGCACAGAAGAACTGGCTAAAAGCCCTCCGCGGCTTGATGGCGTTCGCGATCTTGCACAATCTGCGCGCCGACGATCCGATCCAAGGCGTGAAAGCGGTCAAGGTGCCGAGGAGTATCGGACACATGACCTGGCTTGAACCGCAGGTTGAGATGTTTCGGATGCATCGCAAGCGTGGAACTGACGCGCGGCTTGCGCTCGAACTGATGCTCAATATCGCGGCCCGCCGTTTCGACGCGCATGTACTCGGCCCGCAACACATCCGCAACGGAAGGCTTTGCTGGCGCCCGCATAAGACTCAGCGGACCACCAACAAGACGCTTAAGGTGAGAATACTTCCGGAGTTTCAGGCGGCGCTCGATGCCATGCCGGCACGCGACGCCTTGGCATTCTTGGTCACCGACTACGGCCGGCCATTCAAGTCCGCCGCCGCGTTCGGCAACAAGTTTGCCGATTGGTGCAAAGAGGCCGGGCTGAAGCCGGTCCTATGCGATGATGGCAAGGTGAGAAACTTCCGGGCTCATGGGCTACGCAAAGCGTCGTTGAGGGCGATGGCGCACGCCGGATGCAGCGGTTCGGAGATGATGGCGGTGGGCGGCCACGCGACGCTGGCGCAGTTGCAGGTGTATCTCGACGAGGTCGATCAGGAGCATCAAGCCGACGCCGCAATGGACAGGGTGGCGGCGGTATCGGCGACCAAAACAGAAACGTCGTCTTACAAACCCAACGCGACCTGCTTACAAACCGGCAAGTAAGTCCTTGAGGATGCAGGCGAAGCAAATGCAGGTGGCGACCCCGGCAGGATTCGAACCTGCGACCTTCAGCTTAGAAGACTGTCGTCAACCATTGTTTTAATTGGTGTTTTTGGCCGTATGTCGCGTTTGTGTCGCGTCTAAACCGGCAAGAGCTTTTGCTCGGCTTTCTTAAGCTCGGCACCGTCGTCGCCGCTCGGGAATAGATGGCCGTAGACGTTGGCGGTTATGGCGATGCTCGAATGCCCCATGCGCTCCGACACCATCTTCAGCGGCAGTTCGAGGCCGCCATCCTTCTCGCGGTTGATGCACCAGCTCGCATAGAAGTGGCGCACGGCGTGAATGGCGTATTTCGGCTTGCCGTGTTTATCGACGAGGCCGGCCTCGACCAGCGCTGGCTCAAAGCCCCGGTGTAGGATGTTGCCGTAATCCTGAACCTTCCCCTTATTAGTGGGGAAGACGAAATCGTCTTTAGTCTTGAACTTGCTCTTGAGCTGATGTTCGCGCAGCGTGTTCATTAGCATTGGGGGAAGAGGGAGGGTGCGCTCACCGGCTGCCGATTTTGGTTGCGCTATTTCCTTGTATTTATCGGCGCGCCCACGCACATGCAGCTTAGCGCCCTTTAGATCGACGCTGTCCCACTTAAGGCCGCGCAGCTCGCTGATGCGCAAGCCGGTGAAGATCGCCGTCAAAAACAGGGCCCGCCATTTATCCGGCAGGTGCGCGATCAGCTTCGTAATCTCTTCCGGCAACGGAATATCGACGCCAACTTTCAGCTTGCCACGCCTGCGGCGCTCGGCTTGCTGTTCCTTTCCGCGCTTGCGACCCTTCTTAAGGCTGTGCACCGCATTCATGGCCACAAGGCCTTGCTCCTGCATATCGGCCAGCATGTTGCCGAGCGTGGTGAGGATCTTCTTAGCCATTGCCGGTGAGCGCTTCTGTTTGAAGCGTTCATGCGGCTTCTCGTCTGTAGAAAACGGTGCAGGCTTGCCAGCGCGGAGATTATCCTCGAACTGGCGGACCACTGGCGGCGTCAGATGCGCAAGCCGCTGCGGGCCAAGGTACGGATAGATGTGCAGCTGCAAATGCTGTCGATAGGTATCGCCAGTGGTGCGCTCTATATGGTCACACGACTTAAGCCACTGCTCACCGGCCTCGCGAACCGTTGGCGTCTTACTCGGCGCGATATGGATGCCCTTGCCGACGTTGACGGTAACCTCAGCCTCGCGTGCGTCAGCATCCTTCTTGCGTTCGAACGTCTCGATATGCCGAGAACCGTTGATGGCATAGTCGACGATCCACGCTTCCCTCTGCTCACCCTTCCGAGTTGTCCACTCCCTCTTGCGAACTGACATCCTCGCCCCCTCCGTAGCCGTTCGTAATATGTTGCAATATGTCGCAAATGTCTCTGCTGGTCAACGGGAAGGCCGCTGGTGCGTTTTGCACCACGCCCGGCCTCCGGGAGCCGTCTAGACTAGGAAGCCGCATGGGCGAAGCCGGCAGGCGGCAAAGCGGAGCGGGATTGTGCCCTTCGCGAATCGAGGCCACTACATCGGGGCCGGGTGAGGTTCACCCCAGATCGTTCCCCCAATTATTATCGGAGCTTAGAATGTCTTCTATTGTTGTCGTTGGCACTGATTTTCGGCTACTGGCGCGGGCGCTCGTGCATGAGCGCAGTCGCATTTTGATCAAGGCATCTGCCATTGCCGCGTTCGGCCTAAGCCTGCTCGCTTACCTAATTTTGGGGCATGCACCGGAGCCGTGCGAGCCCAAGTTGCCGCCGGGATTTATTGCGACGCAAACCGCGAGTCCTGACGTCATCACGCAGGCCTGTCCTCCCGGTTTGAAATATACTATTCGCCGGTAGCGTTCGGCTGACGCGGAAAACGCACAGGCGAGGCCCGCAGGCGGATTTCGTTGGGCGCACAATTGAGGGAGACAGGGTCATGACCGACGGCGACAAGATCGTTGCAGCAATTTTTGCAGCGGGCATGTGCAACAAGGTGACCGCGACTCCCGCTGATTATCTGCAAGCCTATTACGAGATCCTCAAGAAGATCGAGGAGCACGAGAAACCGAAGCCGATGAGGATCACCGACGAGATGGTTGAGGGAGTGAAACGGGGCAGCCCGCGCAAGCGCCCCTAACCGACTTCGGAAGAGAGGGGATTGCAATGCCAATTGAATGGCTCGGGTGGGCGCGCTTAGCGCAGTCCACTCTAGTCGGCACAAAGTCGATTTACGACCGTCTCGCAGGCAAACCGCTGCACATGAATTTCGAGCCCGGTGACGATGGCGTAAAACTGCGCATCAACAACCCGCGCACCGAAACCGTCATCGTTGAGCGTATAGATGTGGTGCCCCCGATCCTCGGATTTTTGGGGGGCCGGGAGCTTGAAGATGTTGTGCGGGCCGTAGTGAACCAGCGTATGGCACCGGACGAGCATCCGCTAGCAGTCGTGCCGCCCGGCGCAAATGCACTGGTCGGAGTTATGACCTTCGATCCGTTTGGCAAATCATCACCCGCACTGACAATCAAGGCAAAGCTAAATTGGCGGAGTGCTACGCGCGGCCCGTTTTCGCGAAGCAGCGTCACCAAGAAAATCACTGTTCGCGACATTCAGGATCTTCAACACGCGGTGGATAGAAACCAGCCGCGAATATGGACGACGTGACGGCCGTTGGCGCGCGCGACAAAGCTGAGAATAATTCCATGCCTCGCCCGAACTGGTCGCGGCTTCTGCCCCGGCCGCTCGTGATCCCCAAAGTCATGACGCTCAAGACGCTCGCCGACGTGCGCGAGCTGATGCGGCATTTACCGCGGGCCACCCGCGAGCGGGACACCTGGCGTCACGTCGCCGAGCAGCTCGCCGAGGCGGCTCGCGGCGGTGATGTCAACGACGCGGCGGTGGCGCTGCGTTTGGTGCTGATGCTGGAGCGCGTCGAGTGTCGGCCGAGTTAAAGCCCCGGCGCTTCCCGCCGCCCTAGTCCGTCGAGGAGTTGGACGCGATGACCGCCGGCCAGCCAATGACAGCCGAGCAGGCTGCAACGCTCAAGCGGTTGGCGAAAGCCGCTTACGAGTTAGACGCATTTAAGCCGAACCTCACACGCGCCGAGGCGGAGCTGCGTATCACGGTGTTGACCGCTAAGCTCAAACTGCTTGACGGGCCGCCGCATACACTTTGAGACGTGGCTACGTCTATTTCGAGGATGAGCCGGGGCTGCGATCAGCCGCTAAAGGCCCGGCGCATCACAACCAATGTGGCGAAACTACCGGAACTGCTGAGAAAGACCTAAACTAGCAGCGGCGTATATTTGGGGACCGGGAATGATCGAAAACCGAGTACCGTTTTTTGTCGGTCATGCGTTTACCGACAAAAAAATGGATGATCTCCGTGTTGCCATTAACGAGGCTACGGCGGCCCTCCCACAATTTAACCTAAAGGCAATTTACGCGGATGAAGTCCTCGGGACAGGTCACATTTTTGAAAAGATCAAAATTCTGATTTCTCAGAGTATGTTTTGCGTTTTCGATATTACAGAGAACGACAGGCCAAATATCTATTTCGAGCTTGGTTTCGCGCACGGAATAAACAAACCACATTTCCTTATCTGCCAAGACGGCGCGAAAATTCCGTCCGACCTCGCTGGTTATGAATTTTTGTCGTATCGTTCCTACAAAGACCTGCGAGAGAAGTTTGCGTCGCGACTTCCCGACATGCTCAACATCGCATAACAAGTACGAACTCGCCATCAACCTCAAGACCGCAAAGGCACTCGGCATTAGTGTGCCAGCTTCACTGCTCAGCCGCGCCGACGAGGTGATCGAGTAGGCGCTATTTTGCTGCAATGCATGAGTCTGGTTGTGGCCCGTCTCTGCCGCGCCGAGCTTCTGCCATCGAGTCCGTTACCGGGGTAATAGCTGCCGCGCTGCGGGATCGTCGGCGCGGCAGTTGATGACCCATCTCAGCCGCGCCGGTCGGTCGCCTCCGAGTCCGTTATCGGAGGTCTTGCTGCCGCGCCGGCTCTGTTGTCGGCGAGGCAGTCGCTCCCCCTCGCAGTCCGCCTCCTTTCGCCGCTGCCGCCAAAAATCGCCCTGTACAGGTCAGCACCGTAGCTTGTCTGCAACGGTTCAGCTTCGACCAATTTGAACGGCCTCGTGCCATCAGGTCGTCTTTCGGCCCGCAGGAAAGTGGCGGTGGCCGATCTGCGGGCAAAAAAGGTATGCGCAAAATGATACAAGTGCGTGACGAAGAATACCTTCACATTGCGGTCCAGTAGTGCACTCACGATCTGACTCGCAATTTCTGAGCCTTCCCTCTCGTTGGTTGATCCAAATGATTCATTGAACAGCACCAACGCGTTGGATTTGATGTTATCCACGATCTCGCTCATTCTGCTGAGCTCTTCATCCAATTTTCCGCTTTCCATGCTTGCGTCTTCTTCACGCTTGTAATGCGTGAAGATGCCGTCACACACTTCCGCGGCAAACGATTCCGCAGACACGAACATTCCGGCTTGCGTCATGAGCTGGGCGAGGCCGATGCTACGCAGAAAGGTCGACTTGCCCCCCGTATTCGCGCCGGTGATGACGACGATGTCTTTGTGGTTAGCCTTGAGATCGTTGCCGACAATCTTTTTCCCCATGCTCAAAGCCAACGACACGTCATGCAAATTAGATAACGCCAGTTTTCGTTCTCCGGCATGCGCCGGAACCGGGAAGCACATCGGTTCACCCATTTGGGCAAGCTGCGCATGCAAATTCAAACATCCGATATAAAACGCCAGTTCCGTTCGCAGCATATGGAAAAAGCTAAGGATATGATCCGTGGATTGAGCAAGCGCATTGGCGACAAGATTCACACCCCTGTCGTTCAATTGGGCTAAGGCCTGCGCACCAGCGTCGTCTCGCGGATGAAGCTGAAACGAATAGGCCAGCGGCTTTTCGGCGAGCAGCCGCGTCAGCCAGCTTCGTTCGTCCTTGTGGGGTCTACGAAGGACGTAGTTCTTTCCCTTATTTCCCTGACCCAAGTGGGCGCTGATTAAAACGCCTGAGCGGAATTTTAGCTTGTTCAGGTGCGTCTCGATTTCGTCGAAATAGTCGTCGCTGAGCTCCCTCTGCAGCATGGACAATAATTTTGAGAAGCCCTCTGACTCGAATTTCTCCACATGTTGATCCGCGATCCTCCGCAGCCGCTTCAGGCCACCCACGAACATCTGGAGCACGTCTACGGCGCGGTGGAGGATGCCGGATGGGTGGCGGGCAAAGAAGCTCCAGGAGTTTTTCCTTTCGCCTTCAATCGCGTCGATTGCGATCTGATGTATGGCCCTCACGACCTGCGCATTTTTCAGGCAGTCCGCATAAACGTGCTGACGGTAGTGGATTGTATCCAGATCGCTCAGGCTCGACAGCACGGCCACGTTTGCCACCTCGAACAAAAACCTATCGCCGAACGCCATCGCATTGAACACAATATCCAATCCGAGGTCCTGTCGCAGCGCCTGTTCATTCCAAGGCAGCACCTGCCGCAGTTCTAATCCCTGCTCGTTGGCCCTGTGATACCGCAATTCCTTGTCTCGCCGCGCAAGCAATTGTTGCGGATCGAAATCGCGATCCCTGTACATCAGGAAGGCTTTCATGATCTGATTCGCCCCCTGATCGAGTCGTAAGTCAGACGGTGCTTTTGCGCGATAGCCATCGCATAGGCCAATCCGTCGGCTGGACGCCGCAGAATCTTGAACGTCCGCAAGGCGGGATTTTCAGGCACAACCGTGCTCACCATGGAGACGACTTGCGGACCGAACGAGGCCAATTCGTCGACGAAGGTGACCCAGACGCACAACAAGCCGAGTTCGATGATCTTCTCCATCACCTTCTTGCTCAGGAAGGTCTCATCTTGAATCGTTGTCGAGGTGAAAATCTCATTCATGACGATGATTGATCGCGGTGTTGCCCGGCTGAGGATTTCGTGAATCCGCAATAAATCATCTTCCAGCTTGCCGCGAAGATTTTCGACCTTTTCCTCCTTTTCAAAATGCGTAAAGAGCTGGTCGAAGGGAAAGAGCTGGGCCTCTCTGCCGGGAACAGGGCATCCGATACTGGCGAGATAATGCAATTGGCCGAATGTGCGGGCGAATGTGGTCTTTCCGCCCTGGTTGGGACCGGACACGACCAAGATTCGTTCCTGGCCTTTCAGATAAAAATCGTTGCACACGACCGATGAGTTCTCTTTGAGAAGCTTATGCGCTAAGCCAATGTCGAAACCCTCATAATCATGGATTTCCTTGCCCGTGTCCGAGACGCGTGGATAGCAGAAATGCAATCCCGCGCGCCTTAATGTCCCGGCGTATTCCAGATAAGCGAGATAGAATTGTACCTCGCGATCGAAGACTTCGATCGTTCGGTCTATGAAATCTCCGTTTCCGCTGCAGAACTCGTCCAGGGCCACGAACGCTTCCGGGTACAATTTGGCGACGAACTCCAATATTTTTGCTTCGACGTGATTCATGTCGGCGCTAACGGAAAACTTCACTTTGTAGTCCTTGACCGCGCCCTGCTGGAATTTCTCGAAAGTGCCTCCGACTTCAACACTGTAATCGGGCTCCCCCTCGTATTTACGGACCGTGAGGCCGCTCCCCTTTATGAGCACGCAATATTCCACCTTCGCCAAATCAGCCTTAAGCTTGTTCGTCTGCGAGAGCAGGGAATTAAAATGCGCCGAACGGGCATAGTTACCCAGGTAATCGCGTAAAGCCACGAAGCCACGCGATCTCAAATCCGAAGTGGCGAGCTCGGCAGCGAATGATTTGATGGTCTCACAATAAATTTCGACTGCGTCGAGGAACCACGCTTCCTTCTGTTGCTTGTAATACATCTTCTGAGTCTGAAAGAGATGTTCACGCACTTCGCGCATTCTGCCGGCGAATGAGTTCACGCGTTCATGCAGTGCTGCCCGTTCGAGGTCCTGCATCACTTCGTGACGGTATTCGATAGCTTGGACACGCGGCAGGCAGGCATAAAAGAACGGTTTCAAATTGTATTCGTCTCTTCCGGTCGTGATGGCATCTACGATCTGATCGCAATTCAAGTCAGCAAAAAACTCAGGCGCTTGAAGCGTGTCGTCCCCAATGCGATCTGCGGGACTCTCGAAAAGAATGCTGTAGAACCGTGGAGAATTGGGCATGCCCTCTGGCATAAAATCTCCTGATGCCCCCCGACGGCGGAGTCGATCAAAATCGATGACGTTCGGCCTTGCTCGTATGATCATACTCGCAACCGCGTCGTGGATTTCCCTTCTCGGCTCGCGTTTTTGGACACAGTAGTGATCCGGCGCGTGCAACCGATCGCTTCACGGTCGGGTCTTGCCGTTGTGCTGCCAAGAGCAACGCACTCTCTGCAGGTCGGCAATAAAAAAACCCGCCTCGCGGCGGGTTCCAGCAAGACTCCCACCGCCATCATATGCGGTAGGAGTCATTAGCCTTTCGGCAGGTTAGGGCGACTCCATGCCCGATGGAACGCTATCAAAAATCGAGCTTTCGTCAAGGTCAATGCGTTCACCGAAGCAGCGGTAAGATACGCGCTGGCACCAAGAGTTGCGCCGGTCAAAATTTGCCAATTGCCGACTTCAACCGTTCACCTTAGAAAAGTCGTGGCGGTGGAGTTCGCCATTAACTGCCCGATGAATGACGGGCCAATGACTCCTGGCGAAAGTTAAGCTTCGGTAGGAGCATTTACGATGGCCGATCTTCGTGACCGCAGGATCGCACTGCGGTTCATCGTTCTCATCGGCATTCTGAGCTTCTTTGCGGCGGGCTACGACTCTTTTCTGGGCGCTGGGCCGACGCCACGGGCCGTTACTGGCCGATCACCATCTTCGGCTATGTCGTTCAGATGGCATCGGTGCCGGCGCTCGCGTTGACGAGCAGTTGGCCGACGGCGGCAGCGCTGATCATCCTCGAACGCGTCGGCAAGGCCATCCGCAATCCGCCGCGGGACGTAATGCTTTCGCACGCGGGAAAGCAGGCAGGTGGCTATGGCTTGGCGTTCGGACTGCATGAAGCACTCGACCAGTTCGGCGCCATGTTCGGTCCGCTCGTCGTCGCCGCCGTTCTTGCGCATAGCGCCAACTATCGCGAAGCTTTTGCCGTCCTGCTTGTCCCGGCCGTGATCAATTTGAGCCTGGTTTTGCTGGCACGCTTTCTCTATCCAAAACCGCAGGACCTGGATCGATCGCCACCGGCTACTGTAGGAACGGACCTGCCGCGAATTTTCTGGATTTATCTCCTCGGTGCGATCCTTGTCGCCGCGGGATTCGCGGATTATCCCCTCATCGCCTACCACTTTACGCGCGCCGAGACGGTCCCAGGCAACTGGATCGCGATTTTCTATTCCGTTGCGATGGCCGTAAGCGGCACGGGCTCGCTGGTTTTGGGACGCCTGTTCGATCGGTATGGATTTATTGTGCTTGTCATCCTGACTCTCGCATCCGCCTTGTTTGCGCCGCTCGTCTTTCTCGGCAGCTTTTGGCTGGCGTTGCTCGGCGCCGCCATCTGGGGGCTGGGGATGGGGGTTCACGAGTCAATTATTCCTGCAGCCGTCGCGCCGATGGTATCGCCACGCCGCCGCGCTTCCGCATTCGGCACGTTTACCGCAGGTTACGGCGTCTTTTGGTTCCTCGGCAGTGCGGTGATTGGAATTCTGTACGACCTATCGGTGCCGGCGGTGATCGCGTTCTGTCTCATTACACAACTGGCCGCCGTGCCGGTGTTTGTCCGAGTCGGCCGGCTAGCGCGCACCCATCATCAGATGTGACTACCGACTCCCGAAGCCTCGGTCAGCGCATGACTGCAAAGCAGCCACAGAACGTCGAGGCAGCCATCGCCAAGCTAAAGTCAATCCATGACGGGGACCTCGGCGTCGTCCATGTGATCGCGTGCGGCAAGCAAGCCATTCCCGCGCTGCGGTCGATGCTGTTCGAACCGGAACGGAGCGGCCTTTATCAGGCGCGCTGCCGCGCGGTCGAAGCATTGGCTGGGCTCGGTGCTTATGATGTGTTGATCGAGTTCCTGGAAGCCGACCTCACGATTGCCGATCCAATCGAACGAGTGGGCGAAGACGCAGTGATCAACGCGGCGGCTCTGGCGCTGGCGAATGTTCGCGAACAGCGTGTGTTTGAGCTGCTCTTGCGGCTCGCGCAGCGCCCCGCCCTAACCGGCGTGATCGGCGCTCTGGGCGCGTTCCGAAGAGTCGAGGCCATTCCGGTGCTGATCGATGCGCTGGGGGAGGACGCGAGCCGCCTCACGGCCGAGACTGCACTCCGGAAACTGGGCCGGCCGGCGCAAGCGGCCCTGCTTGGTGTCGCTACCGCGCGAGGGCCGTCAGGCGAGCGGGAAAGCGAGTCGAGCGCGCGACGGCGGCGAAGCGCACTCAGACTGTTGGCTGAAATGGGAGTTCCGCGCAAGGCGTGGCCGTCCTTGCGTCCGCTTATGCGCGACAATGATGCGAAGATTGCGATGCTTGCCTGTGAAGTCTGTTTCGATCGCGCCGCAGCGGCGGAGCGGCCAAAGGCCGCGCGTTATCTGATCGAGCTGCTGGCACACCAGGATTGGGTGCTGCGAGAGGAGATCGAGAGCTGTTTGGTCGCCAACTTCGACAGCGCGCGGGAGGAGATCGCAGGTTACCTGAAGGAAATCCCGCCGCGGGGCGAAGATACCGCAACAAGAAAGCAGATCGAGGCCGCGCTGCGCCGCGTCATGGCGCGCGTCTCCGCGTGATAGTGAGGCCCGTGAGGCCGCGGCCTCGGTCAGCCGATCGTGCTCTTACCGCGTTTGAACTGGCCAAGCACGGCGAGCTGCAAGCGTTTGTGTTCGAGCCGGCAACGTAAGATGCGCAGCCGAGCGAGGAGCGGCGATTCAAACGCGATACCAGTTTCAAGCTCCGACTCAATACGGCCGAGCATGGCCGTGAGCGCTCCTGGCTGCCCGTTCTCTTGTGATTGCGGCGCTATTCCTTCGGACGCAGCCATGGACGAGGCTTCGTTCATGCGCCGTCACCGTCATCGATCGCCGCCAGTTCCTCATCATTGCCGGCATCGGCGGCATCGACTTCGACGAACAATTGGCGCCCGATCTTGGCGTCTTGCGCGCGCAGCCAGGACAGGATGTCGGCGCGCTGGCCGCCGGTCGGGCGTGCCCAGCGCAGGTTCTTCAAGGCCTTGCTCTCCTCACCGGCCCACCAATATTCCTTGATCACCATCAGCGACCAGCCGCGGCGGCCGGGACGCGTCAGAGTGAAAATCTCGATGACAAGCCCGTGTCTCGGCCCCATGACGCTGTGCCGTTCGCGTTCGAAGTGGACGCCGTCATGCGTCCAGTGCGATCGCTTCAGACCCGGATTGGTCAGGCTCACCAACAAGTCGAACAGCCGGAAGAAAGACGGATGGGCAAGGTTTTTCACGACGCGCGCTCCGTCCAAGGCGAGGCGACGCACATCAGGTTCGGCAACATTGGAAGAAAGATTGGAAAAGGAGCGCCCATATTGTCTCCCACCGCTTCACATTAACGCGGCAGGAGTCATCAGCCCGAAGGGCGCTTGGCGGGGGACTCCATCCCCGTCGTTTGAGCCTTCGATATAGTGCCGCGGCTCCATGCAAGCAAGCGGACTCCTGCGGCATCGATAGGCGGTGATGCAGGATGAGAAAAATCCGAAAGCGATTGATCGAAACGTGCTAATAGCCTAGATTGCATTTGGAATCGGCGATGGAGTCCGCCCCAACCGCCTTAGCAGGCTGATGACTCCTACGATGCACGCTCGATCGGAAGATCGGCGGACACGTAGGACAAGGCCGCGGGGTGGTCTGCGAATGGCGATCATTGCCGGTGTTTTACCCGTCTCTTTCCTGGGCTCCGGAAACGTACCGTCGCGGAGAGCGCGCCCGCTGCCAATTCGTGCCGGCGAGGCGGACGCATGATCGAGAGGATCGTCTACAACATCATCCAAGTCGCAGTTGTTGTCGCCTTCGCACCGCTGGTGGAAGGCGTAACCACCCGCCTCAAGGAAATTCTTCAGTCGAAGCGCGGACCGAGCATCTTTCAGCCGTACCGGGATATCTGGAAGTTTCTGCACAAGGATGAGATCGTATCGGAGCATAGCTCGTGGATTTTTCGCGCGGCGCCCTATGTCGCCTTTGCTGCGCCGGTTTTCGTCGCCCTTCTGATACCGGTCCTGACACGCTACCCGTTATTCTTCGCTTTCATGGGCGACATGCTCGGCGGCGGCTTTGTGCTTGCGCTCGGCGGTTTCTTCACCAGTCTTGCCGCGGTCGATACTGCAAATCCCTACGGTCCGATGGGAGCGAGCCGGACGCGCATGGTCGGCTTCCTCGCCGAGCCGGTTTTCATCGTGGTCTTTCTCACCGTCTCGTTCGTCGCCGGCTCGACCATTCCCTACATCGTGCAGACGCGCTGGGTCACGCCGATCGCCAATTTCTTCGAGCCTTCGCACATTCTGCTGCTCATGGCGTTCCTGATGCTGATCCTCGCCGAGGACGGACGCATCCCGGTCGACAGCCCGTCTGGCCAATTCGAGCTGGCGATGATCGACCGCTCGAAATCGCTAGAATATTCCGGGCGCGGTGCTGCGCTGATGAAGTGGGCCGGCGCGATGAAATTCTTCGTGTTGATCTGCATTTTTCTCAACGTCCTGGTGACGCCGTGGGGCTTGGCGCAGGGGATGGGCGTCGGCGAAGTGCTGCTCGCTATACCGCTGGTGTTGTTCAAGGTGTTCTGCTTCGTGCTCGTTCTCGTCTACATCGAGTCCTCGTTGGCCAAGCTGCGTCTGTTCCGTATCACCGAATTCCTCGGCGCCGCGTTCGTGATCTCCGTTATCGCGGTGATCACCCAGTTGTCGGAAATTTGAGGAAGCACAATGAACGGCTCACCTGTGCTCTTCGCCCTCGACGCACTGACAGGTGCTCTGTTCTTGCTCACTGCGCTCGGCGTCGTGGCAACCCGTCAAGTCCTCGCCTCTCTGCAGCTTTTCATCGTGCAATCGCTGCTGCTGACGGTCTCGGCGATGCTGCTCGGCATCGCGCAGGGTTCCATTCATCTGTTCGCGGTCGCCGCCATCACAATCGCGACCAAAACCCTGCTCATTCCATGGCTCCTTCGCCACACCGTGAGCGCGGAGGTCTATCGCACGC
>Ga0193751_1001753_pt1 | contig 13596 bp, 9 predicted proteins | sample L1c2metaG_FD_143050 | JGI IMG/M metagenome (GOLD analysis project Ga0193751, IMG submission 143050) | Soil microbial communities from a riparian zone of the East river system, Colorado, United States - L1c2 | ecosystem: Environmental > Terrestrial > Soil > Riparian zone | place: USA: East River... | reverse complement strand
GTCATTACCGGCATGGGAGTCGTTACACCCCTGGGCAATGACCTTGAGCAATACTGGTCGAAGCTGAAAAACGGCGTGAGTGGCATCGAACGCATCGAGGCGTTTGACCCCTCCCCCTTCGATACGCAAATCGGCGGCGAGGTTCGAAATTTCGATCCGAAACCTTATTTTAAGAATCCAAAAGACCTGCGGCGGACCGACAGGTTCGCACAGCTCGCCATGGCGGCGGCCCAACTTGCCATGAAGGACGGTGGAATTGATGCGAACAAAATCGAACGACGCGACCGCTTCGGCGTAATCGTAAGCAGCGGCATCGGTGGACTAAAGACGTTGCAGGAACAGCAAAACGTCCTCATGACGAAGGGCCCGTCGCGCAGTTCGCCGTTCACCATTCCAATGCTGATCAGCAACATGGCTTCCGGTCTCATCTCGATGGAGTTCGGATTGCAGGGGCCGAATCTTTGTATCGTGACGGCCTGCGCGACTTCCAATAACGCCATCGGAGAATCGTGGCGCATGATCAAATTCGGCGACGCCGACATTTTTCTGGCCGGCGGCTCGGAAGCGTCCATTGTCGAGATCGGACTCGCCGGGTTCAGCGCCATGCGCGCTTTGAGCACGCGGAACGATGAGCCGCATCGTGCTTCCCGTCCCTTCGATCGCGATCGCGACGGTTTCGTCATGAGCGAAGGCGCGGGCGTTGTCGTGGTCGAAGAATTGGAGCATGCCAAGGCGCGCGGAGCCAAAATCTACTGCGAACTCGCGGGCTATGGACTTTCAGCGGATGCGCATCACATGACGGCGCCGCCTCCGGCCGGAGAAGGCGCGGCTCGCGCCATGCAAATGGCACTCGATCACGCCGGTGTGACCGCAGCCGACGTTGACTACATCAATGCGCACGCTACCTCGACTGGATTGGGCGATGTGAGTGAGACGCGCGCCATTAAAGCCGTGTTCGGCGAACACGCGCGCACGGTAGGAATCAGCTCCACGAAATCGATGACGGGCCATTTGCTTGGCGGCGCCGGGGCGATTGAAATGGCGGCGTGCGCGCTCAGCATTCGCGACGGTGTTATTCCGCCCACCATTAATCTCGAAAATCCGGACGAAGAGTGCGATCTCGATTACACCGCCAAGACTGCGAAAGAGCGAAAAGTTCGCGTGGCCGTGAATAATTCCTTCGGCTTCGGCGGGCATAACGCCACCCTCGTGGCGAAAGCGTTCGAAGGTTAACTGCCGGGAGGGATGAGCTCCGTCTCGTCCCTAATTAGTGGGACGACACGGAGGTCGTCCCTCCTCGTAAACGTTGTCGGGCTCGCCCTCTCCTGTTATACGCAAATGCTTGGAATCCGAAGGACGCAAACATCCCGTGCATACCGCTATGCGGGATCGTTTCAATACGCCGATTATTATCTTCCTAACGATCTGCACGAAGAATCGGCAACGAATTCTAGCAAATGCACAGGCTCATGAATTGTTGAAATCAACATGGCAAAAGCAACCGACGTGGCTGGTTGGCCGATACATCATAATGCCGGATCATATCCATCTTTTCTGTGCGCCCGCCACACTGCCCCCGTCGCCTATTTCTCCGTGGGTGAAATTCTGGAAATCATCCGCCGCGAGATTATGGCCTCAACCTAAAGAGGGGTCGCCATGGCAACGACATTTCTGGGATACGCAATTACGTCGCGGCGAGAATTACGCAGAGAAATGGCGTTACGTGATGGAGAATGCCGTCCGCGCTGGATTGGTAAAACGAGCCGAGGACTGGCCGTATCAAGGAGAGTTGAACGTTCTCCAATGGTAGCACTGGAGGGACGAGCTCTGTCTCGTCCCTAACTAATGGGACGACACGGAGGTCGTCCCTCCACGCAGAGGTTCCGCCGAGGCGAAGACTAACGAACGATCCGCCGCCCCCGTTAGGCCGCCGGAACGGTCTGGGCCGGATCGGAAAAGATGGGCGCGGCCGTGATGTCCGCCGCGGTGAATTCCAAACCGTGACCGCCGCGCTGCAGGTTGGTCAGAATTCCGGCCACGCTCAGCGCGGCCGCCGCTGAATAAAAACGCACCAGGCCGACAGTCGTGCGCGTTCCGAAAACGGTGATCATGATCGTGTCTTCATCGACCGAATTCATAAACATGTGGCTGCCGTTTCCCTGATGAAACAGAGCGTTGAACTCGACTTCGCCGATGCGCCGCGCCAGTTCGCGGGTGGCGGCAAAGGAACCAGCGGCCAGCGCCGCGATAATGGTCACATCGGTCACGTCGCGATCCCCAAACTGCGAGATCACATTGCCACCCCGGTCAATCACGACGGTTAGATCGGCCTCGGCTTTTTTCAGGAAATCGCCCAGCACGCCATCGAGCGTGGCCACATCTTGAATCGTCAGGACCGGTATGCCGTTCATACCTGGAGGCCTTGCTTGCGCGGCGAACCCGGTTCCAAGGGGATGGCCACCGGCGCTGCCACCGTATCCGGCACTTCATTTTGCTTGCTGAACTTGTGCAGGAGGATTTGCGAGACTGCGTTCAAGGCGGCAAAAACATTCTGCCCCGTGCTGGAAATAACCTCGAAGCTTTGCAAACGCTTCTTCCGATTGTTCAGCACGTATTCCATGTAATTGACCGGCGCGATGTTGGGCAGATCGCGTTTGTTGTACTGGAGGACGCAGGGCACTTCGTCGAAAGCGATGTTCTGGCGGGCCAGGTTCTCCTCGAGATTTTTGAAGCTCTCGACGTTTTCCTCCATCTTTTCCCACTGCGAATCGGCCACAAAAACAATTCCATCGGCGCTGCGCAGAACCAACTGGCGCGTGGCGTTGTAGATGACCTGACCCGGGACGGTGTAAAGCTGGAACTTGGTCACGAAGCCCTTGATCACGACCGCGTTGAGCGGCAGAAAATCGAAAAACAAAGTGCGATCGGCGGCCGTCGCCAGCGAGACCAGGTCCCCCCGGTTCTGCGGATTAATCCGCTGATGAATGTAGCTGAGATTGGTCGTCTTGCCGCAGAGAGCCGGACCGTAATACACGATCTTAAACTGAATCTCACGACTGGCGTAATTAATGATCGACATGAACGGTCTCCGGTTGCGAATAGGTGCGCGAAAGATTTTTCGCCATTTCCGCCAGTTTGTTGTGCGTGTCGGGAGCGAGATCGCCACCGGCGTGCAAAACAGTCAGGCAAACATTTCCCTTCATAAAAAAGCTCATTTGTGATTCCTGGCAGTGCAGGGTCATCGACAGCAACGGACCGAGTTTGGTGTCGACCGTGTGCCGGTCGATCCTCTGGAGCACTGATGGTGCCATCGCGCAAAGTCCTCCGACCCGCACGTCCTCCGGCAAATCGCCGGCCAGGCTCAGGCCATCTTCGAAAGTGATGGAACAACCGGCCACGCCCGGCAACCCGCTCACTCGAGCCACCATCTCTTTGGCGTTGATATTCCCCTCCAATTTTTCTTCCGCTGTCGGAACACTTTTCTCTTCGACCTTCAACCCCGACAGCGACAAGGCCGGTATCGCTTCCGAATCCGGCGCCTGCTCGACCTTGGCCGAAGCCTCGGATTTCTCGGGCGTCTTCTCTTCCGACTTCTCCGCCACCAGCGACCCTGGCGGTTCGGAATCAGTCGCGACAACGGCATCCTTCGATGTCACAATCGTCGAATCGTGTGTCGGAGCGGGCTCCGCCGAAACAGATTCCGCTTTGGGCTCGCTCGCCGGCGACGCGCCTAAACGTTTTGCGTCTTCGGCGGCCTTGATCGAAAAGGGTGTCTCGAAGGCCGCCGCCGCGTCGCCCTCCTCCTGGTCGTCCCGCATTTTTAAAACGGTCGACGGCAAATTTTTCAAAACCTCCTGCAAAGGAAGCAAAACGGGCGATTCGCCCTCATCAACCACAACAAGCTCGCGGTGATTTTCGGGCAGGGCGCTTCGAAAAGTCTTAACGGGAATAGCGATGCGGCCGGTGGCCAATTGCGATTCTACGAGTGCAAGTGGCAGATCGATCCGAAGATCGACGGCCACTGCGTCGAAACTGCCGTTTAATTGAAAGGCCGGCATATTCTGCAGAACGGCGCGCAAACCGAGGGAAATTTTGTCGCCTCCAACCGATGCCTCCGCCGCCGCTTTCGCTGGCTCTTCAGATTTCTCTTCCTTCTTCGCGACACCGGGAATAAGCGTGAGTTGTGGCTTCAGATCGGTGCAGGGCGGTGAAATTTTGAACGGAATCCGAGCGGGCCCGCTGCTCTTCGGCGCCGAAGTTGGAACGGACGGTTCGCTCGAGGCTGGAACTCTCTCGGAGGCAGAACCGCCCGTCCCGTTCGGTGGAAGATGAAATGGAATTCTTGTCGGCGATGAGGTCTCCGGGGCGGCAGGACGCGACGGCGGCGGCGCCGTCGGGGAGGTTGAAATATTCAGCGGAATGCCCTTTGGAGCCGCATAGCCTGCGACTGTTTCCCGAATCGCCGGCTCCGGTTCAGCGCTGGACAAGGTCCGGGCGGTGGCCGGCTCCACTCTCACGGGCGGATGCGCCGAAGTTTGGATCGTCTGTAAAGTGGTGCCGAAGCGCTCCGTGTCTTCAATCGTGACCTGGAGAAAGGGCGTGTGCACTTGCGGCACGTCATATTCCTCTTCCTGGTCGGCGCGGACCTGCACCTTTTGGAATTGATCGAGCACCTTGGTAAAAGGCAAACCGATCTGCGTGGTGTCGCCCGCCGGCACATTGCGCAGAAATATCTCCGGAACCTGCTCGTAAATGGTGGCCAGCGAAACGGCGGGTTTGCCTGTGGCCATCCCTTTCTCGATCTCCGACGCCTTCAGCAAAATCCGTTGAGCGGGATCGAAAGACTCCACCGGCTTAACGAAACCAGCCGGGAGCTGGTCAAGAATGTCAGCCAGTTGCAGCGCGATGGCGCGTTCCACTTTCGGTTGCAGCGCCAGGGCCACGCTCGGAGGCAATTGGGGTGAACGCGGCGCCGGAAGTTTGATGTTTGGCGACGCGTCAGCCGCCGCCTTAAAGGCATCCGGCGTGGAAGGCCGCGTGGTGTTTGGCATCACGGTCTTGCTTAGCCGTTCACTGCTCGGCTTTTCCGCCGGCGTTGCACGCCCGGAGGGCGGCGCCACCACCGGTTCACTTGTTTGCCTGAAACGAGAAGTCGCCTTCTTAAAAATATCGAGAAACGGAATGGTCATGTTTGCTAATGGTCTTCCGACGTCACGCGCCAGATTTCTTCCAGGGTAGTGACTCCCTCTTGCGCTTTCTCCACGCCCACCATGCGCAGGGTTTTCATCCCTTCGTTGACGGCCTGGTTCTTGATCACCGCGGATGAGGCGCGCTTGATAATCAAGCGGCGAACCGCCTCGCTTACCGGCAAAGCTTCAATAATTGCGAGTCGTCCGAGGTAGCCCCGGCCCTTGCAGCGGTCGCATCCGTGCCCGTGAAAGAAAACCGTGTCGGTCGTCGGCTTCATCCCCAGTTTCTCGAACATTTCCGGCTCGGGAATGAATTCCTCCCGGCAATTCGTGCAGACGCGTCGCACCAGACGTTGCGCGCAGCTCATCAGGACAGAACTCGAAATCAGGAATGGCTCGATCCCCATGTCGTCGAGACGCGTGATGGCGCCGGCCGCATCGTTCGTGTGCAATGTGCTCAAGACCTGGTGACCGGTGAGCGCCGCTTTGACCGCGATGTCGGCCGTTTCGTTATCACGAATTTCACCCACCATCACGATGTCCGGATCCTGACGCAGGATCGAACGCAAGGCGGAGGCAAAATCGAGGCCGATATCGTTGCGCACCGCCACCTGGTTCACACCAACGAGCTCGTATTCGATCGGGTCTTCCACCGTCACGATGTTGTAAAGCGGGCTGTTCAGCTCGTGCAGAACGGAATAAAGCGTGGTCGTCTTTCCGGAACCGGTCGGACCCGTCACCAGAATCATGCCGTGGGGCGCATCGATCGCCTTGCGGAATTTACTGAGCGTGCTCTCGTCCATCCCCATCTGGTCGATGCTCGAAGTGAGCGATGATTTATCCAGAATACGGATGACGATCTTTTCTCCGTGCGCCGTGGGCAGAATCGAAATACGAAGATCAATGTCTTTGCCCATGACCTTGATGCGGAACCGCCCGTCCTGCGGGACACGGCGTTCGGCAATATTCAGCCCGGCCAAAATCTTGATGCGTGATGTGATGGCCAGCTGCAAGGCCTTGGGCGGTGCTTCGGCTAACGCGAGTTCGCCGTCGATGCGGTAACGCAGCTTGAGCGTATTCTGGAACGGCTCGATGTGAATGTCGGAAGCTTTTTCGCGGACGGCCTGGGCCAGGATTAAATTGACGATCTTGATGACGGGCGCGTCTTCGCTGTCGGTCGCAAGGCGATCGAGATCAATTTCTTCGCGCTTGGAACTCTGCACCTCGACGTCGGCCGATTGAGCGGCTTCTTCCGCTGCCTGCTTGAGCGCCTGGCTCATGTTGGCCCCGCCGTGCACGCCTGCCAGCGCGTCGCTCACCGACTTCTCGGTTGCGATCATCGGGACAATCTCGAGTTGCGTGCGCCGTTTCAGGTCGTCGACCGCGAGCACGTTGGTCGGGTCCGACATCGCCACAAAAAGTTTGCCGTTGAGGCGCGCAATGGGAACGAGCTTGTTCGCCCTGGCCATGTCGCGCGGGATGATCGACATGATCTCTTCTGGAATACTGAGCTTGACCAGATTGATGGGCGGCGTGTTCAGGCATCGCCCCATGCTAAAGGCCATGTCCTGTTCGGTGACGAACTGTTTGTCCGTCAGAATCTTGAGGAGCCGTCCGCCTTCGCTTTTTTGAATGGCGACCGCTTCCTCGAGTTGGTTAGGCAAAAGGAGACCGTCGTCCATCAGGACGTCGGCAATGCGTTCTCCAAAAGATTTGCTGCGAATTCTCATCAACGCCTAGATCCGGCTGTCCAGCCGGTAAATGGATTGCAAACTGCGGATGAGCGCAGAAGGCCGCGCCAGATACCACATGACGGTGTAATCGACCGATTGCTGCACCGCTTCCCGGCCCTCCGCATCAAACGGGTTGCAGCAGGCCACCATCATGGTGCGGCTAACGAGGTCGAACGGAACAAACAATCGAGCGAGCGTCAGATGTTCGGGCAGCATCGGCGCGATCTGCCGGTCGAGATCGTAATATTCGAGCGGGACATACGCGAACTTGGTCCGGTCGATCAGGGCCGAGAGCACCTTTTCGAGCCGCTCTGCGTTATCGCGGCAGAGCTCATCCAAGAGCGAAACGCCAAGGGCCTGACCGCTCAGATCCTTGTTCATTTTCTGGACGTTGTTCAAGGACTCGCCCACTTCGCGCTCGCTGAAGAGTTGCTGCACGATCAAAAATTTTGCGAGATGCTCGTCGCCACGATCACCCAGATTCGATTGCTTCGAATCGCCGCCGCGGTTTCCGATATCGATGAGCGAGCTTTGCTCAACCGGCAAAGCCTTGTTGATCAGGCCGTTTTTGGAACCGGTAGAACCGGCGTTGGCGATGGCATGCCCGGACGCCTGCAAACGCGTCTCGATCTCACCGAGCATGGCCAGAATGTCGGGAGCGTTCGGTTCCTTCATCAGGATGACCTCGCACTCCTGCATGGCGTTGGTAAACGAACCGGCGTTGAAATAAGCCTCGGCCAGGCGGCGGGAAATACGGAGGGACTCTTCCGGCTTGCCTATCTTGGAATAGGCTTCCTTTAGAATTTCGAGCGATTGATAGTCGTCGGGCTGTGTCTGAGTGATGGCCTCAAACATCTCGATCGTCTGAACGATCTGGTTATGTTCGTCTTCCGACAGGGTGTGTTCCAGCACAGCGGACGCTAAAAAGCTAGAAGCGTGCCCCTATTCCCTCGGAAACCGCGTTAAAACTCTCGCCGCTCCACGCATTCCCTCTGTAGGGGAAGCTGCCAGCTTCCCAGCCAAATCCCTCAGCCACCCGGAAAAGTTGAGCGGTTGAGGAGTTTAGAAGTTGAGGAAATCAGAGATTCAACCCGCCCACCCCTCTCAACCTCTCAACCTCTCAACTCCTCAACTGCTCAAACTCCTCAACCTCCCCTCAACCCCTCAACCCTAAACTTCTCAACTTCTCAACTTCTTCAGGCTTTCTCTTCGCGTTCTTCCCGCTATAGTTTCCAGATACACGGCATCCCCGGGGTTTCGGTTCGCGGGCAGCCCGTCGGTATTGAATCTCGCATTCCGCATATCTATATATGAGTCCTTCCGTTCGCCGCGTCTCACGCTCCGCCTTGTCTCGGCCTGATAACAGATCCCTGATAACAAATAACTCGGTTCGCTCCAGCGAACCGGCCGCCTTTACGCTGATCGAACTCCTCGTCGTCATCTCGATCATTGCCATCCTCATCGGCCTCCTCTTCCCGGCCTTCAAAGGCGTCCAGGACCAGGCAAGGAAGACCCAGGCAAAGAATGATCTGCAGCAGATCGTGACCGCTATAAACGCTTTCTACACCGAGTACGGTCAATACCCATGCGGCGCCCAAGGTGGAGGCGACAGCGCCGATTTCTTCACCGCCAATGACACGGATCGTAAGAACTTATTCGACGAACTGCGTGTCCCATTCCCAAACACGCCACCCAGTTTGAACCCCAAAGGGGTGGTCTTTTATCAGCCACCGGTTGTCAAAAATGACAACGCAGGGCAGCGAAAGGGTGGTGTCGGTAATGACGGAATCGTGTATGACCCCTGGGGCACTGCCTATCGATTAAAAATAGATAATAATTACAATGGGGTCATCACCAATCCCTACACGACTAACGCCGGGTTTGCGGCGATTAACACCGGAGTCATCGCATGGTCGTTTGGCAAGGATGGCCAGTCACAAAGTGATCCGGGACCTGCCCCTGATAAGAAGTCAGGCACTAACGAGGATGATGTCCTTTCGTGGCAATAGATCGTTATGAACGCGTTCCCCAAACGAATGCATCTAAGGCAAGGAGGCTTCACGCTTCTCGAGCTTTTGGTCGTGATGGGAGTCATCGCGATCCTTCTTGTCGTCATTGTTCCCTCCGTTAATTCGATTTCCAAATCGAACGCCCGTAAGGCCGCCGTCAGCAACTTGTTAGGCGTAATCGAGCAGGCTCGTGCAACCGCGCTCCGGGACGGGCAGACAACTTATGTTGCGTTCCCTGACCAAATCCCTGGCGCAACCGGGGATGTCGGGATGACCCAGCGCTATTACTACCGGTCCTTTGCCATCTTCGAAGACGATCCCAACACGGGATCCGTGAAGCAAGTTACTCCTTGGAAGAGTTTACCTACCGGTGTCAGTCTTCGCCATGAAAGCGTGGATTACCTTGCAAATACACCGATGGTCTTCTCATTTTCACCGGGTGGGTCGGGGGCTAAGGCACCATTCCCATGTCTTAAATTTAATTCGAACGGCGAGGTCGACGCTTCAACCACAAGAGACCCAACGCAAACCACCGGAACTATTCAGTTTGGTGTCTTTGAAGGATACGTTGAGAATGGCTCGAATAAGTACACCTCGAAGGCGCGCATCACAGATTCCGTTGCTGTAACGCGACTCACTGGTCGCGCGGAACGAATGTAATGAGAAATCGCAGCATTTCCGGCATGGCCGCGTTCAGCCTTGTAGAGGTTGTCCTTGCGCTCGGTATCGTCGCTTTCGGAGTCCTGGCTATCCTGGGCGTGATTCCAGTTGGTTTGCAAGCCGGGCGCGCGGCGCAGGGAGACACACGCAGCAATCAGCTGGCTCAAGACATCTTCGCATCACTCGCCGGCCAGGCTCAAAAAAAGTTCCCCACGTTGTCGATTCTTCAATCAGCAACGGCCAACTCGCCTGCCTTTCAGTACTCCATCGATCTGGGCTCTCCTAGCACATACAACACGTTAGCAGCCAACAACGACGGACGTTTTATTGCATTGGGCAAGGCATCCGACGCCATCCAGTATCCCTATCAGATAGTGATCCAGGTGAACTCTACCCCCGCCAATTTTGATCCGGGTTTCGCCAGCGAGGTATTGGTCCGCGTCATCTCGCCACCATCGAGCGACCTGTCGAAGCCATTCAGTTCAGATCAGACTGTTCGCGATTACGTTAGGATCATCTCGAAGTACTAATGAGGACAAGGAAATCTCCTAACGGCTTCACAATTGTCGAGCTCCTTATTGCCGCGACGATCACGGTTGGTATCGTGGTTTTGCTCGGATCAATGTTCGGTTCGTTAGGCAAGACAACCTCGCGTGCCAATCAGCGTATTGACACATTCAGAGACGCTAGAGCTGCCCTGCAGACAATGTCACGAGACCTGGCAAATCTCGTGCACGTCCAACCACCCATCGCCGGCGGTTCGGCGCAGATCGCCTACTTCGCGATCGATACTGACCTCGGCGGCACTGATGTGCGACAAATTGACGGATTGATTAGCCTAAAAAATCAGCCATCCGGAAGTCCGAGTCGAATTGGAAGCGATGTTTGCGCCGTCCGTTACTACTGCACCTGGGCTAACAACGCTTACAGTCTCCATCGATACTTCCGCGACAGCTCTCAAACGTTTCAAACGCTGCAAAAAAACCTGTCTGCCACCGGCTCCCTCAACTACACGAACCTTGGTTCTCTTTACGGAGGCACCGGCTCGGATGACGTCCTCGCGGCCTACGTTTGGAATCTCCAAGTGGTCGCGTACGATCAAAATGGAAACATCATTCAGCAGACAAGCGACGTCTTTGGCCAACCGACAACCCGCGCTCCGTACGTCTGTGATCCCTCAGGCACGAGCACGAACGCTCTTCCTTCAGCAATCGAGATCACTTTCGACGCGATAAGCACTGAAGCTGCCCGCACCCTTCTATCCGCGACATCGGGTCGCGGCGACGCATACAATGTCTGGCACATCACCGACAACGCCAATCCGAATTCCACGGACAAATTGCTTTTCCAGCGCCTGATTCAGCCAAATATGTATCACTTTCGGACTCGCATCGATTTGCACTAAAATGACCGCACTAACCCCATCCAGAAATTCAGCGTTCGCACTGGTCATTACATTGATCATGCTGGTTCTGGCCTCCATCCTGGCTCTTAGCCTTCTCAACACCGCGTCCACCGAAAGGACCAGTGCAACGTCCGTACGGGATCGTTACCAGGCGGTCCTCGCAGTTCAAAATGGATTTGAGGCGGCAAAGCGCGCACTGTCAACTGACGGTTCCGGAAGCCCGATCACGAAGGACGACACTTTTTTTGTCACAAGGGCGCTTCCCAGCCCGATTCCGAATCCGACTCCCCCCGCGAACGCGGAGGACACGCTGGCACACTACTATTTTATCGGGAGGTCGGCCGCGAATACCGCCACCATTAACTACTATCCGCTATTCTCAGGGGGAACTCAGCAAACCCTCGGCCCAGCGGTCCAACCAACCGGCCCCAACAACACGAATACGGCAGTGAATCTGCCCTCGTTATTGCCGGATCCCAGCCCGTCTCCAACGGCGAGTCCCGCGTCACTCCTTCCCAAAGTTACGACACAGTGGATAAACGTCGTCGACCCTCAAGCCAGCCCATCTCCCGGACCGATGCTTAGGTATTGCTATTGGATTGAAGACCTTGGCGGATATATCGACGCCAAAGTAACCGGAAACTCGTCCGGACCGAGTAGCTCGCATACGCGCGACACAACGGTCATGCAGCCGCTTATTGATGCTGGGAAGGCGCAACCGACATGGTTGATTGCGGCGTGGACTCTTTTCAATCCGGCCTCTAACGACCCAAAGGGCGGCCCACAGCAGCAATATAATCAGAGTATAACCGGACAAAGAGGATTGCTGGCAACATCTGATATCGTTAGGCAGGCAATGGCCAATCCCTCTCCTTCTCCGAACGCATCGCCGTCGCCGCCGCTGTCGGACTTATCAAAGGCTGCGCGCCACGTGATAGCCGGGACAAAGCCTGATTCGGAACAGCTCATCGTCCCATATGGTGTTTCCGCGCACGCGACCCCCGGCGCAACGCCATGGTACCCCAACGCGGGAAAATCCAAGGTCGATATTAACGCAAGAATTGCGGCGAAAGACGTGACGGGAATCGCGGATGCGATAAAGACCAATTTACCGGAGTGGGCCACAACTCGTCGCGGCGGAATTTCATCGGATGACATTTACCGGAAAAATATCGCGGCAAACATCGTTGGCTATGCGCCGCCGGGCGCAACTCCTTCTACGCCGATCAACTACACTCCGTTGATCGATCCGGCCTCAGGCGATCCAAGCGTGATGGGTTCGAATTATCGTGGAGCCGGCGCATTCCCCCTCGTGAGCGAGTTTTACGATCTCGTGCTGTATACGAAGGCTGACTGGTGCGATTCGAGCAAGACCGACCACTGTGCCTGGTTCACTCGGCAAATCTTCGTCGAATTGTGGAACATGACCGATCAAACGGTAACAGGTACGGTCAACTTCAAAGACAATTATTTTCATCCGACGAACCTGGGTCTTTATACTTATACGTTCGGCACTGACCCGTCTCAGCTGCCCCACGGATCCACGGCGACCTGCGCTGGAACGTGCGGTCAACAAACGGTGACACTTGGGCCTAACGAATATCAGGTAGTCTCGTTTGGCACCTGGAGCTACGTCCTGAACGACGGCCCCATATTTATCAGCGACGGACCTCTTACTATGTCTGCCGACTCTACCAGCACATATGAACTCTATTGGAACGGCGTGCTGGTCGATTACCCTCATGGCAAGATCGTTCACTCACTAAAAAGCATTAGGGACAGCGGTACTACGAGTCAGCGGTATAAATGGACCGGGGCGATACCTGGTTTTACCTACAGCTCAGGGGGATCGCTTATCGACAGTTTAGGAGACCCCAGAAGTTCATTTTACAATACAGCGTCCGAAGCGGCCAGCTCTTACGACACGTCGGGAAGCATGTGGGGACGTAATCGAATATACGGCGCCACTTCCGCAAACTCTTACTATGAAGCGATGCCTAGTGCTTGGCCGGACGAAGGCCCCCTTTCGCCTACCCCGGGCCCTCCGTATCCCCATGACTCGACCGTCGGTCCGAATCAGACCATTACAGTCCTTCCGTTCCCAAAACCCGCTAACGCGCCTGCGTCGCAGCCACAGTTTGCTCCCGTTCACGTTTCAACAAATAATGGATCCTTAAAAAGCATCACCGAATTGGCGAACGTCTTTGATCCGGGGCAGTGGTTCATCTCGCCGACGAGACCGTCGAACAGTTGGTTTGTATGGGCAGATATCACAAGTTCGACTGCCGCGGATAGCAGGTACGGAGGAGGAATGAGTCTTAGAATCGGGCGGCCCGAGTTCACGCGTTTCGACCAGGACGGCAGTCGAGCATCACAGGTGCTGGATACCTTTTCCGTCGGAACGCGACGGGAAACCCAGGGATTAGTTAACCTAAATACCGCGACACGCGAGACGCTTCGCGCACTGGGCAGCGGGTTGCTTTTGAACCGTGATTCTGCCATCCAGCCGGTAAGTCTTCAAAGCAGCTTCGATCCCCCGTACAGCGCGGCACAAGCCGATAAATTCGCCGACGCTGTAATTTTCACCCGCGATACCAAGC
>Ga0193751_1001752_pt1 | contig 13606 bp, 6 predicted proteins | sample L1c2metaG_FD_143050 | JGI IMG/M metagenome (GOLD analysis project Ga0193751, IMG submission 143050) | Soil microbial communities from a riparian zone of the East river system, Colorado, United States - L1c2 | ecosystem: Environmental > Terrestrial > Soil > Riparian zone | place: USA: East River... | reverse complement strand
CGGGAAACCGGAGAAAGCTCGGAGCATTGTAGCCGGAATCAGCGAGATTCCTGCACCTTGCGCGAGAGTGCCGTCACGAGCCGTCGTGGTGCAAGTCTCTCGGACTGTATCATGAGCTTGTCACGCCATCCGGGAATGGCGACCCGCTCACCGCGCATCATCGCCTTGTAGCCGGAGCGCGCGACGTCATCGGCCCTGGCCGAGCCGAGCGTCTGAAACAATCTCGTGTTGCTCACCTGAGCAGTTTGCGCGAAATCCGTCGCGGTAGCACCGGGGCACAACGCGGTTACTGTCACGCCGGTATTTCGCATTTCCTCGGCAATCGCTTCAGAAAAGCTGAGCACGTACGCCTTGGTAGCGTAGTACACGGACATCAGCGGTCCTGGTTGGAACGCCGCGGTGGAAGCGACGTTCATGATTCTTCCCGAGCGACGCTTTACCATTGGCGCGGCATAGAGCTTGGTTAGATGTGTGAGTGCAATCACGTTGACGTGAATCATCTCGATCTCGCGGTGGAGATCCGTCTCGAGAAATTCTCCACCGAGTCCGAAGCCGGCGTTGTTGATGAGGATTCCGACATCGATGCCTTGAGCCACCGTTGCTGCACGAAGCTCTAATGGCGCATCGGGGTCGCTGAGATCCGCAGGAATCACTGTTGCGCGGACGTGGTACTTGCCTTCGATGACTCCCGCAGCAGCCTCGAGCGCGTCCTGCCGGCGCGCTACGAGCACTACATCGTGGCCGTGGCTCGCGCATTCCTTTGCGAGCTCGAGGCCGATGCCACGGGAGGCGCCTGTAATCAGCGCGGTAGGTTTTTCCTCTGGGGTTTTACGCAGCGGCATCGGTTGATTCACTCCCGGTGTTAGTCTAGATTGCGAATTCCATTCCCGAGTAGCTCAGGTGGTAGAGCAGGTGACTGTTAATCACCGGGTCGGGGGTTCGAGTCCCTCCTCGGGAGCTGCTCAGAGAAGAGAACCACGCAATGAGGCAGTGAGACAATAAGAAACGGCGGTGCACATTTAGTTCATGTGCACCGCCGTTTCTTATTGTCTCACTGCCTCATTGCGTGGCTTTCGTTTTTCTCCCAACCCAAAAAAGAGAAGCGGGGACTCCCTTTCGGAAGTCCCCGCCTCGAGTGCCTCACATTGAGCGAGGCGGTGTTCAGCTACTGGATGATGACGCAGGCCTCGCCGACGTCGCCACCGCCCTTGTTCTGGTCGCCGTCGTGCACCATGAACTGTGCGCGATACGGATGGCCAGGTGTCAGGCCAAGCGTGCTGATGTCCCATACAACGTCGGCTGTGTAGCCGAAATCCTGAGTCGAAGCGTCCGGAGCGACACCGCCGAGACCGACGACCTTGTGGTTCTTCGCTGGATCAGCACCCGGCGTGATCGACGTAACAGATGGGTTCTTGGTATTGTCGACCACAATTGTTGCTCCCTTCCAGGTGCCGTACACTGCGTTCGGTGCGACAGCCGTTCCACCGTACTGCCAATCATGCGCTCTGTGGGTAGCATCGTTGTGAGCGAGGTTGTCCGGATGACCGAAAACGTCGGTCAGGAAGAGCGCCGGGAACAACGGACGTCCCGCGCCATCGAACGGATTTGCAATCCCCGCCGGGTTGGCGGCGTTGGACGTTCTGCCGACCAGAAGCCTGCCCGGAGCTTTGTCCACGCCGGCGGTGGTGTTGTTCACTGGATTCGGCGGCGACGGCAGCGGATTCGCGTGCCCCACCATCGTCTCGATGGCATAGGTTCCGGGCCAGTTGAAATTGCCGAAGTACAGACTCGGATTGGGGGTGGGGGGGGTCTTGTTTTTCACGAACACTGAGTCAACGCCTAACGTGAGCGCGTGCTCGTCGCTGTACCACATGTGCAGCTTGCCGCCGATGATCTGGAAGTCCGTAAGGACCTCGCTCTCGTTGAAGAGCGTCGTGGTCAGTGCGGGCGCTGTACCATATGGATATCCGAGTACGCAGTCAGCGAGAGTGTGCTGGTCGGGCGCGAATGCGAAGGTGACAATCGTCCCGTGCTCGAAGTTCGCGAATGCCCTGGTCGGATTGCTCTTGTCATTGCAGTCGGAAAGAGACTTGTTCGTCCAGTTGGCTCCTTCCGCTGGTGCGACACCAGTGTTGGAAGTCAGCGCCCTCCAAACCTGTCGACCCGAAATCGGATCGCCGGGGTTGTTGTCAGTCGTTGCATAGTCACCGATGGCGTAGGTGGTCGCTGCGCTATATGCGGCAGGCATCGGGTTGAACGCCCTCTGCGGATGAATTACGCCGAGATCGAGAGTGCAATTCGTCTGCGTGTAGTGGGCGCCACCAACCACATTGTTCGAGGCAGCGGTGAGCGTCATTCCCGACCAGGTATCAACCGCGTTCTGATGAGCGGCGATCTCGTCCCTGAAGGCCTGGCTGGCAACCGTGCGCTCGAGGGCGAGCACACAATCCGGTGTACCGATCGTGCCATTGTTGTGAATCGTTGCACCCGACTGGCTCGGGCTGAAGACCGTAGTACTTCCATCGTTGAGCTGCGAAGGAGCCGGCGGCGTGGGACTCATCCAGTCGCCGCCGAGGTCGGTCCAGTACCCGCCGTCCTCGAGCTCGTTACCCTGAAGACCGGCCTGGTCGTTCAGATTCGAGTACGTGAAGACATAATCTCCAACCGGACTCGCGGGATCAACGCAAAGCTTGACCTTCCCGGCATTTGACAACGGGTCGCTCGACCCTTCATGTCCCGAGCTAGCATCGGACTTGCGTAGACCCGGAGCCGTGAGCGCCTTGTCGGTACTGTCTGTACAAGCGCCGACTACAACCAGACCAGCAATTGCAACTGACGCGAGAGCGAGGCGAACGGCTCTGACATCAGGGTACCACGAACGAAACGGAGACACTGGACGCATCGTAAAACCCCCGGAAAAGCAACAGTCCCGGCATGGACTAGCCGGTGTCGCTCCTCTTCGGCGGCTTGGGCGCTTCTCATAGAGAAGCCCAAACTTTGCGTGCCCGGCCTCGCGAACCGGTTTGCCTTTGTCGGTAGGAGAAAATGAGTTTTCGAAGCTGTCGTAGACAGATCTCTTCGCCCAGCTTCGACACACAGGATAAACGCCCGCGCACTTGCTCGCAAGTAACTTGTTTTAATTGTATCTTTGTGATGTTAGGAACATGTGCGTAGCACCCGACACCTATTCGCCCGCGACCACAGGCGAAAAAAGAAAGCGGGGACTTCCTGAAAAGCCCCCGCTCTCCAAACCGCTTCACAAAGAGCGAAGCGCTACGCTGCTATTTCGCTTTCGTATTGATCGAGGCAGTTGTCGTTGCCACCGCGCTGCCATTCACCGTCGCCTGGAAATTGTGTGTCGACAACAGCGAGCCGGAGTTGGTCAGTGAGGCACTCGGCACGACTGTACCGGCCGGAGCGCCAGTGTTGAACTTGATTCCAAGGACGTAGTTGCCTGCGGGCAGCGCTGCCCCGCCTGAAACTGTCGTTGAATTGTTAGTCAGTCCAAGCGTCGCAACGGTGGTGCACGTCGAGCCATTGAACGTGTAGAGATACGCCTGACCCTGGTGAACCTGATATGAAGGCAACCCACCCGGATTGGGACTGACTGTTTCCGTAGTTCCCACTGCCTGACCCGCGACCTTCGTCACTGTTGCGTAGTAGAAGAACACGCCCGGAGCGAGATTGTGAATCGTCGTCCCCTTGAAGCCCGCGAAGATCTCCGAGAGAGCGGAGCTCGTTCCCTTCGCATAGTCCGCGCATGATGTCTGAGTGGGCGCGATCTGGCCCGTGCCTGTAGTCGGAGGCGCCGGCGCAAAGACATAGGTGATCACACTTCCGTGCTCGAAGTTGGCGAACGCTCTGGTCGCCTGATTGCCGGTGTCGCAGGGGCCAAGATCTGCGGTCGTCCACTTGGCTCCTTCCGTGAGTGGATTACCCAGGTTGTTGTTGACCAGCGATCGAAAAACCTGGTTTCCCGCAACGTTTAGTACGAGAGCGTTTTGGGCGTAGCTGGTACCGGCTGAGTACGTCGCGGGCAACGGCGCGATATTGTGCTCGGCAAGGAGCGTCCCGTTATCGAGCAGACAATCAGTGCGGACATAGGTCGCGCCGCCGACCGCATTGTTCGAGACATAGGTGATGGTTATTCCCGACCAGTTGTCCTTCAGCGATGTTCCGTTCTGGAAGTCCGTGCTCGCCGTCACGCGATCGAGGGGTCGCAGACACGACGTAGTGACGCCGTCGTTGTGAATCGTAGTGGACGGATCGAAATTGGTAACGCTACCATCGGGGAGATTGGTCGGGCCGCCCACTCCGTACGGGGCGAACGCATGCCAGTCCCCTCCTTCATCGGTCCAATAAGTCCCGTCGAAAAACCGGTTGCCGTCGAGCGCGACCTGGTCGTTCTGATGCGAGTACGCAAAAGTGTAATCGCCGACAGGACTGCTCTTGTCAACGCAGAGGTCGACGTGCTTGGCGTGAGCTAATGGGTTGCTCGAACCCTCCTGTCCCGAAAAAGAAGTCGAGTTCCGCGCACCGGCCGGAGCCGTGATCGACTTTTCGCTGGCGTCGGTACAAGCGGCGACGACGACGACGCCAGCAACAGCGACCGCGGCGAGCGCAATCCGCGCGCTTCGCACTTGAGGGTACCACGAGTGAAACGGAGACACTGGACGCATTGCAACCCCCGGATAAAGCAACAGTCCCGGCATGTATTAGCCGGTGTCGCTCCTCTTCGGCGGTCTGGCACTTCTCGGGGAGAAGCCAGGACTTTGCGCCCCGGTTCTCGCGGACCGGGTTGCCTTTGTCGGAAGGAGAAATGAGTTGTCGCGGGTGGAGAAGTGTTCATTTTCTACATCCGCAAACAAATGATATCGCCGTTTCTGTTCCGATGGCAAGGGGTCGAAAAATTGCGTTTCACAGTGATTACAGCATTTCCGGCAGATAGTTCAGCGGTCGCCTTGACCTTGCTATGCTCCGCACTCAACTTGCGCGACTTGAGATTTCAGGTTCCTCTCGCCGTCGCCACCGCCTCCATCGCGTGACTCTCCCCATCGAGCGCCTCCGCGCCTCGCTGACAAATGCGTACACAATCGATCGCGAGCTCGGACGTGGAGGCATGGCAACCGTCTACCTCGCACAGGACTGCAAGCACGATCGCGTCGTCGCTCTCAAAGTTCTGCACCCCGACCTTGCTGCATCGCTGGGCCCTGACCGTTTTCTAAGAGAGATCAAGCTCGCCGCCCGGCTGAATCATCCGCACATACTGCCGCTCTTCGACTCAGGCGCCGCTGACGGCTTTCTCTATTATGTAATGCCATACGTCGAGGGCGAATCGCTCCGTGAGCGACTCGACCGTGAGCAACAGCTTTCAGTAGACGAAGCGCTGCATCACACTCGAGCCATCGCCTCCGCACTCGATTACGCGCATCGGCAGAGCATCGTCCATCGGGACATCAAGCCCGAAAACGTCATGCTTTACGAGGGCGAGGCGATGGTGATGGATTTCGGGATCGCCAAGGCGGTGAGTGCCGCGGGAAGCGAAACACTGACGCAGACTGGAATGATGGTGGGCACTCCGGCGTATGTGAGTCCGGAACAGGCCGCAGGCGAGACAAACCTCGACGGGCGCAGCGACCAGTACAGCCTCGCATGCGTTCTATATGAGATGCTGAGCGGAGAGCGGCCGTTTACCGGTGCGACTGCTCAGGCGGTACTCGCCAAGCGATTCACCGAGACGGTGAAGCCGCTTCGAGCCATTCGCGCCGCCATTCCGGAGTATGTGGAGCGCGCGGTCACTCGCGCGATGTCAACCGACGCAGGAGGACGATTCGCGACCTCGGCGATGTTTGCGCAGGCGCTCGCGTCGGGGCTGACAACTCCTACCGACACTCAGACGATTCCACAACCAGTGGTGTCGGCGGCGAAATCGGTTGCGGTCCTTCCCTTCGCGAACATGAGTGCCGATCCGGAGAATGAGTACTTCACCGACGGGATGGCTGAGGAAATCATCAACGCACTGACGAAGATTCAGTCGCTGCGCGTTGCATCGCGAACGTCGGCCTTCGCGTTCAAGGGAAAGAACGAGGACATTGGAGACATCGGGCGCAAGCTCAAGGTGTCGACAGTGCTCGAGGGCAGCGTCCGCAAGATGGGCAATCGCCTTCGCATCACGGCGCAGCTAGTCAACGTTGCCGACGGATATCATCTCTGGTCGGAGCGATACGATCGCGAGATGGAGGACGTGTTCGCGATTCAGGACGATATCTCCCAGGCGATCGTCAAAGCGCTGCGTGTCATTCTGAGCGAAGGCGAGAAGAAGCAGATCGAGAAAGCGCGAGGCGCAGTGAACGTCGAGGCTTACGATTTCTATCTGCGTGGCCGGCAGTACTTCCATCAGTTGCGGCGCAAGAGCCTCGAATACGCCCGGCAAATGTTCAATCGCGCAATCGAGATCGACGCCGAATACGCCCGCGCTTACGCGGGCGTGGCGGACTCGTGCTCCATGCTCTACATGTATTTTGATGCGCGTGAGTTCAACATTCGGCAGGCCGACATTGCAAGCCAGAAAGCGCTCGAGCTCGAGCCCGAGCTCGCCGAGGCGCATCTCGCGAGAGGGATCGCAGTTGCGCTTAGTAAAAGGTTCGATGAAGCCGAAAAAGAGTTCGAGACGGCGATGCGCCTCGATCCAAAGCTTTTTGAAGCCCCGTATTTCTTCGGCCGCACGCGCACGGCACAAGGGCGCTTTGCCGACGCGGTGAAGCTGTTCGAGCGGGCATCCGCTCTGAGGCCGGAGGATTTTCAGGCGACCGCGTTTCTCGCGCAGAGTTACAATTCGATGGGAATGGAGACCGAGGCGAACGAAGCGACCAGGCGCGCGGCGAGACAGATTCAGCAGCGACTCGATCTCAATCCTGACGACGCGCGGGCATGCAATCTCGGGGCAGGCATTCACGCCACGCTCGGTCATTCCGAGAAAGCACTCGAGCTGGCTGAACGTTCGCTTGGCATCGATCCCGAAGATCCAATGCTCCTTTACAACGTTGCGTGCACCTACTCGCGACTCGGCAAGATTGACGATGCCTTGTCATGCCTCGAGCGGGCGGTGGACAAGGGATTCGGCCACAAGGAATGGATCGACCACGATTCCGATTTGAATCCCCTGCGTGAAACGTCGCGCTTCAAAGCGATCTCGCAGGCGATGTGACGATGGCTCTGCCTCGGGAACAGCTCCGCACTGCCCTCTCCGACTCCTACAGCGTTGACCGTGAGCTCGGCCGCGGTGGGATGGCAACCGTCTATCTCGCGCAGGATCTGAAGCACGACCGCGTCGTGGCCCTCAAGGTTCTGCATCCCGAGCTCGCCGCGTCGCTGGGGCCCGACCGATTCCTGAGAGAGATCAAGCTCGCCGCCCGGCTCAATCATCCTCATATCCTTCCACTGTTCGATTCGGGTGAAGCACAGGGCTTTCTCTATTACGTGATGCCGTACGTCGAGGGCGAATCACTCCGCGAGCGTCTCGACCGCGAACGGCAGCTGCCGATCGATGAAGCGGTGCATCACGGGCGCTCGATAGCTTCGGCGCTCGACTACGCCCACCGCCAGAACATCGTCCACCGCGACATCAAGCCCGAGAACGTGATGATCTACGAGGGCGAAGCGATGGTGATGGATTTTGGAATCGCGAAAGCATTGAGCGCGGCCGGCAACGAAACTCTCACTCAAACCGGGATGATGGTTGGCACACCGGCGTACGTGAGCCCGGAGCAGGCGGCAGGTGAGCAGAACCTCGACGGTCGCAGCGACCAATACAGCCTTGCCTGCGTCTTATACGAGATGCTGACGGGTGAGCGCGCATTCACTGGTCCAACCGCTCAGGCAGTCATGTCGAAGCGTTTCACGGACACTCCGAAGCCGGTTCGCTCGCTTCGCCCGAGCGTGCCCGAAAACGTAGATCGCGCGCTGACCAAAGCGATGTCCACCGATTCATCGTCGCGCTACAAGTCGTCGGCGCTGTTTGCGCAGGCTCTCGCGTCCACCTCATCGACGACTCCCACCGATACGGCGACGCTTCCGCAGCAGACGGTCTCGGCAGCCAAGTCAGTCGCGGTGCTCCCGTTCGCGAACATGAGCAACGATCCGGACAACGAGTACTTCGCGGACGGGATGGCAGAAGAGATCATCAACGCATTATCGAAGATTCAGTCCCTTCGTGTGGCTTCGCGCACCGTGTCGTTCGCCCTCAAGGGAAAGAACGAGGACCTGGGCGAAGTCGGAAGAAAGCTGCACGTGTCGACGGTTCTCGACGGCAGCGTGAGGCGCATGGGGAATCGTCTTCGCATTACGGCTCAGCTCGTGAACGTCGCCGACGGTTACCAGCTTTGGTCGGATCGCTATGATCGCGAGATGGAGGACGTGTTCGCGATTCAGGATGAGATCTCTCAGGCGATCGTGAAAGCGCTGCGCGTGATTCTCAGCGACGAAGAAAAAAAGGCGATCGAGAAAGCGCGATCGGTGAATGTGCAGGCCTATGACTTTTACCTGCGCGGTCGCCAATTCTTCAACCAGCTCGGCAGAAAGAATCTCGAGTTCGCGAAGCAGATGTTCAATCGCGCGATTCAGGTAGATCCCGAATACGCAGTTGCTTACGCCGGCGTCGCTGATTCGTGCTCGATTCTGTACATGTACTTCGATGCCCGCGATTTCAATCTGAAGCAGGCCGATACGGCGAGTCGCAAAGCGCTCGAGCTCGAACCGGATCTGGCGGAGGCACACGTTGCGCGCGGTTTGGCGGTCTCTCTGAGCAGGAAATTCGACGAGGCTGAGCAGGAATTCGAGACGGCGATGAAGCTCGATCCGAAGCTCTTCGACGCGCCGTATTTCTTCGCACGCGCGCGGCTCTCACAGGGGCGAGCAGCCGAGGCAGTGAAATTGTTCGAGCGGGCCGCGACGCTGAGACCCGAGGACTACCAGGGGCCGAAGTTGATGTCTCAGGCGTACGAGGTGCTGGGTGATATGGAGGAGGCGAAGCGCTGGCAACGGCGCGCGGTGCAGATCGTCGACGAGCGGCTCGAGCTCAACCCTGATGACACACGGGCGTTAGTGTTCGGCGCTGGGTCACTCGCCGCGCTCGGCGACATCGAGCGCGCCGCCGAGCTGGCGAATCAGGCGCTGGCGATTGATCCTGACGAGCCGGCATTGCTCTACAATGTTGCGTGCACGTTCTCGCAGATCGGAAAACTCGAGGAAGCGATCGAAATTCTCGAGCGCTCCGTTGACAAGGGGATGGGTCATAAGGAGTGGATCGAGAACGATCCCGATCTTGCTCCGCTTCGCGGAACTCCGCGGTACGAAGCGATTCTCGAGGCTATGTGAAGACAGCGCTTCCTGTCGACCGACTTCGCGGCGCTTTGTCTCAATCCTACACGATAGATCGCGAGCTCGGCCGCGGCGGAATGGCAACGGTTTATCTCGCGCAGGATGTGAAACACCAGCGGCCCGTCGCGCTCAAGGTGTTGCACCCGGAGCTCGCCGCATCGCTCGGCCCGGATCGTTTTCTGAGAGAGATAATGACCGCGGCAAAGCTGAACCATCCACACATCCTTCCGCTTCACGACTCGGGCGACGCCGACGGCTTTCTTTACTACGTGATGCCGTACGTCGAAGGCGAGTCTCTCCGGGAACGACTCGATCGCGAACGCCAGCTTCCGGTCGATGAAGCCGTACACCACGCGCGATCCATCGCTGCCGCGCTCGACTATGCACATCGACAGGGAGTAGTCCATCGCGACATCAAGCCCGAGAATGTGATGATTTACGAGGCTGAGGCGATGGTGATGGATTTCGGAATCGCCAAAGCAGTCAGCGTTGCAGGCGACACCCTTACGCAAACCGGAATGATGGTGGGCACGCCGGCGTACGTGAGTCCCGAGCAAGCAGCGGGCGAAGCCAACATCGACGGCAAGAGCGACCAGTACAGTCTCGGATGTGTGCTCTACGAAATGCTGAGTGGTGAGCGCGCGTTCGCGGGTCCGACGGCGCAAGCGGTGATGGCGAAGCGATTCACTGAAACTCCGAAACCATTGCGCTCTATCCGCGGGAGTATTCCGGAGAGCGTCGAGAGAGCGGTCAGCAAGGCGATGGCGACTGATGTCAACGAACGGTACAAGACCGCGGCCTTGTTTGCTCAGGCCCTTGCATCCGGTTCATTGACCACGCCGACCGATACACAAACGCTTGCTCAGCAGACTGTCTCGACTGCGAAATCGGTTGCCGTACTTCCATTCGTTAACGCGACAACCGATCCGGAGAACGAGTATTTCGCAGATGGAATGGCCGAGGAGATCATCAATGCCCTCTCCAAAATTCAGACGCTTCGTGTCGCGTCGCGCATCGTTTCTTTCGCGCTGAAAGGAAAAAACGAGGACTTGGGAGAAGTAGGGCGAAAGCTTCACGTCTCAACGGTGCTCGACGGCACCGTTCGAAAAATGGGCAATCGTCTTCGGGTCACCGCGCAGCTGGTGAATGTCGCCGACGGCTATCAGCTGTGGTCGGAGCGTTACGACCGGGAGATGGAAGACATCTTCGCGATTCAGGACGATATCTCCGGCGCAATCGTCACAGCGCTTCGCGTGATATTGAGCGAAGACGAAAAGAAAGCGATGGGACAGGCACGCACGGAGAATCTCCAGGCGTACGAGTTCTACCTTCGCGGGAGGCAGTTCTTCGACGTCCGCCGCAAGAGCCTGGAGTACGCCCGGCAGATGTTCAAGCGGGCAATAGAGGTCGATCCTGATTACGCGCTCGCCTACGCCGGAGTCGCGGACTGCTGCTCCCTGCTCTACATGATGTTCGACGCGCGGGAATCGAATCTCAAGCAGGCTGAAGCTGCGAGCAACACGGCCCTTCAGCTGGCACCGGACCTCGCCGAGGCGCATCTAGCCAAAGGAATAGCTTTCTCCCTCAGCAAGAATTACGGCGACGCCGAGCGGGAGTTCGAGAAGGCGATGCGGCTGGACCCGAAGCTGTTCGAGGCGCCCTATTTCTATGGGAGAGCGTGCCTGGCCCAAGGTCGCTTCGACGAGGCTGTCAAACTGTTCAAGGCCGCGTGTGCGCTTCGGCCCGAGGATTTTCAGGCAGTGTCATTTCTGGCCCAGGCGTACGAATCCCTCGGTCAGATCGCCGAGCGGGACTCAGCAAATCTCCGCGCGGTGAAGCTGATAGAGGAACGGCTGGAGCTCAATCCGGACGACGCCCGGGCGTGGAACCTCGGCGCAGGGACACTGGCGACGCAGGGCGAGACCGAGAGGGCGTTGGAATTCGCGCGAAAATCGGTCGCGATCGATCCCGACGACCCGATGCTGTTGTACAACATTGCGTGTACCTACGCGAGACTGGGACGCACCGAGGAAAGTCTGACCACACTCGAGCACGCAGTCGACAAGGGCTACGGGCACAAGGACTGGGTGGAGCACGATCCTGACTTCGATTCGATCCGCGACACGCCACGCTTCCAGGCGATTTTGGAGGGAATGTGACCGCGCCTAACACTCTCGAGCGTCTGCGCGGTGCTCTCTCTCAGGCGTACACGATCGATCGCGAGCTCGGAAAAGGCGGCATGGCGACTGTTTATCTCGCGCAGGATGTAAAGCACGAGCGACCGGTTGCGCTCAAGGTATTGCACCCGGAGCTTGCCGCTTCTGTGGGTCCTGACCGTTTTCTCCGAGAAATAAAAACCGCGGCGAAATTGAATCATCCCCATATCCTCGGACTTCATGATTCCGGTGAAGCGGATGGCTTTCTTTTCTATGTGATGCCGTACGTCGAGGGCGAATCGTTACGCGAGAGGCTTGACCGCGAGCGACAGCTTCCCGTCGAAGAGTCGGTACATCACGCGCGCTCGATTGCTTCCGCGTTGGATTACGCGCACAGACAAGGGATCGTCCATCGTGACATAAAGCCGGAAAACGTGATGCTGTACGAAGGTGAGGCGATGGTGATGGATTTTGGAATTGCGAAAGCAGTCAGCATCGCCGGCGACACGCTCACGCAAACCGGCATGATGGTGGGCACGCCGGCGTATGTGAGCCCCGAGCAAGCCGCGGGCGAAACGAATCTCGATGGACGCAGCGATCAGTACAGCCTCGCGTGCGTGCTCTATGAAATGTTGAGTGGCGAGCGCGCTTTCAGCGGGCCGAGTCCGCAGGCGGTAATGGCAAAGCGCTTCACTGAAATTCCCAAAGCGTTGCGCGCGGTTCGCGGAAGCGTCCCCGAGAGCGTCGAGCGCGCTGTGACGAAGGCAATGTCCACCGAGGCGTCGGCGCGATACAAAACTGCCGCCCTGTTTGGGCAGGCTCTCGCATCGGGATCGCTCGAAACTCCAACAGATACGGCGACGCTTCCGCAGCCGACCATATCCGCAGCGAAATCAGTAGCGGTTCTCCCGTTCGTAAACGCCAGCACCGATCCGGAGAACGAGTACTTCGCCGACGGAGTGGCAGAGGAGATCATCAACCAGCTGTCGAAAATTCAGACGCTGCGTGTCGCGTCACGCATCGTGTCTTTCGCGCTCAAGGGAAAGAACGAAGATCTCGGCGAGGTCGGGCGCAAGCTGCATGTCTCGACGGTACTCGACGGAACGGTCAGGCGAATGGGAAACCGCGTGCGCGTCGCCGCGCAGCTCGTCAACGTTGCCGATGGCTATCAGCTCTGGTCGGAGCGCTACGATCGCGATCTCGAGGACATCTTCGCGATTCAGGACGAGATCTCGCACGCAATCGCCAAAGCGCTCAAGGTCATTCTCACGGAGGACGAGAAGAAAGCGATAGAAAAAACGCGCGCGACGAACATGGAGGCATACGAGTACTATCTGCGCGGGCGCCAGTTCATGCATCAGCTGCGTCGCAGAAGTCTCGAGCACGCTCGGCAGATGTTCAATCGCGCGATCGAGATCGACCCCGATTACGCTCTCGCGTACGCCGGCGTCGCAGACTGCTGTTCTCTTCTTTACACCTACTTCGATGCGCGCGAATCAAATCTCCGACAGGCCGACGCGGCAAGCGCGAAAGCGCTGGAGCTGGAACCGTCACTCGCTGAGGCACACGTCGCACGGGCGATAGCGAGCTCACTCAACAATCAGCACGCCGAGGCGGAGGTTCATTTCGAGCAGGCGATACGACTCGACGCGAAACTTTACGAGGCTGCTTATTTCTACGGCCGAGCCCTCAAGGCGCAGGGACGATTCCCTGAAGCGGTGAAACAGTTCGAGCGCGCTACGATTATCAGACCGGAGGATTTCACTGCTGCATCGATGCAGGCTTCGTCTCTCAAGTCGATGGGGATGGACGCAGAAAGCGAAGCGGTAAATCGACGCGTGCTGAAGCTCATCAAGGAGCGGCTGGAATTGAATCCGGACGATGCGCGCGCGTGCAATCTCGCGGCAACGACATACGCGAAGCTAGGCGAGGCGGAGGGCGCGATCGAATTCGCGGAGAAGTCGTTGGAAATCGATGCTGATGATCCGATGCTGCTCTACAATGTTGCCTGCAGTTACGCCATGATCGGCAAAGTCGACGAAGCATTAACTTGTCTGGAGCAGTCGATCGAT
>Ga0193751_1001751_pt1 | contig 13607 bp, 12 predicted proteins | sample L1c2metaG_FD_143050 | JGI IMG/M metagenome (GOLD analysis project Ga0193751, IMG submission 143050) | Soil microbial communities from a riparian zone of the East river system, Colorado, United States - L1c2 | ecosystem: Environmental > Terrestrial > Soil > Riparian zone | place: USA: East River... | reverse complement strand
GCGTTCACCTTCCCACCGGAATGCTGTTCGGAATCACAACGGAATGGCGTTCAGCTTCAGCCCGGAATCGCGTTCACCTTCGACCGGATTCCCCAGGCAGACCAATGAACGTTCATAGAGTGGACACAAGGCTATACCGTCATCACGCACCGATCTCGCACCATCCGCAATTCCTGACCTTTTCATTGGTTTCGATCTCCCGGTGGACTGTTGTTATTTCGTTCCTCTCTTGTGATTCCTCCAAATCGCTGAATCGCACAAGAGTACGGCGCTCGCGTTGCACATTGAGGTCGAAGACATTGAACCGGTTGTATCCGGCAACAACATCCTGAAAGCGCTTCGGTTCAATGCTGAGTGATGGGTGAATGTAAGCGGCCAGCGTCTCAGGAATTGTGCCTATTTCAACAAGTTCCTAGATCAGCTGGAAACGGCCTTCAGGGATACCGCCGACCTCAACATCCATGGCAAATACGCTTCCGGAGAGTTGGTTGGTAGAGCGAGCGCTTGTGATATAAAGCGTTTTCAGATTGGGTCCGCCAAACGTACAGGTCGTGGGATTCGACGTGGGCAAGGGTACAGTTCGGTCAACGTGGCCATCTGGAGCGATGCGAATCAGACATCCGCCGTTTGCGCGCGCATTCCATAGATGACCGTCTGCGTCCATCGCCGATCCGTCGGGAAGACCCTGCGGATGACCGGCAAGAAACGTGCGTTCACCGAAAATGGCTCCAGTCTGTGCGTCGTAATCGAAGGAGTAGATGACATTCGCCGGGGAGTCTCCAAAATAGAACGCTTTGCGATCAGGGCTCCACGCAACTGTGTTCGATATACCTACCTGGCGCTTCCACTCGGAGACGCTGCCGTTTGGATCGATCCGATAAAGAACGCCCCCGGTGAACTCCACGTCAAGATCCTGTCCTGCAGGACCGACATTATTCCGCATTGTTCCCGCCCACAGCGAGCCGCGAGAATCAACCCGAGCGTCGTTAAAGCGCATCTCGGGCGCGAGCTTTAACTCATAGATCGTTTGCACGTGAGGGTGCGCGTCAGGCGACCACAACGCAACCCTGGAGCCCATGACAAGCAGAAAACGACTGGGATTGGTGGTTAAGTTTACTGAAGTTACGGGTTCGCTGAAGATCCATGTACTTGTGGAAGAAGTGGCGGCGTCGAAGCGATGGAGAAGAAACCGATTGATGTCGGCCCAGTAAAGAGCGTTTTGTTCGGGATGCCAAACGGCTCCCTCGCCGCAAATATCGCCTGCCGGCACAACACAACGAACCTCATCAGACATTTTGCTACCCTCTCGATAAATTCGACTCTGTATCTTCAATGGGGTCTTTTCTTGAGACGAAGAGCAATGATGCGGTTTAGGCTTTAACCATTTTCACCTGGCTCGGAAAAGCCTGTGTGAAGGCAGTTGATGCTCCTTAGGCTCTTCCGAAGAGCCGTGCCTAGCGCTCCAGAGCCCAATGCGCGCGGTCCCGGCAACGCAAAATTCGCAGCCCGAAATTACATACTGCACGGCGAGTTTACCGAACATGAGCCGCGCAGGAGCAAAATTCAAGTAGCACATTTTTGCCAGGGTTACCCTTGGGAAGTTGCCATGGCGCTCATTTTGAAGCGAAGGAAACTTCCTTGCTCTTGCCCGTGTACATGACCACGGCATCCGACTGTGAGGAGATTGCTTCACCGACTCCATGGCCAGGACCCACTAAGACGACGCGAAACTCTCGGTCCTTTAGCATCCCCGGGAACGACCCCACGCGATCACCGATGGTCAGCGTTTTTGCCGCCTCATTCCATTGGAATGGAATCACCGTGTAGGCGCCTTGCTCGTATCTGTAACCGTCGCCCTCGTCTTCATAGAGCGAAAAAGCGCCGTCTGCGCCGCGGTAAATACGGACTTCAAGCGGATTGATTGGTTTCTGATCGGCATACTCAATTTCCGGGCCAAAGGGCACGATCGATCCGGAGCGAATGAAGAGCGGCAGCGTCTGCAGGGGAGCCTCGACATCAAGCCGCTGTTTGCCTTGAACCGTCTCTCCGGTCCAGAAATCGTACCAAACCTTGGCATCGGGTAAGTAGACGCTGCGCGAGTGGGCGCCCTCCTGCCATACGGGACTGACCAGAAACGCCGGGCCGAACATATATTCGTCCGCTACGTCCCACACTTTTGGATCGGTGCGCCAGTCCATTAGCAGCGGCCGCTGCATCGTGTAGTCGTCGTGGGTTACTTCCCAAGCCAACGAGTAAATGTAAGGCATCATCCGATAGCGCAGGCGATCGTAGTTGAGCAGGATTGGAGTAACGTTGGAGAAGGTCCAGATCTCGTTATTGGGGCGATGCCCATGCGTCCTGAACATGGGGCAAAACGCGCCGAACTGGAACCAGCGCGCGTACAACTCCTGATACTCCGGGGACGTCATTGTGTCGCCCTTGTGCAAGGCCCAGTACCCTGCTACATCGGTGGTCCAATAAGGTAGTCCACTGAGCGCATAGTTCAGTCCCGCCGCAATCTGGTGATGAAAAGCCCAGTTCGTCGGGTAGACATCGCCACTCCAGACGACGGTGCCATATCGTTGCTGGCCTAGAAACGCGGAACGGGTAAGAATCATCACCCTCTTGTCGTCCCTTGTCTGCCGCCATCGTTCCGCAATGCCGCCGGTATGGAAGAGCGGGAAGACATTCGTGTACATGCTTCCATTTCCAATTGCCAGATTCCTACCGACCAGGATCGCATCGCCTTCATGCGGACCTGAATCCGGTTCCGATGCATCCAGCCAAAACGAATCCCAGCCTTGAGCAAGAAACGGGCCGGGAAGGGTCTTCCAGAAGAAATCCTGCGCCACTGGATTTGTCGCGTCGTACTCGGCCGGTACGATTCCAGGCACCAGAAGTCCCATTTCCTTCAGCTTTTGCAGATTGACCGAATCTTTATTGTATTGACCCCACACCGAAAGCATGGCGTGCACATGCTCCGCATGGAGATCCTTTAACATCGCATCGACATCTTGATAGCCCACGTTGAAGCTCGAATCGCCTTCGGTCTTCCACCAGCCTCCATCCTGCACGATGCAATCGAGCGGGAAATGCTCGTCTCGGTACTTCTTGGCGACGTCCAGCAGTTCTGCCTGGGATCGATACCCGTCCTTCGATTGAACAAAGCCGTAAGCCCACTTCGGAAGCAGTGGCGCATGCCCGGTCATTTGGCGGTACACATGGACGATGTTGTCCGGTTCCGGCCCATAAATGAAGAAGTAATCGATGGCGTCCGCGGAGAGAGTGCGGAAGCTGAACGCGGGCGGATAGCGGTCGTCGACATAGGTAAGCGACGGAGTGTTCCATAGGACGGCGTAACCCTTGTTCGAAACCAGCAGCGGGATGGCAATGTCGCCATTGTTCTGGCCAAGTTCCAGAGTAGCTCCACGGTAATTGAACATGCCGTTCTGGTGCTGACCGAGCCCGAAAATGGCCTCCGTTATGTCGAGCATGAAGCGGTCTTCGACAGTAACGGACTTTACACCATTGAGCTCCGCAGGTTCATAAGTGCGCGGCTCTGCCGGCCTTTCGCGCAATAGTTCAGTGCCATCGATCGTGGAATAGACCAGATTATTCGTTCCGTTCTGCAACTTGACGTGAAGCTGCGAGGTCACGATCGACGCGCCATCTGCATCCTGCGCGAATTTGAACCTGGCGCCGGGACACGCGGGGTCACTGTTCAGCATCCACGGCTGAGCCGGCGAAGCTCCATGGACATCGGCGTTGCCGGGCGCTGCCAATACATGCACGACGTTGTCACCGCATACGATGACTTGAAGCGTTTCTTCACCAATCTTTGCCACAAAACCATGATCACTGGACTGTACCTGGGTTCCAGATTGGGGAGGCATATCCGCCTTTGTCGCTGCCTGGCTCGGTACAGTTGCCATCCCGAAAATAATCAATGCTAGTGCTCTAGCGCCTCTGCTGGTGCATAACGGCCACATCCCATGTCTCCTCTCGTAGGCTGGCACAGGTTACGTCACGTGAAACTGATATGTCAAATATGGACCACATTACGATGACGTTCAAATTGTGGGGTTGCTCACCGGTATTGGCTAGGGAGACTTCAGGACAATCGGTCGAGATTTTTCGGTTCACTTGCAGCTCAATCCACTGCTGGGTCATTTTTCGACTCCCGTAAGGTCGTGAGCGGGTGCCAATTTCAAAACATCGTAACGTTTCGCTTGACAAGTTATTGAGCAATGTTATACAAACCATCCTCCGGCAATAAAAGCTGAGAAAGTTCGATATTACAAGTGATCTAGAGGGGGCAAACACAAGGAGGGGGCATTTGCAAATTGACATCAGAGTTGGCTCGGATTGGAACGATACGACATACCCACTTAGTGGCCGAAATTAGCATCTCGGTGAGGCGAGCATGCCTGAAGGGGCTCACCGCAACGGCCCTCGCGATGTTCGTAATGCTACTATGCTTTCCCCGATCGGCTGCTCAGTTGGAGACTGGCAGCATTGTCGGAATCGTTACGGACTCAAGTGGCGCTGTCTATGCGGGTCGTGGGGTGTGCACAACACGGGATGGTGGGGAGAAGGTAAAGTTCTACCTCGACGGTGATCATGACTTTCCGACCATCAACGGGACCGGAACCCAAGACTATTCAACGGTTCCTAATAATTTTGCAAATCAAGAGAAGCACCAGTACGAAGAGTTCAGTTCTCCCTATTCAGGATTGGCCCAAGTGATCAGGCCTGATGGCTTGTATCAGTCGCAGACCAGATTTGTTCCGTACCGTTGGCATATCACCGATCCCGTTCGTTTCGACAGCGACCTTCGAGTTACGATTCAAGATCTAGGGTGGCAAAGCGGCGGAAGATACTTGCCGCTCACGGACGACATCTCTTCCGTGGTTTTCTGGTGCCAAACCGAGCCTCACGAGCATTTTCCGAAACTACCCGCGCGCGATTTCTTAGAGGATAACTAAAACCTTGGCAGCAAGGAAGGTTCATCAACATCCCGTTCGGTTTCTTCGCTTTCGACAAGGAGTCAACGTGTTTCGCAATCTGCTGACGCTCTTCTCAATGGCGGTTACGGCGATGACTGTCCAAGCAACAGTGAAAGTAGAAAAGACAGAATACAAGGGCTGGAAAAATTGCTATCGCGTGACCAACGGCGAAGTGGAAGTGACTGTGACCGGGGATGTGGGGCCGCGGGTCATGCGCTTTGGCTTCGTGGGCGGGCAGAACGTATTCAAAGAGTTCCCCGAACAAATGGGCAAAAGCGGGGAGGAGAAATTCCAACTACGGGGCGGCGACCGAGTCAGGAAGACTTCGGAAGATCCCATTGCGACTTGGGCTCCCGACAACGTTGCGATCGAGATTCAGGTGACGCCTACTGGGCTGATCGCGCGAGAGCCGGTCGAGCCGTTGACCCACTTGCAGAAAGAAATCGAAGTCACTATGGCACCCTCGGGCAGCAACGTGACCGTGTCGCACCGCATCACCAACCGCACGCTGTTTCCGCTGGAATTTTCTCCCTGGTCCTTGACCATGATGGCACCAGGCGGAGTGGATGTGGCGGGGTTCCCTCTGCGCGGCCATCATCCTGCCAACCTAGAAGCTACCAACCCGTTGGTAATGTGGGCCTATACCAATCTGGCCGATCCGCGCTGGAAGTTCACCAGAAAGTATCTAACGCTGCAGCAAGATCCGAACAACAGCGAACCGCAGAAACTCGGCCTGTCCAATCCCGACACCTGGGGCGCCTACCTCCTGAACGGTGAAGCGTTTGTAAAGCGCACCAAACCGGATCTGTCCAAGCCCTATCCTGATTTCGGGTGTTCCTTCGAGACCTTCACCAACCACGATTTTCTGGAAGTCGAGACCTTGGGTCCGATGGCCGGGGTCTCTCCCGGACAAAGCGTCGAGCTAGTTGAGCACTGGGGACTGTTTCGCAACATGAACCCCGCCGCGCTCACGGATGAGGAGCTGGATCGCGTCCTGCTTCCGGTGGTGCAGACCGTCGGGAGTTCCGAGTAATGCCAGCAGCGATGTTTTTGCTCGGCTCGACGAGCACGAGCTTGATGTCCCTCAAGCCCGTCGATCTCACGATTATCATTTTGTATTTCGTTCTGGTTTTGGGGCTCGGCCTTTACCTGCGCCGTTTCACCAGCACCGGCGAAGAATTTTTCATGGCGGGCCGGCAGATGACGGCTTGGATTGCCGGCCTGAGCTTTATCTCCGCCAACCTCGGGTCGCTGGAGATGATGGGTTACGCCGCAGCGACGTATCAATACGGAATTCTCATCGCACACGCCTACTGGATCGCGGCGATCCCGGCCATCCTTTTTCTTGCCCTGGTGATGCTGCCTTTCTATTACATCTGCAAGACGCACTCCGTGCCCGGGTATCTGCATCTCCGATACGGAGAGGGTGCGAGGTCTGTTTCTGCGATTTCTTTTGCGGTCATGACCATTCTGATGAGCGGCATCAATATGTATTCGATGGCCATCATTATGAAGGTCATTCTCGGCTGGAACATTCACGTCAGCATCTGGGTTTCTTCTTTAACGGTCGCGGTCTACGTCATGGCGGGCGGTCTGCTCTCTGCAATCTTCAACGAGGTACTGCAGTTCTTCCTGATCTGGATCGGTTGTTTGGTGATTCCGATTGCCGGATTGATCGAAACCGGCGGCTGGAACGGCATGGTGCAGCGAATTCAGCATAACTTTCCCGGCCAGGATTTCATTCACATGTGGAGCACGACCGGCTCGTTTGCCGGCAATCCTATGGGGGTACATTGGACGGGCATTGTATTCGGGTGGGGACTGGCCATCTCGTTCGGGTACTGGACTACGGACTTTCTCGTCGTGCAGCGCGTGATGGCGGCCAAAGACCTACGCTCGGCCAAGTTGGGCGCAGTGATTGGCGCTTCCTTCAAAATGCTGGTGCCGCTCATTGTCATTCTTCCTGGCTTACTGGCGCTTGCGGTATTGCCGTTCAAACTGGTTCCCGAAAGCCAGGGGGGCCCCGGCATCCACACCTACAACGAAGCTCTCCCACTCATGCTCGCCCGCTACTGCGGCCCCGGACTTCTGGGGCTTGGTGTAACCGCGCTGGTGGCTGGTTTCATGTCCGGCATGGCAGGCAATGTCAGCGCCTTCGCTACGGTTTGGACTTATGACATCTACAAGCCCCTGATACGCAAGGGGGCCACCGATTCCCATTATGTTTCGATGGGACGCTGGTGCTCTCTGCTGGGCGTGTTCGTAAGTATTGGAACCGCTTACCTGGTGATGAATTTTTCCAGCATCATCGTCTATGCACAGGCCGTGTTTGTCTTTTTTATTGTTCCGATGTTTGGGACGGTAATTCTGGGCATGTTGTGGAAACGCACGACGCCCGCTGCCGGGTTTTGGGGTTTGTTGGTCGGAATCCTGGTCTCCCTCGGCTTGTGGCTCTGGGTGAAGTTCGATCCCGGCGCGCTCAAGTATGTGGCATTCTCCGATCAGGCAAAAGATATGGCGGAGAATATCTATCGCGCGATGTGGACTCTAATTGCGAACGTGGTCGTGACCGTCGTCATTAGCCTGGTCACCAAGCCGAAACCTGAGCATGAGCTCGAAGGGCTGGTTTACGGAATGACCGAAATCCCGCCCGAGGGTCAGTTCCCGATTTTCAAAAGGCCAATTACCTGGGCTGCGGCCGTGGCTGTTGCTTTCGTCGCCCTAAATATTCTATTTTGGTGAGGTAAAACGTGGAGAAACACTTCATCTCGATCTGGTTTTTTATTGGATCGCTACTTACTGTCTACGGTGTCCTGATTCTGGGAACCGGAATCTATGAGCTTTTAGGACACTCCAGCCCGGTTGTGGTCTTGTCCCGCCTTCATCTGAATATCTGGTGGGGTGCCGGCATATTGCTATTGGGGCTGGTCTATGTGATTGGCTGCTGGCCCAAGGGTAGGAGCAATGCATGAACGAGGGCACGTAGAAGTCCAAAAAGAGGGGCTCCTCAACCGAGCTAGGTCGTCCTTTTCATCCGGGAACATGTAACCGCCAGTGATGCCACCTGGTTTTGAAATAGCTATGCGTCTGGTGTTAGGCTAACCCGTGTATCCAGGTACAACCTTATGGATATGAGCCTCAAAGACAAGATTATTTTGGTGACTGGCGGCGCCAAAGGCATAGGGGCAGCGATTGTCCGCTCGTGTGCACGAGAAGGGGCCGTGCCTGTAATCTTCGATCGTGACGAGGTAGCCGTCGGGAAGATGGAAGTTGCGCTGCGGAGTGAAGGCTTTCGAAATGAAGCCGTAGTCGTTGAGCTTACGGATTTTTCGAAGAGTTCTCGTCTGGTGGCTGAGGTGGGACGAAAACTCGGGCATATCGATGCGCTTGTGAACAACGCTGGTGTTAACGACGGGGTTGGTTTAGAACACGGGAGCCCGGAGCGCTTCGCGGATTCTTTGCAAAGGAATCTGGTGCACTACTATACGATGGCGCATGCCGCCCTGCCTTTCCTCAAAGAATCGAGGGGTTCCATTGTCAATATCGGTTCGAAGGTGTCGTTTACAGGACAGGGCGGCACCTCGGGTTACGCAGCGGCAAAAGGGGCCATCGTAGAGCTAACTGCTGAATGGGCGGCGGAATTGTTGTCGTACGGGGTTCGTGTGAACGCGGTGGTGCCAGCAGAGGTGATGACTCCGCAATATGAAGATTGGTTGAAAAGAGTTGAGAATCCGCAACAAGAGCTATGGAAAATCGCTGCCAAGATTCCACTGGGGCACCGGCTTACTGAGCCCGACGAGATCGCCGCAATGGTGATTTTTCTCTTGTCTTCCAAGTCAACGGTGAATGGCCAACATTTATTCGTCGATGGTGGCTACGTTCACTTGGATCGCGCTCTCTGACCTGCGTTTAACCGATACCCACTCTTTTCGACGCCACGGATTGATCTGGGATGGCGAGATGTCAGTGATCGCTATTCTCCTCGTCGGTTGGTGCTCACCGAGCGACTACCTGATCGGATGATCTGCCATGCGTCTCACCAGCCTGGGAATCCACACCCAGTGATCTTTTTGATGATGGTTCCGCCAGGCATGACTCGCGGTCATAACTGCGAGTTCCGGCTTGACACTCTTGTCACGCTCGTTGATCCGAGTTGGCAGTTGCGTAATCAGACATGGCCTTAGGTTCGTTACTATCCTCGAAGGCTCAGGAAGGACACTCTGAAACTGGACTTGTTCTTGGCCATCTCGTATTTCGAGACATCCAGACCTGGCAGCAGTCATTACCGACCTTGCTGCCAGCGGGGTGGGCAGGATCGTCGGACCTTGTGGTGATGTGCTTTTGATGGGGGTCAGGAATGTGCACGAACGTGAATACGACGCCTCGACTGAGGTCGTTGGTTCGCTGATCGATTCACTCGCCAGCCCTAATGACCGTTTGTGGCCACTTGAAAAATGGCCGCCTATGCGCTTCGACAAAGCGCTGAGTCTCGGCGCGCGCGGGGGGCACGGTCCCATCCGCTATTACGCAGAGCACTATGTCCAGTCACGCAGCGTAACTTTTCGCTTTCTCGCTCCGCGCGGATTCGATGGCACTCACTCATTCGAAGTTGAGGACGCAGATGGTCGAACCGTCCTCGGCATGTGCTCGACTTGGAACCCCGCGGCTGGTCTCGGCTTAGCTGGCAGTTTGTCTTCCGACCGTTGCACGACGCGTTGCTGGAAGACAGCCTAAATAAGGCGTCCGCTGCACTCGGCCAACCAGTGCAAACTGCTCCGCGCTGGTCTCTATACGTGCGAGCCCTTCGGGCACTTCTGCAAGGGTTGTCGTAACGGCGCTTGAGAGTGGCCCCCTCCTACCCTACGAGAAAAGCCACCACTCATGTGAAAATAGTAACGTTATGGACATACTATAAAATTTTCCCCGTGAAGCCCTGCCATCTGCTAAATGGCTCAGACGAAGTCTTGAAGACATCAAAATTCGCCAACAACTACCGTAATTCCAGCGTTTTTAGCTCGGGAGAAGGGGCCGAAGAGGAACCGGTTTCAAAGCCACCCAATGTTCCTTCGTCTTCAATCTGCCGAAAAAATCGAAACGTTACTATTGACAGACAGTCGGGAATGAAGTATGGTCGCTGCGCTCGCTAGTTCTGTGAATCTAGCGAGTCGTTTGCCTCCTTTCTAAGACTGATGAGTGCAGGCGCTGCTAATTCGTGATGGGGTGGGCGACAGCGGGTTTGGGGTGACCGTAGAAGTGAACACGAATCCACAAAGGAGCCAGATATGAGCGACGACCCTACCAAAAGTGACCCAATGTCGGGTGAGCAAACGGGGACCAACTCGGGGACCTTCCTTCAGGCGAGCGCGATGACTGGCGTGGTATTGATGGGCGACCTCAAAACTGCTTTCGCGAGCCCCTGTGCAGGTTCTTGGACAGCAGCGGGTTGCCCATCTATTGGAATGGCTGGTGGGTCATCACCGACAGTTCCCCCGATCCCAGTGTAAGCACGTTTTCCAAGACGACGCTGCCCGCCGTGGTTGCACGAGATGCGGACCATTTGGATGTATTCACCATTGGCAACGACAGCAACGTTTGGACTGACACGTGGACGATGGATACTCAAGATAGTTCCTGGAGCGGTTGGAACAAAATTACTGGAGGTCCATTCTCGAACCTCACTCCCGTTGCCGCCGTCTCCCGAGACGGACTGGAACGAGTTCCAGTACTTCGTATACGCCAAGTCAGCTTCTGGAGGATAGAACTCACAGTGGTGATCCATCCTGACTTCAAGCTGGGATAGGTTGCGGGGGAAGGGCGGCGTTCGAGCCTCTTCCCCGGCTCAACTCTACTGTTGCTGCCCCCTTCGAGACATCTTCGTGTCTGGGCATAGCGGGCAGTACATATCCTTGGATGAACTTCGCCCAGCCTACGTGGGTTCAATCTCATTCCGTTCACGGCTGCTTCTCGCCAGCCTGGTTGGAGGTCGATTTTCGAAGGCGGAGCGGAATACGCAGGAAGAGCTGGACCGCCACACGGATGCAGGCTGGCGGTGACCATTGCGACAAATTCAGCCAAATGCCATCTGCACTCTTATCCGGAGTATGGATTGCTTACAAACATCGATTTCCACGGAGGGGAATTGAGATTCTTGCGCCTTTTCTTTTCTTGCGTTCTGATGGCAGCGGCGTACCTGCCTGCACAAGACAGTTCCAGCCCTTCTACTGCCACCAAGCAGCAACAGCAGACCCTACCAGTTCGACAGGAAACCATTGTAGTAACCGGCACATTCTCTCCTGTCCCGGAGACCGAGATTGACCGGTCCGTAAGTCTAATTGAGACGAGTGAACTAGACCTTCTCTATGGAAACTGGGTCGATTACTTTGCGCTGGCTCCATCCATCGACTTCCGGCAGCGCGCACCCGGGGACATTCAAGGCGACCTGTCAATCCGTGGTTCGACCTTTGGCCAGACGCTCGTGCTTTTGAACGGTCTGCGCATGGACGACGTGCAAAGCTCTCACCACGACATGGACCTGCCTCTGCCAAGCCAGTCCGTCGGACGAATTGAGGTCCTGCGCGGCGCAGGGTCCACTCTGTACGGCTCGGACGCCATGGCTGGATCCGTGAATTTGATTACTGGGGCTCCAGAACATTCGGACCTGCATTTCGGCGCAGGCGTGGGGAACTTCGGAGTGAATCAGCAGAGTGGGTCTGCGTCCTTGGCGTGGAAAAGGGTTGATACTGAGCTCGATGCTGAGCGGGATTTCTCCAGCGGCTTCCGTCCCGATCGGGATTACCGAAGCTTGGATCTTTTCTCGAACACGGGAGTTGAGACCGGTCTTGGCCGTTCTCTGCTCATGCTCGGATACGGGGACAAGCCTTATGGAGCCGACCAGTTTTATGGGCCGTTCCCGGAGTGGGAGAGAACGAAGTCCTGGTTTGCAGGAGGAAAGCAAGACCTGGGGAAAAATACAGAATTCGACTTCGGATTTCGGCGGCACACGGACGAATTTGTCCTCTTCCGCAACAATCCTTCGATTTACGAAAACAATCACGTAGATAAGAGCTGGCAGGCAGACATCCGCCGACACGAGCGGTTGTCGCAGAATTCGACTCTGTTCTATGGCGCAGAGGGGGTACATGAGAGTATCACCAGCAATAACCTCGGCGATCATGCTCGCAGCCGCGGCGCGCTGTATCTCGACTATGACGTCCGGGCGCTCAAACGCTTTTCTTTTTCTGCGGGCGCGCGGGAAGAAATGTTCAGTGCTTCCCACGGTGAATTCAACCCGACCGTAGCTGCGGGTGTGTGGCTGAGACGCGGACTCAAGCTGAAAGGCAGCGCTAGCCGCGCGTTTCGGCTGCCGAGCTATACCGACCTGTACTATAGCGATCCGGCGAATCTGGGTAATCCCAGCTTACGCCCAGAGGGTGCGTGGGATTATGAAGGCGGTCTGCTGTGGACGGGCGGCCGTGTCAAGTCGGAAGTGACAATTTTCGAGCGCCGCGACCGCGACGTGATCGACTATGTGCGGGCCTCCACCTCTTTGCCGTACATGGCAGAGAACATTCAGAAGTTCAACTTCACCGGTGTTGAGGCGTCAGTTGAAGTGCAGCTTCGGCAGGGTCAGCGTCTTCAGATTGCGTACACGGGATTGCACGGTGCACAGCAGATGCTGAATGGCCTGCAAACAAAATACTCATTCAATTATCCCAAGCATGATGCGGTGGTCGCGTGGAACGGACGTCTGCCAGGAAAATTCATTGCGCGTACAAGAGTTGGTGTCGTGGACCGCTACGCCAGCGATCCGTACTGCTTGTGGGATGCCGCTCTGGCGCGGGAATTCACCCACGTTGCTGCGCACCTGGTGCTCTCAAATCTCACCGACACCCAATACGAGGAGATCCAGGGTGTAATCATGCCTGGCCGAAGCGTGGTTTTCGGCTTGGATTTCTTCTGGCATCCACGCAAACGCTGAGTATCAATTGGGTCAATCACCGAAAGGGAAGGGCATGGCTACGGGAGGGCAGAAACTTCGCGTCTTGCGGGAGAGGCTGGGGCTCACTATGCGGGACATCGAAACCGCCAGCGAGCGGATCGCCCGCAAGCGCGACAACGAAGAGTATCTGATTCCCATCAGCCGCCTCTCCGATTTCGAGACCAAAGATGTTATTCCGGGCATCTACCGGCTCTACTCCCTGGCCGTGATTTACCGGCGCGATCTGCGGGAGATTCTGCTTTGGTACGGTGTAAGTCTTGAGGTGCAGGCTCCGGATCTGGAGATTTCGGCGCCTCCGAAGTCTCATCTTTCAAATGCCTTGGCCAACATGACAACCGTGCAGATGGCGGTACGGATGGATCCCAGCTTGGATCCGAGCAAGACCCTGAATTTCGGGCGGATGGTCGAGCAATGGGGCGCGGTTCCGTTGGCCTATCTCGAGCAGTTCGCAAAGGTTGATTTTACCTACGGATATATCGGCAGCGAAGATCTGACTATGTACCCGATCCTGCCACCGGGTAGTTTTATCCAGGTGGACGAGTCACGGAATAAGGTGCTGGAAGGAAGCTGGCGTTCGGAATACGAACGGCCCATTTACTTTG
>Ga0193751_1001750_pt1 | contig 13609 bp, 12 predicted proteins | sample L1c2metaG_FD_143050 | JGI IMG/M metagenome (GOLD analysis project Ga0193751, IMG submission 143050) | Soil microbial communities from a riparian zone of the East river system, Colorado, United States - L1c2 | ecosystem: Environmental > Terrestrial > Soil > Riparian zone | place: USA: East River... | reverse complement strand
TTCCGGATCATCCCGCGCATCCGCCGGCAAAGAAGAAGATGAAGGCGGCACAGTAAGCCGCGATTGCCTCATGAATAGAGCCGCTCGAGCGATAGTTCGAGCGGCTTTTTTATTGTGCGTTATTCCGGGACACACGTCCCCCACACGCGCAACGGCAAACTTCCAACTATTGCAGGCTCAGGATCATCTTGCCGCGCTTATCGAAATTGATGCGCAGCACATTTTCCCGCCCGCTGGCGAATTCGCCCTCCACCACGGCGGACTGGTCAGAGATCGCTCCCCCCGAGGCCACCTCCACTCGAAGAACATGTTTCCCCGGGGACACCTGCACGGCATGGAATTCATGGCCCTGGACGCGGTGGAAAACGACCATATGTTTCTTGTCTGTTCCTTGCAATGGGTGCGTATAGGTCAGGCTATCATCCACCCAGATCGACAGATGGGCCTCCGCGAATTTGTGCTCGATCTCGATTTCCAACATTCCCGAAGCAGTTACCGGGGAAATTTCTGGTGAGCTTGCGCGAGCCACTCTCGCAGAAGGTAGATAGGTTCGGTGCGCTGGAATCGGCTTCGGGAGCTTTCGCACGTTTGTCGCGGGCGCTGTGGTAACAGAAGCGACCGCAGTCGCGACTGGTGCCGTCGGCGGTGCCACTGTTTCAACCGGGGCGAGCTCCGCGGCGGCGGGTAGTGGCCCGGCGGTTCTTGGTAGCCCTCTGTGGGTGCCAAACGAAATGGCCCAGAGTCCAAAGATAAGCAGCACGAACAGAACCAAGGTACCGGCAAGAGACTTCCTCCAGGTCTTCTCCAGCAGATTCTCCGCGGTATCGTGATCGCGCCCCAGGGACAGAGAGCGCGCACTTGAAAGAAGTTTAGCTGCAATCCACGGTTCGCCCAGGGGCGATTTGGCTCTTTCATTCGCGGTTTGTGCCGCGCCTATTCTCGTGGGCGAACCTGGCAGCTTTGCCTGGATCCACGGCGCTCGCCCTTCCCGCAGTTCCTGGAGGTCCCGCACCATCTCCACGCCGCGCTGATAACGCTCGGCCGGATCTTTCGCCATAGCTCGCGCAATGATGTAATCGAGTCCCGGCGGCAACTCAGTATCGAGAAGGGTCGCCGGTATCGGATCGCGATTGACTACCTTGAACGAGACGGTGAGGGCGCTGTTGCCTTGAAACGGCTTGTAACCAGTCAGGACCGTGTACAGGATCACACCCAGGGAAAACAAGTCCGACCGCCCATCCACGGCTTCGCCATTCAATTGTTCCGGCGACATATAAGCGGGCGTGCCTAACACACGTCCCCCCAGAGTTTGGTTGGCGAGGTTCAGTTTAGCCACTCCGAAGTCGGCGATTTTGGCATGGCCGTCTTCGGTCAGCAGGATATTCGCGGGCTTCAGATCGCGGTGAACTACGCCTTGACCGTGCGCGCAATCCAGCGCTTCCGCCAGTTCGAGCGTTAGCCGTAGTGCCGCGTCCACCGATAACTTATGGTTGTTCCGCAACAGCAGCCTATCGAGGGACTCTCCGCCAACAAATTCCATTACGATGTACGGAGCGCGCGTCTCCGGTTCCTCGCCCACATCGAAGATGGTTACGATTCCGGGATGCGACAGGCGGCCCGCAGCTTCCGCTTCCCGAACGAAACGCTCGCGATAGTCAAGCTCCTCTTCCGCCGGCTGGCCAGCCAGCGAAATAGTCTTTACCGCGACAAGGCGGTTAATCTTCGGGTCCCGCGCTTTATAGACAACACCCATGGCTCCCCGACCCAACTCGGTGAGGATCTCGTATCGCCCAAAACGTTCGCTCTTGCGATCATCCATAGGTGTCATCTGCGGTTTCAGAGTTTTAGGGTTTCAGAATTTTGTCCTGACCTCGTCAGCCTGACGCCGCTTCCGTCTTGACGTCCAACGTCGTGGTGACAACCACGCCGACGACGTTCTCGTTCAGTACACCCAGAATCTTCCTGGCTTGCTCGAGGGTGACTCCGTTCAGCAATTCGAAGCCAATCTGAACGCCCCTGAGCGCGGAAATGGTGTCATGGTGGAGGCGAGCTTCGATGACGATCGGCCCACCCTGCCGGCCTATGCCAAACCCAACCCCTGCTCTTTCGATCTTCGTTGTCGCCATTGATTACACCTGATGTTAGGACATAACCTTCCGGCACCGCCTCTCTGCCGGTCGCGAGAGAAAAGGGGGGTTGCGGCGTCTGTCGATATTGTCTACTCGCAGCCCAAATCGGTCCAAGTTACCGACGTGTTCGGCGCCGGGGCCCTTAACGACGGCACATCCTTCCACCAACAACAGCGTATGGCGGACATCGCTCCCTCCCGCCGTGGCGCCCAGGCAGCCTGGAAATCGGCTTCTGAGAGGGGACAGAAGCCAATGCCAGCCTGCCTCAGCCCGAGTGAGGGCCCACTCTTAAAAAGAGTAAGGGCCCGGGCGATTTCTTCGGAGAAGGTGGCCTTGCGGGACAGCCGAGAAGTAGGGGGTCGCTTGCCGTGCCGGAGTGGGGCCGGGCGCCCGGCATCGGACGCAAAAAAGGCCGAACCCGTGAGTCCAGCCTGAAACCTGCGTGTCTGAGTTCAGTACTGTGATGCGGTCTTCAGGGTCTGAAGGTCGGTATTTTCCGACACCTGCCCATTACCGCGTTTCTGACTTCTAGGTTAAGCCAAAATACCTGTTGACTTTTCCAATAACTGTTCAATTTTATACACTTTTCAGAATACACCTGAGTAACACTGTTACTAGATTCGTGACAAGAGGAAGTACCCTATGGGTCCGACCGGACAAACCATTGCTCATAGAGTCCTGCTCGTGGATGACGATGATGCCGTTCTCGCAATGATGACTGCGACCCTCACGCGCAAGGGTTTTGACGTAGTCGCTGTCTCCAGCGTTACAGAAGCTCTGAGATATATCACGACCGAGAGCTTCGACGTGCTCATCACTGACCTGCACATGCCGAACCCCGGTGATGGCTTTACGGTAGTTACCGCGATGCGCCACTCCCAACCGGAGGCACTTACACTGCTCGTCAGCGGTTACCCCGATGTGCAGAGCGCCATGGCCGCTATCCTCTTGGAAGCGGACGAAATCATTGTGAAACCATTCGAAGTCGCCAGACTCGCCGAACTCATCCACGAAAAGATGATTACTCGAAAGCCTGCCGCCCGAGTGGAAAAGGAAAGCGTGCGCGCGATCCTGCAGCGCTGTATTAGCGGTATCGTCCAAGACTGGTTGGTGCGGGTAAGGCAGAGCCGTGAACTCAACCATCTTCCGCTGAACGACAGCGAGCGCACTGGACATCTTCCTAAGCTGGTTGAAGACCTAGTGGTCCGCCTGCGCAAGCCCAGCTCCACAACGAAGGACAGCGACGCCGTCTCTTCCGAGGCGGCTATAGCCCATGGCAAACTGCGCTACCTGCAAGGCTACACTCCCGCGATGCTGGTGCACGAATCCCGAATACTCCAAGTGACCCTCTTCGGGACTTTGCAGAGCAACCTGAGCTTTCTGGATTTCAGCTTGCTGTTACCCGATGTTATGACTATCGCGGACGAAGTGGATGCGCAGTTGACACAATCTATGGACGGCTACATGAAAGTCATGCAGAAGGCAGCGGCTGCGTAGCTACTGCTCCATCGCGTCCGAAGCGCTACATCGAATACCGCAGGTACAGACCCGGCAAACTTCCGCGCGTGGAGCACGTCGACACCTGTCTCAGTCTCAGTCGGGGCATGCGCACTTCCTGAGTTCGGAAGGTTGGCTATTTCCCAAAAAGCACATCAAGCAGTCGCGCCAGTTCGGCCTTCTCCTGAGTTTCACTGTCATTGCGGGCAGTGTTGTCGGGAGTGTCCTCGGTGAGCTGTGCGAGTCTGTGCGCCAGGATGCGCTCGGCTGTGTGCTGAGGAAGGTACATCGCGTTCCGCGAAGGGGTCAGCTGCCAACTCTTGTTGTCGTCGCGCGCCAGAGTCCATCGTTGCCGTTCCGACCGTTGGCGCACCTCCGCCTTACCTCCCGTAAAGGAAACCACTTCATTGATCTGAACCTCGATCCAGCCCTGGTTTCCTGTGATATGCATCTTCTTTACTTCGAAATCGCCGAACACAACCAAAGATTGAGCCGGCTTAAAGAGGTCTCGCCCACGGAGCATCTCCTCGGAATCATTGCATGCTTGTAAGAAGGCTGCCTTCACCTGATCCGGTTTTTGCCGAACGAAATTCAAGACCACAACGCGAGGTGTTTCCGTCGTATCAGGCGCTGCGTCTTCAGCAGCAGTTTCGTGCGGTTCCGTGTCGCCCAAGGCCGTGGTTTTCCAGCTCGCAGTCCGAATTGGGGTGGCGGCGCGCGCGCCCCTCGGGACCGACTTGACGTAACGAAAGAAATGGGGCCGTCCCCGCTGTTTCCAATACGGCGAATCGTACGAAGCGACGCCGGGGCCCGAACGCAGCACGCTGAAAAAGGAATGCTGAACGGGATCAATCACAATCCCAGCATGTCCGCGCCAGACGGCCAAGTCGCCCGGTTGCGGACGTGCGACTCGTCGAAATTCGTCGATCCCCACATAAAGATCCAAAGAGCTCGCGTACTCATAAGGGAGACCGGCGCGCTCATAGACTCCGTGAACAAAGTGGGAGCAGTCGAAAGCAAACTCCGCGTGATAGCGTGAATCCAGCGCGACATCCAGAATCGCCAAACCCTCCCTCCGAGTCAGCGCCCGGGAACCGATCGGCTTCTGCTGCAGATCAGGAGATTCACGAGTGACTCGGTAAGCCCCGTTGGAACTTGCCTGCTTCTCTTGCGCTAATCCGACACGAGCAGCGGCTACGCAGAGCAGGAGAAATACCAGGGCGCCTTTGGCATGGAACCGCATACTCCCATTTGTAACGCACCTTCGTAAGGCAGCACAGGTCTCAGAAGTGCCGCCAAGTCCGCGAAAAGTGCCTTGCCCTCAGATGCACTTTAGAATCCAAGTGTTTTATTCGGTGTGGGGAGTGCCCCAGACACGTGTGGAGAACCCGATTCCGCATGGGTGACGGGGGAAATGCTGGAGGCGCGGGTGAGAATCGAACTCACGTATAAAGGTTTTGCAGACCTCTCCCTTACCACTTGGGTACCGCGCCCCGTCACGTCACAGTAGAGCCTCGGCGCGGGTTTGTCTAGAAGGACCCAAGGTCGCACCCTAGCTCACACTGGTGTCAGGAAACGTTCATGTTTTCTCGCGGTTGGATCTGTGCTACAACACCGTACATGATGTCGACACGGAGTTCAACCTCGCACGCAACGAGTTCGCCCCGTTCCACGACTGCACCGAGGGCAGTTGAGACAGCGAGTGGCGTTCCTTCGAATCTCGGACCCGCAGGTCTAAAGGATGCGTCCTCGAGCTGTCCCAACTGCTCCTCCGAGTTGCGCGGACACCGCTGCAAGGTAGTTTGTAAAAAATGCGGCTTCTACTTGAGCTGTTCCGATTTCTACTGAGAAAAACCCGGACTAAAAACCCGCCTTTGCGCTGCTTTTCCTATTCGCTATCGCGTGTCACCGGCGCCCAGTGTCCGTCGTTAGAGTTGTACCAGTTTCTCCAGGCGACGGGGTCGTGGGGCAGACTCTGTCCGGTGATGTCGCGGAGCGCTTGAAAGACCCACTTGTGAGTTTCCGGATCGAGAGACGTGTCGGCAGCGAAGTCGAGCAATTGAGGCACCGCACTGCGGCGTTGCTTCTCGCTCAGCATCCCCGACTGCGCCAGCCCGCAAGCGGCGCGCTCGCGGATCATGGGCGAAGGGTCGTCGTGGAAAACCTGCAAGAGCGGAGCGATGGTGTCGTCGGTGCCGAGATAAGCTAATCCTTCCACTGCCCAGGAGCGGATGTTCACATTCTGATCGTGGACCGAGGCCAGCAGGATCTCGGCAGCGCGCCCGGGTTCGACTCCGCGATTGGCGAGCAGCGCGATATCCCACAGCGCATTGGCGCGCTGGCCCTGGTCTCCGAAACGAGCGTCGTGCTCAAGGCCGTCCACTGTGGCTGCGCTCTTTTCGAGATTGCGACAAGCGAGATCGATCTCGATGGCGGCGGCCCGCACGCGAAGATCGTCGGAATTGAGCGCTGTCATGAAGAGGGAATTCAATTTCTGATCGAGCTTGATTTTTCCTCGCCACCGGCTCACGCGCTCTGCGATCTGATCGTTAGCCCCGCGATAGTGATTGATGGAACGTTCGAGCAGAAGCTGGGCTTGGTTCTCCGCCGTCATCCGGTCGAGGACTTCGATTTCATGTTCCGAGAGCACGTTGGCCGATACCGGCTCGGGCTTGCCGTGTAGGCTAAGAAGCTGAGCGATTTCCTGCCAAGCCGCGCGCGCCGTACCCGTTCCCATAAGGAGCGTTCCCGCCAGGATCCCGCCCACCGCGGCGGCAATCACGCGCCAGCGGCGAGAGTTGGCGTTTCCCAGTGAGTGCGGATCGTTTTCCGGCGGCGGCGCGGCCTGCTCCATGCGCGGATCAGGATTAGTGTTCACGGGGAGAGTATAGAAGGCAGGGCCACAGTCGAACAGATTACTCCGGGCGAGTCCGGAGTAACTGGCGGCGCGCTTTTGGCTCTACAGTTTACTGAAAAAACTCCGGCTTCGTATCAGGGCATCGCTTTAGCGATGCCATAAGTTCTTCAAATCAGATGCCCCTTTAGGGGCTGGACCTCGAAGTCGAGTTTTCAGCAAACTCTCCAGCCCCTTAGCTCTAGCGCTCTAACTGAGGCGGGCACAGCATGCCGAAAATCTCTATCCCTCTTACAATGGCTGGAGTCTTGATTCATCTTGAGTTGAGGAGATTGAAATGCAACGCAAAGCGAGTGCAGTGTGGAAGGGTGGTCTGAAAGACGGGCAAGGGACGGTTTCGTCCGCCAGCGGTATTCTTTCGAACACGAAGTATTCTTTTAAGACTCGGTTTGAGGACGCTCCCGGAACGAATCCGGAAGAACTGATTGCGGCAGCGCATGCGGCGTGCTTTTCGATGGCGCTGTCGGCGCAACTGGGAGGCGCGAACCTGACGCCCGAGAGCATCAATACGGCCGCCACGCTCACCATGGAGAAACAAGATGCGGGCTGGGCCATCACGGCCGTGCACCTGGATGTGGTCGCGAAGGTGCCGGGCGCGAGCGCTGAAGCCTTCAGCACAGCAGCGCAAAATGCAAAAGCGGGCTGCCCGGTATCGAAAGTGCTGAACGCCAAGATTACGATGGATGCGAAGCTCGGGTAGGGCCGCCTGATTTCCCGTAGAGACGTGGCTTGCCGCGTCTCCTGCCGCAGACTGAGACGAGGCAAGCCCCTTCTCTACAGTTGCAAGAACATGTTAACTTTGCGACCGCAAAACCTGGCGCAGCTTCTGATTGATTTGTACCGCTTCCTCCGAGGCCTGATCGATCAATTCCACCCAGCGCCGCAAGTTTTCGGGCGGGGCCGCCTGCGAAATTAGGTAGGTGGCTTGCACGATAGTTTCAAGCGCATTGCTGAGATCGTGTGCCAGCATGCGAAGTTCTTTCGCCAGTTCCGCCGGAATTTTCTCGGAGGCATTTCCCATGGTCTTGGGCGGTCCGTCGCCTTGCAAATCCTGTCACCTTGCAAATCATGAGCGCTGCGAAGGTTATGACCTCGGGTAGTGGGTCAGTTTGCGAAACCGCTAACCACCAAGGCCACGAAGGTACACGAAGGAAATACCCTAGTCCAAAAGCCTTCGTGGTACTTCGTGTCCTTGGTGGTTCAAGTCTTTGCGGGCTGCATCGTGAAACCGATCCACTGCCCGACCTCGCGCTCGTTTGACAGTCACACGCCAGCCAGTAGATATTAGTGTAGTCGCCCTTAAAAAAGGGCCCCTGCCGATTTTTTCTTATGCGGATGTGGCGGAACTGGCAGACGCGCTAGGTTCAGGACCTAGTGGCCGCAAGGTCGTGGAGGTTCAAGTCCTCTCATCCGCACCAAAAACAGCTCTTAGCTTTTAACTCGGGAACCCCACGCCTCGCAACGATCTGATCCCACCATTAGCTATTGATAGATCACATAAACGGACGGCCGGACTTGCGGCAGAGTCGAAGTCAGCATGATTACATAAAGGTAGACTGCGTCTTTGCCTCCATTCACGTTGAAATAATCCGTCGTGCTCTCGAAAGCAATGCCGGTGTCGGTGTCAGGCATGCAACTCCCCGACGTGTTGCTGTAGGTAACATCGAAAACATTGTGCGTTCCTTCCTGAGTCAGCGTCCCGTTTACATTGCACACGGAACCGCCGGGGCCAAAATCCGCTCCCGTGAAGATTCCATTCGATGAAAACGTAAGCTGTTCAGTGTCCACGAAGCCGATGATTTTCCCGTTCAGCGTGCCTAAAACAGGCACAACAGATCCGCTCAACGGGGCATAGGGAACAACGGAAAAGGTCCCCGAAGGGGTCCCGTTGCCCGTAAACGATCCATTGATGGACGTGGCGGAGTTCACAGTGCCGTGCGCCGTGTCGGTCACGACCGCGCTGCCGTTGGGGAAGAGGGTAGGATTCACAGCATAGGCGGTCAGACTGCCCGAAAAAGAGCTTGCACCAGTGACCGTGGGCAGTTGCACGATATTACCGGAGGCGTCGAAAAACGCAGCCACACCCGAGGAATTGATCGCTCCATTCCCCCTCGCTGTGGCGCCAACGTTAGCGGAGAAGTTGGCCTGCCAGTTGCCCACAACATTATAAGGGCCGCCATTCCCGCCGCCGGTACCCGAAGAGGCGCAACTAATCGTGATCGCACCCAGCAAGGTGAGAAAGACGGAGGACAGTAACAAAAGTAGATTGCGCGGCATTAGAAGCTCACCCGCCACTAGGATAATCCATGCCTTCCGCGCCAGGCAGGAATTTCTTCAGGCGTGTCAGGTCCCAGCTTTTCCTTCGAATCCCCCTCACGCGCCCGCAGAAAGGCGGTGCGTGCTGCGGCTTTGCGCGATGCCGTACTGGCGGATTTTATAGAGCAAAGCTTTGTAGCTGATCTTCAGCAGCGCCGCAGCTTGTTTCCGATTCCAGTTCGTCTCGTCGAGGGCACGGGCGATAGCTTCCGCTTCAGCTTCATCTTTGGCATTGCGCGACAGGGACTTCAGGCCGCCACCGGAGTCAGAACCCGCGCTTCGGCCGCTTCCATCGGAGTGCAATCCTCCGCCGCCATCGGGCCGGGGTTGTAACTCGGATGCGGCGAGCGTTTCATCTCCCAGAACCAGGTAGCGCTTGATGAAGTTGCTCAGTTCGCGCAGGTTGCCCGGCCAGGAATGTCGCAGGCACGCCTCCATCAACGGGCCCGAAAGTGGCAACGGGGCCCGCGCGTAGGATTCCGACATGCGCGACATGAAATGCTTCAGCAGGATCGGGATTTCTTCCTTGCGATCGCGCAGCGGCGGCAGCGACAGCGTGAAGGCATTCAGGCGGTAATAGAGATCCTCGCGCAGACGCTTGTTGGCGAGCGCTTCGGGAATGTTGATGTTGGTGGCGGCCAGGATGCGAACGTCGACTTTCACCACGGTGCGGCTGCCCAGGCGCGAGAATGTCTGGTCCTGAAGGACGTGCAGCAATTTGGCCTGCAGGAGCGGCGGCATTTCGCCGATCTCGTCGAGCAGGATGGTGCCTTTGTTACAGAGTTCGAACTTCCCAGGCTTGGCGTGGGTCGCGCCCGTGAAGGCCCCCGCTTCGTATCCGAACAGTTCGCTTTCGAGCAGGTCGGCGGGCACCGCGGCGCAGTTGACTTTGAGGAATGTACGGTGGGCGCGAGGAGAAAGTTTGTGGATCAGACGCGCAAGCACTTCCTTGCCGGTACCGCTTTCGCCGAGCAGGAGGACCGGGATGTCGACGTTGGCGACGAGTGCGGCCTGGGAGCGGATCTTCTTCATCGCCGGGCTGGCGGCGACGAAGAACACGTCGTCGCAAAGTTCCTCGATATCGCCGGCGTAGGTGTCACTCTTGGCCGTGCCGACACACTGTCCAATGACCGCGTCGAGTTCGGCTTTCTGGAACGGCTTGGTCAGATAATCGACGGCGCCGAGGCGCATCGCCTGCACGACCTTGCGCGTGTCATTTACGCAGGAGAGCATGACAACTTTCAATCCCGGCTTGAGCTGGCGCAGCTTTTCGAGAGTCTGTAACCCATCGATGCCAGGCATGAGTAGATCGAGCAATACCATGTCGGGCTGCAGTCCCTTCTGGACGCGCTCGACCGCTTCTTCGCCAGTGCTGGCAGTTTGAACTTTGTGCTCATCCACTTCCAGCAACGTGCGGATATAGCGCAGCATTCCCGGTTCATCATCCACCAGCAAGATGTTGGCGGCTTCGCTCATTGGGTTCCTCGTGGAGGACTACTCAGAATTGGTTTCAGCGGAACGAGAAAAGAAAACTTGCAACCCGCGCCCGGCTCGCTTTCAACCCAGATCTTGCCGCCCATGCCTTGCAGAAGCCGGCGGGCAATGGCGAGTCCCAAGCCCATGCCCTCGGCTGATTCGCTGCCCGGCAGGCGAAAGAAATCGTCGAAAATTTCCATATGGTACTCCGGCCGAATTCCCGGGCCAGTGTCGGCAACGCTCACTCTGATGGCGTTCGGCAAGTTCGCCGCTTGACGGCGGCGGTCGCCATTAGCTGCGGATTTGCTCACGCTACGACGCTCCCACATATGAGGCTCGGCATGCAACCAGACGGTGCCGCCTTGTGGTGTGTACTTAGATGCATTATCCAGAAGATTGGAGATTATGCGCTGGATCTTCGGCGCATCGAATGCAAATGGCGTCAGCTTGTCATTGGCCAGGAAATACAGAGCGAGGCCGCGCTCCTGAAAGCGGCCTGACCAGTGCCGGCAAACTTCAGAGAGGCACGCATTCATGTCACCTTCCACGTACTGCATGCGCAGTTCGCCGATCTCCAGCACGCTGAAGGTCAGGAAGTCCTGAATGAATTGCTGCAAGCGTTGTCCACTGGAAAACATGTCGCCCATCACTTCGCGCTGGCGGTCATTGAGCGGTCCAAGTTTCTGACTCTGCAGCAGTTCAATGTAGCCGTTTAGAATCGCCAACGGCGTCTTGAGGTCGTGGGCGGCAGAGGCCAGAGCATTCGTTGTCTTGCGGAAACGATCGCGCAATTGTTCGAGTTCGTTTGCCACGTCGTCCGCGGCACTGGGCACGGCAGCGTGACCCGTTTCGCTAGACGGCAAGCCATTCTGCGGACTAGTGGCAGTGGGAGCGACGGCTGGGCTTTTTTCCGACATCGAAGCCATGGAGAACCCAAAATAACGCATTTTTGGGGGAGATAAGTCTATTACCGTCAGAACGAGGGGATACGGTGATCCTATGTCAGGTGCAACTGACTGTCAATTGGAAACGGCGTAAAACCGGCACCGAAGCGAAAAACGTTGCACTTTTGTGGTCTGACCAGTAGTCACTTGAAATCCCGAGGCGGGGATGGCACTTCGGTAATCTCCGTGTTGGTGGCGAGTTTGGACTGATTCCATGCCGGCTCGACGCCGCTCCCAAGTTTGGCCCCTAAGGTGCGGTCTCGGGTCTGAAACCTCTTATAAGGTGGTGCTGACGCGTGTCTCGTAGGTTATCGAAGAAGGAAGAACGCAAGTGGGCACGGTTACAGCTCGCCATTCCGGTCTTTATCCGCACTCGAGATGGCAACGGCAAGGATTCCTTAGAGTTTGCCACGGCCATTAACATCTCTCCCGGGGGTGTTTTGGTGGCAGTTCGCCGCTCTTTGCCTAAGTCGACACTGGTTTCACTGGAGATTCCGAGCGCCCCCATCGGCTCCGCCAATGGTTTGAGGACCTCTTCGCAGATCATGCAAGCGAAAGCAGTGTGGGTTACGCACCTCGACGACTACCATCTTCTAGGACTGAAGTTCGCCCGTCCCTTGAACACCGACGCGGCAGCCGTTTCCGGCAAGCATTTGAGGAAAACGGGTTCTGCGGTGTGAACTATTTTTCCCTTCCATGGCCCGTCTCATAATGGCACTTTGGTGCCATGCCCGATCTTCCCGCTCTCGGGATATGATCACTCCAAGCCATTCATAAGTTGGGCATTTAACGGAAGTCTTCCAGGTCTCTCAGCTCTCTTCCCCGGTTTGGTGCTCGGGATGCACTTTTAGTGCATGCGGGTGAACACTCACCGCAACGGAGTATTCAGTCTTATGACGACACTTTCGGTAAGTTCTCTGGCGCAGTCGCTCGGCGAGCTTCCCCCTGACCAAATAATTTTTGGCCACTCTGAGGCCATGCAGGCAGTTCGTTCGCGGCTGGGAAAAGTAGCCGCCGCCAACGTTCCTGTCCTTATCACTGGCGAGAGCGGAACTGGGAAAGACATCATTGCCCGGCTCATCCATGGGCTGTCTCCGTGGAAAAGCGGGCCCTATGTAAAGGTAAACTGTCCGGCGATCCCCGGGACGCTGCTGGAAAGCGAACTGTTCGGCTACGAAAAAGGAGCCTTCACGGGCGCCTTCGGGTCGAAGCCAGGACGTGTCGAACTCGCCCACCGCGGAACATTGTTTCTCGACGAAATCTCCGAGCTTGACCCCTCGCTGCAATCGAAGCTTTTGCAACTTCTGCAGGATGGACAGTTCTGCCGGATCGGCGCCCAGGAAGACAAGAAGGTCGAGGTGCGCGTGGTGTGCGCGACCAACCGCCGCCTGGAATCCGAGATTGAATCGGGTGCTTTCCGCCAGGATCTTTACTACCGCATCAACGTTGTCAATCTGCACATGCCGGCGCTGCGGGAACGCCGTGGCGACATTGAAGATCTGTGCACCTACTTCCTCGAATACTACAACCGCAAATTCAATTGCCGGGCACGCCCCGTGTCGAACGAAGTGCTGGCGGTGCTGCAGAAATATCACTGGCCGGGAAACATCCGCGAACTGGAAAACCTCATCAAGCGTTACGTGATCCTGGGCCATGAGGAAGTAATCACCAACGACCTGGTGGCACGCGAGCCGGACTTTTTCAATCCCGAGATCTCGCTGGACGGGCCGATTTCCTTGAAGAAGCTTACGCGCCAGTGCGTGCGCGAACTGGAGCGCAAGGTCATCCTGAAGGTGCTGCAACAGCACCATTGGAATCGTAAGCAGTCAGCCCGCGCGCTCGGCATCAGCTATCGCGCCCTGCTTTACAAGATTCGCGATGCCGGCTTGCCCTCCAACCGCGCCCTGCGCCTGCGGCAGGCGGAGAAGAACGCGAGCGCCAGCGACAAGAACGATTCCACCACCGGGGTTGCGGCGGCCGACTGATTGCGTAACTGAACACGCCCTCGGCTGTCCACCTTAAACCGGATCGAGCGCTCAACAGCTGAGTCGTTCTTTCAACTCGCGCAGCGCCGCACTCCACTCGTTCAATCCCTCCGCCTCGAGCCACAGATCTTTCAGTTCGGAGTTGGTTCGCACCTTCTCCACCGCGTGACGGGCGGCTTCAACCAAATCGGGCGGGGCTCCAGCCTTGCTCTTGCTTATCCAATCGAGAATTTGCCGTGGTGTTGCGGGCGAAGACGTTTCGTCGTTTGCAGCAGCGACCAGCGCCGCCACAACTTCCGCGGCCGCGACCACTGCACCACTCTCCGGCGCTTCCAGATAGTCCTGATC
>Ga0193751_1001749_pt1 | contig 13610 bp, 9 predicted proteins | sample L1c2metaG_FD_143050 | JGI IMG/M metagenome (GOLD analysis project Ga0193751, IMG submission 143050) | Soil microbial communities from a riparian zone of the East river system, Colorado, United States - L1c2 | ecosystem: Environmental > Terrestrial > Soil > Riparian zone | place: USA: East River... | reverse complement strand
GGATGCAGGATCGGCCGCGGCACCCACCGCCTCGTACAGCATCTCCGCCGGCGTGACGCCCAGCTGCAGGCAGAAGGCGCGATCGCGGTAATAGGGGAGCGACCAGTCGGAGCCGGAGCGAATGAGCATCCCGGCGGCCGTGAGGATCGCCTCGTGGCCCGCGCCCGAGATCTGGAAGAAGATCCGGTTCTGGCGCTTGAGCTGAATCTCCTTGTCGTCCATCCGCCGCGACAGATACATGTTCCGGTACGCGGCATTGAGCTGAGCGGCGCTCAGGCTCGTCGCGGCCGGCTGGGTGGCGGTTGTGGGCGTGGCCATGTCTCTCCAGGTCCTGTGAAATCGACGGTGTAAGATACCTTCCCGTCCGGCGCGGATGCCACACGAACGTCTACCGGGGCCGCGCCGAACGCTATATCATCCCTTGTCACCACAGGCACGACGGCAACGACTCTTTTCGCAGCGGCCTCGGCCGCTCACTGGCGGCGACATGCAGGATTCCGGCTCCCCCAACGCGCACTGCATTTTCTGCGATATCATGAAGGGCGCCGCCGAGGTCTCCGTGTGCTACGAGGACTCGAGCGCGATCGCCTTCATGGACGTGCAGCCGGTGAATCAAGGGCACACGCTCGTCGTGCCGCGCCAGCACTTCGAATCGTTCCAGGACTTGCCGACGGACCTCGGGATGCACCTGTTCGAGGTGGCGATGCGATTGAATCCGGTGATTCGAAAGGTCGCGGGCGCAAACGCGATGAATCTCATCGTCTCGAGCGGCGCGGCGGCCGGGCAGGATGTCTACCACTTCCACATCCACCTGATCCCGCGCCGCGCGGGCGATGGATTCGATGTACCGCTGCCGTTTCCGGGATCGATGATGCCGGATCGCACCATTCTCGACGCGCAGGCCGCGCAGATACTCTCAGCGCTGCGCGATCCGATGCGGCCCACGCCTCGCGCGGCACCCGCGATCGCGAAGAAGTAGCGGCTAGCGTCCCGCGCGCACGGCGGCCACCGCGGACGCCAGCGCGTGGGCGGTTTCGCTCAGCTCCGTCGCGGCGCCGTTCAGCGAATCGATGGCCCCTTCCTGCTGCGTGCTCGCGCCCGCCACCGCACCGGTGTCCGACGCTGCCTGTGTTGCCTCATCCTTCGCCTCGGCGAGCGCGCGTGCCATGACGCCCGACCGGTCGGCGCTCTGGCGAGCCGCGTCCACGATGCGATGCCCCGCTGCCGCCACGGACTCGGATGCGAGCACCATGCGGTCGAGCTCATCCACCCAGTTGCCGCTGGCGTCGGCTACGGAGAGCACCTCGCCGCGCGTGCGCTGCATCAGCGCGACGGCGCGATCGAGCGTCGCCCTGATGTCGCGCACGGCGTTGTCCATCCCTTCCGCCTCAGCGGCGCTGCGATCGGCGAGCTCGCGAATCTCGCGCGCCACCACCGCAAAGCCCCGCCCGTGCACGCCCGCGCGCGCGGCCTCGACGGCCGCGTTGAGCGCGAGCAGGCCCGTTTGATCGGCGAGCTCGGTAATCGTCTGTCCGAACTTCTGCACCGCTTCGGAGATTTCGCGGAGCCGTGAGACCTGCTCGGCGCCCTGCTGCACCACCGCCGCGGCGGCAGTGAGCTGCGCGCGCGCCTGCTCCGTCGCGCCACGCACCATGCGCGCGTCCGCAAGCATCTGGCCCCCGCTCTGCTGCGTCACGCGACCCTCCGTGACGGTGCTGTCGGCGATGACCTGCGCGTTGCGCGCACCCTCGGCGCCGCGTGAAAGCGTGTCCGCGAGATTGCGCACGGTCGCGGCGAGGCGTCGCGCCGTTTCCGCGCCCTCCTGCGCCGAGGCGTGGAGCTGCTGCGTGGTCGCGGTGATCGACTCGACGTGCGACGTCATGTCGGCCGAAGCGGCGACGACGGGCTGGATCAGCTTGTCGAGCGCGAGCGAGAGCGCGAGCTGTGGCGCGATATACTCGAGCAGCGCGGCGTCGTACGGTCGATACATCTCGATGCGCGAGTGCCGCACCGTCCAGATGCCGATGAGCCGCTCGCCATACATGAGCGGCAGCACGATCTGCGAGCGCTTGTTGGCCTCCTTCGGGCGCTGCGCGAAGGGAAGCGTAAGGTCGGTGATCGCGTGGCCGGCGCGCAGCGCGCTCCCGACCAGTCCCTCCGAGGCGGAGATGCGCGTTCCGACGGGCGAATCGGGCGACGTGTCGACCACGACCACGAACTCATCCCGCGCCGCATCGTACGTGGCGATGCCCATCTGCTCCCAGGGCACCAGCGATCGCGTGAGGCGCTTGATGTCGTTGAGCGCGCGATGCAGCTCCGGGCGCGCACTGATCGCGTTCGTGAGCCGTTGCACGAGCAGAAGGCTCTCGCCAACCGACGCCTGGCGCACGAGCCAGTGCGTGAGCACACCGATGAGCGTAAGCACGAGCCCGCCGGCGATCATCGTGCGCGGAGTGCTCTGGCTGTACGCGAGTCTAAGCGCGCCGAGCGCGAGCAGCGTCGCAAGCACCGCGACCGTGCCCTCCCACCGTGCGGTGAGCCTTGCGTCCACCCACGCGATCGCCGGCGATAGTTTCAGCTGAAGATAAAAAGTGCCGTTCGCCGTGAGCAGGAATAGCGCGATCATGATGCCGAGTCGCCACGCGTTCCCGGCGGAGAAGGCCGCAACACCGAGCTGTCCGTTCAGCAGGCCGTAATAGGAATAGCCGGCGACCGTTCCGGCGGTGAGGAAGTGGCCGGCGGTGCTGATGGCGTTGCGCATCGGAAGACGCCGAAAGACGGCGTCGCCCACGACGATGCCAAGGGCCACGACGAGCGCGCCTGCGGCCCAGTCGAGAGCGATGAGAGCTGCGATGCCCGGGCCAACGGCAAAGCTCGAGAAGCCCTTTCCCGGCAGCGGAATGCCGAACACGCGCGTCGCGGCGGCCGTGACCAACAGGAGTCCGGCCCCGAGCCAGGGGAACGGATGGGCGTAGTAGTTGAACGCGAGTCCGAGCGAGACGGAGAGTGTGCCGAAGGCGACCACGCACATCCGCACGATCTCGTCGTTCATCCACGATCTTCGCGCGGGAACCGCATGCGCGGCGGCGATCTGGAGCGGCGACGTCGTCATTGTAACTAGTGGACGCGCGGTGACTTAGCCACGTCACTAGGCCGACGGCTATTCGCCCGGCAACACCCCGATGTCGAGCCAGACCATCCAGTGTGCGTTCAGCTCCGAGGCGCCGTTGAGCGCATAAAACCCTCGCGCCGCTGCATTTGCGGGATCGACACAAACGTGGGTGGCACTCTGCTCCACGAACCAGGCAGCCATCACTCGAAGCAGCGCGGATCCCACACCCTTGCCGCGATGCGGCGCTGCGACGTCGATCCATTCGAGCTCACCGGTACAGCCAAAGCGTCGGGTGCAATGACCGGCGACAAAGCCGACGACCGTTTCGCCATCGATCGCGACGAACAGGGCTCGGGGCTCCAACGCCTGTTGCGGATTCGACGTGCCCTCGAGGTAACCGGAAATGCGATCGCGCCAGTATGCCTCTGTCTCCCATTCTGCCGCGCGAATGCGAGACAACGCCACGAGATCTTCCTTCTGCGCCCGACGGAATTGCACCACGCGCTTGCCTGTCAGTAGTCCACCGGCCGCAGGTAACTCTCGCCGATCGCGGTGCCGCTGAGCATGGCGACGGTCGACAGCCGGCGCTTCCAGTGGGTCGAGTCCAGTCGCCGGCGCACGACCATTACCTCGTCGCGATCGAAGCCGCGCGACAGCAGCTCGTCCACCGAAAATCCGCTGAGGATCCAGTGCAGAATCTGATCGGCGCGTTCGTAGCTGATGCCGAGGTCGCCCTCGTCGGTCTGACCGTGCACGAGATCCGCCGTGGGCGCCTTGTCGATGATCGGAGACGGCACCGCAAGGTGTCGCGCGAGCTCGCGCAGCTGGGTCTTGTACAGATCGCCGATCGGATTCACCGGCGGCGCGTCGTCGCCGTGCCAGGTGAAGTAGCCCAGCAACCGCTCGGTCTTGTTGCCGGTGCCGAGCGGAAGCGCCTTGTACCGGGCCCCCTGATCGAACGTCGCGATCATGCGCATCCGCGCCATGACGTTGCCGCGCCGGGTCGCGTCGGCGTCCGGCTCGTTCGCGAGATAGCCATCCACCGCTGCGCTGATGTCGATCGTGCGGCTCTCGATGCCGAGCGCATCGATCACGAGCTGCGCGTGCTCGAGGCTCTCGGGGCTCGAGGCGCGATAGGGAAGTCGCACGCCAATCACGTTCGCCGCGCCGAGCGCTCTCGCAGCCAGGAACGCAGTGACGGCGGAATCGATGCCGCCCGAGATGGCGACGATGGCTTTCTCGAAGTCGCGCTGGCTCAGCTCCTCGCGGATGAACGACGTCAGCCACGCCTCCGTGAGCTCGGCATCGATCTCGAGAGGTGACGGCGCGCCACTCTCGCGCGCCTCGACCTGCACCACGGCGATGTCGCTCGCGCGCGCCTTTGATTTCCCGCGCGCTTTCTTCGCGGCGGGCTTCGCCACCGGCGCCGGATCGTACTCCAGCGCGGCCGGCGCTTCCGCGCGGATCTGCTCGAGATTGTCGATCAGATGCGGCATCGCAGTCTGCAGATCAGCGAGCAGCGGCATCTCGGAGCGCGCGCGAGCAAGATCGTTGAGGTCGATCGGGATCGCGACCAGCGCCTCGCGCCAGAGCGGACCGCGCACGCGAACCTCGCCATTTGGGCCGGCGATCGTGGCGCCCCCGGGGAAGGACTTTCCGCCCTCGCTCGCCACGAGGTTCGTGAACGACACGAACACGCCCTGCTCTTCCGCGATGTCGCGCACGAGCCGCTCCCACCGCGCGACACTCGCCGGGCCGGGAATGGCGTCGTCGCGCGGATGCACACCTCGCGCGGGCGCCGCCGCGCTGATGAAGATCATCGTCGCGCCGTCGAGCGCGAGCAGCGTTCCGGGCAGCGAATGCCAGGCGTCCTCGCACACGAGCATCGCGAATCTCCCCCACGGCGTGTCGAAGGCGCGAATGTCGTGGCCGCGCTCGACGAACCGCTCCTCGTCGAACAGGCCGTAGGTGGGGAGGAAGTTCTTCCGATGCACGTGCCGGATGAGCGGCGCATCGCCGCCCAGCCGAACCCACATCGCGCTGTTGTAGAGGGTGCTGTTCCACAGCTCGTAGAATCCGATCGCGACCTCCAGCGGATGCGAGGCAGCCGCCGAAGCGAGATAGGCACGCTGCAGATCCGCCGCGAACGCGCCGGCCGTGAGCGAATGCTCGCGAACCCCGCCCTCGAGGAAGTATCCGGTAAGCGCGGATTCGGGGAGGTGCAGAATGTCCGGCCGCGGATCGAGCGAGTCGAGCTGCGAGAACAGGTCCCCCAGCCGGGCCAGATTCGCGTCATATTCTCCCTTGCCGGGAGAGAACTGGAGCGCGGCAAGCTGGAGAATGTGAGGCATATCCGAAAGATGTGTGTATTAAAGGTAGAGGGGTAGAGACCGAGAGTCTCGCGTCCCGGACCCGGTTATCTTCCCAGCCCTGTGTTTCGTCTGACGGATATGCAACTGCGCCACTCGCTCGCCATCGTCGCCCTCGTCGCGTCGGGACTCGCCACGCCGCTCCGCGCGCAGAGCGCCGCCGAGGCGTGGCAGATCGTGCCGCAGCCACAATCTTCGCTCGTCCTCGCGCGCGACGGCCAGCTGATCGGCGAGCTGGGCACGCAATTTCGCTTGAGCGTGCCGATTCGGACGCTGCCAACGTACGTGGGCGCGGCGTTCATCGCGGTGGAGGATCAGCGCTTCTACAAGCACGATGGAGTCGACGTGGTCGGCATGGCGGCGGCGTTCAAGGATGCGCTGCGCGGCCACGCCCGCGGCGCGAGCACCATCACGCAGCAGCTCGTCGGCAACATGCACCCGGACCTCATCGACCGCGCCGACCGCTCCATCGCGCGCAAGATCCACGAGCAGAACGCCGCGCGGGAGATGGAGCGTCACTACGACAAATCGCAGATCCTCGAAGCGTATCTCAACCAGATTCACTTCGGGCACGGATGGTACGGGATCGAGGAGGCGTCGCGCCACTACTTCGGAATCCCGGCCGCGCGGCTGTCGCTCGCGCAGGCAGCCACGCTCGCCGCGCTCCCCAAGGGGCCCGCTCTCTACGATCCCGTGCGCCACCCCGATCGCGCGCGCGATCGGCGCAATCTCGTCCTCACGCTCATGGCGCAGCAGGGCTATGCCACAAGCGACGCCGTCGCCGCCGCGAAGGCCGAGCCGGTGGTCACCGCTCCCTCGATGGGAATCTCGGCCGCTCCCTACGTCGTCGACGTCGTGCGTCAGGAGGCGGAAACCGCTGGCCTTCCCGTGATGACGGGTGGCTTCCAGATCACGACGACCATCGACGCGCAGATGCAGTTGCTCGCGGCCGATGCGCTCGCGTCCGGGCTCACGCGCGCCGAAGCTCGCGCGGGCTACAAGCATTCGCAGTTCGCGACGCGCGCGCCGGGGAGCAGCGACTATCTCCAAGGCGCTGTGGTCGCGATCGATCCCGAGGATGGCGACGTGCTCGCGATGGTCGGCGGCCGCAACTACGCCGACTCACACTTCGATCGGGCCATCAACGCCGTTCGCCAGCCCGGCTCGGCCTTCAAGCCGATCGTGTACGCCACGGCGATCGCCGATTCGTTCACCGCGAGCTCGATCGTTTTCGACACCGCGCTCACGATCCCGCTCGACCGCAACGGTGTCTATCGTCCGCGCAACGACGACGGGCAGTTCCTCGGGCCGATGACGCTTCGCGACGCGCTGGTGCACTCGCGCAATCCTGTTGCCGTGCAGCTCGGCATGGCCGAGGGAATGGACACCATCACTGCGCTCGCGCGCGCACTCGGCATCACCACCCCGATCTCGCCGTATCCCGCGAGCGCGATCGGCTCGTCCGCGGTGCGTCCGCTCGACCTCGTGGCGGCGTACGCGGCGTTCGACAACGGTGGCTCGCCGGTGACGCCGCGCTTCATCAATCACATCATCGATGCGAGTGGACGGCAGGTCTACGCCGGCCGCACGGCCGCGCGCGACTCGGTGCTGGATCCACGGGTCGCGTTCATCGTGCGCGACATGATGCGCGACGTCGTCACACGCGGCACGGCGACATCGGTGCGACGCTATCTCCCCGAGCGCGTCGATGCCGCGGGAAAGACGGGAACCACGAACAACGACACCGATGCATGGTTCGTCGGGATGACGCCCGAAGTCGTCGCGGGCGTGTGGGTAGGCTTCGACAAGCCTGTGCCGATCGCGCCAGGCGCCGCCGGCGGCTCGGTCGCAGCGCCCATCTGGGGCGACATGATGGGGCGATACTATCAGCAGCGCAGCTCGGGCGACTGGAATCTCCCTGCGGGGCTCGTTGCGGTGGACTTCGATCGCGACAAGCTCGCGCCGGCGGACAGCACGACGCTTCCCGACCGTCACTACACCGAGTACTTCCTTGACGGCACGCAGCCCGGCGACCCGTGGGCACTGTTCGCGAACGGGCCGATCACGTTCTAGGGGATGGGTCGGGCCCCCGTTGCCATTTCAAACCATCTCGCCCAGCTTAGTGTCTATCCTAAGACACTTAGTGGAGAGGCGACGTTATGGCGCTGCTGAAAGGAACGCTCGATGTGCTCGTCCTCAAGACGTTGTCCTGGGGGCCCATGCACGGCTTCGAGATCACGAGCTGGCTCGAGCAGCGGTCGAACGGACGTCTCGACGTGACGGACGCCGCGCTGATCCAGGCGCTCCACCGGCTCGAAGCGCGGGATCTGCTGAGCGCCGAATGGGGCGAGAGCAAGAACGGGCGGCGCGCGCGCTATTATAAGCTGACGAGCGCCGGGAAAGCTCACCTCCGCGCCGAATCGGCCGCGCTCATCGACTACGTCAGCGCGCTGACGACGGTCCTCGCAGCGAGGTCGGCCCATGATTGACGCCTCTCGCGCCCACCCCAGCGGCATTCGTGCCGGCGTACGACGCCTCTTCCGCATCCCGATGCATACGCCGGATCGCGTGGCGGCCGATGCGAACGACGAGCTGCGCACCTTCCTCGACGAGCGTGTCGAGCATCTGATCGCGCACGGCATGTCGCCGAAAGAGGCGCGCGCGGAGGCGTTGCGGCGCCTGGGCTCTCCGCTCGGAGATGCGCTCGAGCTGATCCAGGACTCCGCCGTCACTCGCGAGCGCGCCGTTCGAACGCGAGAGTCGATGGAGGACCTCGAGCAGGACGTGCGATTCGCGGTGCGCACGCTCCGCCGCGACCGAGCGTTCACGCTGAGCGCCGTCGCGATCATCGCGCTCGGCATCGGCGCCAGCGCCACGGTGTACAGCGTCGCCAACGCGCTGCTCCTGCGCCCGCTCCCCTTCCGCGATCCCGACCAACTCGTGTGGATGGCGAACGGCACGAATGGCGGCCTGTCGGGGCAGACCGCTCAGGTGAACCACCTCGTGCAGCTGCACCAACTCGACCGCTCGTTCGCCGACGTCGCGGGCTACTTCGCGTTCTACGGCATCGGCGACGCGAACCTGGTCCGCAACGGCGACGCGATTCGCCTCAGCAGTGTCCCGGTGACGCAGAACTTCTTTTCGATGCTCGGCGTGCAGCCGGAGCTCGGCCGGTCGTTCACCGAGCAGGAGAGCGCCGCCGATCCCACGAACGTCGTGCTGCTCAGCCATGCGATCTGGCGGAGCGAGTTCGCGTCGGATCCATCCATCGTGGGCAAGAGCATCACCCTCAACAACACACCGCAGACAGTCGTCGGCGTGTTGCCGCCCACTTTCGACTTCGGCTCGGTGTTCGCGCCCGGCACGCGGATCGATCTCTTCGTTCCCTTTCCGCTCACCGAGGGCAATGATCGCCAGGGGAACACGCTCGCGCTCATCGGGCGCCTTAGGCCCGGCGCCACGATCGCCGGCGCGGCCGCGGAGCTCGCGGTGCTCGCGCCGCGCATCACCGCGGCGCATCCCGACCGAAACGCCTTCACGCCGTTCCTCAGCACGCTGCGCACGCACGTCGTGGGACAGATTCACTCGGCGCTTGTGATGCTCGCGTTCGCGGTGGGGACGGTGATGCTGATCGTGTGCGCGAATCTCTCCAACCTGCTGCTCGTGCGCGCGACGGCGCGCCGCAAGGAGATGGCGATCCGCGCGGCGCTTGGCGCGGGACGTCGTCGCCTCGTGCGCCAGATGCTCACCGAGAGCGTTCTACTCTCCGGCGCGGGCGCGGCCATCGGGCTCCTGATCGCCTTCCTCGGCACGCGCGCGATCGCGCGTCTGCAAACCGTGAATCTGCCGCTGCTGGGCGACGTGCGCATCGATGCGAGCGCGTTCGTGTTCATCGTGATTCTCGCCACGCTCGCAGGGCTCCTGTTCGGGATGGCGCCCGCGCTCGAGCTCAGCGAGCTCGCCCTGCACGACGCGCTCAAGGAGTCCGGCCGCGGCAGCACGGAGAACAAACGCGGACGCCGGATCCGCACGGCGCTGGTGGTGAGCGAGATCGCGCTCGCGTGCGTGCTCCTCGTGGGATCCGGGCTGCTCATCCGCAGCTTTCTCCGGGTGCTCGACGTCGATCTCGGCTTTCGCCCCGACATGGTGACGGCGATTCGCATCGACCCCGACCAGCAGGTGCTCGACTCGCAGTCGAAGTTCAACGCGTACGTGAACGAGGCGCTGCGCCTCACGAAGGCGCTGCCCGGGGTGCAGGCCGCCGCCATCGCCGACGGCCTCCCGCTCGGCAAGAACCGCACATGGGGCGTGCGCGCGCAGGGCGAGTCATACAAGGATGGACACAGCGCGACGGCGTACGTGCGTCTGACGACGGATGGACTCGTGGACGCGATGGGGATGCGACTCGTATCCGGACGCGACATTGCGGCCACCGACGACTCGGCCAGCGAGCCGGTGGTGATGATCAACGAGACGATGGCGCGCGCACTCTGGCCAGGCCAGGACGCGATCGGCAAGCTCGCGATGATCGACACGACGCGGCGAGTGGTCGGCGTCGTGAGCGACGTGCGGCACCTGAGCCTCGATCAGGCCGCGGGATACGAGTTCTACATTCCATTTCGCCAGATCGTCGATTATCCCATAGTCGATCTCATCGTTCGGAGCTCACTGCCCGCAACGTCGCTCGCGACGAGCATTCGCACCGCGCTCGCGCCAGTCGCCCCCAACGTGGCGCTCAACGAAGTGCAGACGCTCGGACAAATCGTCGATCGCTCGGTGTCACCGCGCCGGTTCTTCACGATGCTGCTCAGCGCATTCGCCGCGTTCGCCCTCGCGCTCGCGCTGTTCGGGATCTACGGCGTGATCTCATATACCGTCGCTCACCAGCAGCAGGAGATCGGCGTCCGCATGGCGCTCGGAGCATCGCAGGGCGTGGTGCAGCGGAAGATCCTTAGCGAAACGCTCGTACTGGCGATCGTTGGCATCGTGCTGGGCACTGTCGCGTCATGGATCGTGGCGCAATTGCTGCGCAGCCAGCTGTTCGGCGTGAGCTCCACGGATCCGGCGACGTTCGTCGCGATGATCGTAGTCGTGACGGCGGTCGCGCTCATCAGCGGCTACCTGCCCGCGCGGCGCGCGTCGCGCATCGATCCGACCGTGGCGTTTCGATCCGGCTGAGGGGCGACCGCTCAGCGGCCATCGCCGAGTGCTTGGGTCAGCGCGAACTCTTCGCGAGCGGGTGCGCTTCCGTGTTGAAGACGTGATCCCGCAGATCCACGGCACCGGGTGCTGCAAAGAGCAGATACAAATACTTGAGCGTTTCCGCGAGAAAGTAGCTCTCCATGGCATCGCGTTGCGTGTGCGTCCGCACGCCAGAGAGTGCCGCGTACCCAACGTCGGTCCTGCAGCACGCGACGAGGTCGCGCAGAAAAGTGCGACCCATCTCCCGATAGCGCTCGTCGCCGGTGAAGTAATGGAGATAGTACGCCGACTCGATGATCTCCGGGCGCAACTCGTAGCCATCGTCAACGATCGTCATCGAACGGTAGTCGATCATTTCCGGCTCGACGCCAAACGTCGTCCACATCTTGAAAGTGGATGTCTGCAGTCGGCGGGCCCGATCGAGGTCGCCGGAGAGCGCGAGCGTGCCTGGGAAGAAGGCTGCCAGCGCCTCGAAGTGGTGGCTCAGCCGTGCGCCGCTGTACATGTCCGCCTGCCCATACCAGAAACTGCCGGACACGTCCTCGCCCAGGTACTCGTTCACGGCGCGCGCGCTGGCCTCCCACATTCGTTTGCAGTCCTGATCACCGAACAGCAGCCACGCCTTGAGCAGATACTCGTAGTAGGAATCGATACCACCGCCGATGTGGCTGGTGCTATCCGACCAGACGCCAGTCTCGACGTCGATGGCGGAGCCCACGAGACCGAGTGGAGACCGACGTGCATAGAGCGCGACCATGGCCCGCTTGGCCTTGTCGTAGTAAACCGGATTTCCAGTGAGGTGGCTCAACGTCCCGAACTCGAGCAGCAGTGTGCCCACTTCGGCGGGGTTCGTGTGTGGATTGCGCACCTTCCCGGTCTTGAGATTCACCTCCACGTACGGCATTCCAGTGGGGGAGTTGAACGCGGGAAGGAGGCGCGTGCCCAGATCCTGTGCGAGCATCAGCAGGCGCTTGTCTCCGCTGAGCTGGTAGCCGCTGAGAAGGCCGCCCAGCAGCCGGATGGTGATCTCGAAATTCTTGACGTAGATGTCCTGATCGAACGAGAGTGTCGTGTCGATCAGCTCACGTGCGTCGCGCGCGTCGTCCGCGAGTCCCATCAGGATCATCGTGTCCAGCGCATCGACGGGTGTCATCAACAATGAGTGACCGTACCAGTCGTGATAGCTCTTGCTCAGCGGCAACAGCTCGTCGTGGCCCCAGGCGTAGCGCTTGTAGCCGCTCCACGCGTGCGCGAACTCCCGTCGCACAGTGGCCGCCATCACCGAATCGGCGGTTGCAGCCTCAGTCGCGCGGGCACTCGTCGTACCCTGCGCGCGAGAAGGTGACGAGGCAAGGGTCGCGCAGAGTGCGATGACGGCGCAGTGTAATTCACGCATACGTAACGAAGGCGTAGATACTCGCAATTGCGTTAGCTGCTACAGTGGCGTTTCGCTCGAGTTGATTCGCGAAACTACGTTGATGCCTTGTCGTCCGGAACGTCGGGGCCGGTTTCGAGCGCCAACTGGGATGTGACCGCCTCCATCTGACGCGCGCGCAAGCGCGCCCACCCCGGAAGTGGAAGCGCGCCGTTGGCGATCGCGCCGATTCCGAAGAGCGACAGAATCGCGACCCCCGGCAACGAGCCACTCAGGTTGCCGCCGATCGCCGCGGCGATCGACATGATGCCGCCAAGTCCGAGCATGGCCGCGCCGACGCGCAGCGAGAAAATGGAGGCGCCCCTCGTCGTCGTGAGTCGAAGGCGGTGGCCGATCACGGTCGGCTCCAGGAGTGCCTGCAGGTTCCCATTCGTCCACTGACGAAAGGAGCCAGTCGAGCTCACGGATCCGCGGGCGTTGAACACCTCACGGAGTCGCACCACCAGTCGTTCCCACTCCGCTTCAGTCAGCCGTCGATGGAGCTCGATCGTCCGCTCGACGCCGATGGGCATCGAGAGAAAACTCCGCACGCCGGCTTGCGGACGAATCTCCAGCGACCTGGCGGCGCTCGCGACAGCCTCGGGCGAAAGGCCGGCCTCTCGGCCGATCTCCTGCAACTCGGCGAGGGTCATTCCCTGGTCGCCCGCGGCTTGATGCGGGAGAGACTGCGGCCCCTCGGCCGCCTTTCTGAAGATCTCCGCGACCTCATCGTCGTCGTATCGGCGGTCAGTCATCGCATCGGTAGAATCGCGCATGCGCTCGCTCGGCGCAAATGCCACAAAGAAAGAGCGCCGCGGCAGTTCGCCGCGGCGCTCTCTTGACATCCATGCTGCAAGGCCATTCCCGCGTCAGACGGTGGCGTGAATCTCCGCGTCCTCTTCCGGCTCCTCGACAAGCGTCGGCTTCTTAGGCGACGCCAACTCGACCTCCGGCTCCAACGCGATCGCGAACACTTCATCGAGCGTGCTCACCGTGTGGAAGGTAAGCGACTTGCGAACCTCCTCGGGAATGTCTTCCATGTCTGCCTCGTTGTCCTTTGGCAGGATGATGGTCGTGATCCCCGCGCGATGTGCGCCCAACACCTTCTCCTTCAGGCCGCCGATCGGCAAAACCCTGCCGCGAAGCGTCGTCTCACCCGTCATCGCCACGTCCCTGCGAACGCGCCGGCCGGACATCGCCGAGACGAGCGCGGTAGAAATCGACACACCGGCGGACGGGCCATCCTTCGGAATCGCTCCCGCGGGGACGTGCACGTGGACCTCGATGGATCCCAGCTTGTCGGCCGGAATCCTGAGCTGCGCCGCATGCGTCGCCGCATACGTGAGCGCCGCTCGCGCCGACTCCTTCATCACATCGCCGAGCTGCCCCGTGAGAATGAGCGACACGTTCCCCCAACCCGCCACCTGCACATCGCCGTCGGGCGAGGCCGGCGGCGCGTAGAGCCGGCGGATCGCCGCTTCCACGAACATGATGTCGCCGCCCGCAGGCGTGT
>Ga0193751_1001748_pt1 | contig 13612 bp, 17 predicted proteins | sample L1c2metaG_FD_143050 | JGI IMG/M metagenome (GOLD analysis project Ga0193751, IMG submission 143050) | Soil microbial communities from a riparian zone of the East river system, Colorado, United States - L1c2 | ecosystem: Environmental > Terrestrial > Soil > Riparian zone | place: USA: East River... | reverse complement strand
ACCGGAATAGTTCTATAAAGGGAGAAGTCAAGAAAAAACACATCTCCTTCGGCCGGAATTTTTCTTGCTTCTCAGCCCACTTGATCGAGCGAGTTCTGTTCTGACCTACCGCGCCATGTGCTCGGTTGCGGGACCATGTGACCCCGTGAATTGGGTTTTCTCTATCAGCGGTTTTCATCGCTTGTTCTCGACGAAGCCTGTCAGTTCCGAAACCAACAAAGCAGAACGGTGGTCAAATTTGGCGACCATAGTTCTATTTGGGACTCGTGGCCCATAGCTTTTTCGGGTTGTCCGAGAGGGACTAGGGTCGCGTGGGAGACTAAGTGCCCGAGGCACGCAGTGCCTAACTAATCGGCTGAGACTCACTCTCGAACCCGAGTGTCTCGAGAACCCGACGGCCACCGCCAGAGAAATCCCCAGAGATGGAGCGGACTCGATCAGAGACACTCAAGCTGTTTGTGGTTTCAGATGTTGGGCGTCGAAGCACGCTCCCCTCTTCCACACGATCAACACGATGGTGGCAATCTTCCTGGCCAAGGTTAGACGCGCCATCTCCGGCCTGATGCCCTTGGTCAACAAAGTTGTGTAGAACTCTTGAAACGGACCGGGTTTGCTCGAGGCCACGATCGCCGCACCCTTAAACAGATTTTTCAGATCGTGATTACAGTTGCGGTTAAGTCCGCGAATGGAGCTCTGTTTCTTCGCTCGTTGTAGCTGCCCGTCCACACTACGGTGATCGGCGCTGCTGTGGGTCTCGATGCCAAATCCGCTGTAACTCCACAGCTGCCTGTTGGTGCGGAAACGGTGCGGGGTCTGGAGAATGCCAAGCAGTACGGCTGCCCGGATTGGACCGATCGAAGGAATCTGGCAGAGTCGTTTCCAGACCTGGTGTTTCTTGGCCTCTGCCAACAACTCCCGCCGCACTTCCTGACGCACCGTCCGCAGCGCATCGAGTTGTTGGTAGTAAAACTCCGCCCGCCGGCGCACTCCCAGTTCACCGATCTTCCCGAGCCACTCGGTACGATGGCGCGGTGCATAGACCTGCTTGCCGGTACAAGGAATGGCCCAACTGCGATAGATCGCCTTCACCCGCGTCATGACCCGTACGAGATCTTTGGTGATGGTGAGATAACTGCGCACCAGTTCCTTCAGGCTTCGTAGGCCGTGTTCACCGTGATAGACCGGGCTGAGATGGTTGAGACGCAGCAGCTCGGCCAACCGGCGTGCGTCGATCTTGTCACTCTGGTTGCCTTCTCTCATGGAGGCATTCTTTCGCGGATCGCACACCAGCAATTTCGTCACATGCGGTTTCAGCAAGTCGTACAACCAGGCAGCCGAGGTTCCTTCTTCAAATGTGACGTGCACCTCTCCACGCAGCCCATCGATAAACTGCAGAATCATGCTCGCTTTCGTCTCGATGACACATTCCATCACGATCTTTCCTGCGCCATTCATCACCGCAATCGAAATGCTTTCCTTGTGCACATCCATACCGATATACTTTTTGCTATCCATTGAGGGCGTTCCTTTCCGTAGGGATTGAGGCAACCACCCAAACCCTACCCCGAAAGGGGCGCCCTTTTATATTGCGTCGCGTTACCGGACATCGAGAATCAAGTTTCCGATCAGCGCTGCCAGCTTAACCGGTCGATGCAACACCCATCTAATCAGTTGATCCGGCAATGCTTCCCTAGTGAACCGATGTGTCCAGCTGTACTCAATCAGAACTAAACAGGGTAGTGTTTCGTTTGAATCAACGCTCGCGAACAAATTTTGGCCGTTGAGATTCCTGCAAATAGACTATGAGCTAGTGTTGCGTCGACCCATTGAGACCGCCGCGTTAATCAGGAGTTGACGCCGCCGATTGAGAGTGTAACTGTCTTTTCCACATTAGGTGATTTAGCAGGAGGGCAACATGAATCGAGAACGGGCCCTTAAGATTGTGTTGGTGATGGTGGGATTGCTTTTTTCGGCTGGCGTTTATCCCGTGACGGATTCCTTGTTGCGCGCGAATCAGTCGATGAATACCGAGGCTATGATGCTTAGCGTCTATGTCGCGCTCGGCATTTTCCTGCTGATAGCAGCGCGTAACCCCTCGGCAAATCGCAGCCTGATCGCCTTCACAGCATGGTCGAGTTTCGCTCACGCCGCTGTTATGGCGGTGATGGCATTCCAGAAGGCGGACGAACGCCGGGAACTGCTGATCGCCGTGGCCGTGCTTGGAATCATCGGTGTTGCCCTGATCGTGCTGGCTCCGGCAAAGCCGTCAGGTGAGCGGGCGTCCGCAGTCGGTGCGTAGGTTTACACTCTCGGAAAACGCCGCCTTACAGCCCAGTACAGCAATTCACTCTGAAGTGGTTCCTAAGCCCTGACAAGTAGCGTAAACCAGACATCTGAAAAGAGAAGCCGCCCCCGAACGTGAGACGGCTTCGTGCAATTTACCGGTGCAACGTTGGCGAAATCTTAATACGGAGAATCAAATGTCAGCTTCGGAAATTTGCCCCGTCGCGATTTGCAATAGCTTCACTTCTGTCATTCCTTGGCCGCGAACAACAATTTGCAATAGCTCCACATTGCTCAATTGAATCAGGGTTTGCCCGTGAGTTTCACAAATCGTGTATATCAACGCCGACGACTACGACTGTCGATCACTTCATCGGTGAATTTGTGGTGACGCCATGAAGAGAGGCAGCCCGATGCAAAGCGAACGCGCCCTGCGCACAATAACTGAGGATTGCGGGTGCGGCGCTACGGTCTGTCGGCCATCCGCTTGAGACTGTCACCGATGCCCGTTAAGAGGATAACGATCTCGATGAGCGCCCATTCGATCATTCTGCTGTGAATGGGAATCCTCGCTGAGGTCTGAATGTTCTTCTGTTCAAGTTGTTCCAACTGAAAGTTCTTCAGTTGCTCAATGTCGATTGCCATCGGGATTAGCTCCTTCCACGCTTAGTTGTGGCCGAACTGAAGTCAAATGCAAAGAATAAGAAGATTGTAAGCCCACAAAGTACACCCGAAGCCTGGACGCCACGCACGGCGCAAGCGCTTTTGACGCCAACCACTTGTCCCGTAACGGCTGCGTTAATCGGGCACTAAGAGCGCGGTCTTCTGTGTGGTGGGAGCAACAGCACTGCTACATGGGGTTGTCATAAGTGGTCCCGCCTATACAACTGGCATGATTGTAGCCGCGCCTCAGGACCCTGCGGAGTAACCCCGCGATCGGAAACTGGCCAGAGCTTGGGTCTCATCCTCAAAGGTCGGGATGATCTCTGGCAAGCGGATCAACCGCAGCACAGCCCGCACCCGACCACACGGACAGAGCAATTTCAGGCTACCGCCCTGACGCCTAAGCGAAACAGACGTCCCGACAATGGCGCTAATGCCCGAACTATCCAACTGGGTCACATCTGCGAGGTTCAGCAACAGCTTAAGCACGCCGGTGGCGACTAGCTTGTCTAAGATGGCCGATCAGCAGGTCGCTGTCAACGCCGATTGTCGCTCTTCCCCGAAGGTCCAATATGGTGACATCGCCGGATTCTCGGGTTGAGATTTGGAGGGCCACAACTTCCTCGTGTGAAGTTCATAATGGGCGTCGAAGATCTGTATGTCGTCAGCGGAATCATCAGACGATTCTTTAGCAGGCGACGCTACAGCGGCATCCACGGCTCGAAGTGCCAGAACGCTACGTTTCCAAGCGCTAGGAACACGGCCATTATAGCTACATCGAGAAGCATTCTGCTCTATATTGGCGCAGGCGCTGGCCTGGCCCGCCGCTCAATTGAAGTTGGCGATGCCAGTGCCGCAGCCCACGCCCTGGATCCAGACGGTCTGGACGCCCCGGATATCCGGCGCGATGTCGTTTTCCGAGACCACCATCTTCGCGGTGAACGACTCTTGGTTGCCGTCACCCCTGTGCTTAGCGCAGGCTTCGCTCCGAAGCGTGTGGCCGTGCTGTGCTGTTGCAGCGGAACAAGTATTACGCTTGGTTTCCGAAAGATTTTCGGTCGTTGAGGCCGCAATCGTCGATTGCCTTCACCTTAATCCTGAACACGGGCATCCCGCGAGGCTGTCGATGAACAAAGGATTCGTTTTCCGGGCCGGATGACTGGCGGCGAGGGTCAGTCCGGTGATCCTCACAACGACGGCGTCACGCTCGTTTCAACAGCCGCGTGATACCCACCAGAATCACCGCGCCAATAAATGCTACGACGATGGATCCGATGGTTGACGACGCTCCGATTCCCATCTTTGAAAACAGCCAGCCGCCGAGAATCCCTCCAAGTATCCCCAGCATAATGTCGGCAAGTACGCCGTATCCCCCGCCCTTCATCACCTGGCCAGCAAGCCAACCGGCGATTAGACCTACGACGATCCACCAAATTATTCCTCCACCTGCCATCGCTGCCTCCTCATACATGGCTGCTCATACAGAGGGCCCAAAGTACCTGTTCGTTCTAAAACACTCTCTGGCCGAATGTCAATCGCTGCCCGACGAAAAGAGCAGTTTATATTCTTCAGTCTGTTTGAAGCGAGGGGCGAAGTCCGTGAGCGTCTAGGAGACCTTACTAAATGCCTTCGCTGAAGCAGCCGACGCATCCGCATCGCTCGGATTAACGATGCTGCCGAAGGGCAAGACCAGAAGCAGCCACGGAAGAGTCGAGCGGACCGGCGATATCACGAACACATCGTGGTGGCCTACGGAGAAAAACCGGCGATGTTGGGGTAAACATTACGTCAAGTATTTACGGGGGTCCAAAATATGAGTCGGTTTATCAATCGCTACGGACGCGCGTCCTTGCGCCCTCGGGGCAGTTCCACGCATAATCCCGAGAACGCACTTCCTACGTCGTTTATGCTGACTATCGCCGTGCGCCGGTTCTGATTTCGACAGATTTTCCACGATTCCCCGGAGGCCGAATAATGAAGGCAATCATTGCAGGAGTTTTGTGTTCACTTTTAGTGTTTGACGGTACGCCAGCGAGAGCCGACTTCAAATATTCTGATACCTCCAAGATCACCGGCGGCAGCCTGAAGAGCATGATGAAAACGGTGGGCATCTTCAGCAAGCAGGCATCGCAGGCGATGAAGCCCGTCAGCACCACGCGCTATATCAAAGGGGATCGTATGAGGGCGGACAACGCCGACGGGAGAGTGGAGATTATCGATCTTTCCGGACGGCGCATTATCGAGATCGATCCGCAAAAGCGGACGTATACAGAGGTTACTTTTGACGAGATGAAAGCGTCGATGCAGAAAGCGCAGGAGCAGGCGCAACAGAAGATGGATAAAGATCCGAAAACAAAAGATATGAAAACGAATTTGAACGCGAAGATTAACGTCACTCCGGGTACCGCCAGTCGGCAGATTCAGGGGCTGACGGCCAATGAGATGAAAGTCCAGATCGATATGGAAATCCAAGCTCAAGCGCAAAGCGATCCGCAAAACCCCGGGCAACCGAACGGACCAGTGAGCGGAACAATTTCCACAAACATAGATTCCTGGGTAGCTCCTTCGGTCCCCGGTTATGAAGAGGTGGCTATGTTTTACCAGCGCATGGCGAAAGAGATCAATTGGGTTCCGCCGAGCAGTATTCATGTGGACCCAAGGGTTTCGCAAAGCATGGATGAGCTGCAAAAGAACCAATCCGCGTTTAAAGGACTGCCATTGCTGCAATACTTGAGCATGACGATGGTGGGCCAGCAAGGTGCGGCGGCGAACACCGCCGACGCGAACAATGCGAATACAGAAGGGAGTTCGTCTTCGTCGCGTAGCGACACGCCGACCAGCGCGTCTGACGCGATGGTAAAGGGTCTGGGAGGACTTTTCAGCAAGAAAAAGAAGAAGGATGACGCGGAAGCGCAGCAGAACAGTCAGAATCCTCCTCCGCCGTCAACACCGGGCTCGTTAATGGAGATGACGATTGAGGTCACGTCGTTCTCCAATGCGGAGTTGGATGCGAGCTTGTTCGAAATTCCGGCGGGCTTCACGCGCGTACAACAAAATCCCGATCAAATACTGAAACAGAATAAACCATAGGTAGCGGGGCAGATCGCTCGGCGAACCGGTCGCTGTAGTCGTACGCAGGCTGCCGCTGCGGCATACGCGAGCCGCGAGAGCGACAAACCCGCCCGGACGCTTACCGCTTCGCGGTATCACGTCAACACTGACCCGAATTAGCGTCGACACGGCTAGCGCCTACATTCGTACCGCGAATACCGAAGCCAAAATGACGCGTGATCTTATGAAGAAGTGGGCCGATGACTCGAATGCGGCAACCAGTCTCGAACAGCTCAAGCAGATAGCGATTGATGAAGGCCCAGCTCTCGATCTGGCTATACAACATAACAAGAAATCTACCAAGCTGATGGACATTGTGAAGGCGTCGCTTCCTTCATCGTGCGTGGAGTCGGTCAGTATCATTTACAAAATGGTTAGCGAAGACCTCGCTGTGGAGGTCGAGATGAAGAATCTTACGATCCAATCTGACATATCGACGGCGGAAGGTCTAAACCGCTTTAATGGCGCGCTGGCAAAACTCGCGGCAAGAGAGCACGCAATTGTAAACGAGAAGAATGCGTACGAGGGGTCCGTGGCGTACCGGAACGCTTGCGGGGTAAACGACTAATTGCTCACCCGCACCATGAGAAAACTCATTCCGCCCGTCGTAGAGGCCGGTCGTGCGGGCGCTTTCGTGGTTCGCGCGCGATTTGGAGCTTGCCGCCGTTCCGCAAGTATTCTGTGATGCCGGTCGCGCGGAACAACGTCACGTCAACTGAAAATGATGGCGCCGTTAAGGCGACGAAACGGCACTACTCGACACTATCTCAGAGAAACACAGCCCAATTGGCGAGCCATTCCCGGCCCCAGCGAAATAGATCGACAGAATAAATCAGGACAGAGCCGAAGTTAGCGGTGACGGTGACGCAACGGCCCGCCACTTTCGCGCTAACACTGTATTCTCAGACCAAAAAGTTGTAGTCGATACGTCATCGCACGACCGACTACACGAGGCAAATCGGCATTGCTGAAGTGGATTTATCAACTGCCAGACGATCATTGGCGCTACTGTTGCGCTGCAGACAGATCGAAGAATGCCGCACACGGATGCTATGAATTTATGGGAGGCTGCGAATGAAGATGATGACGAGCACTCGCGAAACAGCTGGCGTGATGATTGTAGACATCAGCGGTCGGATTTTACTCGGCGAGGAAAGCGCGGCACTGCGCGACTTGGTTTGCGATCTGTTGCGCAATGGACACAAGAAGATTTTGTTGAATCTTGCCGACGTGCATCACATCGACAGCTCGGGTGTCGGTTCGCTGGTAAGTGCCTTCACGAGCGTGCGGAAACAGGGCGGAGACCTAAAACTACTCAACCTTACAAAGTGGGTTCAGGATCTGATTCAGATCACAAAGCTGTATACAGTCTTCGACATTATGAATGATGAGGCTGTCGCCGTTAGATCTTTCGGTGAAGCTGTAGCAGGCGCCTGATCCAAAATTCCATTGAATACTGGCATGCAGACTATGTTCGACCTACGATGACACACCTACCGAAGGAGGGGGAAGGTCTACCTGAGATTTGCGGTGTTACCGCGCGCCCGCTTGATTTGGCTTCGTGCCAGCAATCACAGCGACTTCAGATACTCAGCTAGGTCACGTTTCTGCCGATCGGTCAAGCCCAGTTTAAAGAAGCTGTTGTAGTGCTGGATCACGTCATCGAGTGTGGCAAACTGGCCGTCATGGAAAAAGCCGCCCTTTGTGTGTGTCCAAAGTCCCTTCAAGGGGGCCGTACGGTAGCGTCTGTCTGGACTCCGGTTAGCTTGGAAATCGTCGATTCCAATTTCTTGAGGTGTATGCATGTTCCATCCTGGTTCAGCAAACAGTGGAGCGACGTGGCATGTAGAGCACTTTGCCTGTCCCGCGAACAATTCCTTGCCGCGCGTTGCTGCTTCTTGGTCAAAGCTCTCTGCGGGCGGCTTCGGTGCTGGTATGGCAAGCTGATAGAAATGCAATGCGCCGAGCTTTGAAGTTACGAGGTCAGGAGTATTTCGCACATTCCCAAAACCGTTCGCGGCCGCTACGGGGAATTGAGCGGCGTCATTTAAGCGCAGATCGAAAAAAGTTCCTTTGCCATGCATCTCGAGAACGGCAACGAAGGCATTCCAGTGAGTAACGGAACCCCAGCCTGTCCACGTATGTAAATTGACACCGGAAAGTCCAAATGCCGGAGGAATCAGAGTTGCGGCGGTCTTTCCGTCGGGACGGAAACCTTTTCCATCGAGAAGCAATTCAGCATCGAATTTTCCCGGCCCCCAATGCTCCAAAACCTTCCGTACCGTAGCGGCATCGACTTTCAGCAAATCTGCTATTGGACCAAGGTTAGGAGCGAGAGAAATAATCGCGCCTACGTTTAAATCGCGGTTCGCCCAGCCGTCAAGCCGGTGCCCGATGCCGGGAGCCAGCGAGTTGTCAACGGTAGAGTGGCAGAAGGCGCACTGAATGCCCATTGAACTGAGAGTGCCTTTTTCGTTGAAGTGGCCCGTGACTCCTAATATTGCATTCAGTTTCAATAGCGCCAGCGTCGTTGCCGGATCGTCCAGATTGACTTTGCCATTTTTCAATGCCTGGACGAGTTGTGGCGGAAGCGCATCCACGTCTACCTTGAGACCCACTGCCAAGGCTGTCCGCGGGCTCACGCCAGGCCCTACGCCTCCTAGCTTTGCGCCTTCAATCGCCTTGTGAAGCTGAAGAGCGTCGCCCCAAAAAGTTTCGTCGCCGAAAGTGTCAAAACGAAAAGTTTCCCTGCCTTCTTTGACCATCTGTTCTGAATTCTTCCGAATCGTAACGTCCAAGCTTAAGGCAGTTCCTTCTGCGATCCTCTCGTCGGCTGCGTCTTGTGCGTTAGTGACCTTGGGCGGAACATTTCTATTCGCAACCCCGCCTTTGGATATCCCGAGCGCAGTGCCGATCAGAAGAAGAACAACGATAAGGGCGACGATTCCCAAATGCTTTCTCACGGTCGTAACCTCCACGTGGGATAAGGCCCGGCGTTCCTATTGGACAAGCGTGCTAACCTTATTTGCTGGTCAAGCATGTATTTAGCGCCTGCGCTAAAAGTATTTTTAGCCTAAGACTTAATAATGCAAATGTAAAGGGGATTTATGACTGTTCCCGAAGGTTTTGAGGGCTTACGGTTCGCCTGCGAGTGCGTTTCGGCACGTCGCGGTGGCTACACCGACCCCTGGGCCAGTATCGCGAAAGATAAGCTGATAAACGACGGGACCAAGGAAGAGATCTTGAATCTGGTCGCCCGAGATCCCAAGACGATTTCTCAGCTCGCCGGAGCACTGGGCCTATCCGCGCCAAGCATCCATAAGCACGTCAGTGAAATGACGGATAGCGAACTTTTGCGTGAATCCAAAGAGCGGGAACGGAAACACCCGGCAGAGCGTTACTTCGAACCGAATTTTCTTGTCATTAAGGCGGATGATCACGCCCAATTTGATGTGCTTTGTCGTGCCATGGCCGAGCAGATCGCTGACCTTTTCGAGAATAACCGCCCGCGGCTTGAACGAGCCTTGAACAATACGGGCGTTGTCGATCGGGGCTGGGTGTTCTCCGACCTGGCACAGTATCTGTACGCCAAAACACAGCGCTGCGCTCGCGAACTGCTAGAGCAGCGCGGTGCGCTACCGCCCAGACAAGAGCACCAGAATGGCGCAAAGTGGATCTTCTGGGCTGAAGAACCAAAGGCTGACGCAGATAATTAGCGCCTGAAGGGGTTGCCGTGCGGAATGTATTCCGCAGAATGGAAAGGAACGAGTTTCATTGGGTTCCGAACATGCAGCGTTGAATGCCGAAGTCCAGGTATCCCATTAGCATTTCTCATGTCTTGAATCTAAAATGGTTTCCGCGATAAGCGACATTCACGAAGAATATTGCGGCAAGTGCGGGGCTGAATTGATTTCAGCCGACGGGTGGATTTCACTCGAAAGACGGAACCAAAGTCTGTCAGGCGTGCTTTCGTCAAGGAAATCCGCCATGAAAAAAACTCTCGCGAACACTGAGGTGAACAGGACGATGTCCGCTCCGAAGACTTTGCTGGTTAGGTGCCCCACCGGGCTCAGCTGAGATCCTTTCTTGGTTGGTTTTGCCATCGTTTTTCACCTCTCTCTTCATCCTGATTAACCGGTTCGAGCAGGCCGTCCGGTAAACCCAAAACTTTAGACAGCCTCATGAGTTCATTCACACTTGGCACACCCATTCTTCAGTGTGGTCTTCTTCAGGAAATAGAAAGTCTCCACAAAGAGGACGCTTGGTTGCAGAGCACAGGGCCTAGTTCAAAGACCCTTGTGAAGCATCCTGACCTCAGGGTCGTTCTCATCGCGATGAGGAAGAACATGCGCATGCCTGAACACAAAGCGACTGCAACGATCTCGGTGCAGACTCTCGCAGGCCACGTTCGCCTCAGGCTACCAGATCGCACGGCGGACCTGCCCATGGGACAGTTGCTTGTGTTGGATCAAGGCGTTCGTCATGATGTTGAAGCGGTGGAAGACAGTGCTCTCCTGCTCACGATGTCGTGGCATGGCCAAAAATCTGAAACAGACGAGACAGGTTCACAGAAGTAAGTTTGTCCTTTCGGGTATCGGGTGAAGACCTGAACCCGAATTGGGAGTGGTCCTCAGATCGAAGTTCTGAATGAGTCGTTAAGAGGGGCGGTCTACTTTCATTGCCAACACGGGTTGGCGGAACATGGTACTCGTTGTGAGAAAGATCAAGATCGAAATCCCCGCCGTTTTTACGATTGGGCATTCCACACGCACTTGGAAAGAGTTTCTCGAGATTCTGCGGGCACACCGCGTCGAGCGCGTCATAGATGTGCGCAGTATCGCGCGCTCGCGACACAACCCGCAATTCAATCGAGAAATCCTGCGCACGAAGCTGCGGGCCGCGAGGATCGGCTACCTGCACTTGCGAAAGCTCGGAGGCTTGCGCCATGCGCGACGCGATTCACCGAACATGGGGTGGCGCAATACCTCGTTTCGTGGATTCGCCGATTACATGCAGACCTCGGAATTCGACGCGGGGTTACAGAGGCTGATCAAGTTGGCCGGGCAGAAACGGTGCGTATTGATGTGTGCGGAAGCTGTGCCCTGGCGCTGTCACCGTTCGCTTGTCGGGGATGCGCTTACTGTGCGCGGAATCCTGGTTGAGGACATCATGAGCAAAACCCGGCGCCAGTTGCACTCTGTGACTTCTTTTGGACGTGTCCGAGGCAATCGCATCACGTACCCTATTAGCAAGGCGAGTCGAGAACCGTTTTAATGCGTTCGCACTTCTCGGACGGAAAACGGAGTTGACACTGAAGGTTGAATGAAAAGCGCGGATCCACGACCGAGAGGCCAACACACGCGACGAGGAATCAGAAAGAGTTTTGTACACGCGCTCCTCCGAAGCGCGTCTGGAGAGCTTTGCCCTCTTGACTATCATGGAAGTCGCGTTACCGGACATGGGAAAGTGTTAGGCGAAAAAACACATTTAAGATTTAGCGGCCTTGGTCCATAAATCCCGGCCCGATGGCTGCGAGGATCCTTCCCCCCAAAAAATAGTTATATTTCCAGAAGCGATGTGGAACATACTCCGTAACCGCTGGGACCAGTAGAAGGCCCAGGTTAAAGGAGCTAACTCATGAAACGGATCCTGGTAATTATGATTGCGTGTGCCCTGATGGGTGCAGTTGTCAGTACCCAAGCCAAAAACGTACCCGCTGACGTGCAAAAAGCTTTAATTGCACTCGACAAGGAATGGGGGGAGGCCGGAGGCGATAGCGCCAAGCTGGACAAAATTATCGGCGACAACTTGCTGGGCATAGGTGCCAAAGGTGAAGCACAAGACAAACAACAGTTGATCGCTTCCAACAAAGCTTTTAGCACTGACGTGCAGAATGGTACTTATGCCGCAGACGAATATAAGTTCGACATGCCTAGCGCAGACGTCGTCGTGATGACGCACCGAGGGACAACGAAAGGCATGCAAAATGGCAAAGAAGTCACTGAGTCACACCGAAGCCTGCACGTTTTTCAGAAGCAGAATGGCCGGTGGCAGGTAGTGGCCAACGCGCAACTCCCCATCGCAGAATGAAACGTGAAGCTGCCTGCGGCAGTGACCGGCGACGGTGCATGCTGATCGACCCCAGGCGGATCTGCTAAAAGATCCGCCAAAACGTGGTCATCGGCCTTGTTGAACGTGTAGCGCAGGCGCTTCGCGCATTAGGTGTCCGGTATTCCGCTTATGACTACGCGCTTCTTCGTGGTGCTCTGGCTTCTGGTATTTGCGGGCACTTTTGCGACTGGCGATGATGTCGCGGTGATCGCGACGAACAACAACAAAATAGCGGCGGGTAAACACTCTGCAGAGAGTGTGCAAGTTAATCTGGAGGTCCGCGAGGGGCGCTGGTTTCCAGACGGCAAGCATTCGGGCAGCCTGATCGTGCAGGCGCTTGGCGAAAATGGCGGGTCGCCGCAGATTCCGGGACCGATGATTCGTGATGTGGAAGGCACGATGCTGGACGTTGTTGTGACGAATCGGATCGCCAAGGCGGTAATTGTCTACGGACTGCATAGCCGCCCCCGGGCGGGTTTACTCCCGCTGTGGACCAGCGCCTTTTCACGGCGCACCCGGTTACTGCGTTATGACATCAATCATTGGGACCGTTCAGACTAATTCCCTGCCCGGATATCCAGCGAGCTTTGACTTTAGTGTTGCGCAACCTTTAAGATCACTGGCAAACATGATTGGCGAAAGCATTTCTCACTACCGAATTCTCGAAAAACTCGGCGGCGGCGGCATGGGCGTAGTTTTCAACGCCAAGGACACGCGGCTGGGCCGCAATGTCGCGCTGAAATTCCTCCCGCCAGAGACCGTGGGTGACCGCCAGGCGCTTGACCGCTTCCAGCGGGAGGCGAGAGCTGCTTCGGCGCTGAACCATCCGAACATCTGCACCGTTTATGACGTGGGTGAGGTCGACGGCAAGCCGTTTATCGCGATGGAACTGCTTGAGGGACAAACGCTGAAGCACCGCATCGCTAGCAAACCGATGGCTGCGACACAGGTGATCGAGTTCGGCATTCAAATTGCCGACGCGCTTGACGCCGCGCATCGAAAAGGCATCGTTCATCGGGACATCAAACCCGCAAACATTTTTGTCACTGAACGCGGTCAGGTGAAAGTCCTCGATTTCGGCCTGGCCAAGGTCGAGACCAAACGAGCGGCGGCGGACGAGGCGCTCAACAAGTTCGTGGTGCGAACCGAAACTCAGGATATCACTCACGAGAATTTGACCAGCCCAGGTAGCTCCATCGGTACGGTCGCCTACATGAGTCCGGAGCAGGCGCGCGGCGAGGAATTGGACACCCGCACGGATTTGTTCTCATTGGGCATTGTTCTTTTCGAGATGGCGACAGGCGAATTACCCTTTGGCGGCAGCACTGCGGCTATCATTTTCAATGGCATCCTGAACGACACGCCTAGGCCGGTCACCAGCACCAATCCCAAGATGCCCGCCGAGATAGACCGCATCATTGCAAAGGCTCTAGAAAAAGATCGC
>Ga0193751_1001747_pt1 | contig 13624 bp, 16 predicted proteins | sample L1c2metaG_FD_143050 | JGI IMG/M metagenome (GOLD analysis project Ga0193751, IMG submission 143050) | Soil microbial communities from a riparian zone of the East river system, Colorado, United States - L1c2 | ecosystem: Environmental > Terrestrial > Soil > Riparian zone | place: USA: East River... | reverse complement strand
GAATAAATTCGCGAATGTGATGTCCTTCCTAAAAGCGAGCGGCATTCGCGGGCTAATGAAGAAGAACGATTGGCCCCGCTACACGGAGGAGGAGCCCGAGATTTATGAGGACGAGGAGCTGAATAAACTCTTCGCCGCCTGTGACGCTGAAGAAAGACTCTGGTTTGAATTCTTTCTGATGACCGGAGAGCGCGAACAGGAAGTGATGTATACGTACTGGTCGGACATCAACTTCTCCGCCGCGACGGTTCGCGTTAGCCACAAGCCGGATCGTGGATGGACGCCAAAGGCATATAAAGAGCGGGAAATTCCTATCCCCGATAAGCTGGTTGCCCGTCTCAAGGCGTTAAAAGCGAAGTGCAACAAGACTTGCAGCCTCGTGTTCCCAACTTCGGGCTGCAATGTGAAAATGAACTTCCTGGACGATCTGAAGGCCGTTGCCGAGCGAGCCAAGATGAAAAAGGAAAATTTCTGGCTTCACAAATTCAGGGCCACGTTTGCGACTCGCTGCCTATGGAGCGGGATTGATCTTCGCACTGTGCAGTCGTACCTCGGGCACACGGATTTAGAGAGCACAATGCGCTATCTCAAACCGTCACGAAGCCAGAAAGCGCGAGAGAAGATGAACGAGGTTTTTGCTTAGGCGAATCGGGTCTCGGCGCGTATGACCAATACTGATCAGTCTCGTGTGCTGGAATGTGGGACCATCGTAATGGAATCTGCGGAGGTCGATTATGTTGCTAACAATCGTGGCGGTGATCTTCGGAGTTTTCGCTATTGGTCTGATTGTCCTCCTGATCTACAAGAGCACACTCACGATGCACAGGGATGATCAGTTGTTTTTGGATGACGCGAGTTCGCACATGCACGAGGAGCAGACGGAACTGTTGGCCAAGGTCAACCGGCTTACCATCCCAGTGCGTGTGTTCAGCATGGGGTCAGGGGTATTTCTTCTGGTGCTCGTGGCGATGATGATCTATCAGAAGCTAAGCGAAGTACAGTAGCGTCGAAAGCGGGGACTTGCGTCGCCATCTGCCAACGTCCTCGCGCAGTGCAAGGCTGAAACCCCTCAGCCGCCCCCTTCAAGTGCCTCCAATGGGCCATTGACGCCCTTCCGATGGGCCATTTACACCCGCTGAATTGGTCCTCCGGGTCATCGAGGGAGTTCTATGACAAGCCCCGCCCCTTTTTACGTCCGCATCTGCTCAATCTGCGGGAAGCGGGTTAACGTTGAAAGCCGCAAGACCGATGAAGAGGGGCATGCGGTTCACGCGGAATGCTGCCTTTCCCGAGGCCACAGCAAAAAACCCGAAGGCCAATTAACGGGCGGTGACGTATATGAGTCTTGAGCCCGAGACGTTTTCAGCTTTTCAATCTGCGGGAGATACAGGATAGCCTAGTCGTCGAAGGCGTTCAGGTGTTCCGGGCTCGACGCGAACATTTACCTCTGTCCCGCTTGGCAGAGGAACTTTGCAAAGTTGACAAATCATTTTCTGGCAGTTGATGACCTGATTTATGGACGTAGGATCAGGGCGGTCCGTACTCAATGCCAACTGTTCGGCGCTTGTCCGATGACAAGCGGGACAGGCAAAACGAATCGAGACGCCGAACCAATATAGGTCAGGCATGTTGCTGCTTGCCGCCTTTGGCTTTGGGCTTCTTGCCGTCCGATTCAGGCGTTCTCACCTGTGCGAAATCCATTACCTCTTCCTTGAAAGCTAAGGGGTAGAGGCATTAATTCATCGCTTTCCCCTTGAGTGTGATTCAGTCATTCTGAGCAGTTCTTCTTTGATGGCGAAAAGACGAAACCTTCTCAACCCGTTCGTATTATCTTCTGACGCAGTGTGGTGCTTTTGGCATAGAAAGGACTCATTGTCGCGCCGAAGCGATGCGATCTCTTGTCTCAGTTCCAACACCCGTTGCTGAGTAAATTCATCCACTCTTCACCTCGCCACGCCTGGGCATTTAGCTTTTCGGTTCAAAAAGAGACAGCGTGTCACCTTTGCTTGACCCTACGACCAGAAACGCCTCAAACTTTTGCTCATCCTGCTCTTCAGGACTGGCATCACGAAAGTCGTCGTATTCAAAAACGCAATCTGACAATCGGAACTTGATCTGGTCCGACGTATCGTCATCTCTTCCTACGATCAGATGCGGAGGGACTCCATCCGTGATAGATATACGAATCGTTCCTGTCACTCTGGCAATAGACACCGAGGGAGTTCCAAAAACAGCAAGCACACGCGTTCGTTCCTCTGCGTATTTGCCCAGCAGGGACAGCGCATCTTCTAGAGTGATTTTCACGGCTTACGGAATCGGCCTGGGTTCGCTTAGGCAGCCTTCTTCTGCTGCAATCTCACCTTCGCCCAGCGTGCACGTTGTGCGGCTGCAATCTTCCTACGGGATGACGCCGACATCGTGCGCTTGGGTTTAGTTTTGCTCGTTGCTTGACCATTCGCGGCGCTTTTTGCCCAGCGTGCTTTCTGCGCGAGGCTGATCCGCCTGCGGCCTGCTGCTGACAGAGTACGCCTCGGTTTCGCGTAGGAACTCCCGCCGTTCAACTTGCCCAGAACCGAAAGTGCGGCATCAACGTGTCGTAGTTGATTTACCAGGTTCGTTCTCTCGACCCTCAACTCCTTCACTATGCGAACCAATCCCTCTAGATTTGCCATGAATTCCCCCTCTCGGTTGAAGATCATAGCAGGCCAGGGCTGGATCGCTCGACTCGGATAACCTCGAATACAAAACACTCACGAAAGCTGAGTTGTCTATTTTGGCGGAAATGGACAATTTCCCTGCAACATCATGTCGCATGTCTGAGGTTCTCCCGGTGTGTACTCCACAGCGGGCGGCGAGCAGTGATCCGGGTCAGCATTGTTCGGGCTTTTAGGTCCTACCCACAACACAATCAAACCGTTCGGTACCTTCGGATCAGCAACGAGCCTGCTCCGCAGTTTAATTCCGGCTCTCTTAAAAGCACCCAATATACCCAATGACTTGGGATTGGACTTGTTCCAGTTTTCTTGGTAGTTAACCGATAGTTGTATGTCGATTATTCGCTCATTGCCTATAGGGACCATGGTCGGTCCCTTAACCATCCAGTTGTTTCTGCTGAACAGGTTGCCAAACTCTTTGGCATACGCCTTGCTTTTTTCACCGCCAGCAAAATATATAAGTATGCTCGATCTCCCGAACTTTTTAAGGATCGGTTCGATGATTTGCTGTTGGTACTCTGTAATATGTCTATCCTCCGATAGTTCGTCTAATTCCGATGGCGAAGGCTGTACCTTCATTTTTCTGATCGTCACGCTACCATCAGCACGTTGATAGCTGAAAACGTCCAGGTTGTCCGGCATACCTTCAGCCAGTTTCATCGCGCCAGCGCATGTTTTGCGTTCTCCGGCTGCTAATACGTATGACGCCGGGAGCAAAGTGTCCCGACAGGCCCACGTTGGCTTTTTCTCATTGTCGAGCGTGATTTGCGTGGCGAACTGAAGTTGATGTTGAATGCTGCGGGCGATGAGGTGCTGGGATGAATGCGAGTCACGCGTCGTAATCGTGACAGTGTAGTCTTCGTTCCATGGAGATGAGGGTACAAACCAGAAATAAATATCCTCGGATCGCGGGCTTGGATCGACTTCCGGGTAAGTTTCGGAGTGTATTTTTCCAGATTCGTTGTCTTTCACGATGATTTCTGCGTTGTAAAGGATTTGTGGGCCTCTTACCTTGACGAAGAACGCACGCCTCTGACATTCCATCAGTTCAGCAGTGGGTACGAGGTAGATATATGTACGCAAACTCGTGACAGTCAAGAGTCGAACCAAATAGGACAGCAGAAGAAGGCATCCCAAGACCAATATCAAGACGCCTGACAGCTTGACTCGAAAGTACCGTGGTTGTGGCTCTTGGACTAGTGTTTTGGTTTTCTTCCCTGATTTATCTAGTAGGAGAGAATCCACTTCACGAACTGTCGCTTGTGTCTTGATCTCTCTCCAGGTTCGCGCCGCCGCGCTTATGGTATGAACTGCACAAATGCCACACAACAGCCATACACAAGGCTCCACCCCTTCCCAGAAAGGGACTGGTTTGAAAACAAAATTCCAGAGAATGATAGAAGCAAGTGTCATCCCGTCAATCCACCTTTCAAGCGTGGTACGTAGAATTCCGCCAGCAAATTTCTTGCTGAAACGGCCTAGTACGTGAAACGGCATGATGCGAGATTGTACACCTGAAGGACACTTCAGAGCGAATAAACGGCGAATCTGATATGATGCCTCGGCATGGCTCGGCGTCCCGATAAGCGAGAAGCGGAGATGTTGAGCGAGGAAAACCTTAACGAACTCCGTCGCAGTCTCGCGCATCTTAGCCTGCCCGCTGTGCGGGACTTTTACGAGCAGGCATATCGAGATTGCCGACTGATCTACAACCAACTCCCCACGCCGAAGCAGATGCAGACGCTAGTCCAGGTGTGGAAACAGTTGTGGAAGTGGAGATAAGGAAAAACCGAACTTGCGACGTTCGCGCTAGAATATCTGATTGTGCTTGTTCCCAGATTCCAGCCGTTAACGCTCGGGCGTGCTCCCGAGCCCTGCTATTCAAGAATGTGTCGTTTCATAAGAGACAAAACTCTCATCTCTATATGCCGTTCCGTTCTCTGAAATCGTTCTTCCCCACTGCCGAGGAGCTGTTGCGCCAAGACTTGCCTACGCTCGGCTCGATTCTGCTCAGGCACTTGAAAAGCTACGAAGGGCTGAACACGGTCTACCAATACGCTGGACTGAATCGGGGGTATTTCCGTGCCATGCTTGAGAACCGCGACGTTGGCCTTGGGCGATTGCCGAAGGAGCCGGAATATGGAATCCATCAGCCTGAGGTCACAAAGCGCATGATGGAGGCGTGGAACTGGCTGGAGAGGCAGGGTCTGCTTATTCGCAACGATGAGCAAGTTGCCGACTGGTTTGTTATTTCCAGTGACGGGGAGAAATTGCTCAAATCGGGGAAGCCTACTGTGCAAAAACATGCCGCCGGTGCTGACAGTTTGACGCACAATGCGGATTCCCGTCCATTTCGCTGGGAAGACCTCGACAATCGACTTCTTTCTCCGAAACTACAAGAACTTTCTAATGAAATGCAGAAGAGGTCTGTCGAGGGGGAGAGGAAGGCCGCTTTTGACACAAGGCAGAGTGGTAATTCAGCCGGTTACCTCCCACGGCTGTTCGACTTTCAAGAACAACTTGCCGACGAGTGGGTAAAGAGACTTTTCGCCGCTCATTGTGAAGCATGGTCTCAACAAAACCGGACTGTAACAGGAGAGTTTATCCGAGCAGTACGAGATCGAGCGATAATCCCGGTCATCGGTGCTCGAAAGTCGGCAGTGCAGTTTGAGGTTTCGCTGCGCGGAACTCGGATTGGAGAAAACCCGAACCCTGTTTCACTAGCGGAATGGAGCCGCCGGATGGATCGACTCGCGGCACGCTGGAGCCAGCGCCTTGAATCCGACGCCGTCGCAGAGGAGTACCGAGCATTGCGGCCATCTGATGTCAATGACGACCGGTATTTCGCGCTTATGGCTATCGCAGAGGCGAAAAAGAGTGTAGCTGAAGATGACAGGTCCCATCCCAAAGTTGGTGCGGTCGTCGTCAAGGAAGGCAGAGTCATAGCGAAGGCCTATCGCGGCGAGAACCCAAAATCTCATGCTGAATATGTTGCGTTAGAAGGGAAGTTATCAAACGAAACGCTAGCTGGAGCTACTGTCTACACGACGCTTGAACCATGTATCAAAAGAAACCCACCCAAAATCTGCTGCGCTCAGCGACTCGTAGACCGTAGAGTTGCCCGCGTTTTCATCGGGATGCTCGATCCTAATCCCGACATTCGCGGGCTTGGAGAGCTGCTCTTAAACGAAGCGGGCATTGAGACTCAAACGTTCCCGCGAGACTTGAGAGCGCAAGTCGAAGAAATGAATCGCGAGTTTATCAGGGACCAGAAAGAGAAGTGGAACGCTAGAAAGTCGCAGCAAGTGGATCAGGAACCTGTGGGCAACTTAGAAGGGGCCGAGAAGCGCATCGCGGCTGCATTCAATGAAACCAAACCTCGTGTTCCTAAATATGACGAAAATACACCGACCTATGCCTATCAAACGTGGTTTGTCCGTCCTCGCCAATCGCTCGGTCTGAGACTCGACGTAGCCCTCGACAAGCAGCTCAGACAAATCATGCAAGCGAATTTTCCAAGTATGATTCCTGGTCAGTTCCATCGCCCCGCCATGAAGGCTACTTATCATATTGTTCGATGGCTAGCCCGCCTGTCTGGGAGGGATGGTCGGTTCCTGACGTATGCGCGAGAGCTGGAGGTCACCGAAGAGGGGGCTATTAGATACTCTGAGAAGATTGACAGACACGACAACCGGGAAGAAAGCGTATCGGACCTCTTTCTCGCAAGTTTGCAGTTCTGGAGCTTCCTGTCTGAGTTTTGTGATGTACATAATTATTATGGCTCGGTAAGCGTTCATCACCGGATCGACTGTACCGAAGACATTCAATTGTTCGGAACGTTTCCCGGTAAGGATGGAATTTACTACCATCCGAACGTGATATTTTTTCCAGATGCGCAGCGACACGGAGTGGCTACCAGTTCGAGCAGGATGAGTAGAGAGGTTGTTTTGTTCAGGACACAAGAAGCTCGCGAAGAACTTGTAGCGGAATTTATGCTCGCTCATTTGCGAGAGCTTTGCGAGGCCAGCGTGGACTACGACGGATTGCGCCAGGTAATTCGTACATTGCCGAAGCATGCTCCGATCCCCCCGTTCTAGTTGCCCTATATGTGTGGCCGATACCGACTATCGCGACGGAAGCAGATCATCGAGGAACACTTCGCCTCTCGATATTGCTCATGGCCCGCAGCCGTTTCTTTGTTTCGCTTTGCATATCAGGACCTCCTGGAGGAGCGCTATCGAGGACTTCCTTTGTGGCGCTGTAAATCAAGCCTTTATAGGCACCCAGACGATCTGGGTCCGCGCTTCTCCTGGATGCTGACCCGATGACCACAGAAGAGCGTAGTTCTCTGAGCGTTTCCGTTTTTGGTCCGTGGCATGAGCCTGTGTGCGCTTCTCTCTCGCGCCAATCCGATAGGAATATTCGGGTGCGGGAAAGAATATTGGACGGTAGTGACGGACTTCGCACTCGTGGCACCTGACAAGCTGGCAAAGGAAGAGCAAGCACGCTCGATCCAGCCACGTTAGCGGTTCAGTCCGTGAACGGTAAACTTCATGATCGCCGCAGTAAGGACAACACTTCCATCCAATTTTACGAAACGAGGAAAACACCTTCTCGTCGTCGTCCTTCTTTGCTGGTGATCTCGGCATTTACGCCCAGCGTTTCCGTTCTTGATCCGTGGCGTTGTTCGGCTGTTGTCGTAGGAGGGACTTCAAAAACGCGGCGGCTTCCTCTTCGCTGCAATTTCTGCGGTCTGCCACGAGTTTCCTAGCTTGCTCTGGCGTTAATTTTGTGAAGGTGGGAGGAGGGTAGGGCTTTTTCTTCTGGTCTTCCGATTCCATGATTTCTTGCGTCTCCTGACTGTGGAGTCTGCCACGTTCGGAATCTCGCCATCACGTGCTCTGATTCTTGTTACGAAATCCGAACGTAGTGTATCGAACGGACTCTCCAACCGCTGTTCTCGATGCGGCCCGGTTGCGGCCTTTCCGATTCAAGCCCCTTCTTTGTTCGATATTGAGTCAACACTTGTTAGATCAATGGCATCTGAGGGTCGAGCATCCGGCCAAAAACGATTGTGGGGGAGGGCAAGTGCCTGTCCGGTCAGTGCTGGTCGTCGATGACAGTCCGGCAATTCGTAAGGCCGTTTGCGAACTCTTCACTTGCGAGGGAGACTTTGAAGTCTGCGGACAGGCCGAAAATGGCCGCGAGGCCATCGAAAAAGCACTACTGCTTCAACCCGCTCTGATTGTGACAGACCTTTCCATGCCGCTCATGAATGGCTTGGAGGAAACGCGGATTCTAAGGACACTGATGCCCTCCGTGCCAGTGATCATCTTCTCCGCTCACATTGATTCATTCATGGCGAAGGAGGCTCAACGGGCCGGGGCATCTGCTGTTGTCTGCAAATCTGATGCCGTTGCAGTTCTGATCGAAAAAGCGCGGGAACTGCTAGACGAGATCGCCGCTTAATCTACGTTCATTCCTCGGAAGAGGGGGTTGCCTCTGACCTAAGGAGCAAGGCCCATGGATGATGAGAAGTTCTTGCGCAATGTCGATGAGGCGTTAAGAAACACGCTAGATATGGAACTGCAGGAGCCTCCGAGTTTCGGCGGGAAGCCGGGAGAACCTGTGCCGTCCAGGAGTTCTCAACGTCGCCGGGAAAAATTCTGAAACCCTTGTTCGATCTTGTATGGAACGCCTGCGGGCTTCCAAACTCGAAAAACTTTGACGCCGAAGGGAATTGGGTGGAAAGACGTTAAGCCTTTTCTGATCTCGACAGAGCGACCCCCCCCCGCCTCATTTCTTCGGCGATTTCGGAACGTTCCAATAAGGTTGGCGCATCAGACGTGCAGAGACTCGCTTTTTCCACGGATGCCCGTACCACCCACGCGCTTATTTTTCGTTGTCTCGCCTCTCCAGTGCTTCCTGCAAGAGAACCTGCACCATGTTGGCGCGATTCCTGGTTTCTTGTTCGGCGTGGTCGTCAATGCGCTTCACTAGCCGTTGAGGGAGGCGGAAACTCAGCACTACGGTTGGCTCTGCTTTCATATCCATGCATGTTGCACGATGTTGCCTCCTGTTGTCAAGTTGACATATTCGTACCGTACGCTAGCACTATTGACAATGCGCGACAATCTGCTACACTTGATGTGGGATCGTAAACGCAGTCGAGTGCATTTCCGAACGGGACGGTGAGTTGATGAAAAATCGGGATGACACTTCGTACATTTGGGCCGCGCTAGACGGACGTGACGTTGCCGACTTCGGGCAATTGTCTCCCGCCCAACAATCGCTCGTTTTGATGCGGGCTGCACAGATTCAGCAGACTGACAGATGTTCAACTTTGCTTGCAGCAGACTATCGGGAACACAGATTTCTGGGTTCCGCATTTCCAACGCAACATCAACCAAAGGAGAAAACAATGGCAAACGAAAGAGAAGATGTAATGGTGAGCGCGAGAATCGCCTGTCACATCGAAACGTTAAAGGGGTATTCACAACTCAGCGGACGCCCGCTAGACGATCTGCTTGACGAGGCTCTCAACGAATACCTCGCAGCAAATCCCGCGAAAAGCTAGAGAAAACCACTCCCCCAAATTTGGTTTCGGAAGGCGTTGGCAACGAATTCAAATCCGATTCGCAAATGGAGGATGTAATGCAGCAACTAGTTCTGTCCCAGAAAAATGCTCGCCACATAGAGAAATTCAAAGAATATTCAAAACTAACCGGCATCCCCCTGGAAGAAGTGCTGAACGAGTGCTTTTCGGAGTATCGGGAATACTCCATCGAAATCGAACTGAAACACATGGCAGAACAAGCTGCGACCGCGTAAGACACTACCTGCTTCCTGGAGTCATTGGCAGAACGTTCGCGGAAACCTGACGAAAGCCCGCTCTCTCATCCCAAAGGGGGCGCGGGCAATTCCCTCGCGATTGTGTGCATTTTCAAAAGGTCAGCCCGACCTTCTTGAGTTCAGCTTCCCACGCTGCTACGGCCTTCTCACAAATGTCTTCGAGATCACCCAGCAGATTCCCATCCTTGTCCACTACGTTTACAACTATACGAATGCTGGCTCCCTTACTAATGATCATTCCACCCCCAGCGACGGGCGTGCACAATAGGGGCTGGGGGTTACCCGCTTCCGCTTTCAGTACCATTGTGCTGCGTGGCGGGCTTTCCAATCGAGGGTAGAGTCCTGATCGAGAACGATCCAGCTTCCCGTGCTTATCTAGATTCCACAAGTCATGGACAATAGCAACGTCGCTGTTTGAATCAATCAGCGCATCCCCTGCAAATGGTTTGTTGTGCTTGGCGCACCACACCTTCAAATGATCTTTGATGCAGGCGATGCTAGCCATCCGTTGGGACGCTTTATTCGCTGCCGTTGGTGCGTCTGCTACCTTCTTAAAGTTGAACGAGACAGAAAGACTTCCATCCGTGCGTTTGATCTCCGGCACAGAGGACATCTTTTCCGTAATCTGCATTGCCTCAAGTGCTTTGTACATCTGCTCGATTTTCTGTTCGATGCCCATTTTTGTACTTTGAACTAGCACCATTTTACTTCGCTTCGGCGAAGTCGGATACCGGGCCGCGTCCTGCTACAGTCCATCGCGAGGGGGAATTCAATGGCAAATCTGGCGGGAGTTGTCCAGTTGTTGAAGAAGGAACACGGTCGATTGACGAAGGAACTTCGTGGGATTAGCGCTGCGCTCGCGGCGTTTGGCAACACATACGGAAGACAGACGGGAACTAGAAGACTCTCAGCGGCAGCGCGGGCAAGGATTGGGGCGGCCCAGAGAGCACGTTCGGCGAAAGTGCGGGCAAGCAAGAGTCAGAGCGGAAACGGAGCGGCTAGCCCAAAGCGAACGATATCCGCAGCCGCCCGTAAGCGAATGGCGGTCGCTCAACGTGCGAGATGGGCCAAGATAAGGGCGGCTGCTAAGACGTAGCTTCCTGGCTGTACGGCTTCCGTACAAAAGAAAAGGCCCGCTCTCGGTGAGAGGAGCGGGCGTTGTTTTGTGTTTGCGACGTAATCCCGAGTCAAGCCAGCGCGAATCGCATTAGGCAGCCAGCGTCAGGGGCGCACCGGCCCGCAACGGCTTCCCACTTGCGAAGCGCATTATTGTGCCGCATGTTCAAGCCTTGCTCGGCTCGCGACATCCAAGCGCAATTCTGCTTCGAGTAGTTTCCTCGGTCAAGGAATCGGCCTAGTGTCTTTCCTTCGGGTCGCCCGCCCATGTCCGCTAAGAAATTCTCGAACTTGTGCCAGCGGCGGCAGACCTTGACACCCTTAGCGCCGTAACTCCTGAATTTCTCCGAACGGCGGTTATTGCATCGGGTTAGCATGTGCGACCAAGATACGAACGTCGGACTGTTCTTCGGGCCTCGGCAATGACCGTGAGTTATGCTGTGGCCGATATCGCCGCAATGTGATCCAGGCCCGAACTTCTTTCGGATACTTCGGTCAACTGTCCGCCCGCATTCGCAGAGACACCGATATCGAGGCTCGCCATCGGCTGTACGGATAACGGTCAAGACATGTAGACGCCCGTAACGCTTGCCGACGTGGGGATGTATCGGAACCCAAGCGGTATTTCCGGGACCGTGAGGCTTCGTAGGATCGATACGCCCGATCTTATGGCCTTCCGGTCGTAGCCCGAGAACCCCTAAAAACTCCTGAAAGTCAGGATGCCCGCTCCGAGCTTCCCGCCATGCCCGATATTCGACTGTATCGGATAGCCCAAGCCGAGTCCTTGGACGCCCGATAGGATCGCAATCCAGGCAACCCGTAATCAGTCCTTCGACGAACTTAGCGGACGAAACGAGACGATGCTGCCCGCAGGCACAAACACAATCCCAGATGATCTTGTTACCCCGACGCTTATCGGTCGGACTCACAGCCATCAACTTGCCCGACTGCTTACCTCGTAGATCATACATAGGTGCTGCCTCGTTTCATGGCTAGGGGATGTTTGGGAGTGAGTTAGACCGGGAGATGGGGCTAGGGATGTTAGGACGGGCCGCAACCCACGTCCGTTTTCCGTACAAGTTGACTTGTGCGTTATAAGGCGATTACAGCGCGACGGCCCGGAGTAGTCGCGTAGCCCGAGTAAGGACGGAATTCGTTAAACTAGGTCGGTTTCTGCCTCGGGGAGGGGCGTTGTGGTGTATACCGGGGTTGGCTCTACGTTGACCGTACGTCTGGGAGCCCGTTTTCGCTTGGGTACGGGGGTCGCCCGTAGACCAACAGACTTGTAATCGGGGTTACAGAGCGGGCAATAGATAGCGGTCTTCTCGCCTGTTGGGATGTAAGAGCCGTGCTCGCAACTAGCCATAGAATACCTTTTCGGGAAGATACACTCGCTAATCTCTTTGTAACTCGTCCGTTAACCCGTACAGGCAGCCCGTAACCTAACCTCGGGACATAGCGGGACAAGTCTATAGGTTGTGCGGGGCGGGGCTCCCGGATGGAACCTTTGCCCGACTAAGACCCCACCCCCTATGTCCCAGAAAAGCATGCTTGGGACTCCCGACGATCTAACAAGGCCCCGCCCCGTCCGGGAAAAGGGGACCCTATTTTATTTCTTGCCACGCGACGCGGCCCGAAAGGAGTCGCCCCCGGCTGGGGATAGTACGTACCCCTCAAGCGGCCAAAAGTAGGACCCGTGCGGGAGTCACAGAGATTTCGAGCGCCAGCGGATCAGCAGCGGCGGGCAAACGAAGGGCGTTCTCCCTGGACGCAAATCGGGGGCGATTTCCCCCTAATCCCTTGATACTGTTGGCGGGTTGCAGGAGGGTCTCCCTCGGGCAAAACTGAGCTTATTTCCCGCCCTGCTTGCGGATCGTCCGCGACGGCGCGTTAGCGTGCTCATAGGTGGCTTATAGCGTGCCTATAGGTGGCCGTTAGCTGTACATTTCCTGTTCATTCACAAAGGGGGCCGTTCGTGAACTAGCTCATGTAAGTCGTGTGTTTATTGCTACTTACGATTTCAGTGCTAAATGCACCAATCGAGATGAGATTTGCGTCGCCAACGCGGTAACAACGAGACTTTAGAACACATGATTTACGAGGGTGGTTACGGGCCTCCATTGGGTCGCGGGCAACCTATCGTCCGTTATCCATACAACTCGCGGGCTTCCGTTATACGTTTTCCGTACAAGACTGCACTTAGCTCTTGACATATCCACTACCACGGTATAGACTCGGGTACATGATTCGCGATATCAAGATTGATGCTAAGGAATGCACATGCGAGCGTTGCGGGCATGTATGGGTTCCCAAGCCCGTCAAAGCGGGCAGCAAATGGGCCACGCCCGAGCCGCTGGCCTGTGCCGCTTGCAAGTCTCCGTATTGGAACCGAAAGCCACGCTAACGAGGAGTGATTATGAGCATCGTCGCCGTTTACGCCAGAGTGAGCACTGATGACAAAGGCCAAGACCCACTCAATCAATTGATGCAGATGCCTGCCCATGAATTGGAATTCGTAGACCATGCTTCGGGCAAGTCCGGAGACAGAGATGGTTTCCAAGCCATGTTGAGGGCGGCGGAGCGACGTGAGTTTAACGTGCTCGTGTTCTGGTCATTTGACCGGCTGACGCGTCAGGGCGCTCTCGAAACCCTGCAATACCTCAAGAAGCTGGATGACCTCGGTATCGCGTGGCGCAGCATCACCGAGCCTTACCTTGACTCTTGCGGGCCATTCAAAGACGTAATGATCGCTATGATCGCCACGGCTGCCAAGATGGAGCGGGAACGGCTGAGCGCGAGGACGAAAGCCGGAATGCGGCGCGTAATGACTACGGGTACAGCTACGGGCAAGCCCGTGGGCCGTCCTCGGGCTGGCCTCGAATCCCGTTGCCGCGAATTGCGGGCGTCGGGCCTCAGTCTCAAGCGGATCGGAATGACGCTCG
>Ga0193751_1001746_pt1 | contig 13626 bp, 14 predicted proteins | sample L1c2metaG_FD_143050 | JGI IMG/M metagenome (GOLD analysis project Ga0193751, IMG submission 143050) | Soil microbial communities from a riparian zone of the East river system, Colorado, United States - L1c2 | ecosystem: Environmental > Terrestrial > Soil > Riparian zone | place: USA: East River... | reverse complement strand
ACGCGGCCAGCACGGCCATGAGCAGCACGACCACCGAGGTTCGCCTCATCGGAGGAGCGTAGCGGCCGCGCCGCCCACCACCTGACAAGTGCGCGACAGTCGGCTTGTCGGGTGTGGTCTAATCGCTGCGCCGTGACCTCCACCTCCGCACGCCGGCTCACCACCGACGAGATCCTTCGCCTCAACCGCGAGTACACGTTCTTCTCGTGGTCCGCACAGGCGAAGATCAACCCGATCGTCATCGATCGCGCCGAGGGGATCTATTTCTGGGACCCCGACGGCAAGCGCTACATCGACTTCAACAGCCAGCTGATGAGCGTGAACATCGGCCACGGCGACCAGCGCGTGGCCGACGCAATCTCCGAGCAAGCGCACAGCCTCGCATTCGCGGCTCCGCAATTCGCAACCGAGGTCCGCGGTCGACTGGGCCAACTCCTCTCGGAGCTCACGCCTGGCGACCTCAACACCTTCTTCTTCACCCTTGGCGGTGCCGAGGCCAACGAGAATGCGCTCCGCCTGGCACGCCTCTACACCGGCCGGCAGAAGGTGATCGCGCGCCATCGGTCCTATCACGGCGCAACCGCGGGAGCCATGAGCGTGACCGGCGACCCGCGACGATGGGCAAACGAGTCGGGCGGCGTGCCCGGCGTCATTCGCGTCCTCGATCCGTGGCGCTGGGGCCGGGAGCAGCCGGAGCCGGTCGACGAGCACCTCGCCTACCTCGAGGAGGTTATCCAGTACGAGGGCCCGCACACCATCGCGGCCTTCATCCTCGAGACGGTGACCGGCACGAACGGCATCCTCATCCCGCCCGATGGTTACCTGCAGGGGGTGCGCGAGCTGTGCTCGCGCTACGGGATCGTGATGATCGCCGACGAGGTGATGGCCGGCTTCGGACGGACCGGGCGCTGGTTTGCGGTCGACCACTGGGACGTCGTGCCCGACCTTCTGACGATGGCCAAGGGCCTGACCAGCTCGTACCTGCCGCTGGGGGCGGTTGCCATCTCGGAACCGATCGCGCGAGAGTTTGACGAGCGCGTCTACTACGGCGGGCTCACCTACTCGGCGCACCCTGTCAGCTGCGCCGCGGCGATCGCCGCAGTCAATGTCCTGCGCGACGACGACCTGGTCGGCAATGCCGCCCGCCTCGACCCGGTCATGCGCTCGCTCCAGCACGAGCTGCGCGCGAAGCACCCGAGCGTGGGCGCGGTGCGGAACATCGGTCTGTTCGGGATCATCGAGCTCATCCGCAACCGCGCCACCCGAGAGCCGATCTCGGCCTTCAACACGACCTCTCCCGAGATGGGAGCGGTGGATGGCCGCCTGCGAGCCGACGGCCTCTACACCATGACCCACTGGAACGGCCTGTTCACGAACCCGCCGCTGTGCATCACCGAGGAGCAGCTCCGCGAGGGGTTCGCGATCATCGACTCGGCGCTCGAGGTGAGCGACGCGACCCTCGCCTGACCGGCACTCGCGCACCGCTCCATTCCGCTCCTAACCCTCTTGCACCGCGCGGTACCGTAGCGGGCGAAACCGCGCATGGGGTCGCGGGCTTGATCGGAGAGGGATGCCCATGACAGCCGCCACCTTCGAAGAGACCGTTCATCCGGACGGACGGCACGAGCTGACGCCGCGCTCGGAAGCGGCCGTGTCCGACAGCCCGCTCTACAACAAGGACCTGGCGCCGGTTCCCATCGAGAAGCGCACTTGGACCACGTACAACTACCTGGCCCTGTGGGTCGGGATGGCCCACAACATCCCGACCTGGTTGCTCGCCTCGGGGCTCATCGCGCTTGGGATGGATTGGGTCCAAGCGATCCTGACCATTGCCATCGCCAACGTGATCGTCTTGGTCCCCATGCTGCTCAATAGCCACGCCGGCACGAAGTACGGGATCCCGTATCCGGTCTTCGCGCGCGCATCCTTCGGCGTGTTCGGCGCCAACCTGCCCGCCCTGCTGCGCGCAGGGGTGGCGTGCGGCTGGTTCGGGATTCAGACCTGGATCGGCGGCGGCGCCATACACGTGTTGCTGGGCGTGATCCTGGGTGATGGCTGGACGAAGGCGGCGCCGCTGTCGCTTGGGTTCGGCGTCGCGGGCACTCAGCCGTGGACCCTGTGGCTGAGCTTCCTGATCTTCTGGGCGCTGAACATCCTCATCATCCTTCGCGGCATGGACGCCGTCCGGCGCTTCGAGAACTGGGCGGCGCCCTTCGTCCTCGCAGTGGCGGTCTTCCTGCTCGTCTGGATGGTGATCCAGGCCAAGGGCTTTGGGCCGATCCTGAACGAGCCTGGCACCGTCGGTTGGGGCAGCAACTTCTGGCTGAAGCTCTTCCCGCCATCGCTGATGGCCATGATCGCCTTCTGGTCGACGCTCTCGCTGAACATGCCGGACTTCACCCGCTTCGGGCGCAGCCAGCGCGCTCAGGCGATCGGCCAGATCCTGGGCCTGCCGACGACCATGACCATCTTCCCTTTGATCGCCGTCTTCGTGACGTCGGCGACGGTGGTGGTCTACGGACAGGCGATCTGGGACCCCGTTTCGCTGACCAGCAAGTTCGGCAACGCGGCGGTCGTCGCCTTCGCGGTCTTCGCGCTGGCTGTCGCGACGCTGTCGGTCAACGTCGCGGCCAACATCGTCAGCCCGTCGTACGACTTCTCGAACGCATGGCCAAAGCTGATCAGCTTCCGGACCGGCGGCCTGATCACCGGCGTGATCGGGATCCTGATCCAGCCGTGGAATCTGCTCAGCGACCCGCACGTCTACATCTTCACCTGGCTGGGGTTCTACGGCGGCGCCACGGGCGCGATCGCCGGCGTGTTGATCGCGGATTACTGGCTCATGCGCAGGACGCGGCTCAACTTGCTCGAGCTGTACAAGACGACCGGCGTCTACCGATACGCCGGAGGCTGGAACTGGCGCGCGGTAGCCGCGCTGGCCATCGGCGTGGTCCTGGCGGTCGGCGGAGCGTACACCGCAACAGGCACCGCGGGTCCATTCCCGGCCGACGGCCTGATCGCCTTCCTCAAGCCGCTCTACGACTACAGCTGGGTGGTCGGTCTGCTCGCTGGATTCCTGGCCTATACCGGCCTGACCATCGCCTTCCCGCGACACGAGCGGACGCCCGCCCCAATGGTCGAGCCCGCGTCCTGATCTCTCGCTTGTCCGTGTGCTGGAGGCCCCTCCGCGCGAGGGGCCTCAGCCGTCTTCCGGCCCGCCGGCCAGGTGGAGCCGCGCAACGAGGGGGCGTGCCGTCGTCCCCTGGATGAGCAAGGTGAGCAGCGTCGCGCCGAAGACGATCCCCTGCAACAGGCTGCGCTGTGGCAGGTCGGCGGGCAGCGATAGGGCGAGCGCCACCGAGACTGCCCCGCGCAGGCCAGCCCAAGCAGTGACGTGCAGCCACGCGGCGGGGATCGGGCGCCATCGGGCCAGGAGGCGCAGCGCCTGGCCGGCCCCGCCGAGCAGCCCGTAGACGATGAGCCCGCGCGAGACCAGCAGGGCCACGAGCGTGGCCAGCGTCGCCAGCCCCGCCGCCGCCAGCTGAGAGAACCCGATCGATAGGCCGATGAGCAGGAAGACGAGCGTCGTCGCCAGGAAGCCGATGAATTCCCAGACGATGTCGATCGCCTCGCGTGCCTCCGGGCTCATCCCGAACCGCCGCCCGTAGCCGGAGAAGACCAGGCCGCAGACCACGCTGGCGATGAGGCCCGACAGGCCGAAGCGCGCCGCGAGGAGGTAGCTCCCATAAGCGGCAACCAGCGAGATCGTCACCTCGACGAGGTGGTCGTTGATGCCAGCCAGGACCCGCGAGGCGACGAAACCGACCACCGCGCCGATGGCGCTCGACACGATCAGGGCGAGCACGAGGTCGGCAGCCATTCGGCCGAGCGAGGCGTGCGTGGTGAGCCCCTCGAGCGCGATGGCAAAGATGACGACGCCGGTGCCGTCGTTGAACAAGCTCTCGGCCTCAATCAGCGTGGTCAGGCGCTTCGGCGTGCCGATCGTCCCGACCACCGCCAGCGTCGCCGCCGGATCCGTCGCCGCGAGCATGGTCCCAACCAGGAAGCTCAGGCCGAAGTCGAGCCCGGTGACGAGGTTGAGGACCACTGCGACGAGCGCGGCGGTGATGAGCACGCCCGGGACCGCGAGCAGAAACACGGCTGGCGCGACCCGCGCCAGCACGCGCAGGTCTGTCCGTAACGCGCCCTCGAAGACCAGTGCCGGGAGCAGAACCGCCAGGATCAGGTCGGGCTCGATGCCGACCTGGATCGGCGGGTGGACGATCGCGACCGCGAGGCCTAGCAGGACCAGGGCCACGCTGTAGGGCAGGATCGTGACCCGCCGAGTGACGACCGCCAGGAGGCTCGCCGCCGCCAATAGCAGCACGAAGAGCTCCATCGCTCCGATCGTCGCCGAGCCAGCCACCGCACCCTCGCCACACATAAGACAGGAGACCGCGCCACGCGCAGTCTCCACCGTGACGCTCCGGGTATCGGGGGGAGGTCGCGCCGGACCCGGCGGCTAACCCGCCGGCTCGCGTGAAGGATAGCCGACGCCTAGTCCCACACCTCGCCGATGCGACGGACGAGCTCGTCTAGGCTGTCCACCACGAGCCGCGCGGCGGCGGGCGCGTCCGCATTGCTCGGGTCACCGATCAGGCCCCACGGCCCGCGGCGCAGCCAGACGGCCCGCATCCCCGCACGCGCCGCTGGCATCACGTCGTTATCGAGCCTGTCCCCGACGTAGGCGACCTGGCCCGGCTGTGGCTCGCCCATGAGGTCGAGCGCGCGGGCGAAGAAGGCGGGATCCGGCTTGGCGACGCCAATCTCGTCGGACATGGCCATGACATCGGGCGCGAAGCCCAGGGCTCGCAGCTCGGGAGTTCGCCGCGCCGGCTGATTGGCGAGGAGCGCAACCCGGTAGCCGTCCTGGCAGAGAGCCTCCACGCTGCGGCGGGCATCAGGGTAGAGGTCGGACTCCTGGAAACCGCCGTATGTCGCCTCGACCTCCGCAAGCCGGCCACGCCAGTCGTCCGCGCCGAAGCGGCTGAACACGTCCCGGAAATCGCCGCCGGTGGCAAGCGTTGCGCCCAGGCCCGCCATGAAGGTGAGTCGCGGGATGCCAAGGACATCGGCCCAGATCGACCAGATACGCGTCTCGTCGATCAGCGTCTCCCCGACGTCGAGCGCAACCCACCGTTCCACGAGCAGGTAGCCTAGCGGCGTGTTCGCCGGGACGTCGATGCTGGTCGCAGGCGCCCTCTTCGTCGGCAGTGCTGCGGCCGTCTGGCTGGCGGGGATCTGGCTCAGCGACACGACCGACGCACTCGAGCGCCGGTTCGGCTTCGGCGAGGCGCTCGGCGGCCTGCTCATCCTGGCGATCACCACGAATCTGCCGGAGATCGCGATCACCACCGGGGCAGCCGTGAGCGGCAACCTGGGGATCGCCATCGGCAACATCCTCGGCGGCATAGCGATCCAGACCGTCGTCCTCGTCGCGCTCGACGCGTTCGGGATCCGCGGGCGTCCCCCGCTCACCTACCGCGCCGCCTCGCTGGTCCTCGTGCTCGAGGGCGCCCTGGTGATCGCCGTGCTCATCGTGGCAGTAATGGGCCACTTCATTCCGAGCACCTTCGTGATAGGCGGCATCGGTCCGGGAGAGCTCCTGATCGTGGCCATCTGGGTCGCCGGCCTGTGGCTCATCGACCACTCTCGCGACGCGCTCCCCTGGCACGCGGCCGGCAACCCGCCCGACGGCCAGGAGGTGCCGCGCGGTCACGCCGCCGAGATGCGCGCGACCTCTGCCATGTTGTCTGGCGGCCACTGGGTGGCGGTTCGGTTCCTGGTTGCCTCGATCGTCACCTTGGGCGCCGGACTGCTCCTCGAGCAGAGCGGTGAGCGGCTCGCCGACGGCTGGGGGCTGTCGGGCGTCGTTTTCGGCGCGACGGTCCTGGCCGCCTCGACATCGGTGCCGGAGATCAGCACCGGGATCGCCTCGGTGCGGCTGGGTGACTACCAGCTGGCGGTGAGCGACATCTTCGGCGGCAACGCGTTCCTGCCGGTCCTCTTCCTGTGGGCCGGGATCCTCTCCGGGCATGCGGTGCTACCCCAGATCACCGCGGTCGATATCTACCTGACCGGCCTGGCGATCCTGCTCACCGTCGTCTACGTGTGGGGGCTGATCGCGCGTCCCACGCGACGAATTGGACCGATGGGCATCGACTCGGCCATCGCGCTGGCGCTCTACGTGATCGGGATGATCGGCTTCGCCACCTTCGCCGGCGCCATCTAAGGCGTCGCCTCGCGGGACGCGCTCGGCACCCGCCCCGCTCCATCGGCTCAGCCGATAGGAATGCGCCCGGGGAGGGAATTTCGGGTACCGCCCTGCGCTCGATCGGCTCAGCCGATGAGTTGGGACATGCCGGCGCCTGCGTGTGCGATTTCATCGTCCCGCCCGATGAAATGGGGCATGACGAGGCCGATTTGGGACGAATTGGCCAGCTCACGCGCTCACTCATCGGCTCAGCCGATCGCCGGCCCCCGGCGTCGGTTCATGGCGGCCCTGTGAGGGGTCACACAACTTCCAAGTTTGTGCCGCACGAGCGCGAAATGTGCCGGCAGGCGCACATTCGTCGCCCAAGAGCTCGTCGCCAAAGGCCTTCCTTGGAAGTTACGTGACGCTGGGCGCACATCTGCGCCGATGTCGGCGGGCGTCCCGCAGGCTCTAGGCGGCTTTCACGCCGGCGACGAGAGCCTCGACGGTCTTCTTGGCATCCCCGAAGAGCATGGCGGTGGCCGGCTCCGAATAGAGCGGGTTGGGAATGCCCGCGAAGCCCGCAGCCATCGAGCGCTTGAGCACGACCACGTTCTTTGCCTTGTCGACGTTGAGGACCGGCATGCCGTAGATCGGCGAGGTCGTATCGGTGCGGGCGGCCGGGTTCGTGACGTCATTGGCGCCGATCACCAGGGCCACGTCTGCGTTCGCGAAGTCGTCGTTGATCTCGTCCATCTCCTTGAGGCGGTCATACGGCACGTTGGCCTCGGCGAGCAGGACGTTCATATGCCCGGGCATCCGGCCAGCCACCGGGTGGATCGCAAACTCGACGTCCACGCCCTTGGCCAGCAGCAGGTCCATGAGCTCGCGCACCGGGCCCTGGGCCTGGGCGACCGCCATCCCGTAGCCGGGCACCACGATGACCTTCTTGCCGTACGCCATGAGCACAGCCGCATCGTCGGCGGTGATCTCGCGGATCGTCTGCTCGCCCTCGGCTCCCGCCGCGATGACCCCGCCGCCCGTACCGAACGCCCCGAACAGGACGTTGAAGATCGAGCGGTTCATGGCCCGGCACATGAGCTGGGTCAGGATCGCGCCCGAGGCGCCGACCAGCGTCCCGGCAATGAGCAGCGCGTAGTTGCCGAGCACGTACCCGGTCGCCGCCACGGCCATACCGGTGTAGCTGTTCAGCAGGCTGATGACGACCGGCATGTCTGCCCCGCCGATCGGCATGACGATCAGCACCCCGGCCACCAAGGCGAGCGCCACGAAGACCAGGAAGAGCGCGATGCTGTTTGTGACGACCGCCAGCAGGACGCCCAGGACGACGAGCGCCCCGAGCACCACCGCGGCCAGGACGTTCTGCCCTGGCAGGCTCACCGGCCGCGAGGGGATGAGGCCCTGCAGCTTTCCGAAGGCCACCATCGAGCCGGTCAGGCTCAGCGCACCGATCACCGCGCCGAGCAGGGTGGCAATCATCGGCACCACCGGCAGGAGCGGCGCATTCGTGGGCAGGTCCTTGACCGAGCTGAGGAACTCGGAGAGAGCCACCACCGCGGCCGCGCCACCGCCGGCGCCGTTGAAGATGGCGACCATCTGGGGCATGGCTGTCATCGGCACCCGGCGGGCGCCGAGTACGCCGATCACCGCACCGACGCCGCCGGCCACCAGGACGATCCACCAGTGCTCGAGCATCCCCGTGGTGGTGAACAGCGTCCATGCAATGACGAGCGCCATGCCGCCCGCGCCGAGCAGGTTCCCGGTCCGCGCCGTCTTCGGTGAGGAGAGGAACTTGAGGGCAAGGATGAACGTGACGCCGGAGACCAGGTAGACGAGGAAGGTGAGGACCTCGAGCGTGGTCACGAGCGGTCCTCGCCCTTAGGATCCGGCCGCTTGCGGAACATTTCGAGCATCCGGTCGGTGACGACGAAGCCGCCGACGACGTTGATCGTGCCCAGCAGCACGCCGATGAGCGCCAGCACGATCCGCAGCGGCTCGTCGGCGGAGGCCGCGACGAGCATGGCGCCCACCACGATCACGCCGTGCACCGCGTTGGCGCCGGACATGAGCGGGGTGTGGAGCATGGTCGGCACCTTGCTGACCACCTCGTACCCAACGAAGCCGGCTAAGACGAGGATGAAGAGCGCGTCGAGCAGCGCGCGCGGGTCGAGCGCCTGGGTCACGACGCGCCTCCCGGAGCGGATTGCGCAGCGGCCGGAGCCGCAACCGGCGCCGGCTCGATGCCGAGCGCCTTGGCGGTCGCCTCGTGGACGACCTTGCCTCCATGAGTGATGGTTGCGCCGCGGGTGATCTCGTCGCTGAAGTCGAGGACCAGCTCACCGCTAGGGACGAGGTGCTTGACCAGCGTCTGGACGTTCTTGCTGAACATCTGGGTCGAGCTGCCCGGCATCGTCGCCGGCAGGTTTGTGAGGCCGATGATCCGCACTCCGTGCTTGACCACTTCCTTGCCGGGCTCGGTCAGCTCGCAGTTGCCGCCCGCCTCGGCGGCGAGGTCGACGATGACGCTACCGGGCCGCATCGATTCGACCATGGCGGCGGTGATCAGCCGCGGGGCAGGTCGCCCGGGGATGAGGGCCGTGGTGATGACGGCATCGGCCTCGCCGACGCGTGAGGCGATGAGCTCGGCCTGGCGCCGCTTGTAGTCGTCGCTCATCTCGGCCGCGTAGCCGCCTGCCGTCTGCGCCGATGCCTTCTCCTCCTCGGTCATCTCGACCTCGAGAAACGTGCCGCCCAGCGATTGCACCTGCTCCTTGACAACGGGCCGCACATCGGTCGCCTCGACGACGGCGCCAAGGCGCTTAGCCGTCCCGATCGCCATCAGCCCGGCCACGCCGGCACCGAAGACGAGCACGCGGGCCGGTCGGACAGTGCCGGCAGCCGTGGTGAGCAGCGGGAAGAACTTGGGGAGCCGCTCTGCTGCGATGAGGACCGCCTTGTAGCCCGATACGGTCGCCTGGCTGGAGAGCGTGTCCATCGACTGCGCTCGGGTGATGCGGGGGATGGCGTCCATGCTGATGGCGGTAATGCCGGCATCGGCGAGCGCCTGGGCGAGCTTCGGGTTCGACAGGGTGCCGAGTGTGCCGATCAGGACCGTGCCCGCCTTCAGCTCCTTGATCTCGTCGTCCGATGGGCGGCCCACCCGCAGGACCATCTCCGCCTCGCGGTAAAGGGCAGCCGCGTCTGGGACCATCGTCGCCCCCGCTTCGCGATATGCCTCGTCGCTGATGAACGACGCCGCGCCGGCTCCCGCCTGGACGAAGACCTGGTTGTTCTCGGCGACGACCTGGCCGACGGCCTGCGGCGTGAGGGCCACGCGGGTCTCGCCCTCGGCCGTCTCGCGCGGGACAGCGATCTTCATTCGAATCCGCTTCCTAGAGGGTGGTTGGCACACAGGAACCGCCAGGCCATCCGGCAGAGGCGGTTCGGGATTCGGAGTGTAGCAGAGGCACCTGTCGGGCCAAAGATCGAACCGATTGCGCCCCTGCCGCACTCTTCATGGCAAACGCGTCGCACCGAGCGGCGCGTGCTGACGAGGGAGGCCGAATGCACCGAGCGCTTGTCGACCGGGCGAAACAGGGTGACGAGGATGCCTTCGCTGCCCTGACGTCGGCCACCGGCGATCGGTGCATGGCGATTGCATATCGGATCCTGCGCGACGTCGACCTCGCCGAAGACGCGGTGCAGACGGCGTTCGTCGCCGCCTGGCGGGAGCTGCGAGCCCTCCGCGACCCGGAGCGGTTCGAGGCATGGCTCCATCGGCTCCTCGTCAACGCCTGCTACGCCGAGGCCCGGCGCAGGCAACGGCGCACGACAAGCCTCTTCGCGCTGACCCCCGATGGGGCGTTCGCGGCGGACGAGATCCTGAGCGTGAACAACCGCGACCAGCTCGAGCGAGGCTTCCGGAGGCTTCCGCCCGAGCAGCGAGCGGTCCTCGTCTTCCACCACTACCTCGGGCTCACCCTGCCCGAGGTGGCCGATCGTCTCGGTATCCCGGTCGGGACCGCGAAGTCCCGGCTCCACTACGCATCGGCGGCGTTGCGAGCGGCCCTCGAGGCCGACGCTCGTTTGCCGGGCATCTCTAAGGAGCGTCCCGCATGAGTGCACCGTTTCCGCGCGATCACGATCGCGCCGTGGAGGCTTTCCTCGAGGCGGGGCCCGATCAACTCTCGGACCGCGTCTATCACGCGATCCTGGATGACCTTCGCCGAACACCACAGCGGGGCCGCCCAGCTGCCCCGTGGAGGTTCCCGCCCGTGTCCCGATCGACCATCGTCGGTGCGACGCTCGCCGTAGCCGTTACGCTCGCGGGCATCGCCATGTTTGCCACACAGCCCGGAAGCGGCCCCGGCCCCTCCGCGGCACCCCCGGGCGGGGCGACGCCAACCGCCGCCCCGTCCGTGCCGGCTGCGCAACCCGCCATCGGCAGCCTCGCCATCGGGTCTGAATACCGCGCGACCGCCTTCGCCCGCCCGTTCACCTTTACCGTGCCCAACCCGGCCGGTGGCTTCGCGGCGCGGTTCGATGCGGACTACCGGTTCGGCGTCTGCGACACGAAGGCGGTGGCCGGCCCATCGGCACAAACCCCAAGGAGCTGCGGTGTCTTCCGCATCACCGTCCCGAGCGGCGCTGCGACGTTCCACTACGCCAGCACGCTGCCGGCCGATTTATGCCGCCCGCAGGATGGCGATCGGTCACAGCCGACGACGACCGATGCCGTGGGCGCCTGGCTCGCCGCGAGCACCGGTGTCACCGTCTCGGCTCCGACCCAGCTCCAGGTCGACGGCCGGACCGCGCTCGCCTGGGACGTCACGCTCTCCGCTGCCTGCTGGTCCGGGGACGGTTCACCCCCCGGCGATCACCTGGTCTGGTTCAACGCCGGCGAGCATCACCGGGTGTATGCCGTCCCGACCAACGGGGCAGTGGTCATTGTCCTGACGTGGGGTGATCCGCCGCTCGGAGCGTTGAACGACTGGGTGAACCGCCTGCTCGCAACCGTCTCGTTCGAGTAAGCCCGCCGAGACGACCGGTCCGCGCGGAGGTCAGCCGGCGTATTCGCTGGCGTGGTCGCCGCGGTCGATATCGAGGGTGCGCTCGATGATGTCGATGGTCTCGGCGACCGAGTTGCCGTTCTCGTCGGCGGCGGCCTTGAGGTCTTCGTATCGGATGTTGTGTTTGCCCATCTCAAGGTGGGCCTGCATGCAGCCACAGGTCAGGCACACGGTCAGGACTCCTCTCTCTATCGGTGATACGAACGCGGTGACACGGGTGCGCATCTCACGTGCCATCGGTCCAGCCGATGTCCCGGCGCTGCGGATGATGCTACGAGCCGCCTTCAGCCCTCGCTGACCGACACCGGCGCAAGGAATTCGAGCAGCTGCTCCGCGAGGAGCTGCGGCGCAGCCTGGTGCGTTTGCCCGGGGAGCACCACGTACCGGCTGCGCGGGATGGCGCGGGCCACCTCGGCGGCGCTCGCCCTCATCCAGGCCGGGCTCGCGCCACCGGCCATGACCAGGCAGGGCAGCTCGAGGCCGGCGAGACGTGTAGGGCGGCTCGTAGACGGCCAGGGCTGCCATCGGCACGCCACGAAGCCCTCCCTCGATGGCCAGCACCGCCCCAGATGAACGCCCGTAGACGAACGGTGGCGCCGGAAGGTCGGCGCAGACTGCGGCGAGATCCTCCACCTCGCGCTCCGGCGTAGACGTCGGGGCGCCGCCGCTGTCGCCGCGTCCCCGCCGGTCGAAGCCGATCACCGTGAACGACGGCTCGAGCAGCGGCCTGAGCGGCCCGGCTGAGCGTCGCTCGCTCAGCGCGCCGTTGACGAGAACAAGTGGTGGACCCGTGCCACCCGATTCGCAGGCGATGGGCGTCCCGTCGGCAGAGGTGACCGTCGTCAGCATCTCCGTGGCTCCAGCAGCTGCGACCATCTTCCGCCCGATGGCTGACAGATCCTGTCAGGATCAGCCTCGGAGCTAGCATGAGCCGATGTCGGAGACGGCCCATCTCATCAATGGCCGGCGCCTGGAGCTTGTGACCGGCGACATCACCACCCAGCGGGTCGACGCCATCGGCAACGCGGCCAATTCGGGACTGCGCGGAGGTGGCGGCGTGGACGGCGCGATCCACCGCGCCGCAGGGCCGGCCATGCTCGCGGAGCTCCGAGAGCGCTATCCCGACGGCACCCCGACCGGAACGGCCGTCTCGACGGGCGCTCACCGGGTGAAGGCGCGATGGGTGCTGCACGCGGTCGGACCGGTCTGAGGAGGAGGCGGAAGCAGGGAGGCAGAGCTGCTGGCCGCCGCTTATCGGGCCTGCCTAGCGATGTGCGACGAGCTCGGCGCGACCAGCCTTGCCTTGCCGGCGATCAGCAGGGGATCTACGGCTACCCGGCCGACGAGGGGGCCCGGATCGCGATCCGGGTGGCGAGCGATCACCTGCGCGGCGAAACCTCCGTGGAGCTGGTGCTGTTCGTCCTCTTCTCGGCCGACACGCGCGAAGTCTTCGAGCGAGCCCTCGCCGACCTGTCCTGACCGATGGCGCCAGGGCGACCTACGTGGCCGGCGGGCTGCCGCTCGTCCGCATTCCCTGGCCGGCAACTCGCCGGCCCAGCACGAAGCGATCGGGTGGCGCCAGCTGAGTCGCGGCCTCGTCGCCGGTCGCGAGGCCCGAGACATACTCGCCGATGCTCGGCCCGTGCTTGAACGCGTGCCCCGAGCCACCGCCGACGACCCAGGCGTTCTCCCAGGCGGGATGGCGGTCGATGACGAAGTTCGTGTCCGGGGTCGTCTCGTACTGGCAGACGCGTCCGTCCGCCACCGGCTGATCGGCGAGAGCGGGGAAACGGTGGCGCACGAAGCTCCGTGCCGCCTCGACCCGCTCGTCTGAGAGGCGCCGCTCCTCGTGGTCCGGGTCGACCACCGGACCTGGCCAGTCCGGCGCCACCTTCAGGCCCCGACCCTCGATCGATGGCAGTCCGTAGAACGCACCCTCGTAGTCGACCCAGGTCGGCAGGGACCCTGCATCGAAGCGCGAATCCCCCGTCGGCGTCGCGAAGTAGACGATCTCCTGCCGGGTGACCTGCAGCTCGAGCGACGGCAGGTCGGGCAGCAGCCGCGGCAGCCACGGGCCAGCGGCGAGGACGAAGCCATCGGCGCGAAGCTCGCCACCGCTAGCCAGACGGAGCCGGCGCAGGCGGCCGCGGGCGCCATCGGTCTCGTCAGGTGGCAGGACGCGGTCGCGCTCGAGCGATCCGCCGTCACGCGCGAACAGGTCGGCGAGGGCGATCATTCCGCGGCGAGCCATGATGGCTGCCGCCTCGGGCCCCCAGAGGACCC
>Ga0193751_1001745_pt1 | contig 13631 bp, 8 predicted proteins | sample L1c2metaG_FD_143050 | JGI IMG/M metagenome (GOLD analysis project Ga0193751, IMG submission 143050) | Soil microbial communities from a riparian zone of the East river system, Colorado, United States - L1c2 | ecosystem: Environmental > Terrestrial > Soil > Riparian zone | place: USA: East River... | reverse complement strand
CGCGGGCCGCAATAGTCGGCTACGCGGCGTATGGCCCGCCAGGCTCGGGTGACTTCTTTCGCCGTATTCTGCCGCAATCGATCGGCTTGATCGAAGCCTGGCTGCCGAATTTCGGCGATTGCCTGTTCCACACCGTCCGCGAAATTCTGGCCCGCGGCCACGATTCAGCGGTCGTGCTCAATGCCGACAGCCCAACTTTGCCGACCGCGTTCCTGGTCGAGACGGCCGAAGTGTTGGCGCGGCCAGGCGATCGCGCGGTGCTCGGTCCGTCAAGCGACGGCGGCTATTACCTCTTGGGTCTTAAATTCGCGCACCGCCGCATGTTCGAAGATATCGCCTGGAGCACCGAACGGGTCGCGGAGCAGAGCTTGGCCCGCGCCCGCGAGATCGGTCTGGACGTTCACATGCTGCCGGCGTGGTACGACGTTGACGACATCGACGGCCTACGCCGTCTCCAGGCCGAGCTTCGCGACTGTGAGGCGAAAACTCCGCCGCAAAATTTGGCTGCGCCACATCATGCCGTGCACGCCGCGAAACTGATGAACGAGCTTGCGCGCGATCGCGACTTCGGGCGACTTGGCGCGCGCGCGTTCGAAATCGACGAAATCCGCGCCTGACGCGCAATACTGCGCTCCGATTTTCAGAGGATGAAATAATTTATGCAAACCGCGGCGACGAAGGGGACGGTCGACCCGACCCGATATTTCGAAGACGTGACGACGGAGGATGAGGCCCCGCAGCACGGTCCGGTCTGCCTTTATCTGGAAACGACCAACCGCTGCAATCTGTTGTGCACCACCTGCCCGCGCACCTACGAGGAGCTCGAGCCGCCCGCCGATATGAACTGGGAGCTGTTCACCTCGATTGTCGACCAGATTCCGCATTTGCAGCGCGCCGTTTTGCACGGCGTTGGCGAGCCCATGCTGGTCAAGAATCTGCCACGCATGGTGCGCTATCTGAAGGATCGCGGTACTTATGTCTTGTTCAACACCAATGGCACGGTGCTCAACGAGAAAAATGGGCGCGCGCTAATCGCCGCCGGGTTGGACGAGCTGCGCGTGTCGTTCGACGCCGCCAACGCAGAGTCCTATCGCGCCGTTCGCGGCAAGAACTACTTCCATCGCATCCTGAAAAACGTCCGGGCGTTCCGCGAGCTGCAGGAGCGCGAAGGCCATGACAGGCCGCAAGTGTCGGCGTGGCTCACCGGCTTACGCGAGACAATCGAGGAATTGCCCGATTTCGTCCGCGTCGCGGCAGAGACCGGCGTCAAGGAAGTGCATCTGCAGCGGCTGGTATTCTTCAAAGAAAACGCCATCGGCATGGCGCGCCCCGACCAGGCGTTGTACGAACAGCTTTCCTCCGAGGAAGCGATCCATATCGAACGCGCCACTGCGCTGGCGGACGAGCTCGGCATTACGTTTAGCGCTTCCGGCGGCGCATCCGAGCCGGGCATTAGTCTCAAGCGGAGCGACAACGGCTCACCGTGGTCGCTATGCCGGCGGCCTTGGACTCTGATGTATTTCACCGCCAATGGGCGCGCGCTGCCCTGCTGCATCGCGCCGTTCTCGCAACGCGGCTACGAGAATTATACGCTCGGCGACGCCACCCAGCAGACGCTGCGCGAGATCTGGACCGGGCCTGCCTATCGCGATTTCCGCAAGGCGCTCAAATCCAACGTGCCGCCGGAAGCTTGCGCCAATTGCGGCTTGCGCTGGAGTCTGTAGCGCGAGTCGTTGAGAGGCAAGTCGTTGGGAGGATCGTCCGATCGTGCAGTCCGCTCATTCCCGCGAAGGTGGGAACAAACAATCCGTCGCCGTTATCATTCCGACGTTTAATGAAGCCGAGTCGATCGCCGCCGTCATTGCTGAAATGCCGCGCGCCGTTGTCGATCGCGTCATTGTGGCCGATGGTGGCAGCAGCGATGGCACGCCGCAACGCGCACGCGATGCCGGCGCCGAAGTGGTTGCGGTCGGCCGTGGCTATGGCTTGGCATGTCTGACCGGCGCACGAGCCGCAGCCGACGCCGATATCGTCGTCTTCATGGATGGCGACGGCGCCGACGATCCCGCGGCGATTGCCGCACTGATCGCGCCAATTCAATCCGGCGGTTGCGATTTCGTCATTGCCTCGCGCGCGCGTGGTCTGCGCGAGCCCGGCAGCATGGCCTGCCATCAGCTTTTCGCCGGGCGCGTCATCGGGTTTTTGACCGGGCTTCTCTATGGTGTGCGCTACACTGACATGTGCGCCTTGCGCGCCATCCGGCGCGACACATTGCTCGCGCTCGGCATGCGCGAGATGACCTATGGCTGGAATCTGGAAATGCAAATGCGCGCTGCACGGCTTGGCCTGCGCGTGCGCGAGGTGCCGGTCGACTATCGCTGCCGCATCGGCGGCCAATCCAAAGTCGCCGGCTCGCTGCGCGGCTCGCTCAAAGCCGGAGCAAAAATACTATCGACCTTCGCTCGCATTGCGATGGAGCGCCGATCAGCATAGCCACGGTTATTTGGCCGTCATGGCTGGGCTTGGGCCGGCCGAAGGCCGGACCCGAGCGCCGGGCATGACGCTGCACAATTGAAAACGCGCCGGATTTCGTTCCGCTCAATGCGGGCTACATTTCTTCTCACGCCTGCAAAATATGCTTGTCGGGATCGAGCCAGAACGCCCACACCGCCGCGCCGACAACCAAGAGAACGGCGGCGACGATGAATGGCGCCTGCCAATTGCCGACCTGCACCAAGAAGCCGAACACGATCGGCGAAAGCGCGCCGCCGATATTGCCGGCCATGTTCATCATGCCGGAGACGGTGCCGGAATATTTGCCGCCGGTGTCCATCGGCACCGCCCAAGACGGTCCAATGGTGCATTCCAAAAAGAACATCGAAGCGGTCAGGCAATAGACCGCAATGTAAGCGTCCTCGGTCAGCGCCGCCGGCACGATAAATACGGCGCAGCCGAGCAGGCCGGTGATCGCCACGACGCGCCGGCCGATCTTGGCGCTGCCGGTGCGTTTCAAAAGATAATCGGTCGCCAGGCCGCCCACCGTGTCGCCGACCACGCCGGCCCACAGTGGCAGCGACGCGAATAGCCCGACCTTGAGCAGCGTGAAATGCCGGAAGTCCACCAGATAGGACGGCAACCAGCTCAGGAAGATCCACAGGCAGTAAACGTAGGTGAAATAGGCGCACATGATCGCCCACATATTGGGCGAGCGAAGCAGCGTGCCCCACGGCACGTTGGCCTGCTTCTCCATCGGCGGCGGTTTGATCGCGCCGGTGGCGTCGAGGCCGCGGATGCGCTCGAGCTCGGCCCGGTTCACCAAGCGATGCTCTTCCGGCAGGTTGCGGTAACTCAGCCCCCACCACAGCGACCATAAAAACCCGACCGCGCCGCAGATCAGGAAAACCGCGCGCCAGCCGAACTGGCTCATGATCAAGACGACGAGCGGCGGCGCGATCGCGGCGCCGAGTCGGCTGGCGCTGTGGGTGATGCCCTGCACGAACCCGCGCTCGGGCTGCGGGTACCACAACTGCATGGCGCGCGTCGCGCCGGGAAAAGCGCCGGCTTCGCCGACGCCGAACAAGAATCGCACGACGATGAACGAAGCCGCGTTGAACGCACCAGCCGTGACCGCGGTCATGATCGACCAATAGGCGACGATGCTGGCTAAGACGCCGCGCGCGCCCAATTTGTCGGAGAGCCAGCCGCCGGGAACCTGGAAGGCCGCATAGGCCCAAACGAAGGCGGAAAAGATGAATCCCATCGTGACACTGTCGAAGCCGAATTCCTGTCTGATGAGCGGCGCCGCGGTCGAGATGTTGACGCGATCGAGATAGGTGATGAGGTACATCGCGCTGATCATCAGCAGGACGTACCAGCGGCCCCGGCTCGGACGCATGGATGCGGCCATTTGCTCGGACATGTGATTTGCTCCCCCGTCGATTCTTCTTGGGCGCCATTGTCGGTTAGGCGGTTGCGCCAACGTGCCTGTTTATCGCGCGGCCGGCAAGCGCGCTGGATGACGCGGCTGTTGAGCGGAATTTATGTGAGGCGCTGCTGTCTCAGTGCGGGCAATGGCGAAGAGTGCTCAGCTAGTTCGGGCAAACCGCGCCGGTCTTCACCCAGGCGTCGAGCAGCGCACCTGCTTGCATTTGCGTGCCCGGTGCGGGGCGGCGATCGCCGCCGGGCGCCCAGGCCCAGCCGACCAAATGATCGGCCCCAACATGATGCACGATCTCGTCCAGCGAGCGGCCGCCGTTGCGCGCGGGATCCTTGATTTGAGCGCAGATCTGGCCGAGCGTTTTGCCCTCCCATGCCATGTCGCGCGGCGCGAGATGCCAGGCAGGGTCGCCCGGCACCCGGCCGGGTTCGAAATTCGCCGGCTGATGACAAATCGGACAGCGCATCGCTGGCAGCCCGAAACCGTCGGCGCCGCGCTCGACCGGCGGCTGATGCAGGCGGCGATCGTCGCCCTGGCGCGGGCGATCGCCGGCTGGATGGCAGTTCACGCAGCGCGGATGCGTCAGCGCTTTACCGGCCTCGGTAAATAAAGCTGCCGAGCGCGCCGCGGTGTCGCTGATTGCGGCAAAGCTTTCCGGCGGCGCCAGACTCTCCGCTGGATTATCCGCAACGGCCCGCGCGGAAAACATGCTTGTCGCTAGCGCCGCAATCGCGACCAGGACCACGGCCGCAGCGGCGATCGTTGGCCCGGGCTTGAATGTCACGACGCGGCGCCTCACGGTTGTCGGGATCATGCTTTAAGCAAGGTAACGCTGCGGATCGGCGAGGATCACATCGCGCACGGCCTCGTGATATTTGATGTAACCGGTGCAGCGGCAGAGGTGGCCGTCGAGCGCTTCGGCGATTGTTTTTTCAAGATCGGCGCGCGGCACGCGTTTTCTCGCCAGCCGCTCGAGCAGCACCTGACTCTCGTTGAGAAACCCCGCGGTGCAATAGCCGCACTGAAAGGCAAAATGATCGATGAAAGCTTTTTGCAGAACGGAAAGCTCGCCGTTCTTGAAATGACCCTCGACGGTGCGGATGGACTTGCCGTCGAAGCGTACCGCCGGGACGATGCAGGTCGGGCTGGTATAGCTCGTGCCATCCGGATTATCGACGATCACCGCGCAACTTAGACACTGCGCCGCGCCGCAGCCGAATTTGGTGCCGGTCAGCCCAAGATATTCGCGCAAATAATCGTTCATGGTGAGCTCGTCGCGCACTTCCGTCGGGCCGTATCCGCGACCATTGATCGTCACGTTGAACGTCGTCACGTCAGCACTCCTTTGAGCATCTGCTGCGTCACCGGCAAGGAACGGAAGCGATGCCCGGTGGCGTCGAAAATGGCGTTGAGCAACGCGGGGACCACCGGGATCATCACGACTTCTGCCATGCCCTTGGGCCGTTCGTTGGCGTCGACCGGCGGCAGCACCTCGATCTCGAGATCGCGCAGCGGCAGGTCCGACCCGCGTACGACCAGATATTGTCCGAGGTTCCATTTGCCGTTGCCGGGCCCATCTTCATAGAGCGGCAGCGTCTCGAGGAAGGTGTGGCCGACGGCCATCGCGAACCCGCCTTGCGCTTGGCCGATCACGACTTGGGGCACCAATGCGTTGCCGCACTCGAAGATGCTGTAGGCCTTGGCGATGCGCAACGCGCCGGTTGAGCGATTGATCTCGACGCGGACCAGCGTGCCGCACTGCGCCGTATAGGTTGGGCCGCTCTGGTTGAGGTCGGTCGGCGGAAACTTGACGCTGGTGCGATCGAGGCGGACGAACTTGCCGGCGCCGCGACGCAGCGCCAGCGCGTCGATGTCGGCGGTCCAATTTTGTCCATCGACCGGGAAATTTGCCTGCGACCAGGCCCAGCGATTGAAACCATGGGCCATCGCGCCGGTCACGCGATTGCGCGCATGCGCCCGCGCCGAGATCTCCGAAAGCGCGAGCGGCGGCAGTCCTGGCGCGTTCAATTGGCCATCCTTCCAGCGCGCGGTCTGCCATTGCCCCGCGCGATCATCCTTCGGCGCGATGCGCCACAAATCCAGCGCGGCGGGCCACAGGCCAAAGCGGAAGATCACGCGCGCGGCCTCGGCCGCTGCATGCGTCCCGACATGGGCGCCGGTCGAGGCGGCCGTGGCCGAGGAAATTTCCGGGACCCAGCGCGGATTGCGCGCCGCGGCGTCCTGCGTCTTCTGATCGATCTTGTGAGAATCACCGGAGCTCACGAGCGCGAGTGGACCGAAAGCATCGGTTTGCGCGAGCGCAACTTCGTCGGCGACGCCGCCCAGATAGCCCGCGACCCGGTTGGCGACGGCGGTGCCGAGAGCGGTGCCCATCTCCGTACCGTCGATCCGGATTGCGATCCGGCCATTCGGGTCGATTTCCACCGCCGCCAAGGAAGTGTCCCCTCCGGTGCCGTAGTTTTTGGTGGCGCAAGCGACGCCGGTACCGACGAGAATTCCCGCCTCTTTTCCGCGCATCTTCTCCGCGGCGCGCTCGCGCCAGATCACGTGCTGCTCGAGCTTGTCCAAAATTTCCGGCGTGCGAACCGAGACGCTGTACGTATTTCCCACCATGATTCGTTCGCCGGTCTTGAGCGCATTGCGCCGCCGGAACTCGATCGGGTCGAGCGGCAACGCCGCGCACATTTCATCGACCAGCACTTCCAGCGCCGTCATCGTTTGCAGCGTCCCATAGCACCGCATCGAGCCCGCGGTCACCGCGCGCGAGGGCAGCGAAACCGTGGTGACGTCGACCTTGGGAGCATAGTAGATGCCGAGCGCCGCGTAGGCTGCGACGGTCGCAATAGTGGGCGAAAAATTCGCTAAGCCGCCGGCGTGGAGCACGTGGTCGGCGGCAAAAGCGAAGATCTTGCCGGTGGCCCGATCGACGCCCATCCGCGTGTGCATCGAGAAGGCGTGCCGCTTGATCCCCGATTGGAATTGCTCGTAGCGATTGTTCGCGAGCCGGACCGGGTGGCCGGGGAAGAACATCGCCGCGAGCGCGACATAAAGTGGAAATGGCGTATGGTCGCGTCCGCCGAATCCGCCGCCCATATAGGCGAACTGCGTGTTGATGCGCGCCGGTTTGTGTGCGGCATCGGCTTCGCCGAGCAGGAAGGCGACGGACTCCGCAGCATCGGAGGGCGATTGCACGCCGACGACGAGTTCGAGGTTCTTGCGGCTTGGGTCGTACCAAGCCAGACCGCTTTCCGGCTCGAGAAACATCGGATCGGCCGATTGCGTCTCGAATTGCCGCTCCAGCACCAGACGCGCCGGATTGTCCGCCGCAAGCTCGGCGCGAATGTCTTCGCCGTAACCCGCGGCTTCGGCATAGCCCAGCCCCGTCGGAATCGGCAGCCGTGCCCAGATCGGGCGCTCGGTGTTCTGGAACTTGCCGGGACTGACCCAGCCGTTCTTGACCGGCGAATAGACGTCGGGCGCGTCCGGGGTCGGCCCCGCGACCCTCGTGAAACGAAAGGCAGCGTAGGGCGGCCGCGTGACGGGGCCGGTCTCCTCGCCGTATTTCACTACGGTCGCGTCGCGCAAAGCAAGCCGCGCCTGATCGAAGGAATCGAAATCCTCGAAGATCAAAAGTGCGATCGGCTGGCCGAGATAGAGCGGCGTCCTGCGGATCGGGCAGAACAAATCGCCTGCGTAAAATTCGGGAACCCGCGTGCCGATGCGCGCCAGATCTTCAGCGGTGACGACCACGGCGGGTTTCAACGCGCCGGTTAGGCGCGATAAATCGAGACCGTCATAAATATGCGTCCCGTCGGTGGCGCGGATGACCATGGCGTGCGTGGTCTTCGCCGGCCAGCCGGGAAGATCGGCCGCACGAAAATCCGCTGCGTAGAGCTTCGATCCCGTGACCTTGACGACACCGTCGATGCGGCCGGCGCCGGTGGCGGCTGGATTCCAGCTTTGTCGTCCCGGCAGTGTTTCGCGCGCTAGAAATTCAGGTTCTTGCGCCGATGCCAGGCGCGACACGCTGAGCATGATGCCGCTCGAGGTGAGCAACTTCACAAAATCGCGTCGCGAGGTTCTCACAATTCCACCCTCTTGCCTCCGCCCTCCGGCTCGGCGCTTTGACCCCGCGCCGGCGCGCTTGTTAGATGTGCTCGAGGTTATTTCGGCTGAACAACGGTAAAGTCGAAGATCGTCGAATAGGCGACGATCATAAAGGCGTCACGGGGCGAATACTACAAGATTGCAAATTGCAAATCGTGAGCGGGAACGTGCAAGCCCGCTAAGTTCCGTCTGAATATGAGTTGCGTCATCGCTGCGTTGAATTATGATCGTCGTGGTCTTGAGACATTTCCGAAACTCTCATGTTGAATAGCGGCGGCGTGGACTTGAAAGCCCGTTGGCGTCGTCTGCCGTCGCGAAAGCTTTGTCGTCGCGAAAGCTTTGTCGTCGCGAAAGCTTCGTGGCGTGAAAGTTAAAAACCAGAAGCTTCGCTGAGCCAAGTGATCGGCGGCGGGGATGGGAAAGTGGTATCGCTCAGGGCACAATTGATTAGTCGCGAGCGGCTCATTCTGTGCTGCTATAGCCTTAGCGAGGGTTAGGACCGTTCATGCACAAACTTTCATTGCACAATACGCGCCGCGCAGGTCGCCTAAATAGCTTGCTGACACTCGGTGTCCTCGCTGTCTTGGTGGTGCTTGCATGGCCCAGTGCGACCGCCTGGGCGCAAAGTGCGGACAAAAAAGCGGATCTCGCAAATCGGCCGGAGTTCCGAGAGCCCGTCGTGCTGACGAGTAAGGAAGGCGTTTTAGAAATTCGCCTCACCGCAAGGCAGAGCCAGGCAACTCTCGACACGGTAGCGACACCTGTCCAAAACTTTCTCCTGTTCGACTATGAGGTGATCCGCGGCACGGCATCCAACGGGCAAAAGTCCGGCGGCAATATCTATCCAGCTCCGACTCTCCGGGTGTTTCCCGGCGAAAGGCTGATCGTCCATTTCGAAAATAACCTCACCGGCCTGACCATCCGGGATTACTTTATTCCGCAATACACGCCGAAGGATCAGCCTGTCCCGCTCTACCCCGAGCAGATGACCTCGTCACCGATAAATCTCCACACCCACGGGGCTCACATCAGTCCGAAGGGGAATGCCGATAATGTAATGCTGCACATCGATCCAGGGATGTCCAACACCTACACCTACGACATCCCTAGGAACATGCCGCAAGGATTGTACTGGTATCACTGTCATCTTCATGGGCTCACTTCGGCGCAAGTCTATACCGGCCTCGTCGGTCTGCTTGAGATCGGACGAACGGACGGCAACTTGCCGCTCGTCACCGAGAAAAGCATTCCGATCCGGAACATGGCGCTTCAGTATAACTTCGTCTTTGACCGCGCCGGCGGTCTGGCGCAACTCAACAATCTGAACTGGCCGCAGTGGGTCTCAACGATAACGCCGCCGAAGGAAGGCGAGCTTGCGAACGGCACCTACCGTCCCTTGCTCGCGCCGGTTAATTTCAAACAATCCAAGTTGGGAACGAAGTATTTCACGATTTGGTATGCCGGGCCGCTTTCGATCAACAATCATCGCGGGCAATTAGAGTTCATTCCCAGCAATCTCCAGCAATTCACCGCGGCGGACCGCAAAGCGGGCACCGATGTGCCGGCCAATCCGTCGCTGCCGGATTACCAGCGTGATGTGCAATTCACCGTGAACGGCCAGTTTCAGCCGGTGATCAAGAGCAAGGCGGGTCAGACCGAAATTTGGGTGCTCGCGAATGTGAGCGACTTTGCCTACATGAACGTGCAGCTCACGGAAACAGCGACCGGGCGGCATCCACCGCTCGCCATCGTCGGCCAGGATGGAAATCCCTACACGGCCGTTCACTATCCGCCCACCGATAATGGCACCCGGCTGCTCATTCCACCGGCGAGCCGGTTCGCGATTGCGGTGACAATTCCGGCCGAAGGCGAGCTCGTTCTCGAGATGCCGGAGCTGGGCGGCGGTGCAAAGACGATCACCGCCCCCGGCGTGCTCTATACCAATAATGGAAACGACAATCCTCCGGCCGAACTGGGGAGCCTGAGCGTGTTGCCCTCGGCGGTCAGCTATGCCGATGGGTTCTTCGTGTTTCCAACGCAAGTACTGGCAAGAGCCACGCCCGCGCAACCTGGCGGCGTGACGACCCCGTTCATCGAAGGTCAGTCGCTTGGCGCCTACACGTCCTTTATCGACCTTTCCAAGATTACACCGGACTTCAAGCGGCAGATGCTGATATCCGGCGGATTTCTCAATAACATGGCGAGCGCGGCAGATCCGAAAGCGTTCGTCTACGCATTCGATGGCGGCGCATTCCCCAATGTGCCGCTGATCCAACCGCGGCTCAACTCAGTCGAGGAATGGAGGTTCGTCAATCACAACAACGACGAGCATCCGATACACGTTCACGTCAATGATTTTCAGGTGGTCGAATACTTTGATCCCACGACCGGTCTGCGAACTGGCCCCGACCAGTTTGCCATCGACAATGCCAATGCACCGGCACCGACCATGCATGGTGACGAGAGCGTCATCCAGCCCGGGATCCTCACGATCCGCACCCGGTTCGACGAATATACCGGGACTTACGTCATGCATTGCCATCGCCTCAACCATGAAGACAACGGGTTGATGGCGCTCATTAACGTCATACCGGCCGTTTCCATTTATGCGGTGGCGATTCCAGGCGTGCCCGGCAAACCTGCCGAGGTTCGTCTGTATGACGGCAACGGCGATCGCTTCGTCGGCACGGTCATTCCGTTTCCCGGTTTTGAAGGCAGCGTCAATGTAGCGATGGGGGATGTTGACGGTGATGGCATACTCGACCTCATCGTCGGCGCCGGTAAGGATCACGCGCCGGAAGTCGTGGTCTATGCCGGCGCGTCAATCCGTGGCAAAGGCGCCTTCGGGACGGAGCTGGCGCGCTTCCAGCCGTTCGATTCCATTGCGCGTGGGGGCATTAGCGTCGCCGCTGCACAGATCGATGGGACAAACTCCGACAACATCATCGTCGGATCGGGTCCCGGCGTCCCGAGCGAAGTGAAGGTCTATCAAGTCCCGCTGGCGATATCGTCCAGCGCCGGGCCGGCGCTCTTCGTGACGTTCAAACCGTATGGTGAGGATCGGTCCGGCGTGAACATCGCCACGGGCTTTGTGGACTTTTCGACCGGCCGCGAGAGCATCGTTACTGCGCCCGGCCCTGGCCTCCCGACGGAGGTTAAGGTGTTCGCCTTCCCGCTATTGAAGCCCATCGCGAAGGCCGGTCACGGTAGCACGCAAGCGACGGATGAGCCGGTGAACACCGCCTCTTTCACTCCCTTCGGCAAGGATTATCGAGGCGGCGTTTCTCTGGCTACGGGTTGGCTAGCTGGCTCACTCGGTGGCGCCAAGCGGATTGTAGTTAGCAAACTCGCGGACAGCGGTTCGGTAAAGATTTTCTCCAGCGGCTCCGCACTGGACGGGGGGCCGTCCTTATACCTGCAGAGTCCCGAACACCACGGTCACGGTGCCCATTTCCGCGAGATCGCGGGCTTCGAGCCATTCGGTGGATCTGGCGGCGCACGGGTGGCCGCGACCAGTACGGCGACCGGCGCCAATCTGCTGGTCAGCGGTGTTGCGCCCGGAGGTACGGACGCAAGCGTCATCAAATACGATTTCGTCAGACCGAACGCTCAGTCAACGACTCTTGAAGCCGTGCGTCTCGGACAAGTCTGGTCCGGAAAAGGGTCTCCACCCATCCTCGGCGGCGACTAACAGTTTGCAATGTCGCGGCATTTTACGGTCGAAAGACGCATCGCCGCTGCTTGGCATCATTGGGAGGGATTCATGCGAACGATCCTGCCGCGCAAGCGCTTCGCTTTTCCGGCGCTGATATCGATCATGCTTTTGGGATTGGGCGCCGCCGCGCGGGCGGAGGACTTGCCGTCCTACATGGAGCCGATCGGCGGCCGCACCACGTCGAGCGCGGCCAGCATCGCAACCACGGACGTGCTCGCGCTCAACGCCAGGATGTTTGAGCTCTATGGGAATGCCGGCGCTGTTTTTCGGCAAAACCTGATGGCCAAGCATCCGATCGTTTTGGGGCTGTTCTCCGGAGCGGGCGGGCGTTTCATTCTCTACCGGCCCGGCATGGAGCCGCTCGACGCACCGCCGGTGCCGATTGCCTATCAGCTCATGAAATCGGTTGGGCACAGCACCATGGCGCTGGCCGAGGTGGTGATGCCTTATCTCGATAATACTTCCGACACGTCGTGGCGCGCCTCTTTGCTTGCCTATCGCAGCCAGATGCAATCGGCGCTTAATGGGCTGAACGCCGCCGACCTCCTTGGCGACTGGCAGGAGAACAGCCGCGTCATCCTGCAGAACAACATCGCGTTCATGGATGACTGCGCCAAGAACGGCGTCATCACGGTGGCCGCGTTTCAGGATTTCGCCAAGAAGCAGGCGCCGTTTCTGAAAAAGAACATCGCCTGGGCCGCGCAGACCCAGGTCGGGCATTGGATGGACGTGCTCGCCGACTGGAAGAAACAGCTCGGCAGCGCCTGGGACCAGACCTATGCCGCAAGCAACACCATCTATGTCGCGCGGCAGAATAACGTGCTGTTCAGCGTGCTCGCACAGTTTTTCGGGCCCGACGCGATCAACAGCCGGCTGGTGATGATCGAGACCATCTCGTTCACGACCACGCCCGAGGATATGCTCGAAGCGCTCACCCGGATCGTTGCCGATCGTTCGGTCGGCGCCGCGTTCTTCGGCAACTACTACCTGATGGATTACGAATTGATGGGCGGCGACGCCCGTCAGGCCGTCATCGACGAAAGCAAAAAGCGCGGCATGACGCCGTTCCTGCCGCCGGCGGTGGCGTTCGGCTCGCATCAATGGCCGGCCTTGATCACGCCCGGCAGTGGACCGGCTTCGCTCGCCGATATTAAGTAACGCGTTGCACGAGAGGAGATAACTGCACGTGCGCTCACTCTGGCAGTCGTGTGCTTGCCTGATCGCCACGGCGGCGCTGGCCGTACTTGCCGCGGCCGCGGCGGCGCAAGACGGCACCGACTGGATCACCAAATTCCCGCGTGCGCCGGTCCATGTCGCGGCCTGGCCGGGCGGCAAGAAGGTCGCGGTCAGTTTCGCGCTGTTCGTCGAGGAGTTCGGCTTTGGCCAGGGGCCGGTGTATCGGCCCGATCTCGCCAGCCGCAGTCCGGATCTGGTGAACGAAAATTTCCGCCAGTATTCGCTCAGTTGGGGCAATTTGCGCGTCGGCCGCCTGTTCAAGGATCTGGACGTCCCGCTCAGCATTGTGTTGAACGCGGAATTTCCGCGCGCCCATCCGTCGGAGTGGAAGGAAATCCGTGCGGTGCAACCCAGCGCGCCAATCGTCGCCCACGGCATGAACAACACCAGCCGCATGCTGCCGCTCAGCCGCGGGCTCGACGAACAAAAGGCCTATATCCGCGAGACGCTCGACCTGATCGCCGGCACGACCGGCGTGAAGTCCGCCGGCTGGTCGAGCCCAAGCGTCTATGCCAACGGCGACACCATGCAAGCCATGGCTGCCGCGGGCATTACCTACACGCTCGATCAGATGGATTCCGACATCATTTCGCGGCTGAAGACGCCGGACGGACC
>Ga0193751_1001744_pt1 | contig 13633 bp, 8 predicted proteins | sample L1c2metaG_FD_143050 | JGI IMG/M metagenome (GOLD analysis project Ga0193751, IMG submission 143050) | Soil microbial communities from a riparian zone of the East river system, Colorado, United States - L1c2 | ecosystem: Environmental > Terrestrial > Soil > Riparian zone | place: USA: East River... | reverse complement strand
AAGCAGAAAGATCTTTTGTCCGTCTGCCAAGTCCCGAACGAGATTGTTCAGTTCGTCCGTGCGGTCGACGAAATTGGCATCATCAATGATTTCGCCAAAAACGAAGGGGTTTTCCTGAGCAGCCATTACGCCATATAGCGTAACGCCAATTGGCGTAACATGCAACGCCTGTTCTCGGTGGGCACCAAATCTGGCACACCGACGGCACACAATGTCCTGCTACCGCCTTACTGCCTTCCGACCACGGTGTCATAGAGCCCATAATGTGTGAGCCCTTCGTGGCTCTCGATGCCCGTGTACCGTAGCGACGCATCCTCGTAGCGGCGGAATGCGAACACCGCCTGGTTCATCTGCTCGGTGTTGAAGACCTTAAGGTTCACCAGCAGATGGAAGTCCTTCACCGTGAGACCGGTGACCGCCAGAAACAACTCCGGCTCCAACTTAGTGATCACGTCTTGCAATGTGTTCTCGCGAAAATCGGTCAGGTACATGAACGCAGGGATGCGTGTAGCAAACTTGATCAGTTTTTCTTGCACGAGCTTGCGCTTGGACTTGTATTCCTTCTCCTCTTCGGTGAGCTGCTTCATCTGTTTGTCGGTCAGTGCCTTTTCTTTGGCCTTGTTCTTGAGTTCCTTGACCTTCTCGCTCTTGTTGATGATGGTCTCGATGATGTTGTCGCCCAGCGAACGCCAGCCTTCGATCCGTTCTACAGCCGCCATTGCCTCCGGGTTATCAAGGACTCGTCGCAGCGTATCGTTGTCCACGTTCACCAAGAGTGCGCTCTCCCACTTGCGGGCCAGCAGAGTAGCTGAGGTGCCTGCCATGGCGATGTCCAGGATGCCGCCCGCATCGATTTGAGTCATATTCGCGCCGTCGTAGGCCAGCACCGGCAGGAACGACACGAGATCCCTGACGGCGTTCTCTGGATTCGATTCGTTGGGCGAGAGTCCTATGCCGTATTCAGAGAGCTGGCGGAGCGCGCGCGTCGGCGCAAAGTCGAACACGAAGCACACGGGTTTGAGGATTTCTTCCTCGTTCGGATTGTCACCATTCGGGTTCTTGATAGACCAGGGGGACTGCACGCGGAAGGCAGCTTGAAAGTAAGTCTCAGGGCTTTTCAGATTTCGCAGCATCAGGATCGAAGACCACGGCGGTACGGTTATGCCAGTGGTGAGTTTGCCGCATGACAACGTGATTGTTTTGGTGTCGAATCCGCTCCCGATTGCGTCGCGCACGGGAGGCAGTGCATCGAGGCCAATACCAGCAGACGCGCCAGCCGCCACAACAACCTCGTATTCGTGCCAGAAGACGTTGTGTTTCTCAGCCAACAGGTTAGCCATCGCTTGACAGGCCGCCACGTTCGGGAGAAACCAGAACGAGTGCTGCAAGTACGGCAGCAAGCGCACGTCCGAATAAGGGAACGGTGGCGGTGATCCCGTCTTGAGGCCCTCGACAACCTTCGGCATGTACTGGCCGCGGATGATATCTAACCATTTTTGTACGTCGCTCTTGTGCTTGAACTGTGCGCCTTTTGCCGTGTCAGTAGCCTCAAAGAATTCGTTGAGATCGAACTCATCGAACTCCCCCGCGCTCGCGACCGCCAGCAGTTCGTCCGGCATCTGGTAAGTGAGCAGACGCATCTGCGGCAGTGCACCATAAGGGTTCCACTTGCCAGAGTTCTTAGCAGCAAAAGTTTCCTTGGCGCGTTGTTCGTCGGTATACGTCCAGTTGAAGATTTGTTCTTCGATGAACTCACCTGTGGCCAGCGCTTTGAATGGTGTGCCGGAGAGGTAAAGATAGGCTTTGGTTGTGATCGGGAGGAACTCGACTTCCTTTTCCGAAAGCACTGCGAGGTCTTCGTTCACTTCTTCGAGGTCGCCGACGTATTTGAGCTCTTTCTTCACGACGGCTTCTTCCTCGCCCTCAAACAGTTCCTTCGCGGTATCTCGCCAGGCGCCGAAGTGGTATTCGTCAAATACCACGAGGTCCCAATTCACCGTGTGCAGCCATTCATTCTTCGGCTTGATGTTTCCTGCCTTATCGCGCCCGAGGAGGTCTTGAAAGGAGCCGAAGTAGACAACCGGCTTCCGTGGATTGATTTCCGTAGGATCAAGGTCGGAATTGCGCGAGAGGTATTGCCAGCCGTCGAAATCCACATGACTTTCGATGTCCGTTTGCCACGCATCCTCCACCGCAGGCTTGAAGGTCACCACGAGCACGCGCTTCGCACCAAGCTTCCTGGCGAGTTGGTAGGTAGTGAAGGTCTTGCCGAAGCGCATTTTCGCGTTCCACAAAAAACGCGGGACGGCGTGCATGTCTTCCTCCCAGCGCGAGTGGAAGTAGGCGTGCGTCACCTTAACGGCTTCGGCCTGTTCGAGGCGCATCGGAAATCGTTCGCTATGCGTGCCGGTGAACCGCTGTCCCGTGCGCAGTTCGGTCAGCACGGTCTTCAGGTCTGGCAGGGAGCAGCGCATCCACTCCAGCTCGCCGTTCGCAAACTTCTTCCTGACGAGTGCTGCGCGGACCTCGTGGTCACTAAAGACACTGCCGTCGTCGCGCTCGGCCGATTCATCCAGTTCGATAGTGTAGTTCTTGATGGCGGCGGTCTTGAGTTGCTCAGCGACACGCTCTTTCACATCGCGCGTGGTCTGCCCAATCTTGAGAAGGCCCTTGTGGGCGCGGTCGTCGATTGAGTAGGCGTAGATGCGCGGCCGAGCCACCGGCTTCGGCGCGAGAATCTCATCGATGGTAGGTTTATTTATCGTCACCGTTGTCGAGGTTCATCGCCTTGACCTGGGACTCGATGTAGGCCTGTTCCTCCCGCGTGATGCCGTACTTCTCGTACAGGTCCTGGTCTGTCCACGTGCGGTTCCACGTCTGCTTGGGCACCCAAGCGTAGGTGGAATGGGTCGCGTGTTGAGTGATCTTTCGTAGAGAGACAAGGAAGCGAAAGAATCGCGTAGTGTAGTACGACTTGAGACTCTTGGCAGCGTTGCGCGAACCAACGTGAAAGAATAGGAACGACTGGGTGCAAACTGACGGTGACGGAGCGATTAGCGGCTTGCCCATTATCTGATGAGGCACTGCGTCTCCTCCGTTGAACGCCTCCGGGACGAGTACCTTCCAAGTGTCGATCAGATGATCACTCTTGGTCACTGCCTTACGAGCGATATAGCCGACATCGCGCTTCATCTTTCGGATGTAGAAGAGCGGCACGTCCCCGCGACGCTCCTTTTCATGAAATCCGTCGAAGTTCGAGGTCCAACCGAACTCCTTGTCCCGCGCGAGCATCGCGTTGATGGGTGACTCTCCGCGGTTGATAACTTTGTGAAGGATCGAAACTGCGCGCCCATCCCGAACAAAAACGTCATATTCCCCCAACTTCCGCGGAATGGGCCCAACAACATCCCCGCCACGAACCGTTGTTACCATGCAGTCGCCGTTGTGGGCCCCATCCCAGAGGAAGTAGCAAACCCCTGCCTTGACCTCGACGCCGGGAAATACATCGTTTGCCGCCGGATAATCGACAAGTTCACGCATGCGACGGTCCCCGAGCATTGTCTGCCGGAACTCGGTGAGGCCGAGGCCCGAAGCCATCCATCGCGAAGGGATGACCATCGCCAGGAACCGCGGCTGCAGCATCTTCGCCTGCTCAACGAAGCGCTGATAAATTGGTACGTCGCGGGTCCCCCCGTCGGAACCAAGTTGGTATGGCGGATTCCCGATGATGACGTCGAACTGCATATCGCCTCCAAAAAGCTCTGCGATCCGAGCCTTGATATTGTCGACATGGATGAACGCATACGCGTGCGTCTCCAGGCCCTCACCACGGTCGTAACTTCCCTGATTAGCACCGCAGTACGCGCATCGGCCGTTTTCCCATGTATGCTCTGTGCGCTCGAACCAGATGTTGCCCGCATCGCTGGCGAAGCCGTTGGCAATAGAGTGCTCGCCGTTGGCATGCTTCGAGCAATACACGCTGCGCCGCGCCAGCAGGCTAGTGATATAGGTGATGCCGATGCCGAACACTTGCTTGGACAGGATGTGGTCAACGCGCTCCTCAAGGTTGGGCATCTCGTCGGCTAATCCCTTGGTGAGGCGACTAGCGATTTCGCGCAGGAACACGCCCGACTTTGTGCACGGGTCGAGGAACTTCACCGTCTTGTCCGTCCAAAGGTTCGCGCCGTTGCGGTCGGCTGCCCACGCCGCGGCTAGCGTATCAAGTATGCGGTTGGCCAACTCGGGCGGCGTGAACACCTCGTCGTTTGAGAGATTGGCTATGCAGGTCAACACATCTGGATTGCGCCCGCGAAGCGAAAAGCTGACCTGAGCGTTCATATGGCTTCCCCCAAGGCGTTCTCGAAATTCCAGGAAGCAAGCTCACGCGCAGTCATGGGTGGGTATGCCTTGATCGGCGTGAAGATTTCATGCTTGCCGAGATGGGCAAAGAGGGAGTCCTCCTGGCTAAAAGTGGACATTTGAGTAAGAACTTCAAGGCGGAAGTCGCGCCGCTGGAACTTGCCCTTGCCGATGTATCCCCACTCAGCAAAAGTAATGGGCTGGCCGTCATGCATTCGCATCGTCAGCGCGTCACCATGCACGAGGTTCTGGGACAGAACGTAGGAAGCGGCCATATAAAGCTCATCCCTTTCATTCAGATTCAGATAGTCGGCAAAGACCTTAAGCATGTTCGTGCGGCACTCAGCGATATTGTCGGCCAAAAGTTCAACCCCGTAAGCGCACATCACCGCCAAGAGAGAGTAATGTCGGCGCTCAAACTCGGTTTTCCCAAACTTCACCTCTACGGCGGCTAGCTTGCGCTGCAAGACGGGGACGAGGAAGTTTCCACTTCCGCAAGCGGGCTCCAGGAAACGAGAATCAATGCGCTCGGTCTCGCCCTTCACAAGATCAAGCATCTTGTCCACCAGCCACGGAGGCGTAAACACCTCGCCGTGGTCTGCAACGCGCCTCTTGGATTTGATCAGATTCATATATGATGGCCCGACCGTCTGGCACATTGCATCGGCATACACACGATAAGATAGCGCATCGAGGCGGTAGTAATCCAAAACTGATGCTACCAGCGATTTCATTCATTGACCTGAACGTTCGCGCGGAGGCGCCAACACTTTGGTAGCCATATGGGCAGAGGTCCGCGCGCCCTCCCCCATGCAGGATTCTATTGCCCTCCGGGCCTCCGCTGAATCGGAGAACCCGTGCTCTTGACGAACCATAACCCAGACCTGGTCTTTACGGCTGCCGCATGACCAGAACTCCCAATGTCCGGTCAGTTACATCACGAGTAATTGCTCCGCATGCTAAACCGTCCTCACTCTGCCATGCCTCTACGGGCGGCCGGTCCCCGAACGCATGGCTGCGGGGAAGCCAGAGAGCGTAGATGTCGAACATGGGCTGCGGAAGGTGACGCATAGAATCCCCACCTCGTCCGGGAAGAATACATGAGGGAGTAGGGCACACAAGGATGTAGGGCGCCTGGCACGCGGCGAAACAAGAATTCAACTCTGCGAGGAATACAGTCTTCCGCACCTAGCCAGGGACAGTCTGTTTGGCTAGTGTTTTGAAATTCACCGCTACAAGTCCGAACGCGTCCCTACGGTATGCTGTAAATCGGGATTTCGAGGAGTTTTCCTAATGAGTCAGCAACAGTTGCCACACAAGGGGCTCGATGACTGGCTGTCGCAGAGGCTTACTTCATGGGGCATTACCAATCTGACCGATGTTCAAGAGAAGGCCATAAGCGCGGGAGCGGCTTCTGGAACGAGCTTGATCGTCAGCGCTCCGACATCCTCCGGAAAAACTCTGATCGCGGAGATCGCCATCCTGGCGGCCCTTCGTCGGGGAATGAAGGTCACCTATCTCGTATCGCACAGGGCCCTTGCCGATCAGAAATTTCTCGATTTCACTGAACGAATCGGGGAGGGCGCGAAAGAACCGCTTGCGCACGTGGCTCTGAGTACGGGCGACAGGTCGGAGGGAAACGTCGATGCCGAGGTCCGGGTTGCGACGTATGAAAAAACCATCGGACTGCTTCTTGCCGGGCAGATTCGTCCCGCCAACTCCCTGGTGATTGCCGATGAACTCCAGATACTCTGCGATCCATCGCGAGGAGCCGATATTGAAACCCTGTGCGCCATTCTCAAGCAGCGCCACGTCAAACAGTTTGTTGCGCTGACCGCAACGGTAGAAAATCCCGAAGACCTCGCAGGATGGCTCGATTGTCAGCTTGTGAAAAGTTCAGTTCGAAGCACGCCCCTTCATCAGGAAATCTGGGCACAGGGCAAGGTCTATTCTTTGACTTTCGGGCAGGAGACTGGAACGCAACAACGCTGTCCAGTCCGCTCGCAGGATCTGAAGGATGTCGTGGCGTATCTGCTGAAGCAGGGACGTGGACCGATCCTGGTCTTTACCGAAACCCGTAAAGAAGCGTCCCGGCATGCCGAGGATTTCATCGGTAACCGGGTGCGAACCACATCCGGCATTGAAATCGCAGAACAACTGGATCTGTTTTCGGAGCCGACGGAGTCCTCCGAAAAATTGAAAAGTTTTGCCGAGAAGTGCGTTGCGTTTCACACCGCCGATTTGTCGGCGCAGGAACGTCAGGTTCTCGAAGACGGATTTGCCAAATCGCGCTTTGAAGTCTGCTTTGCCACCTCAACTCTGGCGGCCGGCGTCAATTTTCCTTTTCGGACGATCGTTTTTCCCAAACTCACCTATCAATACCGTGACGACGGCGCAAGGCTGTCCCTTTCCGACTATCGGAACATGTCCGGACGGGCGGGCAGACTCGGGCTGCACGAAGATGGGTACGCCATTCTCCTTCCGACGGACTCGGTCGAGATCGCGCACGCGAACAGACTGGTGCTGCCGGTCAACGAAAAGCTCGAATCGGTTTTGCTTAAGCTGAGTCTTCGCAAGACGCTGTTGTCATTGGTCGCGTCGCGCATTGCGACCAGCCTGGACGCCATCGACGAATTTTTCAGGAACACGTTGTATTGGTATCAGACGCTGAATAACAACCCCAAAAAGTTGTCTCACCTCCAGAGCCTTTGCCGTGAGGCCGTCTCCTGGCTGACGGCCAACAAACTCATTCTTGATGAAGATGGTCTGCTTTCGATTACGCGCCTGGGAAAGGCGACGGCGATGTCGGGTCTTTTGCCAGACACGGCGGTCGAGTTCGCCGGAATGCTGAAATCGTGTGCGGCGGCACTCGCTGCGGACTTCGACGCCTATAGCGATGGAATCATCTACGCTGCGTGTTCGTCGAAGGAATACACGTCGAATCGCCCGTCGCGTTATTTGCCTTTCACCAGCGGCGAAGCGTACGGCGCCATCGACTATTGGACAGCGAGAAAAGTGCCGGTAAAGGTTGACGAAGCCGATTTGAGAACCGCGCAATGCGCGCAGGCGATTGCCTTGTATATCGGCGGAGAAGTTGAGCGGCGCATCGCGCACCAAACGGGCGTGTCCGCGGGCATGATTCAGCGATTGGCCGGAGACATTTCCTGGGTCATAGACGGCCTTCATCTGATATCCACGGTGCCCGAGATCGGATGCACACAGCCGGTCAGTAATCAAATCGATCTCCTTGCCCGCAGAGTAAGGTGGGGCGTACCCGCAAGCACATTGGATCTTCTGCGTGTCGCCGAACGGCATCGCGTTCCGGGCGTCGGCCGGCAACGAGCGATGGCATTGGTCAAGCGTGGCTTTCATACGCTGCAGGATGTCCTGCATGCCGGCAGCGATCAACTACTGGACATTCTGAAGAGTTCGCTGAGGGTGATCGCACTTCAAAAGGGTATCGAGGCGACGACTGGTCATAACAGCAGCGCGATGCTTTCCGCGCACATGCGCGTCGCGAAAGAGGTTGGAGCGGAATCGCTCGTTGAGCGCTGCTATGCGGAGAACGGCACCGCGTATGAAAAAGCCGTGCATGATCTCCTGGTTTACACAAAGGCATTTACGGTCACGGTGATCGACGACGGCAAGCGGCAGAACGTGCCGGACTTCCTCCTTCAACTTGGGAGTGTCGAAGCCCTTGTCGAATGCAAGAGCGCCACGAAAAACCCGGCACTCATCAATAAGGAAGATGCGTGGGCTGTCATCCAGAAGGCAACCGACTTTGACCCGAAAATGCGGCGGATCACGCTCGGCAAGCCCGCGTTCGACGAGACTTCCAAGCGGAAGGCAGCCGCTTCAACTGATCTGACGCTGATCGAGAACGGTGTATTCGTCGAGGCCGTGCTGCGTCTCTTGCAGAAGACTTTGTCGCCTAAAGAATTTATGGCCTGGATTACGACACCGGGTGTTTCGGAGCTTGAAAGATTGCCGGGCGATATCACTTACTCGAAGTAGATAGTTCGCCATTCGGCGGAATGGGCGCCCGTGCACCACGACCGCATTCGCGCGAAAGCCGTTAGGCTACGCGCCTGAGCCTGCAGGCAGCGCGAAGTATTGTAAGGCGTTCAAGTCAAAGCAGGGCTGCCCTCGACGATCGCACTCTTCCACCATGCGGGAAAATGCGGCATCAGTCTTTCGAACGAGCTGTCAAATATGAATGTGTCGGCGTAATCGGTTGTGCTACGGACCACGCGTCCGCTTCCCTGAATGATCGAAAGGGCGGCGAGATTTTCGTACCACGATTGTGACCGCTTTCTGCGTTCGGCTACATAGGGGTCCGACAAATTAGGCCATGGCACCTTGGCAAAAATGCAGAACCTCGCCTCATCGTCCGGCAAGTCCAGTCCTTCAGTCATACCAACTGAGCACAACACTCCGTTTCGACTCTGTCGCAGGCTCTTAATTCCCCGATCGCGATCTGAGCCAGTCCCGTGCGTAATCACCCGCTTTCCAAATTCGGAGGTCAAATGTTGCGACACCGCTAGTTGCAACGCGCGGCTGTGGCAATGAATTATCCCCCGTTCATCAGGTCGATCCGTCAGAATCGATGAGCATTCTTGTAACATCCGCGACATGCCGGGCTGGTTTTGCGTTTTGCTCATTGAACCGCAGTTTCTGTAAAAAATCCTTCGGTTTGCCTGCGGGAATCGGCAATCTGCGCGGTAAACGGTAGCATCGTTCTGGTCAATGCCCAGATTCTTTAGAAATAGAGAAACATTACCCATCGTGGCAGACATAAAGAGGACGCGTCGTGCGCAACGAAAGAGGGATCTCGCGGCTCGTCTTGCGGACATGGGTGCGATCACCAAGTTCTCTTTTTCCTTCCAGGTTATCCAGTCACCGCAATTTAACGTAAAATTTATTGCCTGCCTCAGATTCTCATAGTTGCGCTTCTCGTCTCCATCTTCCACGTTTCCAAGCGCATATGTGATATGGCTCTCGAACTGGCGGAGCCACTCTGTCACTTTACTGAGATTCAACAATTCCTTGTCTTTCGCCGGCAAGTCGAACGGTCGCCCGTGAATGAGATTTACATCCTCGGACGTGATCGTCCGTCGTCCCATCGTAATAAGGATGTTTTCCAGATTGTGCGCCTCGTCGACGACCAATACATCGCGCGGGTAGAAACCTCCCTGAACAGGGGATGCGTAGCAGAGAAAATGAACGTTTGTGACGCCATGCTTTGCCATCCAAAAAGCATCACGCGCCAATATATAATCCATGCACTTTGTACTGTGGTCTTCGAAAGAATCGCCGGCCTTCTCGCAGTTGATGCCCTCGAATGCCCTGCACGCATAGGTGGACTGCCCGCGCACTTCTGCTAGTCCTAAACTGTCATCTTGAGAATATTGCGATACCAGAGTGTTAACAGGCGACGTAATGAACCCTTTCCCGCACATGTTCAGGACGGCTTTTGCAACGGCGGACTTTCCAAAGCCGGTCGGACCTTCGAGAACGAAAAAGTGCTTGCCGCCGTCGAAGGCAGTCCGGATCTTCTCTATGGCCTCCAATTGACCTTCACGAGGAGCCAGCGATGATGGAAATATTTCTTGTTTCACGGCTAGTGATCCCGTGATGACACATTAACTTGCCTTCTAACTTGCAAGACGCACATTTCGAAGTTAATCACGCACCTATGCCATAATCTCTCGGTTAGGATGCCATGCGTATTAGCCGTCTTCAAATCGACAATTTTCGTTCGATAAAAGCGCTGGATATCGAACTTGGCGACACAACGGTGTTCATCGGTGCGAACAACGCGGGGAAGACAGCCATTCTTGATGCGGTTCGGATCGTATTGACGCGGCGGTGGGGGCAGCGCGGCACCGGCTTTACAGAGAATGATGTTCATAGACCCGACCCAGCCGGTGACCCTCGGACATTACCACCCGTTACGATCAAACTCACTCTCGAAGAGCCTCAAGCTGGCGCATGGCATGCCGACATGGTCGCTGCGCTCGACGACATCGCGAGCGTAACACAGGACGGCAGAAACCTTATTACACTGCGCGTTACGTGCGCTTGGAATGCTGAATCTGAAGTTTTCGACCCGGCCTGGGAATTTCTCGATGGCGCAGGACAGCCGATGTCGGAACGGCGCCGGTCCAATAATCTGATCAGTTTCTTCGGCTATCTTCCAGTATTTTGGTTGGGAGCATTGCGGGACGCTGCAAATGAATTCACGCCCCGTTCGGGACACTGGGGCCGTTTGCTGAAAAGTGTACGAATACCGGATGATTTGGAAGCTGAAGCGCTGCGGATATTAACGGAACTTGACGCCCGAATTGTGGCGGCCGACCCGAGGCTAAACAACATCGCAACTCAAATCGGCGAGGCAACGCGTATTGCCATGGGCGAGGGACCAGGCGCAGTGCGCGTTAATACTCTGCCCATGGCCATCGAAGACATGTTGCAGCGCACGGGCGTTGTCATGCGCAATGAGGAATTGCGCCCCTGGCTTCCTTTCAGTCACCACGGCCAGGGGCTACAGAGTCTCGCGGTCATTTTCCTTTTTCAGGCCGCCGTCCTTCAACAGCTCGCGGAGAGTGACCGCGCCGGTGTCGACGCTGTTTTCGAAATTGAAGAGCCGGAAGCGCATCTCCACCCTCAGGCTGCCCGGACACTTTGGGAACGCATTAGCGCTCTTGCCGGACAGCGGCTGATCACAACCCATTCGCCCTATTTCGTGCAACATGTGCCTCTGCGTGATTTGAAGATAGTTCGCTTAATTGGCGGCCAGACGCAGGTCGCTTCCATTCCTCGATTTATTGAGTCCGGACTGCCCTGGAACGACTCCGTTGCCGGATTTGCGCAGGGGGGAGCTGGTAGCATTTTTTTTAGGGACAATGCTGGCATGGTCGCCGCGACAAGCTGGTTCGACGAGGGCATGGCAGACCGGTTAAGTCGCTGTTACCGTCAAGAGGCCGATGCGGCGGCAAAAGCGGCAACCGTGCTCCAGTTCCGCCACAATTGCAGAATTTTGCCAACGCGAGAAGATGAATCAGATCTCGGATTTCATTGCCGCGCGTGCGCGGAGAGATTTTCTTCGCGCGTCAGTGGCTGCTTGTAGAAGGCGTGACGGAGTACCTTCTCGCTCATGCACTTGGAAAAGCCCTTGAATGGCCTTTGGACGCGCACGGCATTGCCGTGATCGATTTTCAGCAAAGCGGGTCGGCGGGCATTTATGTCGCACTGGCGAAAGCTTTCGGCATCCCTTGGCACATGATTGTGGACGGAGATCCAGAGGGCCAGAAATTCAAAAAGCAGATACTTGATCGGGGCTTCCGCGACGATGAGTTGGTAGGTCGATTCATCACCCTACCTGCACCGAATGTATTGGAAGACCAACTTATCGCTGACGGGCACATGCAGCTTCTCCGTAACATTCTCGCGGAGATCGGGAGTGATTCAGCTTTGACGTGTCCTGACGATGAGTTTTGCAAACGATTGAAGAATAAGAAGACGGATTATATGAGAGTGCTGTCATTGCGGGTTGCATCGGACCGCGCTCTCGCAGCCCGAATGCCCACGGCTTTCGTAAATTTGATCACAACTCTGCGGACAGCGTAGACATGACTCCGGAACTCGAAGCCGCGATAGAACGTCTCAGCCCGACACAGCGCCGCGCTGCGGAATTCGCCGAAGGTGCGTGCCTGGTTCTTGCTGGGCCGGGTGTCGGCAAGACTACCGTTCTAACCACGAGGATAGCGCGGATTCTCGACGGATCGAGAAATCGTAATTTTCGCATCCTGGCTCTGACTTTCACGACAAAGGCAGGAGACGAGATGCGGAGCCGTGTGGAAGCATTGGTTCCAGGCCTCATAGATCGGACCGTGATTGGCACATTCCACTCGTTCTGCGGACAGATGTTGCGCCAGCATGGGTCGCACCTGAACATCAAGCCTGATTTCGGGGTTTACGATCAGGACAGTGACCGTGAGGAGCTGTTAAGACGTGCTTTGCAGGACGCAGAAAAAAAAGGTGAGCCGGTGTCATCCGACGATGTGAGATGGTTAAAAACGATTGATCAGCTTCGCAGTAATCTCGTCAGTCCGGAAAAAACCGCCGCCCGATTTCCGAATGCGAGTACCGGGGAAAAAGCCGCTCGGGTTTACGCAATCTATGAGGCGGCATTGCGGAACCTTAATGTCATGGACTTCAATGGCATGATCCTTGATGCATGCCGCCTGGCCCACAAAGTCCCGGCCGTGGCGGCGCGCATAAGGCAATCATATCCGTACTGGTTGCTCGACGAATTTCAGGACACATCGCCCGCCCAATACCGATTCCTGCGTTTCCTTGCTGGCGACTCGTTCCGGAATATATTCGCTGTCGCTGATGATGATCAGATCATTTATCAGTGGGCGGGTGCCAGCTATCGCCAGATCGCGGCGTTCCGGCAGCACTTTGTTCCCGACCTGATGCAGCTGGTTGAGAATCGTCGCTGCCCGCCGGAAATCGTGCGCGCCGCCAACAACCTTGTGGTTCACAATTCCGAGCGTACCCCTGGAAAGGACGCATTGGTGGCCGTGCTTCCCGAAGAGGGGCCTGCCATCAGCATCAGGGTATTTGACACAGATAAAGAGGAAGCCCTCGGTATTGCGAATGAGATCGCCGACAGCTCACCTCAAACCTGGGGCAAAACCGCCATTTTGGGTCGAACAAGGGCATTGCTTGAGCCCGTACTGGAAGCCCTGCGTGCGAAGAATGTAAAGTCGTTTATCGTCACTCGCCGAGATCGTTTTGTCTCACCGCAGTTCGTGTGGCTGCAGAGCGCTTTGGATCAGTCTGTGCGTCCGATTGACCGGCAAGTTTTTACGACCATGGTCAATGCCGCGAACAGGATGGCGGGAACCGATCTGGACCCAGCACTTCTCGCTGCCGAGGCAGAAGCCTCAGGAAAGACGTTCCTGGAATATTGGGCTCTCGCTGCCAACACTTCTGGAAATATTATCGGATCGAGACTCGCAGATATGTCGCTAAGGATCGTTCAATCGCGGGCGGCCTGGCGGGGCGTGGTGACCGAGGCTTTGGCATGGCTGCCGGCAACCGCGGGAGACGCTAACGGCGTCGTGACCGATGCGGCAGAAGACAAAGCCGCTTGGGAAATTGCCGTGCGCGAAATGAGGAGCGAAAAGGGTAGCGACATTGATCTTGCCGAGTTGCTGCAGGGCCTCGCCTTGCGCCCGAAAGAACCGCCTCGCGATCCCGATTC
>Ga0193751_1001743_pt1 | contig 13645 bp, 10 predicted proteins | sample L1c2metaG_FD_143050 | JGI IMG/M metagenome (GOLD analysis project Ga0193751, IMG submission 143050) | Soil microbial communities from a riparian zone of the East river system, Colorado, United States - L1c2 | ecosystem: Environmental > Terrestrial > Soil > Riparian zone | place: USA: East River... | reverse complement strand
ATTTCGTGCGCTTCGCGGCCTGCCTCGATCGCTTTTTTGAATGCTTGCGCCATGCGGACAGGGTCAGACGCGATTGCGATCGCGGTATTCACCAAAACTGCGTCTGCGCCCATTTCCATCGCTTCAGCCGCCTGACTCGGGGCGCCCAGCCCTGCATCGACCACGACTGGAACAGTCGCTTGCTCGATAATGATTTCAATTTGCGGGCGAGTTTCGATTCCCCGGTTGCTGCCGATTGGCGAGCCGAGCGGCATGACCGTGGCGGTACCGACATCTTGCAAGCGTTTCGCCAGCACCGGATCCGCATTGATGTATGGCAGCACCGTGAATCCCTCCTTTACGAGAGTTTCGGCCGCGGCCAGTGTTTCCACTGGGTCCGGCAATAAATAGCGCGGGTCGGGATGAATCTCGAGCTTGATCCAGGTCGGCAAACCGGCACTCGCTGCTAGACGCGCCAGCCGCACAGCTTCCTCCGCGTTTCGTGCGCCGCTTGTGTTTGGCAAAAGCAAAAACTTCTTCGGGTCAATGAAATCCAAAATGTTCGCGAACGGATCGTGCTTGCCGGAAAGGTCGGCCCGTCGCAAGGCCACGGTGACAATTTCGGTCCCGCTCGCCAACAGCGCGTCCCGCATCAATTCGTTTGAGGCGAACTTTCCGGTACCGACCAGCAATCGCGAGGTGAACTCGCGATCGGCGATCTTTAGCTTGGAAGGCTTGTCCGACATTCAGGAAACAATAACGAATTTATACGCGCTCGCGAATTTCGCAGCTTCCCTGAATTTGTAGAAGGTGCTGGCTTAGTTAAGATTGATTGAACCCCATGACAGACTTACGACTAAACGGTAAAGAAGTAACCATTCTTCGCAGCCTTCCCTCAAGCCACAGAAACAAAAGTGGCTTCACCAACTTTATTTTCAAGCTTGGACAGCGAGTAAATCCTAATTCGGGCAAGATTTCTTTGACTCGGCCCGAAGTTAAGAGAATTCAACGGTACATTAAACGATACAAAACCGGCGGGTACCAAGCCATGCTCAAGAAGGCATTTAAACGCCCGCTGAATTTACATTAATTGGCAGCGAAATACTGACTTTAGACTTTTCGGATCTGTGGCGTCGCTCCAACGGTCTTCAACTCCTCGCCTGCAACACGGAGGTATTCGCCATCGATTTCGAAGCCGACAAACTTCGCAACACGAGATTCTGCGGCGGCAAGTGCAGCGTGTCCGATACCCAGAAAAGGATCCAGCACAGACGATTTGCCATTCTTACCGTGTAGACGAATGCATTGCGCGGCGAGTTCGGTCGGGAAAGTAGCTGGATGAGGGCGATCTTTGGCACGATTCATTATTGTCTTGTAGGGGATGAACCACGTGTTGCCTTTGCATTTTAGATCGTCTCCATTGGTGTGCGACCAACGAGTGATATTTGATTTGTCGGAATAAGGCACTCCGACGGCCTTCCGATCTAATCGTGTATTTCCGTTTGGCGTTAGGTGAAAAACGTATTCGTGACAATCATTGACGAAGCGATCCGACTTGATCGGCTTATAATGACCGATTTGCCGCTCAGATCCGTTCTCTGGAACCGCAATTGATTTGATCCAATGAATTGTATTTTGGAGGCGAAAGAGTTTTCGGCGATTAACAATCCGATCGACCAAGAGGTGCGGTAAAAGGGGCGATCTCAATGACCCGCTAACATTCAAAAATAACGAGCCGTCTTCCCTCAGGACGTGCCGGATTTGCGACGTCCAAGAATCCGTCCAATCGAGATACTCATCCCAGTCGCGGGCATCGGCATAGGATCGGTAGCGGACGCCGAGATTGTATGGAGGCGAAGTGATGCAAATATCTATCGATGCCGGACCAACGTGTCTCTGTAAGCCAGTGACACAATCACCCCAAAACAATCTGAATTCAGGCATCCTCTTTTTCATGGCACTGCTACACGTGAAACAGAGCCCTGATTTTCAAGAGTACAAGGGGGAATATTCAGCGCAAGGGATAAGTGAATATCTTGTGAATAATGTGTGAATTTCTCTATTCACAATTAGAGGAGGTCGCCGTCCTTTACCGCCGCCGGCGTCGCCGATGCCTGGAATTTTTGCAGAGATCTGACCAGATTTCCTGGCAGCGGCCAAACGCGTTCGAAGATGCGCGGCGCCAGTGGCTTCGCGGTCATGTAGCCGGCAGCAAACATTTCCAGCCGCGCATCCAGATTGTCGATGTAATGCAACGTCATCGATTCCGGCGTGCGCGGTTCCACCGGAGAGCCAAATTCCTTTTCGCCATGGTGCGAAGCCACCAAATGCAAAAGGTGGACGCGAACGTCTTCCGATGGCGGCGACAAATTCTTCCACGCCTCCGCATTTTCTGCGCTGAGTTTTCGCCAGAGCGCATTCACAACTTCGATTCCGATCGAAATATGGCCGACCAGCTCGCCCAATTCGTCGTAGCCCATCACGAATCCGTTTTCGGGAAGCGCGTTTTCCCAGAGCTTGCCACTATCGTGGAATAAAATTCCGGCCAACAGAAGATCGGCATTCAATTGCGGATAAAGCGGCGCGATTGCCCGCGCCACGCGCAGCATTTGCGCGGTGTGCTCCACTAATCCGCCGCGACGCGCATGATGATATTTTCGCGCCGCCGCCGTACGTCGAAAGCGTTCGCCCAACTCTTTCACGAAGGCATCGCACAACGCGCGCAAACGCGGATCGCCGATCGTCGCGATCGCCTCGAGGATGAATTGCCAATCTGCGTTTTGTTTTGCGCGCAGTTCCGCCGGGCCTTGCAGCAATTCATTCTTCTCCTGTGGCGTTAGCGGTCGAATCGTCCACTTTTGTGCTTCGAGACCGTACTGCGAATGCGAACTAAATTCGCCGGTTAGTTCAATGAAGCCCTCGTTAGTAAGGGAGCTGCATGCTTTGTAAGCAGGATGATCGCTCCAGACACGCAACGTCATCCGATCACAAGCGTCGGCCAGACTCAGCTCGCAGTACGGCTTTTGTTCACGAGTGAGCTTCGCCGCCGCGGATTCGACCTGGACGTGGACGCGCGCCGAAGCCGGGCCGCTTTGTGCGGCCCGGCGAATCTCGCTTAGCGTCATCAACTGCATGTCGATCCTACCGTTGCCGCAGAGAATTTAATCGGCCGCGTTGATTGTGCCGCAAGCGATGCGCGCGCCGGAATTACCGGCCGGGTCTGTCTTCAGGTCGTCCTCTTTCTCGTGAACGACAATAGATCTTCCGATGATTGAATCTTTCCCGCTCAGGCTGAGTTTCCCTTTCCAATCGAGGTGCGCTTTGCCGGAAGCGTCGGCTTCGATGTTGCCGAGATCACCGGTGTGATGATCGAGCGTCATCGGTCCGCCGTGATGTTTCTGAGTGGGATTAAAGTGTCCTCCTGCCGATGTCGCGTCTGCTGCCGAGCAATCGCCTTTTTCATGAATGTGAAAGCCGTGTTTGCCCGGTTTGAGATTTTGAATGTCGGCGACCACTTGGACCTCATCGCCAACTTTGGTGAATGTGACCATGCCGCTTACCTGACTAGCTGACTTCGGCTCCAGCTGCGCCGCGGCCTTAGTGACTTCTTGCGCCCGTGCAAGAGAACCAACTGCGCAGAGAATTGCTATGCAGAGAATCGTCTTCATGCCGCAAACGTACCGCCCTTCTCCGTAAAAGAAAACTCTCAATCGAGCAGGCGTTGCTCAATTCCGCCGTAGGCGTCAACACGACGGTCGCGCAAAAAGGGCCAGTGCGTCCGATGCTCGTTCACACGGGCCCAGTCGATTTCGCCAAGCACGATCTCTTCCCGATCGACCGAACCTTTCGCGATGATCTCGCCGTCGGGTCCGCAGATAAAACTTTGTCCCCAAAATTCAATCCCATCGCCGCCGGCCGGTGCTTCGTGACCGACACGATTCGCCGCCGCCACGTAGCAGCCGTTCGCGATCGCGTGACTTCGCTGAATTGTTTCCCAGGCCGAATGTTGCACCGCGCCAAATTCTTTTTTCTCGCTCGGATGCCAGCCGATCGCTGTCGGATAAAAAATAATTTCGGCGCCCCGCAATGCCGTCAGCCGGGCCGCCTCGGGATACCATTGGTCCCAGCAAACGCAGACACCGATCTTGCCATGCTTTGTTTCCCACGCCTGAAAACCAAGGTCGCCCGGCGTGAAATAAAACTTCTCGTGATACAACGGATCGTCCGGGATGTGCATCTTGCGATATTTCCCGAGAAATTTTCCGTCCGCATCAATAATTGCGGCGGTGTTGTGATAAACCCCCGCCCGGCGTTTCTCGAAAAGCGACGCGACAATCGCGACGCCGAGCTCGCCGGCCAATTTCGTCAGCTCAGATGTCGATTTTCCGGGAATTTCTTCGGCCAGTTCGAAGTTTTTGTGGTCTTCGGTCTGGCAAAAATATTGCGAGCGAAAAAGTTCCGGCAGACAAACAATCGCGGCGCCTTTTTTAGCGGCGTCGCGAATGAAATCGAGCGTCCGCGAGAAATTCTTCTCTGGATCCGGGCCACATCGCATTTGAACGAGCGCGGTCTTGGTCATGTGTGTCTCAGCCATTCGGGCAATTAACCACGAAGGGCACGAAGTTCACGAAGATGAAATTATTTGCGGCCTTCGTGCCTTTCGTGCTCTTCGTGGTGGAGTCACTTCACCGAATCCGCCGGGACGATCTCGATCGTCTCAATAACCACTCGCGCCGTTGGTTTGCTGTTTTCGCCCATGCTGTTTCTAGTCACCGGCGTGTCGCCGATTTTCGCGAGCACGTCGTCGCCTTTGATCAATTTACCGAAGGTCGTGTATTGGTGATCGAGCCTCGGCGCCGGCGCCAGACAGATGAAAAATTGTGAACCGGCTGAGTCCGGATCGGGCTCCCGTGCCATTGAAATTACGCCACGTTCGTGCGAATGATCGTTAAATTCAGCTTTGATCTTGTAGCCCGGGCCGCCAGTGCCATAACGATCTTCCTTCGAGGGATCTTTTGAATTCGGATCGCCGCCCTGGATCATAAATCCCTTCACGATCCGATGAAAAACCGTGCCCTTGTAAAAACCGGCCCGGGCCAGTTTCTTGAAATTCTCGACCGTGTTCGGCGCAGCGTCAGCCCAAAACTGCACGACCATGTCGCCTTCGCTTGTTTTGATCACTGCGACTTCATTTGTTGCATTCACTGGGCTCGATTCCTCCTTCTTTTCTTCAGCTGCAAATAGTGCGGAACTCAATAATAAGACCGCTAAGATCGACATCTTCATTTTTCTTCTTAGCGGCGGTCTATGGCGGTCGCAAATTTTCAAACGCTGGAGTGATATTCCTGCAAACTGCGCACCTGCAGTTTGCTCTTTTGTAAAGAGCGAATTCCGTTCGCGCTCGCCTGCGCCGCGCGCACTGTCGTCATGATCGGAATTTTTTGTGCAAGCGCGGCGTTGCGAATCGTCACCTCGTGTTCGCGCGGGATTTTGCCGCTTGGCGTGTTGATAATGAAGCTGATATCGCCGTTTTTGATTCGATCGAGCACGTTGGGCCGTCCTTCGTGCAACTTGAAAACTTTTTTCACTTTGATTTTTGCTTCCACCAGCGCTTCGGCTGTTCCGCTCGTTGAAATAATCCCGAAGCCGAGCTTCACGAATTCGCGCGCGACCGGGATGACAGATTCCTTATCAGTGTCCTTCACACTGATGAAGACGTTCCCCTTTTTCGGCAACGGCGGCGGTGCGGCCATCTGCGATTTGGCGTAAGCCAGTCCAAGATCGACATCCATACCCATGACTTCGCCGGTCGACTTCATTTCCGGTCCCAACGAAATGTCGACGCCTTGATAACGCAGAAACGGGAAGACGGCTTCTTTCACCGAGAAATGTTTGGGCACGATTTCCTTGGTGAAGCCAAGCTCGCCCAAAGTTTTGCCCGCCATAATCTTCGCCGCCAGTTTCGCCAGCGGTAGACCGATCGCCTTGCTCACAAATGGAACGGTGCGCGAGGCGCGCGGATTCACTTCCAGCACGTAAACGTCTTCACCTTTGACGGCAAATTGTACGTTCATCAGGCCGCGCACATTCAACTCGCGCGCCATCGCTTTGGTGGCGGACGCGATTTCGTCGAGCACTTTCTGTGACAAAGAAAACGTTGGGATCACGCAGGCGCTGTCACCGCTGTGGATGCCGGCTTCCTCGATGTGCTCCATGATCGCGCCGATCACGGTCGTTTCACCGTCTGAAATGCAATCGACATCCACCTCGATCGCATCTTCGAGAAAGCGATCGACCAGCACGGGGCGATCCGGCGTTACTTCGATTGCGCTCGCCATGTAGCGACGCAGATCTGGTTCATTGTAAACGAGCTCCATTGCGCGGCCGCCGAGCACGAACGATGGCCTGACCAGCACCGGATAACCGATTTTCGTCGCGATTTGAACCGCCTCGTTTGTGCTCACGGCTGAACCGCTCGGCGTTTGACGCAGTCCAAGTTTGTCGAGCATCGCCGCGAACAATTTTCGATCTTCCGCGGTTTCGATGCTCTCCGGCTGAGTCCCGAGGATTGGAACGCCCGCCGCTTTTAATCCATCCGCGAGATTCAACGGGGTTTGTCCGCCGAATTGAACAACGACACCTTCCGGTTTTTCCTGCTCATAGATATTGAGCACGTCCTCGAGCGTGAGTGGCTCGAAGTAAAGTTTGTCACTCGTGTCGTAATCGGTCGAAACTGTTTCCGGGTTCGAATTGACCATGATCGTTTCGAACCCGAGCTCGCGCAGTGCGAAGGCGGCGTGCACACAACAGTAATCAAACTCAATCCCCTGGCCGATCCGGTTCGGTCCGCCGCCGAGAATCATCACCTTGCGTTTACCACTCTCGCGCCGCTCGTTCTCGTCGCCGTAAGTCGAGTAATAATACGGTGTGTAAGCTTCGAACTCCGCCGCGCAGGTATCGACCAGCCGATAAGTCGGCAAGATCGACAATTGTTTTCGGGCGGCCCGCACCGCGTCCGGCTTCAACGAATTAGCGTAGCCGAGTTGGTTGTCGGAAAAGCCAAGTTTTTTTGCACGCAAAAGTTCATCGCCATTTCCAAAGATATCGGGCGCAATCTGGCCGGCCGTGAGCGTTACCGCCCATGGTTCAGTCATCACGCGAATGTTGTGACTGGCGAGAGCCGATTGCTCGATCTGCTTTTGTGTCACCACAATCTGCTCAAGGTTTCGGAGAAACCACTTGTCGATCTTGGTTAGGTCATAAATCTCATCGACCGATGCGCCTTTTTGGAATGCCTGCGCAAGATAGAAGATTCGTTCGGCGTTCGGGATCGCCAGTTTCAAGCGTAACGTTTCAAGATCGACATCTTTGTCGGCGCCGTCGCCGCAAAGTCCGAAACGCTTGATCTCCAAACTTCGGAGCGCCTTTTGCAGCGCTTCCTTAAACGTCCGGCCGATCGCCATCGCTTCGCCGACGCTTTTCATCTGCGTGGTCAGCGTTGGATCGGCCTGCGGAAATTTCTCGAACGTGAACCGCGGCACTTTGACCACGCAGTAATCGATCGTCGGCTCGAAGCACGCCGGCGTTTCGCGGGTGATGTCGTTCTTGATTTCGTCCAGCGTGTAACCGACCGCCAGCTTGGCCGCGATTTTTGCAATCGGAAAGCCGGTTGCTTTGCTCGCGAGCGCGCTTGAGCGCGACACCCGCGGATTCATCTCGATCACGACCATTCGACCGTTGTCCGGATGGACCGCGAATTGAATGTTCGATCCGCCCGTCTCGACGCCGATCTCGCGAATGACCGCGAACGCGGCGTCGCGCATCATTTGGTATTCTTTGTCGGTTAGCGTTTGCACCGGCGCGACCGTGATCGAGTCGCCGGTGTGCACGCCCATCGGGTCGAAGTTTTCAATCGAACAAACAACGACGCAGTTGTCCATCCGGTCGCGCATCACTTCCATTTCAAATTCTTTCCAGCCGACGAGCGATTCCTCGATCAACACCTCGCTCACCGGAGACATGGCGAGACCGCGGCCGGCGATCTGATCCAGCTCGTCCGGGTTGTAGGCGATACCGCCGCCACTGCCGCCGAGAGTGTAGGCTGGCCGGATGATCAGTGGGAAAGTTCCGATCTCTTTCGCAATGCGGCCCACGTCGGCAAGCGAGCGCGCCACGCCCGAGCGCGGCACGTTGAGCCCGATTCGCAGCATGGCTTCCTTGAACAACTGTCGATCTTCGCCTTTCGCGATCGCCTTCGCGTTGGCGCCGATCAGTTTTACTTTGTGACGCGCGAGTGCGCCGTTGCGATAAAGCTCCATCGCCGTATTCAACGCCGTCTGCCCACCCATCGTGGGCAGAAGCGCGTCCGGTTTTTCTCGAACAATGATGGCTTCGATCACTTCCGCCGTGATCGGCTCGATGTAAGTGCGATCGGCGAACTCGGGATCGGTCATGATCGTGGCCGGATTCGAATTCACCAGCACGACCTGATAGCCCTCTTCGCGCAGCGCCTTGCACGCCTGCACGCCGGAATAATCAAATTCGCAGCCCTGCCCAATCACGATTGGACCGGAGCCAATTAGGAGAATTTTCTTGAGATCGTTGTTCCGCGGCATTTGCGCAGCGCGCAGGATAAACTAAATCCCCCGAACTTCACGCCATCTTTGTCATTCCGACCAAAGTGGAGGAATGTCTTACTGTTGTCTGTCCGTGGTGTGATCAGAAACATTTAGAGATGTCTCGACTCCGCTCGACATGACAAGAAGAAGCAGCCCTGCCGCGCGAGCGAATCAAAGCGGCGCTATTTTGTTTGATACTTCGGATTTTTCGCTTGTTTGCGAACAGCGGCGAACAGTTTGTTGATTCCCGTCGTGCTGATGGTGTTGGCAAGGAACGCCGGCCCGCCGATGCCGCTGTCCGTGAAAACGGAATAGGTCGCGCGCGTTTTACCCTCGCCGGCCGGCTCGAGCAGCCAGGAACCTTCGCACGCAGTCACCCTGAACACGCCAGGCTTTGCTGCCGGACCATGTTCGTTGGCCGGCTCCCAGCAATTGAGATAAGCCAATCCATTTTCAACCGGCCACGACTCCTGTCGAATGCGAAGCGTGTAATCGCGATCGCTCACAATTTTTGGGGAAACCCGCTGATAAGTGAGAATGGAATCTCGTTTTCGCTCGATGACGCGACACTCCGCCGTAAAGGGCATGAAACTCGTATAACCTTCGACATCATCGATAACCTTGTGAACCGTCTCGGCCGTTGCGTCGATTTCGCCTACCGCTTTGAACTCTTTCAGGTTCGACCGTCCGTGTGGCCGACTGTAAATCACTACGCCGTTGCTTTGTTTAACTGCTTTCCAATCCGCGTTCTGGCCAGGTTCGGCCGCGAAGATCGACAACGCAGCCCCGGCAAGAAAGGCGGTGATCGCGGCTTCTCGTTTCATAATTACTTAGACGTTCCGACTGCCAGTCGCATTCGCCAGAATCGCGGCGTCGATTCGAGGCTCTGTTTCAACGCAAAATCGAGTCCGCCGGATAGACCACGCCGTTCTTGATCACCGTGTCGATGTCCGATGCATGCGCGATGTCGTCGGCCGGATTCGATTTCAGAATCACCAGGTCGGCGAAACAGCCGCTCTCGATCTTGCCGATGTGCGCGCCCGTGTCGCCGCCGAAAAGTTTGGCTGCGTTTGCGGTCGCGCATTGCAGGATTTGCATCGGCGTGAGTCCGGCCTCTTTCATCAACTGAAATTCACGGAACAATGCCGGACCATGAATCGTGCCAACGTTTCCCGCGTCTGTACCGGCGGCGATCGTTATGCCGGCGTCTTCCAGTTTTTTCAGGTTCGGCAGCGCGACTTCGTACGTTTTCTCTATCCGATCCAGCGCTTCGTCCGGTTTGGCCAGCGCGGTCTTGATTCGATCGGGCAATTTATCCTGTGGAATCTTCGTCACGTCGAGCGACGCGATCACTTCCGGGTTGCCCCACGCTTTCTCTTCCCGCGTGAGATTTAGTTGGTGGGAAAACGTGAGGCCGTAGCGCTCGAAAACTACCAGTGTCGGGCACAAAATGATGTGTCGATCTTTCAACAATTTCACGAAGGCGTCGTCCACCGGTTTGTCGACCACGCTGTGGACAAGGATGTCCGCGCCTTCTTCTACCGCTGCGCGCGCCGTTTCCAATTCGGTCGCATGGACCGCCACGCGAATTTTGTGGGCGTGGCTTTCTTCAATCGTCGCCCGCGCGATCGGCCGGAACGAATCGACTGGATGTTCTTTGTCCACGATGTACCAGATCTTCACCAGATCGGGCTTTTTCTCCGCCAGTTTCCTGACGAACTCGCGCGCCTGGTCCGGGGTGTCGATCTTTACAATTGGCGGGTCGCCCAGATCGAGCTTCTCGCGCGAGACACTCGAGATCAGCGGTCCTGCGACAGCCACGCGCGGCGCCTTGGCAGTGGCATATGCTTTTTGACGGACTTCAAAGTTCCACATCGGCCCGCCGACATCGACCACGCTGGTAATTCCGCACCGAATGTAGCGCGCAAAATCGTCGTCGAGATGCGATTTGATCCACGCGACCTCATCTTTGTAAGGCCGAATGCTGTTGAAATCGGCGCCATCCGGTCTCGTGAACAGATCGGCTGATTGGAAGAAGTGGACGTGCGTGTCGATGTATCCGGGCAAAATGAATTTACCGACGCAAGGAACTTGTTTTCCCAGAGTCGCCGCGTCCTGTCTGCCCATCGCAACGCGCTCGATCTTGTCGCCGTTAATCACCACGGTCGCGTTCGGCATCACTTTGCCATCGGCCGGATTAATGACGGTCGCTCCGACCAGCGAAATTTTTTCAGCGTGGACAATGCCGGCAGCGATCAATGTGACTGCGAGCGAGATTAGGGTTTTCATTTCGTTTTTGGTTCGTCCGCAATTTTCAGGACAATTTTTCCGCGTGTGTGATGCGTCTCCGCCTGGGCATCGGCTTTTGCGGCATCGGTCAGCGGCAAGACTTGGGTAACTACCGGTTTAATTTTTTCCGCCTCAATCAATTTCGTGATCTCGTCGAGCTCGCCTGAATTTGGATGCGATGAGAGCGAAGCGCCGCGGATCTCGTGCTTTTTCAGTTCCGCTTCGTCGCAGCGCGACACGATCGTCACCACGATTCCGCCTTTCTTCACCACGCCGTACGATCGCGCGAGCGTGTCGCGCCCGACCGGATCGAGCACAAGATCGACATCGTGCGCCACGTCCTCGAATTTTTGTTTGGTGTAATCGATTGCCACATCGGCGCCGAGTTGTTTGAGCAAATCCTGATTCTGGGTCGATGCGGTGGCGATGACCCGCGCGCCGCGCGCTTTGGCGATTTGAATCGCAAAACTTCCGACCCCGCCCGAGCCGCCGTGAATCAGCACTGTTTGTCCGCTTTGAATTTTCGCGATGTCGATCAACGCCTGCCACGCGGTCAATGCAGCCAATGGAACGGTCGCGGTGTCGGTAAAACTCAGCGGCTTCGGTTTAATCGCGGATTCGCTTTCGTTCGAGATGCAATATTCCGCCCAGCCGCCGCCCCAGAGCAGATACGCATAAACCGGATCGCCGACTTTCAGCTTCGTCACTTTTGCGCCGGTTTTCACCACAACGCCGGCCATGTCGTAACCGAGAATCAGCGGCAGATGCGTGCCGAATTCTTTCTCGAATTTGCCGTTGAGAATTAGCGGATCGGCCGGATTGACGCCGCTCGCGATCACGCGCACGAGAATTTCGTTCTCTTTCGGCTGCGGCACCGGAATCTCTTCCAGCTTCAGCACTTGCGGTCCGCCGTACTCGTGCGCCGCGACGGCCTTCATCGTTTTCGGCACAGGCTGCGCGAAAACGATCGCGCTCGCAGCAAACGACAAAAGAGCCGAGACCGCGGTTCTTCGTGTCATTCCTTGGATTCCGGCACTGCTTTCTCGGCAGCTTGAAAACCAATCTTGGAGTGGGTGCCGTCGCAGAAAGGTTTCTCGGTCGAGGCACCACAACGGCAAAGTGCCATCCGTTTTTCGACTGGGAACTTATTGCCATCGCTGTCCATTAACTCTACTTCGCCCTTAACGATGTAAGGACCGTTCTTAATTGTTTCGATTGTCACCATGGCCGCAGTCTAACTGATCTTCCCCTCCTTTGTCATGTCGACCCAGTGGAGACATGTCTAAATATTTCAGAAATGGTAAGAGATTCCTCGCCTCTGCTCGGAATGACAAAATACAAATAACCAGCGCGTGAAGATTCTTGTCGCAATTAGCGTTGCTCTAACTGCGTCGCTCTGCGCGCAGCAGTCCCCCAAAAACATCCGTTCACGTTTGAGGGAATGATGAAATTGAAACGGCTCGATGGTCCGCGACCGGTCGCCGGACGGCAGTTTAAATTAATGGGACACGACGGCGCATGTCCCTCGATTTGGCTCCGACCTTAGCCAGCACGCGCGGTATTTAGCCTTGACTGTTGAGGTTCGTTAGGCTGAAAACGGCCGGATGAAAAACCGAGCTGGAACCGATGTTGTATTGATTGTTCTTGCCAGCCTTGCGGCCTTTGCCGCAACGGGATTGGCACAGGGAAAGCCCGGCAAGGTCGAAATCAAAAATGATTTTATTGTGGTGCACCCGGGCACCAAATTATCTCGAGCCGATGCCCAGGCGTTGAACGATGTGCTGAAGAAGTACGACAAGGCCCTTTACAAGATCCAGATCTACAAGAACGGCAAAGTGACCAAAACGCTGGGCACACTGAACGACATGTATATCGATCAGAAAGCGGTGGCCGATTTAGCGCAAGCAAAGACGAGCGGGCAATCGGAGCGTGCGATTCAGCTGATTGCTCCGGCCGCCGGCCCGCAAAAAGGCGTGACGGCAAATCCGCAAAGGACCGCGATGGACCAGCCGATGCCAACCGGCCCGCAGCAGCCGCCATCTCCAATGCCAACCGGTCCGCAGCAGCCACCATCTCCGATGCCAACCGGTCCGCAGCAGCCGCCATCTCCAATGCCAACCGGTCCGCAGCAGCCGCCATCTCCAATGCCAACCGGTCCGCAGCAGCCAACATCTCCAACACCTACCGGCCCACAGCGATCACCCAGTTCTCCGGTCAATCCTCAGCGGAGTTCAACCCAGTCGCAACAAGCCGATGAGTTCATGCAACGGCTGAAACCGATTCTGGAGAAATACTCGCAATAGCTTTAGCGAAGCAGGATTTTTGAGCCGAAGGCGTCTTTATCTCGGGTGGCTCCTATTGCATGCCTTCCTGGTGCTCATTGTCTCGATTCAGCAGACATTTTGGGTAATGGCGGAGGGCTACACCTCGCTGCCGAAATTTCTGGAGAAGTACTGGTGGAAGGTCGAAGCCGTTTCGACTGAAGCCCTCGGCCAGACGCTGAGTCTATCGAATCCGCTGCGGCAAAGCGTTAGTGCTTATATTAATGCCACCGGAATCGAAGGCGGCTACGGGTTCTTTGCGCCGAGTGTGCCGGACAGCTATAAGCTCGTGCTCGAATTGCATTATCCGGACGGGCGGGTGGAATACGAGCTGCCGCGCGTGTCCGACACGGCGGCCGGAGTGCGGGTAGCCACGCTGCTCGATCAGTTGGGCCGCACCGGCTATGACCAAATGCGTGAGATCATGATCAAGATGCT
>Ga0193751_1001742_pt1 | contig 13647 bp, 12 predicted proteins | sample L1c2metaG_FD_143050 | JGI IMG/M metagenome (GOLD analysis project Ga0193751, IMG submission 143050) | Soil microbial communities from a riparian zone of the East river system, Colorado, United States - L1c2 | ecosystem: Environmental > Terrestrial > Soil > Riparian zone | place: USA: East River... | reverse complement strand
TCCTCATCGGAGAACACATCAACGACCTCGGAGCCTTGTTGGCGAATCTCGCGTTGCCCGCGCGAGTGCTCGGTGGCGCGCTGGTGGCGTTCCTGATCGGCGGCCTGCTGCTGACCCGTCCGGGCCCGAACGTGGTCCGCTGGTCCAGCCTCGCGGGCATCGCGTGGCTCATCGCATTCGGGCCGCTGGTCGTGACGACCGTCGCGGCGGCGCTGGGCGGCTATGAGTTCGGCCCCGTCGTGTCGAGCAGCCTGATCACCGGCCTCGGCACCGCGGGCGCGGTCGTCGGCCAGCTGTCCCGCCGGCGAGGCGACCTGGCCGATAGCGACCGCGCATCCGCGACGGACCGCGCGATAGGCCGCAAACCTGTGCAGTGAGGTCGGTCTTGAGCGGTGCCTGGAGTTCATCCCACGGCCGACGCCATCGCCCTGACCCTCTGGTTGATCGTCGCCGGCCTCGTGGCGTGTGCCGTGGCGTCGCTGGTGAGATCAGGGCCCAGACGGCGTCAGCCCTCAAGGGCGTCGACGCCGAGATCCGCGAAATCGGGGTCGCCGGAGACGCCGCCTGACTCCGCAGTGCGCGATTGCCCGGGCTCAGGTACGGCGGCGATCCGATGCGGCGGACAGGACGCCCAGGGCCACGCCTGCCAGCACGGCACCGGCGACTGCCAGCGCAGCCGGGTTGGACGTGACCGCTACCTGAAGGGCCGTGAGCTCCGCGACGGTGGAGCCTCGTCGACTCGGCGGCCGGGCCGTCGTCGCGTTCGGGTTGTAGCGGGGCACGAGGCCCTCGGCCACCCAGGCCTCGATCGGACCGAGCTCATCCTGGATCCGCAGCACCGCCAGCCCACGGGCGGCATCGTCGGTCAGGTCGATCGGCAGGACGAGCGCCTCGCGACCCCGCTCCCGGACGTCCGCGGCCGCGGCCTCGAGGCCGTCCCAGCCACGCCCGAGCAGGGCGACGTTCCAACCGGCATCGGCATACGCCCGGGCCTGGGCCCGGCCGAGGCCCGTGGCGGCGTCGGTGATCGCGGCAACTCGTGGCGTGCGGCGCATTCGGACCCTCCGATCAGCGACTGCCGGCACCCGCCGGCGTGACTTCGACGACCTCGACCTCGGTGTCGATCAGATCCGTGAGATCGGGCTCGTCGTCGGGAATCAGGATCAAGGGAGCGACGTGGCCTGCAGCGTACGAGACCAGGGTCGCTCGGTCGGCGTGCTCAGGAAGCCAGCCCCAGGCATCGACATCCGCGTTCCGCGCGACGCGAACGTGCTCGGCGACGGTGTGGCGACCGGCCGCCTCCAGCTGCTCGGGATCGAGCCGATCCGGAACCGCAGCCGCGGTGCCATCGGCCGACCACCCGGTCGGGAGCGGGCTCTCGAGCGGGTCGCGGCCCGCATCGAGGTCGTAGACGATGAGCGTCGCGTGCTCCGCCCGCGCGCGGTCGATCGCCTTGCCCATGAGCACGTGGTACCGGTCGTCCTCGCCGACGACGGCCAGGATCGTGCGCGGCGCGTCCATGCGCTGAGCGTACGAATACCACCTGACGGGGGGATTTCGACCCGGTCCCGGTCGAGACAGGCATATGCCAGCCTGCGGTCAGCCGAGCTCGGTAGGTCGAGCGGCCTCAATCGAGCGGCGGCACGCCCGCGATCGCACCCAGCGGCGCCGCGATGTCGGAAATGGCCGCGGCGTCCGGTGCCTTTCCGTCGGGTTCGCCAGCTGGCCGGGGTCCGAGTCGACCGATCCCACGGAGCAATTCGCCGCCGCTCGCCCGCGCGATCCGAGCCGCCCATGCGGACCCGTCGCGCCACGTCGTGACCACGATCTCGTCGCCCGGCGCGGCGGAGGCGAGGTACTCGAGCCGGGCGCGCCGTGGGAGCGTGGCGACGCCCTCGCCCGTTGCCTCCAGCGCTTCCTCGACCCAGTCGAGGTACGCCGCGTTGTTCACGTGACCCATCGGGTCCAGGTCATGCGGCCGGACGCCGAATCGAATCTCGCTCGCGACCGGCAGGCCGCTCGGCAGCTCCACCCGCAGGATCTCGCCGGGCAGTTCGGGATTCGTGAAGCTCAGCCCGAAGTCCTGTGGGATCCGGACGAGGCGCCCGCGGTCGTCGAGCATCACCCAGTCCGTGACGATTCGGGCCGCCAGCGCGCCCGCGGCGAGGCGAGCATCCGCGAGCCGGCGAGCCCAGATCCTGCGGTGGCCCGTCACCGCGGTCGACACTCGGAGGGTCCGGCCCATGGCGACGGGCCCAAGGACCTCGAGATCCACGGCCCGGACCACCCACCACCGACCGCGCTCGAGATACCAGCGGCGATCGAAGCCGAGCGCCTCGGAGTGGCGCCACGCCACGTCCTGCGCGTAGCGAAGGAGCGCGGAGGTCCGAACCCGTCCGTCGGGGCCGGCCTCGTCGAAGCGGACCCGGTAGCCGGCCACGAAACCGTTGTCGATCCCCGGAACGGGCCGATCCGACTGGCCGGTGAGGCCCGGATCGAGGGCCGCGCCGTCGTCGGGACCGGGCTGCTCCGAGGGCCAGACTCCCGGGTCGATCACGACCCGAAGCCTAGCGCGGGCTCAGCCGACGGGCCGCTCGGAGGTCCGTGGCGGCGTCGCGACCGGGGTTTGCTGCGACGCTCGAACCCGGGCAACCGCGCGGCGCGGCGCGCGAACGGATATGAGGGCGAGCGTCATGACGCCCGATCGGCGCCGGGTTCGCGGGTGAGGCGGGGTATCCAGGAGTCGCTGGGCCCGATCGGCCAGCGAGTCGAGCCGTCGAGCAGTCTGCTCGTTCCAGCGCCGCGAGTACGCGCGGATCGCATCCCGTCGGACACCGTCGCCCTCGACGTGACGCCCGGCGGCCTCGAGCTCGGAGATCCGGTCGAGGACCCGGCGATACCGCTCCGGGAACGATTCGGCGATGGGCGGGGTGTCCACGTGCGGCAGCATCGGCCGCCACGGCGGCCTTCGGAATAGCCCGCTCGTCATGGCCCGTCCGCCGACTCGGTCAGTCGCCGCCGTGCCAGCCGCTGCGAATCCCGAAGCTCTTGAATGTACCTTCCGCGGCCGACCAGGCCTCTGCGACGTGGTCGACCCGGGCGGCCGCCGGACCCTCACGGACGGCCACCAGGAGCTCGAGCAGCCGATCCTCCGGCCCCTCGGCGACGACCCGAACGGAGCTGCGCGCTTCGTTTGCTACCCAGCCGCGGAGCTCGAGCGCCCGGGCCCGATCGAAGACGAACATCCGGAAGCCGACGCCCTGGACCCGACCGACGACGGTCAGGTCGAGCCGCCGCGGGGGCGAGAGCTCGGTCACCCTCGGTGCTGGAGGGCGAGGACGTCGAGGACCAGCTCCGGGCTGACGTTCCCCTCGAGGCGCTCGCCGGCCACGTCGAGCCGGCGCAGCGCCGCGCCGACCTGGCGGGGATCGATGCGACCTGCCGCTCGCTCGAGGTCGTCGAGCAGCTCGACGTCGCGGACGAGCCTGGCCTCGCCCGTTTCGACGGCGGCGAGGTCGCGCAGGAGGTCGCGCCAGACGGCCACGAGGGCGAGCGCACCTGCTCGCCGTTCCGATGCCGGGACACGCACGGCCGAGCGTGGTTCGGTGGGTTCAGCCGGTTCGGCTTGCTGCTCGGATGCGTCGAGCGACACTCCGGTGGGCGTCGCGGAGGAGATGTCGGCGACGGCGCGCGCGCCGCGGCGGCCAGGCCGGGCCACGGCCGGCGGCTGGATGACGCCATCGGCAGCGCTGATCCGTCCCGCGCCGGCATCGAGGGCCTTCACGAGCTCGCCGGCTCGAGCGGCGAGATCGCGCACGCCGGCCAGCCGCTCCGCTCGTGACGCGGCGCCGAGATCGAGGATCGTCCGGGCGATCTCGGCACGGGTGATCCCGGCCTCGGGCGCCGCGGCGTATGCGAGGGCGACGCCGGGCCGGCCCGACGCGACCCGGGCGTATCGCGCCGCCTGGCCGCCATCGGCGATGCCCCGCTCCACGAGGATCGCCTCGACGTCCCGGCGCGGCACGGGCCCCAGACGAAGGCGGACGCAGCGCGACCGGATCGTCGGGAGCAGCCGCTCCTCGTCGTCGGCGCACAGGATCAGGACCGCCCCGGCGGGCGGCTCCTCGAGGGTCTTGAGGAAGGCCGTCTGGGCGTCCTCGGTCATCCGATGGGTTGCCTCGATGATCGCGACACGGGCACCGCCCTCGACGGGCATGAGCGAGAGCTCGCCGATGAGGTCGCGGACACCGCGCTCGTCGCGGCCGCCGATCGGGATGACCCCGCCCGGGCCGGACGGCGCGAGGCGATGGACGTCCGGATGGTTGCCGTGATCCACGGCCCGGCACGCCCGACAGACGCCGCATGGCCGCTCCGCCGGGTCGGGGGCGAGGCAGAGCAGCGCCGCGGCCAGGTCGAGGGCCAGCGTCGTCTTGCCGACGCCCCCCGGTCCGACGAGCAGGAGCGCGTGCGGCACGTGCGAGGCGAGCATCGCCTCGGCCGCCGCGACTGCGGCGGGCTGGCCCCGCGTCCGGATCCGTCGCGGGCTCACGCGGTGGGCTCGCTCACGCCTGGATCCCTGTCATGCCGCGATCGCTCACGGCGGGCTCAGGACGCCGAATCGGCCTTCTTGCGCGGCGCCCGTCGCTTCGGAGCGGCCGCGCTGGCGTCGCTCGCCGCAGGACGGTCCGATTCGCCGGCGTCGGCGGCCGGAGCGGCCTTGGCTGCGCTGGACCGCGACGCCGCTGACCGCGTCGTCGACGCGCGGCGCCGGGCCGGGGCTGCGGCCGAGGCCTCGGACGCCGTGGCCCCCGCCTCAGGTGCCGTCCCGGTCGCAGAATCCGCGGCCGCCGTGGTGCGACGCCGACGCGGTGCCGCAGCGGCCTCCCCGGTCTCCGTGGCCCCGGCGCTTCCGGCTGCAGCCCGCGCGGTCCGGTTTCCGCGACGCGCCGGCGTCACGGTCTCCGCTGCCGTCCCGGAGCCCGCCGCCGTGGCGGCATCGGCCTGCGATGCTGCGTCGACGCCGGACGTCATGTCCCGCGCTGGTCGCGACGCCGGCGCGGGCCGAACCGGCCGGCCACCCGTCGACGCGAGCTGCGCCCGCAGCATCGCCTCGATCTCCGGGGGCACCTCGCTCCACGGGTCGCCGCTGGCGTTGCGCGGCTCGCGTTCCGGTCGCTCGAACGAGCGTCCCGCGGGCCGGCTCGGCTGGCCACCCTGGCCGCCCTGGCCGCCCCGTGGCTGGCGCGGATCGCGGATGTCGCGCGGATCGCGGATGTCGCGCCGCTGGCCAGCCTCGGAGAAGCGCGACGGGGTCGAGCCACCTCGGCCGCCGGCGCCGAAGCGCTCCCGATCCATCGCGGCGGCGTAGGCGCCACCCCGACCGCCGCCGCGCGCGCCTGGCCGGCCGCCGCGGTTGGCGTCACGCTGGCGCCGCTCGGCGATCAGGTATTCGGGAATCGCCGGCTCCTCGAGGTCCTCATCGGCCTCGAGATCGCCGCCCGTCGGGGCTCGGCCCGGGGCCGCGCGGCTCGTTGGGGCTGCCGGGACGCCGAGCTGAGAATCCCAGACAGATCCGAAGGAGAACGCGGCCCGCCGCGGCGTGGGGGCCGGAAGGATGTCGATCTCCTCGATCTCCTCCGCACCCTCGGCCACCACGGGACCCTCTGGTGCCCGGCCCTCGAGCACCTCGAGGCCCTCACCGCGACCGCGGCCCCGACCACGACCACGACCGCCGCGCCGACGGCGGCGGCGGCGCACGCCATCCTCGCCGAGAACGGTGCCGTCCGGCCCGACCGCACCGGCCTCGCCGGGCTCGCCGGGCTCGCCGGCCTCCTCGTCGCCGATCAGGTCGGCGGCCTCGTCGTCGCTGTCCTCGGCGTCGAGCGGCGCGGCCAAAGCTGCCGCCGCCGAAGCCGCGGCGGCCGCCGGTCGCGCGACCCGCGACAGCTTCTCGCCCGGCAGGACGACGATCGTGCCCTCGGCCGCGACCGGCTCGACGGGCCGCTCGGTCTCACGGGCCGGCGCACGCCGCGGGGCGCGGGCCGGGGCCGCGCTGGTCCGGGCGGGCTCGCCCGCGCGGGTGCGGCCACCGCGACCGCGACGCCGACCATCGCCGGTGCCCTCGGTCATCTTGTCCGGCACCTCGGTCATCGACAGGTCCTCGTCGTCGGTCGCGACGCGGCGACCGCTGCGCGACGAGCCCTTCTCGACCTTCGCCACCTGGGTGATGTCGGTGAAGATGTCGGCGACCTCGATCAGATCCGACGACGTGTTGCCGCGGAAGCTGACGACCTCGACGCGGACGCCCATCTCCTGGACGGCCCTGATCGCCGGGGCGAAGTCACCGTCGCCCGACACGACGATCGCGATGTCCAGGTTCCGGGCGGTCTTCATCATGTCGACGACGAGCTCGATGTCGAGGTTCGCCTTGACCTTGCCGTCGCCGTACTTGCGGATGTCCTTGCTCACGACCTTGTAGCCGTGGCGGCGCAGGAAGTCGTGGAAGTTCCGCTGGTTCTCGTTGTCGGGGTCGAGGCCCGTGTACGCGTAGGCGCGCACCAGGTCCCGTCCCGCGCTCGACGCCTTGAGGAGCGTCACGTAGTCGATGTCGACGCCGGCCGCCTTGGCCGCATAGAAGATGTTCGCCACGTCGACGAAGACCGCGACGTTTTTGCTCAACTGGTTCTCCGTGCCAGGCGTGTGTCCTGTGGGGTAAATCCCAGACGAGCCCAGCGCGCCTGTTCGGCGGGCTCCTCCGGCTGCGGCGCCTCGACGGTCGCGCAGCCTTTGTTCGCGGCCGACCGGACCGCCTCCTCGACGAGGAGCTCCGTCACGGCGTCCACCTCGGCCGACGGATCGACGACGAGGAGATCGATCGTGCCGACGTAGCCGCCGGAACGAACGGACGGGCGGATCGCGAGGACCGCGCCGCCCACGATCTCCCGCCGACGCTCGGCGACGAGGACGCTGGCGTGGGGCAGGAAGACAAGCTGGCGCAGGACGTCCGCGGGATCGAGCTTGCCAGGCACACGGCTGCTCACCCGACCGCCGCTCAAGGCGACGATCCGGTCGACATCCGTGATCTGGGCCGCTCGGACCCTGTACTCCACGAGCCGGTATGTGCTCCCTGGGTCGGAGGCGCTACCCGATCCTTCGACCGCCAGCGGGTCCACCACACAGCACGGGGGTGAGCGTGCAATCGCTCTGTAACCATCCCGGGAGGCGGACAACCGGTGTTGCAATCGGTGCGCCGACCTCTAATATACGGCATCGCTTCGGCGGCCACCTGCGCGCCGCCCGCGGTCATCCCCGAGTCGCCGCCTCCGCGCACCACCTCCGCGTCCCGACCGACACCGCGTCCCCCGAGGAGCAACGTCGGTCAGAGATGCGGGATCGGGCGCCGGTGGCGGGTCCGGGCCGACGGCGGAGGGACGCAGACGGTACGACCGAGGGGCCGCTCCCCGGGTCTCCGGCGCGGTTGATTTCGAGGAGGAGAGTGCATGAAGCTCACCAAGGTAGGGGCGGTCGCGGCTGTCGCGGTGCTCGCGCTCGGCGCGTGCAACGGCGGTGCGGCAGCCAAGACAGTCAAGTTCGCGATCGAGCTGCCGCTCCAGGGCTCCGAGCTCGCGGCGTCGCAGCCGATCATCAACGGCATCAAGCTTGCGGTGAAGCAGGCCGGCGGCAAGGTCGGTGCGTACACCATCGACATCCCGCAGTCCGCGATCTACGACGACGCGCTCAATGGCGCGCACGACCCGCAGACCGGCGCGGCGAACATGAACAAGATCGTCGCCGACGATTCCATCGTCGCGGTCATCGGCCCGCTCAACTCGAGCGTCGCCCAGGCCGAGATCCCTGTCTCGAACGCGGGCGGCTATCCGCAGTGCTCGCCGGCGAACACGAACCAGGATCTCACCCAGGGTGCACCGGCCGCGGCCCTTCGCACCAAGCCCAACAACTACGTCCGCGTCGTCACGACGGACAACATCCAGGGCCCGGCGGCGTCGCAGTACATCTACGACACGCTGAAGAAGACCTCCGTCTACATCATCGACGACACCGAGACCTTCGGTAAGGGCGTCGCGGATGCATTCGAGGCCGACTTCAAGGCTCGCGGCGGCACGGTCGTGAAGCACGACGGCGCCCCGAAGACGACCCAGGACTACGTCTCGATCATGACCGCCGCCAAGGCGCTCAATCCGCAGGCGATCTACTTCGGTGGCGTCACGGCCACCGGCGGCGCGCGCATCCTGCTCGCGGCCGCTCAGGTCGGCCTCGGCGACGTCCCGTACGTCGGCCCCGACGGCATCAATGACGGCTCTGGCGCGACCAAGGACTCGTTCCTGAATCTCGCCGGCGACAAGGCCGCCAACTCGTTCAGCACCCTTGCCGGCATCGGCGACTTCCCCGGCAAGGCGAAGTTCGACGCCGACTACAAGACCGAGTACGGGATCGACGCGACCGGTTACGCGGGCCAGGGCTTCACCTGCGCCCAGGTCTTCCTCGACGCGCTCGGACGCGCCGCGGCGACCAACCCGACCGACAACACCGCGCTCCGCGCGGCGATCGTGACTGCTCTCGCTGACACGTCCCACAAGTACTCGACCATCCAGGGCGACTTCACCTTCGATAAGAACGGCGACACGAGCCAGAAGATCGTTTCGATCTACTCGTACGACGCGACCGCGAAGGACTGGAAGTTCCAGACCCAGGTCGACTACGCGACCAAGTAACCGTCGATAGCACGAGGCCGGGGGTCCAGTCGGACTCCCGGCCTCACTTCATCAGCTCCCAGCGTTCCCCGGTTCCCACGACCCACCGCGTTCGAGGTCCCGTGCCTCTCTCAGGCTCCCGGTCCAAACGCAGCCGAGGACACCAGCCGTGACCGCCTCCAGCGTCGCCGCTCGATCCAGGGCGAGGGCGGGCGGCCGCGCCATCCGGGTCACCGGGTTCGTGATCGTCGCGGTCCTGGCGTACATGGGGCTGTTGTTCGTGTCGTTCCAGCAGAGCTGGCTCGTCGGGACGAGCGTCCTGCCCCCCGATCGGGCCCTGCCGCTGGCCCTCCAGCAAACCATCAACGCCCTCTCGATCGGCGCCATCTACGCGCTGATCGCCCTCGGCTACACGATGGTCTACGGCATCATCGAGCTCATCAACTTCGCCCACGGCGACGTCTTCATGATCGGGGCATTCCTGGCCGTGGTCCTGACCGGCGGCATCTTCGGCCAGTCGGGCGACGTCACCAACATCCCATTCCTGGCGTTCCTGCTGCTCGCCGCGCTGCTGTTCACGATGCCCCTCACGGGCGGGCTGAACATGTTCATCGAGCGGGTGTTCTATCGCCCGTTCCGTGGCGGCAACCGCCTCGCGCCACTGATCACCGCCGTGGGCGTCTCGTTCATCCTCCAGAACCTGGCGCTCGTGGTCGCCGGTTCGGGTGACCGGGCCGCGCCCCAGATCTTCCCGCTGGAGTGGCAGATCCCGGTCGGGGGCGCGGAGATCTCGGTCCTGTCGATCTTCATCTTCGCCCTCGCGGTGGTGCTGATGCTCCTGCTCCAGGGGTTCGTCACACGCACCCGCCTGGGCCGCGCGATGCGCGCCACCGCCCAGGACCAGCAGGCCGCCTCGCTGATGGGCGTCGACCTCAACCAGACCATCGCCCTGACGTTCCTCCTCGGTGGCGCGCTCGCGGGCGCGGCGGGGGTCGTGTGGGGCCTGCGCTTCGGCTTCGTCCGCCAGGACCTGGGGTTCAACGCCGGACTCAAGGCGTTCACCTCCGCAGTCCTCGGCGGAATCGGCAACATCACCGGTGCCGCGCTCGGCGGGTTCATCATCGGGTTCGTCGAGAACTTCGCCGTGTCGCTGGGGTTCTCGAGATGGTCGGAGTTCGTCGTGTTCCTGATCCTGACGATCGTCCTCATCTTCCGGCCCACGGGCATCCTCGGCCAGCAGCTGGGTGACCGGGCATGAGCGCGCCGGCGGTCCGCTGGTCGCCCGGGGGCTTCGTCCCGCCGGAGACGCGAGCCCGAATTCGGGCCTTCTCCGACGCCCACCGCTCGATGTCGATCCTCGTCGCGATGTCCGTCGTGTCGCTGCTGATGATCCTCCTGCCGCATGTGCCGCCGCTGAGCTTCCTGAGCACGGCGACCCCGTGGTACGACTCCTTCGCCAACGCCGGGACCTTCATGCTCCTGGCGATGGGCCTGAACATCGTCGTCGGGCTCACCGGGCTGCTCGACCTGGGCTATGCCGCGTTCTTCGCGATCGGCTCGTATGCCTACGCGTTCAGCAACTCGCCGTTCTCACACCAGAACCTGCCGTTCTTCCCGATGCTCATCGTCGGCGCCGCAATCGCGGCGCTGTTCGGCATCGCCCTCGGGGCCCCGACGCTCCGGCTGCGCGGCGACTACCTCGCGATCATGACCCTGGGCTTCGGCGAGATCGTCCCGATCGTCTTCCTCAACCTCGACAAGTGGACGAAGGGCACGAACGGCATCAGCGGCATCTACCGCCCGGAGCCGCTGCCGATCCTCGGCGAGTTCACCCCGATCACGTCGTTCAACTACATGGTCGTGATGCTGTTCGTCGTGACGGTCGCGATGATGCTGATCTATCGGCTCCAGGATTCCCGGATCGGCAGAGCCTGGGTGGCGATTCGCGAGGATGAGCTCGCGGCCGCGGCGAACGGCATCAACACGGTCGTGACGAAGCTCCTCGCGTTCGCACTCGGGGCGACGCTGTCCGGCTTCGCGGGGGTGTTCAACGCCTCGAAGCTCACGATCGTGTCGCCCGACCAGTTCTACTTCACGGTGTCGTTCACGGTCATGGCGATGGTCATCATCGGCGGCATGGGCAACATCTGGGGTGTCGCTGCCGGAGCCTTCGTCGTCTACATGATCCAGGCCGTGCTGCTGAAGCAGGTCAACGCGATCGTCGAGCTGCTCAACGTCCCGGCGTTCAACCTCGGACCGATCCAGGTGAACCTCGGGGCGATCAACTTCCTCGAGTACCAGTACCTCCTGTACGGCCTCGCGCTCGTGGCGATGATGCTGAAGCGCCCGGAGGGCCTCTTCCCGAGCTCGGCCCGCCGCGCGGAGCTGCACACGATCGTCGCGCCAGAGGTGGCGACCGCGGTCGGCGCCCTCGGCGAGACGCCGGGCGCGGACGAGGACCTCGGCGGCGATCCTGGCGAGGCCGTCCCGTGACCGACGTCCTCCAGGCCCACAACGTCACGAAACGCTTCGGTGGGCTGCTCGCCGTGCACGACGTGAACTTCACGATCCCGGAAGGGTCGATCGTGAGCCTCATCGGCCCCAACGGCGCCGGCAAGACGACCTTCTTCAACATCATCGCCGGGATCTACGACCCGACCGGCGGCGAGATCCGGTTCCGCGGAACGCGGGTGATCGCCCGCACCCGGCGGGCCTGGATCGAGCCGCTGCTGTGGGTCCTCCCGGCGCTCGTGGTCGGCGTCGGGACCTGGATCGTCGGTCAGTCGGGCGTCGATGACCTCGTCGTAGCGCTCGGGATCTTCCTCTCGGTCGTGGCGCTGATGATCGCCATGGTGATCGGCGTCGCGCGGCCGCCGGCCTACAATCGATTCCTCGGCCGGTTCGGCGTCTTCCGGAGCGCGCGACCGAACGACATGGTCGTTGCCGGCCTCGGCCGGACGTTCCAGAACATTCGGCTCTTCCAGAACATGACCGCCGTGGACAACGTCCTCGTCGGGATGCACTGCCGGCTGAAGGCGACCTGGATCGACGCGCTCCTCTCGACGCCGCGGGATCGTCGCGAAGAGGCCCAGGCCCGCGAACGAGCCCTCGAGCTGCTCGATCTGGCCGACCTCAGGGATCGGGCCGGCGAGCTCGCGAAGAACCTGCCGTACGGCGACCAGCGCCGGCTCGAGATCGCCCGGGCCCTTGGCTCCAATCCCGTGCTCCTGCTGCTCGACGAGCCGACCGCCGGCATGAACCCCCGCGAGACCGGCGACCTGACCAAGCTCATCGGCCGGCTGCGTCACGATCTCGGGCTTACGATCCTGCTCATCGAGCACGACATGCGGGTGGTCATGGGCATCAGCGATCGCGTCACCGTCCTGGACCACGGCGAGCGGATCGCCGAAGGCACCCCCGACGAGGTCCGGCGCGACCCGAAGGTCATCGAGGCCTACCTCGGATCCCCGGCGTCGTGAGCGCGACCCCGCCGATGACGACGTCGAGCGCACCTGTGGCCACCCCCGCCGCGGCGGCGGCCGGCGCGCCGATGCTGGTCGTCGACAAGGCCCACACCTACTACGGCCAGATCCACGCGCTGCGCGGGATCTCGCTGACCGTTGCCCAGGGCGAGATCGTGACTCTCATCGGCGCCAACGGCGCCGGCAAGACGACGACCCTCAAGACGATCTCGGGGATGCTCCACCCGCGCCAGGGCACGGTCACGTTCGAGGGCGACGACATTTCGCGCGTCCCGGCCCACAAGCTCGTCGAGCGGGGCATCGGCCACGCACCGGAGGGTCGCCGGATCTTCTCGCGCCTGACCGTCCTCGAGAACCTCCAGATGGGCGCGTTCAGCCGGCCGAAGGCCAATATAGGGCCGGACATCGAGCGCGTCTTTACGCTCTTCCCTCGACTTCAGGAACGGACGAGCCAGCTCGGCGGCACCCTGTCCGGCGGCGAGCAGCAGATGCTCGCGATCGGTCGGGCCCTGATGTCCGAGCCGCGGGTCCTCCTGCTCGACGAGCCGTCGCTGGGCCTCTCGCCGATCCTCGTCCAGCAGGTCTTCCAGACCATCAAGGACATCAACGCCCAGGGCACGACGGTCCTGCTCGTGGAGCAGAACGCCCTCCAGGCGCTGTCGATCGCGAACCGCGGCTATGTCCTCCAGACCGGCGAGATCGCACTCGCGGGACCGGCCGAATCGCTCCGCCAGAACGAGATGGTCCGCAAGCTCTACCTCGGCGAGGACTGACCCGGGGCCAATCCGGTGGATCCGGCCCGCGACGACGCCGAGGCTCCGGTGCGCGACACGCCGATGGGATTGCCGCTCGGGCGCGTGCCGGTCAACCGGCCGGGCCGAGGGCTCACGACGCTGACGGTGCTCGTCGGCGTCCTCGTCATCCTCTCGATCGCCAAGCCCTGGGACTGGGGCGCCGAGCGCTCGATCGCGCTGGTCCCGGCGAGGTCCTTCGCGCCGGCCACACCCGGACCGACGGCAACCCCGGACCTGACGACGGCGGGCCTCGCCGCGTCGGTCTGCCTCGGAACCGGCGCGTGGGAGGTCGCGACCCTCGAGACGTGGCGCCTGATCGTCGCCGGCCAGGTCACGACCCAGCAGGTCCGCGTCTGGCGGGCCCTCGCCCCGGCCAGGACGGCCAGCGGCCCCGGCGACGTTGGGATCCCGATCGTCATCGTCGCGGCGATGCAGCTCGATGCCCTGGGGTGGTGCGCACCATCGACCGGCGTCGGCCACCCGACGGGCGAGGCCGACGTCACGCTCTGGCGACTGGCCGGCAGCGCCGAAGCACCTGGGCCTGGCGCCGCGGCGCCGGTTCCCACGCTCGTCCCGATGCAGCAGATCGCCCCCACGGGCGGTGGCAACCGACTGGCCGCGCTGTACCGAGAGGTCAGCCGCTGTGTCGCCGGCTATGGC
>Ga0193751_1001741_pt1 | contig 13651 bp, 13 predicted proteins | sample L1c2metaG_FD_143050 | JGI IMG/M metagenome (GOLD analysis project Ga0193751, IMG submission 143050) | Soil microbial communities from a riparian zone of the East river system, Colorado, United States - L1c2 | ecosystem: Environmental > Terrestrial > Soil > Riparian zone | place: USA: East River... | reverse complement strand
GGGTGCCTTTGGGTTTTCTTGAGCCGAATCGGATCTGGCCGCCCCAGCTCGATAAGTTCACCATCCACCCGAACCCGCACGAAACCTTCGCGCTTTGCCTTCTCGATGACGTCGCGGAATTCGCCGGCCTGATTCTGGACGAGCGGGGCGAGCAGAATGATTTTCGTTTCCGGCGGATAGGTTAGAATTTGATCGACGATTTGCTGCGGCGACTGACGAAAAACCGGCCGGCCTGTGCTCGGATCATGCGGCTGTCCCACAGCTGAGAAGAGGACCCGCAGGTAGTCGTAAATCTCTGTGGTCGTGGCGATTGTCGAGCGTGGATTAGCGCCGGCACTTCGTTGTTCGATGGCGATCGCGGGGGAGAGTCCCTCGATAAAATCGACGTCCGGCTTCTCCATTTTATCGAGAAACTGCCGGGCATAAGCGGAGAGGCTCTCCACGTAACGGCGCTGCCCTTCGGCATAAAGGGTGTCGAAGGCGAGGGACGATTTCCCCGATCCGCTTAGACCCGTCATCACGACAAGTTTCTCCCGCGGAATCTCCACATGGAGGTTCTTTAGATTGTGCTGGCGCGCACCACTGATCTTGATAACTTGCGCAGGCATCGGGAACTAAAAATCTCGAACCTGTCAGTCAAGCATAACCGTCCCCTTTCTCCAGCGAAAAGCGCCCAACATGAGTGATTCAGCGTCCGTCGTTACCGCCGAAGAGCTCGGCCAACTGCAAAAGAAGTTTAGCGAGATTAAACACTCGATAAATAACGCCCTGGCCGTGATGATGGCTTTGTCGGAGATGTCGCAGCGCCGACCCGATTACGCGGAAAAACTGGCCACGACCGTGCTGGCCAAGGCTCCCCAGATCGTGGCCAGTCTGCAGGAATTTACTCAGGCCTTGAACGAAAAGGCTGGCCCGAAGCCCGAAGGCCCGGTCTAAGGGTCGATTCGCGAGCTTTCTGTGGTGGGGCGTGACTCCGTCGAGCCGTTCATCCAATTTTCTGTAGGGGAAGCTGCTAGCTTCCCGGACTTCACGCACGATCCCGAAAGGGAAGCTGGCGGCTTCCCCTGCAGGGACCTCCCGCGGTGTCACTGAGCTTGCAGCGAATTCGTTGGCTCGCTCCCCATCTCTATAACAAGCTGGGTTATAACCCACGTCTTGCTACGTTCAGACGTGGTTACGCTTCGCCGCTATTTTAACGTCGCTGAGGCAGCCCTCGCTAAAACGCTGCTCGATGATCACGGGATCTTCTGCAGCATCGCGGATGAGAATGCCTATCTTTATGGCGGGGCCGGTTTCGCCATGTCCATCAGGATCCTGGTGGCGGAGGAGCAGTTTGAAGAGGCGTCGCGTGTTCTGGATGAAACCGCGCCAGCCCTGGCGGAGGGGGTGGAGTCGGCCGTGGTCGCCGAGAGTGTTGACGATTCCGCCACTGCTTTCCGGGAGGAACCCGAAATTCGACAAGGACGGGACCTTTTCGAAAAAAACAATCCGTGGGAAATTCTGGTGGTCGCGCTGCTTTTCTTCGGACCCGGCGTGATGCTGCTTTGGCAGAAACACTCCGCTTTAATGACCAGGGGCCGTTATGTCACAATCCTTTCACCGGAGAACGAACATTGGTGCGGGGCCATCGCAGTCGCCATAGCGCTGGCTTTGATCGGACTCTACTTTTACACCCGGCGTGCGATTCGCGAAGAGCGAGCCGCCTCCGACCACGCAAAGTCACAAGATCGTGGCTTGCATCCAACCCCGAATTGACACTTCTTCGGCGAACTGATGGGCAGTCCAACACAGACATCCGGCAAAACGATTCTTATCGTGGAAGATGAGCGCGACGTCGTTAACCTGCTCACGCTTAACTTGCGCAAGGCAGGTCAGTTCAGGATTGCGACCGCCTCGGACGGCGCAGAGGGGTTGCAAAAGGCGCAATCCGAAAAGCCGTCGTTTATCATCCTCGATTTGATGTTGCCCCGGATGTCGGGTCTCGAAGTATGCAAAGTCTTGAAGAGCGACCCGCAGACGCAGCACATCCCGATCATGATGCTGACGGCGAAGGCCGAAGAGGTCGATCGGATCGTCGGTCTCGAATTCGGCGCAGACGATTATGTCACCAAGCCCTTTAGTCCGCGTGAGGTTGTTTTGCGCATTCAGGCGATCCTGCGCCGGGGACGTGCGGCGCCGAGCGATGAGAGACTTTTGGCGGGTGTGATCTCGATTGATCCTGCACGCCACCAGGTCTCGGTGGCGGGCAAGGCGGTGCATCTTACCAGTATCGAGTTCAAACTTTTGCGCACGCTCTTGGAACGCCGCGGACGCGTGCAGGCGCGGGATCGCCTGCTCAACGATGTCTGGGGTTACGAGAGCATCATCGATACGCGAACTGTCGACACGCATGTGCGCAGGCTTCGCGATAAGCTCGGCAAAGCCGGCAACGCCATTGAGACTGTGCGCGGGTTTGGCTATCGCTTCACGGAAAAGTAGAGCCGCATGACGTGGCTTTTATTCTGGGTCGTCATCGGATTGATCGGCGCTCTCATTTACGTCTGGCGCGAGTGGGGCGCGCCCTGGCGCGAAATCGATGAGATCGTCGCGAAAACTTCCCGCCGCGAGCGCCCCTCTACCTTTCTGATCGGCGGCGCCCCCCGCCCGCGCGCCGTCGCCCGCGCCCTGGAAGATCTGTTCCGGGTTCAGTCACAACTGGATGAACAAATGGCGGAGCGCAGTTCCGGCGCGGAAACCATCTTCACCGCCCTGCAGGATGGATTGCTCGTGGTCGACAATCGCCGCCGCCTCACCCTTGTGAATCCGGCTTTCCGAACCCTGGTGGGATCAAACGAAGATTTTGTCGGCCGGCCTTTGCTCGACATTATTCGTGACCCCTCCATTGACCGATTAATCGGCGATACTCTGAGCACGGGCGAACCACAAAATATCGAACTGACCATCACCGATCTGGCCCATAGTTCCGCCCGGCGTATGCAGCTCAACTCCGTCGCCATCAAAAACGAGGCGCACAAGACGACAGGTGCCGTGGTTTTGTTTCACGATATCACTCAACTGCGAAAAGCGGATGACGTCCGTCGCGATTTCGTCGCGAATGTTTCGCACGAACTCCGCACACCGCTCTCCATCCTGCGTGGGTACATTGAAACTTTACTGGAAGATCCTAACACCACCCCGGACGAACTGGCCCGCATTTTGGAGGTCATGAATCGCCATTCCCGGCGACTCGAAGTGCTCGTGGAGGACCTGCTCACCCTCGCGCAATTGGAGTCGAGCAATCCGAATATTCAACTGGGCGATGTCCGTATTACCGAACTCTTCGCCGCTATCGTCACCGATTGGGCAAGGAAATTCGCGGAAAAGAAATTGAGCGTGGAAGTGGCAGCGGCGCCGGACCTGCCTCTCATTCGCGCCGATGAAACGCGGTTGCGGGAGATACTTTACAACCTTCTGGATAACGCTGTGAAGTACTCGCGGCCCGGCGGCAAGATTCGGTTACAGGCGCAACGGCGTCATGACGAAGTGGCCATCAGTGTCAGCGATACCGGGGTTGGCATTGCCGAATCGGATTTGCCTCGCGTCTTTGAACGCTTTTATCGAGCCGATAAAGCGCGGAGCCGGGAACTGGGTGGCACGGGCCTGGGATTATCCATCGTCAAGCATATTGCCCAAATGCATGGCGGCTGGGTCGAAGCCCAGAGTGTGATCAATGCCGGCACCACCATCCGCGTTGTTATTCCTGTGCGCGGGCCTTCCGCTCCCTCCGTCACAGAATCGTAACATGAATTAGTTTGCCGCTTCTGAAACGAATTTGCATCGTTTCAAGGTGAATGGTCTCGCCCCCGCTCCCTCGCTTTTTCGCGGAAACGAGAGCACCCGCCGTCGCCGGCTGACCACTGAGTTTGCGATCAAGGCGTTCTTCGGCAGCAACGCCGTCGTCGCGGTCGTGGTTCTGGCCTTGATCACGATTTTTCTGTTTCGCGAAGGCTCCGGGTTCTTCGGGCAAAACCTGACCAGTCTTCGCATCTATCGACGGGCCGGGCTCGAATTCGTCGATCTCATCCGCAAGCCCTCCGAGCAGCACTCCGCTCTCACTCGACAGCTCAATGCTTTGCGCCTCGAGGAAATGCGCGATCGGCCGGATCCGGCTGCGTTGCAGGCCTTCGACCAATACGCCACCCAATTCAGTGATGCGTCCGAGGATCTCAATGGCGTCCTGTCGGATGCCAGTGATCAGGCCTTGGCTTTACGCGACCTGCTTTTGGGCGCGCCCAGGGAGTCCGATGCAGCCCTGGAGGGAGCGGCCAGACCCGCCGCCAAAGTCGGGCTCGGACAGGGGATGGTGGCCCTTCGTGCCAACGGAACCCGTTTCGACTCAGCCGCGGCCTCGATGAAGATCAAAATCGAGCCGCTGCTCGCTGCCCCGCCCACCCTAACGAATCCGAAAGCGCAAAAGTCTCTCGCCCGATGGATTGATGACGTGCGCGCTTATCTCGCGAAATTGCCGGCCGCCTCCGAACAATTGCGGCGGTGGAATCCGGGCACGCCTGTTCCAGTCTATCGCGCCGTGACCTCGTTCCTTTTCGGATCCAACTGGGTGACGGCCAGTTTCTGGCAGGATTGGTACGGCATTGTTCCGCTCCTGGTTGGTTCGATCATGGTCGCATTCGTCGCCCTGTTCCTGGCCGTCCCATTCGGAGTCTCGGCCGCCATTTATGTGAGCGAAGTGGCGACGGCCACCGAAAAACGACTGATCAAGCCGTATATCGAATTCATTTCTGCGATTCCTTCTGTGGTCCTCGGTTTTTTCGGCATCGCTGTCGTCGGCCAGGCGATTCGCGCTTTTTCGCAAATGCCCTTCATGAAATGGGTTCCCTTTTTTCCGATCAGCGAGCGGCTGAATGTTTTTACCGCCGGCTGCCTGCTCGCACTCATGGCAGTTCCGACGATTTTCACTCTCTCGGAAGACGCTTTGCGCAACGTCCCGCGCGGCTTCAAGGAAGCCTCCTACGCGCTCGGTGCCAATCGCCTTCAGACCATCCTCCGCGTGCTGATTCCCACCTCGCTTTCCGGAATCGTGTCGGCCGTCCTCCTCGGGCTCGGCCGTGTCATCGGCGAAACCATGGTCGTCCTGCTCTGCGCCGGCAATCGCATCGCCATTCCCGATTTCACGCAGTCCTTTGGACTGGCATCGATCTTTCAGCCAGTTCATACCATGACCGGCATTATCGCGCAGGAAATGGGCGAGGTGCCCAGCGGCAGCATTCATTATCGCGCGCTATTCATGGTGGGCCTTGTTCTATTTGTCCTGACCTTGGGCATCAATTATCTCGCGCAGAAAATTGTCGCCCGTTATCGCCTTAGCCTTGGCTGATCATGACCGTTGTTCTCTCCAACAAACGACGGATGCGCGTCACGCAATTCCTGGCCTTTTGGAGTTTCCGTCTTGCCACCTACTTCGTGCTCGCCTGTGCCTCTTATATTTTTCTCGATATCGGAATCAAAGGTGGCCGCACTGTTTTCCGGTCGACCGCTCCCTTCATCAATCTAACCTTCCTGACGGAGCCGCCCCAGACTCTTTACGTCTTCGATTATCAGGGAAAGAAGATGGAGCTGAGCGATCGCGAGTTTCGCGCCTGGAAAACAACGCACAAGGAAGAGGGCCCGGTCGAAAGCGTCGCTCATTCCGCCGGCGGCATTTGGCCCTGTATCGTGGGCACCGCCTTACTCGTCATTGGCTCGATGACGCTGGCCCTGTTCGTGGGCGTGAGCAGTGCGATCTACCTGAGTGAATACAGCCGGAACGGAACATTCATCCGCATGGTGCGCGTGGCCGTTTTAAATCTGGCGGGCGTGCCCTCGATTGTCTTTGGACTCTTCGGCTTTGGCTTGTTTGTCATCTTCTTTGGATGGAATGTTTCTCTCCTCGCCGGTTGGTTCACTCTCGGCCTCATGATTTTGCCTGCCATTATCACAGCCAGTGAAGAGTCGTTGCGCGCCGTCCCACAGGGTTTGCGCGAGGGGTCGCTCGCGCTCGGCGCCACTAAATGGCAAACCATTCGCAAAAATGTCCTGCCCTACGCACTGCCCGGCATCCTCACTTCCTCCATCCTTGGCATCGCCCGGGTCGCCGGCGAGACGGCTCCCATCATGTTCACCGCCGCTTATGTCATGCGCGACGAAATGCCATGGCATGTGAAGCATTGGACCGATTTCTTTTTCCAGGCGGTCATGGCCCTGCCGTATCATATCTATGTCGTCAGTTCGAAAATTCCGCAGAATGAATATACGGAGCGGGTTCAATACGGCAGTGCCTTCTTCTTCCTGGTGGTCGTGATGCTGATCGCATTGAGCTCCGTTCTGCTGCGCGAACGACAAAGGAGTCGCCTCTCATGGTAAATTTGATGGAACCTGTGCCCGAAACCCTACGCCCACAGCAGCCGGAGCAGCGTCCGCGGGAAACGGAGTCGCCCTCGCCGCAACCGGCCGCGATCGGCATGATCGAGATCGATAAGGTCGATTTCGCTTACGGCACCCATGAGGTGTTGTTCGATGTCAGCCTGTCCATTCCAGCGCGCGCCGTGACTGCCTTTATCGGGCCGTCCGGTTGTGGCAAGACCACGCTGCTTCGCTGTATTAACCGGATGAACGACCTGGTGGAAAATGCCCGCATTACGCGGGGCGCCATCCGGCTCGATGGGGCCGATATCAATGCCCCCGCCGTGGACGTGGTAGATCTGCGGCGTCGCGTCGGGATGTTTTTTCAAAAATCGAATCCGTTCCCGAAATCGATCTACGACAATATCTCATACGGATTGCGCATCGCCGGGGTGAGCAAACGTTCCCGCATCGATGAGGCCGTCGAAAAAAGTCTTCGGGCCGCTGCCCTGTGGGAGGAGGTCAAAGACCGGCTGGAGGCCAATGCCCTCGGACTTTCCGGCGGCCAGCAGCAGCGCCTCTGTATCGCGCGCGCGCTCGCTGTCGAACCCGAGATCATCCTGATGGACGAACCCTGTTCCGCTCTCGATCCGATTGCCACGGCCAAGGTCGAGGAACTCATTCATCAATTGAAAGAGCAGTATACCATCGTGATCGTGACTCATAATATGCAACAGGCTGGCCGTTGTTCGGATCACACCGCTTTTTTCTATCTGGGGCGCCTGGTTGAATTTGGAATCACCACCCGGATTTTTACCAACCCGGTCGAACGGCGCACCGAAGATTACATCACCGGACGGTTCGGTTAATTCTCATCGCATTCCATGTCCGCTCCGCGTCACATTCTTGGAACCTTCGACGAAGCGCTCGCTTCCCTGCGCAATAATGTCCTCATGATGGCGGGATTGACCGAGCGCACCTTTGAGCGCGCCATTCGCGGCCTGATTGATCGCGACGACGATCTTTGCGCCGTAGCTATTGCGGACGACGAAGAGATCGATCAGCTCGAAAAACAAATCGACAAGGACGGCATCGATTTGCTCCTGCGCTTTCAACCGGTCGCGTCGGATCTGCGCCGGGTGGTTTCGGCCATGAAGCTCAGCCCGAACATTGAGCGCGTAGCCGATCAGGCGACCACGGTGGCGCGTCGCGCCCGCAAATTGAACCGGCATCCGCCGCTCGTGGAAGTGGAATTGATCGAACCGCTCTATGCCTTGGCCATGTCCATGTTCAAGGACGCAATCGATTCTTATACCCGTGAAGATGTGCCGCTCGCCATGTCCATCATTCCACGCGATGAAGAATTGGATGAAGCGAATGCCACTCTGCAGAAACAATTCATCGATCGCATGGGACAGGACCCGGAGCAGCTGCGCGGCTACCTGAACCTGATTTTCATTGCCCGCTGCATGGAACGGGTCGGAGACCACGCCACCAACATTGCGGAAGACGCAGTCTACGCCGCAGCGGCCGAAGATATCCGCCATCCGTCGCAAACGGCGAACGCGGAATAGCGGTGTCTGGAGGGTGGAACGGCCGCGCCGAGGACGTTGTAAAAGGTAGGGGCGATTGACCGGTTCGGGTATACCGCCCCCCCCGTTTGCGATCGTTGCAAAACATCGATCCGTCGCACAATCTTGGCGAAATGCCCAAGGTAGTTATCGCGTTCATCCTTGCCTTTGCTGCCCTCGACACCGGCTGCAAAAATCCGGCGCCGGCCAACGAGCAATTCCAGGAGCAACCGGGCAAAGCCGTTTACCGCGCGGCCGACGAGGAAACCCGGGAAGAGTCGGCTACGATCGCGCCTCAGCCAAAAGTCCCGGGGCAATAGTTCCCCCTGTGGCAGGTTCCCAACCCAACCCCGTTGAAGTGGCATCATGAGTGCTTAAGCAGACCGCTCCGCCTCTCATGGAATATCAACTGCCGGCCGACCAGCCCGAACGCCCCATCCACACGATGTCGCTCAAAGCCATCCTGGTGGTGGATGATGACCGGCAGCTGGCCTCGGCCCTGCAATGGATTTTGGCGGACGAAAATTACCTGGTCGACGTGGCCTTCGATGGCGAAGAAGCCATCCTCAAGGTCAAGGCCCATCAGTACGACGCCGTCATTTGCGACTTGATGATGCCCAAGCTGCGCGGTGACGAATTCTACATTCAGGCCAGGGAATTGCGCCCGAACCTGGCCGATCATTTCATCTTTATCACCGGCTTCGCGGCCGATCCGAAAGTAAACAGTTTCCTGAACGGCGAAGACATCAAATATCTGGTCAAACCTTTCCCCGTCCGGGGCCTGATCCATTGCGTCAAGCAGTTGCTCGACTAAGTATTCTCGGCTGTCGGCGAATTCGACCCGCGACGCCAATTGTGCTACTAACTAGGATCATGGTTAGGTTTGCACTTGCCATTGCCGCCGCACTGGCGCTTCTGAGCGCGACGGTTCGATTGCCCGCCGCAGAATGCATTTCTAACCAGGTTGTTAGCGGAAAGGCCTGTCATCCTGCCTGCTGCGCGAACAAAGCTTGCTGCGAAACGTCGCCGGAACGCACCACGCCGCCAGTGCAGCCGCTGGCCAAGCCGGGGGCAGAGCAGCAGATTTTGGCTGTCCCGCCCACCTTCGCCCTCCTCCTTCCCTTTTCCGCAATAGCCAGTCCGCGATATCTCGCGAGCGCCCGTCCCGTGGCGCATTCGACGGCGCCCTTCGCGCTAATCTGTATCCGTCTCATCTGATCCAAAGAGTCTGAGGCCGGAGGTGTGCCGATGCGTCGGTCCGCCTGAACTGCAACTCAATCTCTTGGATCAATGAACATATTTTACCGATTAGCTTTATATCTCGTTTTAATTTCCGTCATCCACACCGCCAACGCTGGTGAGGGAATGGAGGCACGCGTCGGCACTGGCATTTCGCTGGCCGAAGTAACGCGTGTCGTGCTGGAGAATAATCCCGTCATCCGGCAGGCGCTCAAGAAATGGAATGCCGCCAGGGCGCGCGTCACACAGGAGGGAGCCTGGGATGACCTCAGGGTGAGCGGCACTTCGCGCGCCGCGCGTTTCGTCGACGTCGCGCCGAATGCCTTCACCGACCAAATGGTGTCGGTCGAACAAGCCATTCCCATCACCGGAAAGAATCTGGCCCGCGCTCGCATCGCGCGCGCTGAGGCTGCGGCCACGTTTGAAATAGCGCGTCGCGCTCAGCTCGATGTGCTGGCCAAGGCCCGTGCCTCGTACTTCCGGCTCGCTAATGCACAAGCCCAGTTGGAACTGAATCGGAGGAACCTCGTTTCCCTGCGCCAGATCGCGGAAGTCAGTCGCTCTCGCTATGAGGTCGGACACGGAACGGCAGGAGAGGCGCTGGCGAGCGAAGTCGAAGCCAGCAGGCTGCTCGAATCCGAGCAGGACATTTTGCGCAACATTTCAGTCGAACAATCGCAACTCAATGTCTTGATGAATCGCGACGCCTTTGCCCCGCTCGGCCCCGCGCAGGAACAAGCAGTCAAAGCTTTCGAGCTCTCGCTCGACCAGATCCGTGCGCGAATGGAGCTCCGGAGATCAAAATCGCGGAAGCAAATATGAAAATGGAAAGATCGCGTCTCGATCTCTCACGCCGGAACTGGATCCCGGATCCGTCCGTCACTGTTCAGGCACAGCGTTACAATGGCGCCGCCCAGGCCGCGAGCGAAGTGGACGCTGGACTTTCCTTCACCGTGCCCTGGGTCAACCCTGGCAAGTACTCGGCCGCGGTCCGTGAAGCAAAAGAGAATATGGCGGCCGCGCAATATGCTCTCGATCGCGCCAACGCAGAATCGATAGGCGCGTTGCGCGATGCCTTGCAGAAAGTTCACACCGACAGACACCACGCCGAGCTCTTCCGCGAAACGCTGATCCCGCAAGCGCGGCAGGCGTTCGAGGCCAACCAATTCAGTTACGAAACAGGCAAAGCCACTTTCCTGGAGTGGATTACCGCACAGCGCAATCTGCGCGACCTGGAGGCGATGGGGCAACAACATGTCGCCGATTACCGCGTAGCCCTGGCCGAACTCGAAGCCGTGGTGGGCGCCGATCTCGATCTCTTTCCATCGATCAACAAAAAGGAACCTAAATGAATTCTTCCATCCTCAGGCTTTTGCTTCTCGCGCTTTTTTTCGTGACTCCGGCCTGCTCGAAATCCGGCAGTTCAACCAAATCGACGGACATCGATTACTACACGTGCACCATGCACCCATCGGTGCACGCAGCGGCGCCGGGGAAATGCCCGATTTGCGGAATGGACCTTGTCCCGGTGATGAAAAAAAATGCCGGGACACCGGGCGCCGCGAACTCGCCGCAGCAGGAAGGCGCGATGCCGAACATGGCGGGGATGCCCGGAATGCAAAGCGACGCCCCGGCAGCCGATTCTTCATCGCATGAATTCGTCGTTCCGGTCGGGCGCCAGCAACAAATCGGCGTGACTTATGCCGCGGCAGTGCGCGCGCCACTGCATCACAGCATTCGCGCGGTCGGAACGGTGGAACCCGATATGCGGAGACATTGGGCGTTCGTGGCCCGGGTGGAGGGTTACGTCCAGGAACTGTTCGTCACATCCGCAGGAGAACTGGTCGAAAAAGACGCACCGCTCATGTCCATTTACAGCCCGGATCTGCGGACCACCGAACGCGAGCTGGTCATGTTGCTTCGTATGCGGGACCAGGCGCGATCGAAAGAGGCACGCCTCACGCCCGAGCGATTAATTGCGGCGGCGGAATCGCGTTTACGACAGTGGAACATCACCGATCAACAAATTGCGGAACTGGAGCAAAAGCGGCAGCCCGGTGAAACCGTGACACTTCGTTCGCCTTTTCGCGGCGTCGTGCAGGAAGTAGCGGCCCATCAGGGCGTCAGCGTCAAAATCGGCGACCATCTGATCGACGTCGCCGATCTCTCACTCGTCTGGGTGTGGGCGGAATTTTACGAGAACGAGCTGTCGATGTTGAAACAAGGTCAGAAGCTCGATGTCACCACAAAGGTGTATCCCGGAGAAAAGTTTGAAGGCCAGATCGCCGTCATCAATCCCTTTGTCGATCCAGCTAAGCGGACGTCACGCGTGCGGATCGATATTGCGAATGCAAATTTCAAGCTTCAGCCCGGCATGTACGCAAACGCCGAGCTCGGAATGAACATGGGCGAAGGCCTCACCATCCCGAGCGGAGCGGTCATGCCGACGGGCACCCGCAGCGTTGTCTTTGTCGACAAGGGCGCCGGCAAACTGGAGCCGCGCATTGTCCAGCTCGGTCAGCAATACGACGACCGCTTTGAAGTGAAATCTGGCCTGACAGAGGGCGAACGCGTGGTCGCGAGCGCCAATTTTTTAATCGACGCCGAATCGAAAGTGCAAGGCGCGCTGAAAGACTTTGAGCCACCGGTGCAAACTGCGGGCGAGCCGAACAAATGATCGAACGCCTCATTGAAGCGAGCGCGAGGAACAAGTTCCTCGTATTCATCATCACGATCTTCGCGATCGCGGCGGGGATTTACGGAATCTACCAGGTGCCGCTCGATGCCATTCCGGACGTGAGCGACGTGCAGGTGATTGTCTACACGGATTGGGAAGGCCGCTCGCCTGACCTCATCGAGGATCAGATTACCTATCCCATCTCCTCTCTCTTCATCGCCGCGCCGAAAGTGAAGTTCGTGCGAGGTGAGTCGATGTTCGGAAAGTCCTTCGTCTACGTTATCTTCGAGGATGGCACCGACATTTACTGGGCCCGCTCGCGCGTCATCGAATATCTGAATTCGCTCCGCGGCACTTTGCCGGAGGGGGCGAATCCGGTCATCGGTCCTGATGCGACCGGCGTCGGCTGGGTTTATGAGTACGCGCTTGTTGATGACACCGGCAAGCACGACCTCGCACAGCTTCGTTCGCTGCAGGATTGGAATCTCCGTTACGCACTTGCCTCGGTCAAAGGCGTCGCCGAAGTCGCGGCGGTCGGCGGATTCGTAAAGCAATATCAGGTGGACCTGGATCCCAATGCCTTGGTCGCTTACAAGATTCCGCTAAGCGAGATCGTGGCCAGAATTAAGGCCAGTAACGGAGACGTTGGCGGCAAAACCTTCGAGGTCGCCACTACCGAGTATTACGTGCGCGGGCGCGGCTACATCAGGAGTATCGCCGATATCGAAAACATCGTCCTGAAAGTTGACAGTGGCACCCCCGTTTACGTGAAGAACGTCGGCACGGTGCATCTGGGCGCGGATCTGCGACGCGGCGTGGCGGAGTTGGATGGCAAAGGCGAAACGGTCGGCGGCATTGTGGTCATGCGTTACGGCGAGAACGCGCTCAACGTTCTCAGCGGGGTTAAGAAGAAGCTGGAGGAGATTCGTCCCTCATTGCCGGCCGGAGTTCGCGTCGTGCCGACCTACGACCGGAGCGATTTGATCAACCGCTCCATCGCCACGCTGCGCGAAAAGCTGATCGAGGAAATGATCGTGGTCGCCCTGGTCTGCCTGATTTTCCTCTGGCACGTCCGATCGGCCCTGGTTGCGATCATTACGCTCCCGATCGCGATCATTCTCGCATTTATCCCGATGCAATTCATGCACCTGACGAGCAACATCATGTCGTTAGGTGGGATCGCCATCGCGATCGGCGCCATGGTCGATGCGGCCATCATCATGATCGAGAACGCGCACAAGGCGCTGGAGGATTTTCGCCATGAACATGGCCGCGAGCCCGACAGCCGTGAGAGGGCCGGGGTGATCATCGCAGCGGCCCGAGTCGTCGGCCGCCCGCTCTTTTTCTCACTGCTTGTTATCACCGTCAGCTTCACGCCCATCTTCTCTCTGACTGCCCAGGAAGGTCGGCTCTTCCGGCCGCTTGCCTTCACCAAGACCTTCTCAATGTTCTTTGCGGCCCTGCTCGGAATCACCCTCGTGCCCGTGCTGATGACCTTGCTGATTCGGGGCAAAATAAGGCCCGAGACCAAGAACCCGATCAATCGCATGCTCATCGCGTGCTATCGCCCGATGGTCGACTTCGTCTTGCGATTCCGCGGGTTCACGATCGTCTGCGCACTGCTCGTTTTAATTGCGACGGCCATCCCATTCTTTCGACTCGGCAAGGAGTTCATGCCTCCGCTGAACGAAGGCACGCTGCTTTACATGCCGACAGCGGTGCCGGGCATGTCCATCACGGAGGCGACCCGGGTCTTGCAGGTTCAGGATAGGCAACTCAAACAAAT
>Ga0193751_1001740_pt1 | contig 13664 bp, 11 predicted proteins | sample L1c2metaG_FD_143050 | JGI IMG/M metagenome (GOLD analysis project Ga0193751, IMG submission 143050) | Soil microbial communities from a riparian zone of the East river system, Colorado, United States - L1c2 | ecosystem: Environmental > Terrestrial > Soil > Riparian zone | place: USA: East River... | reverse complement strand
TGGAACGTCCGAACCTGAGCCGACTGCCAGCCGCGCCTCAAATCGCCAAGCGCATCGCTCGTATCGCGCGCTATTGCCTAGCGATGCTTGGCGGCAACCGGCTAACCTGGCATTAAGCCTTCACCGTTCTCTCTCAAAAATAATTCCTTCGCTATATTTTGCCACTTTTCGTGTAGCCTTCCATACCAACTGATCTGGACCGTATCGATCATCGGGGCACAAGTTGAAAGATCGAAAAAACATTTGAAGGGGATATCTTCGCAATGGGAATTTTCTTTGGTCTCGTGGTTCGTTCGATCGCTTTGCTGCTCGCGGCTGTGATTACCATGGGCCAGACGCAGCGGAAACCAGCCGCCGATCTGATTATCACCAATGCAAAAGTATGGACGGTAGACAAATCTGCTCCCAGTGCGGAAGCGGTCGCTATTCTTGGAGACCGAATCGTGGCGGTGGGACTCAACGCAGATGTCGATTTATGGCGTGGTCCGCAGACCAAAATAATTGATGCCGCTGGGAAACTGTTGTTGCCAGGTTTTAACGATTCGCATGTGCACTTCACCACCGGGGGATCACAGCTCGACAATGTGCAGTTGAATGACGCGACCAGTGCGGAAGAGTTTGCGCGGCGCATCGGCGAAAAGGCGCGGTCGCTTCCCAAGGGGCAGTGGATTCTTGGCGGTGACTGGGACGAAACGAAATGGAACCCTGCGGTATTGCCAACTAACAAAACCATCGATGCGGTAACCCCGGACACACCCGTATTTGTGAGCCGCTACGACGGCCATATGGCGCTGGCGAATTCCCTAGCGATGAAACTTGCAGGCATTGATAAATCGACACCTGACATTGCGGGAGGTACGGTGGTGCGCGACGCGCAAGGGAATCCCACCGGCGCTCTAAAGGACGCGGCCAGGAGTTATATGGACAAAGCGATCCCGATAGCCTCGCATGAGCAAAGAACAATGGCCGCTAAACGGGCATTGGCGCATGCCGCGTCCTTGGGTGTGACGAGTGTGCAGGACATGTATGTAGATTTCGCGGATATCGCGGTCTATGCGGAATTGCTCGAGCACGGCCAATTGACCACGCGAATTTATGCCGCGCCGCCCATCGGCAGAGTAGACGACCAGGCAAAGGTGGGCATGCGCCACGCCTTTGGCGGTCCGTACCTGAGGATCGGAGCGGTGAAGGGATTTGCAGACGGCTCTTTGGGTTCGCGCACAGCATATTTTTCTGAACCGTTTAACGACCAACCCGGGAACCACGGCCTGCTGTCGGACGAGATGCAGCCGCTGTCGCGGATGCGCGATCACATGATGACCGCAGACGGCGCCGGCATTCAGATTTGCACGCACGCGATTGGCGACCAGGCAATTTCCATGATTCTTGATCTGTACACCGAAGTCGCAAAAGCACATGGCCCCGCGGACCGCCGCTTCCGCATCGAACATGCGCAACATATGGCGGCAAAAGATTTCGACCGTTTTGATCAGCTGAACGTAATCGCCTCCGTTCAGCCATACCATGCGATTGACGACGGCCGCTGGGCCGAACCGCGCATCGGACATGATCGCGCCAGCCGGACTTATGCGTTTCGAACATTTTTAACTCATCGGGTGCGGCTGGCGTTTGGCACGGATTGGGATGTCGCGCCTTTGAATCCGATGCTGACACTTTATGCGGCGGTAACTCGGGCGACGCTGGACGATAAAAATCCCGGCGGCTGGTTTCCAGAACAGAAGCTAACCATTGCGGAAGCGATCGAGGCTTACACGATGGGGTCGGCATACGCGGAGTTTCAGGAAAAAATTAAGGGATCCATCACGCCGGGGAAGCTGGCTGACATGGTGATGTTAAGCGACGACATTTTGTCTATCGACCCAGTAAAAATTCGTGACGTGAAAGTGCTGAAGACCATCGTCGGGGGCAAGATAGTTTTTGACGGAAATTCCAGTAACTAGCTGAAGCTGAAATTAGCACCTGCCGGGACGAAGTTGAAAACGCCGCACGTCAGGCGGCAAGGGGACTGTCGATGAACGTATCCGAAGTGTGGCTTTTAGCTTTTCTTCTTGGAGTAGTCGCAGGGCTACGATCGCTCACCGCGCCTGCGGTGCTGGCGTGGGCCGCTCACCGGAACTGGCTCAATGTACATAACACGCCTCTATCATTTATGGCTTCCACCGCGGCGATGGTCATTTTTGTTTTGCTGGCCGTCGGCGAACTGATTGCCGACCAACTTCCTTCGACTCCCAGTCGCACAGCGCCGCCTGGCCTGTTTGCGCGCATTGTGACAGGCGGACTGTGCGGCGCTGGGATTGCGGCCGCAGGAACGCAATCGCTTGTGGTGGGCGCAATTCTGGGCATTGTAGGCGCGCTTATCGGCACGTTCGGCGGTTACCAGGCCCGCACCCAATTAGTGAAGGCCCTCAAGGTTCCCGACCTGGTGATCGCCACGCTTGAAGATGTTGTGGCCATCGGCGGCGGCCTGTTCATCGTGTCTCGCTTCTAAGGCAAAACTCGCCGTCGTCCAGTTGGCGCGTAAGACCGTACGCGAACAAATTTTCCTGTGGGAATCGAGCGCAAGGAGAAAAAGTGCAGCGAGCTGCAAGCGCCTCATCCCCACGAGGACAAATAAACAGAATACTGACAGACGTTCATTTTTGGGTACCTCTGGTGGTGCTCATAGGTGGGCTGCTGCTCCTTAAATGGATTAGCTGAATTTTAATTTCGGGGAAATATGCAACCTGCTGCAATGTCCGGTTCTGAAGGTCCAGCGCAAGACGCTTGGCGAGCGAAGAAGTTGCACGCTTTGGGAGTGCTTTGCGGCTTTACAGCCGGGGCTTGGCTAGGCGCTGCGGAAGCGCCGACGAAAGTTGTTTCGGTCGGAGTCTCACCGCTGGTCATTTCGCTGATCATGGTTATCGGTGTATTTCTGGCACGTTGGAGCTTACCCGCTTTGATCGTGGGAACATCTTCCATTCGCGCGGACGTTGAACGCTCACCACACCTGATTGTTTGGGCTCTACTTGCCGGATGTATGTGGGCCGTAGCGAACACCCTGACGATCTTTGCTATACGCGACATCGGATTGAGCATCGCGTTTCCGCTATGGAATTCGAACAGCCTGCTGGGCATATTTTGGGGCTTCGTTTTCTTTCGCGAATTGCGCCAAGCCGGCTGGCGCCGCTGGATCGGAGTCCTTGGCGGCGCGCTGATTATGTGCGCAGGTGCAACGCTGCTGGCGATTGCTTCTTCCACACAGGCCCCGGCCGGGCATTCCATGCGTGGCGTGTGGGCCGCGCTGGGCGCCGGAATACTTTGGGGCACGATGTACATTCCTTATCGCAAGGCGTATCTGTCTGGGATGAATCCCCTTTCGTTCGTTACTTTCTTCACCTTTGGCGAGCTCGGAATGATGGCCACGCTGACCGTGAGTTACCTTGGTTTCACGATGCTGTGGCATGAGTTGGTCAGCGCGCGTGCGGTGCTCTTCTGGCTGATGGCCGGCGGATTTATTTGGGTGATCGGCGATCTGTTTCAACAATATGCCGCGAAATACCTGGGAATCAGCCGGGGCATTCCGCTATCGAACTCGAATCAACTCTGGGGCTTGTTGTGGGGAATTTTTGTGTTCGGGGAGTTGCATGGAAGCGGCGCCTCCACGTATATGCAAGTCATCGGCGGTTCACTGCTGATGATGTTGGGCGTCGCCGCGATTGCATTTTCTTCGGCGACCGGCGCGGAGCAGACCGAGTGGGCGGCAGCAACCCAACGGGAATGCCAACGCTATGGTATGGACACCCGATTCGTAGCAGCCCGCATGCATGGTGAAGATGGCGCGGCGGAAACCAGAGGGGTACGCCGGCCAGTGGACTGGATATTGGTTGCGCTGGCCACTGGCTTCTTTGTGTATTTTGGAACTTTGGCGCGTCCACCAAGTCTGCCTTTTAATGGGCCCATTGCGGCGTTGTTAACCGTGGCGATAGTCATCCTTTTAGTTATTTGCGGTTCCATGCTGTGGCGAACGACGCGCTTCAATTAATCCATGACCAGCTCACCCAGAGTTGACCTCGTTGGAGTCGGGCTAAACGCTGTCGACACATTAATTCCCTTGCCCCATTACCCGGCGTTGGGATCTAAAGTCGAGTTTCGCTCCGCGAATATTTTGCCTGGAGGCCAGGTCGCCAGCGCGGTTATTGCCTGCCAACAATGGGGATTGCGCACCCGGTATATCGGGAAAGTTGGAGAAGATCGATTCGCAGAAATTCACCGCGCGGAATTCGCGAAGGCCGGTGTGGAGGCACATCTATTCACCGCTCAAGGTTGCGCGAGCCAGCAAGCGTTTATCTTGGTCGACGGTACCGGCGAGCGCACCGTGCTCTGGAAGCGCGACAATAATTTGACACTGCGGCCGGAAGAACTTAAACAAGAGTGGATCGTCGAGGCGCGCGCTCTGCATCTCGACGGGCACGACACGGCTGCGGCGATACGAGCAGCTACATGGGCCAAAGCCTCTGGCGTCGCGGTTATCGTCCATCTCGATGAAGTTTATCCTAGTGTGCAAGGTCTGCTGGGCAGCGTCGATTATCTGATTACCAGCAGAGACATTCCCGGGCGCCTGACAGGCGACGTGAATTTACGTGCGGCATTGCGAGCGCTACAAACCAGATACGGCTGTCGCCTTACAGCCGCGACTTTGGGGCACGAAGGCGTGATTGCCTGGGACGGCTCGCAATTTCATTATGCCGCGGCGTTTCGCGTGGACTCCGTGGACACCACCGGAGCGGGCGATATTTTTCACGCCGGGTTCATCTATGGACTACTGCAGGACTGGCCACTCGCGCGGCAGCTGGACTTTGCTTGCGCCGCAGCGGCGTTGAACTGCAAGGCCATCGGCGCGCGCGGTGGCATCCAGACTGTCGAAGCAATCGAAAATCTCGTCAGTACAGGTGCGCGGTACGAGCACGTTTCCCAGTAGCCCCACGAACGGTGCTTGGGAGTCCAGCTGACCTGTATGTAGCAGGATATGCATCCGCCGGCGAAGTGCAATTTTATACACTATCCCGCTTTGGGAAACGTGCACTTGCGCACAGTATTGAACCCCACAAATCACCATACTGGTTCTCGCAGTTTTGGAGGAGAACCATGCTGAAGAGACTAGCTATCATCCTGTCCGTGGCAGCGACGCTTTGCCCATTCGCGCAAGCGCAATACCAGACGCAAGCCCCAGCAGACTCGGGCAATCCAATGCCGGAGTTTCGCAGCAATGTGGTGAGCCGCTCGACACCGGCGGTGAGCTACAGACATCGCAGTGGCGCGACAAAAATTGATTTTCAAGGCACGGATTTGATGCGTGGCGCGATGGGTCAGGCGAAAGTTGCCAGCAAGCGCGGAGCGCTCTCCATCGATGTGGAATTCTCGGGCCTGGACCGCCCCACGGTTTTGGGCCACGAGTATCTGACTTACGTGTTGTGGGCCATTTCGCCGGAAGGCCGGCCAGTAAACATTGGTGAAGTGCTGGTGGGCGATAATCACCGCAGCAAGTTGTATGTGACCACCGACCTGCAGTCGTTTGCCATGATCGTGACCGCCGAACCTTATTACGCGGTGCGTCGTCCAAGCAACCTGGTGGTGCTGGAAAATGTTGTTCGTCCGGATACGCGAGGCTCTACGGAGTCCGTGACCGCCAAGTACGAAATGATCGATCGCGGCGGGTACCTTCCGACCGGTTACAAGTTTGATCCCGTAGTGTTGAACGCTGGACTGCCACTTGAATTCTTCGAAGCGCGCAACGCCATTCGCATTGCGCAATCTGCCGGCGCGGAACAATATGCCACGGAAAGCTACCGCAAGGCGGTGCGCCAGATGGACGAAGCGGACTCCATGGCCATCAGAAAGCATGAAAATAGAAAATCGCTGATTGCCGTCTCACGCGAAGTGGTGGAAAAGGCCGAAGACGCGCGTGAAATTTCAGTGAAACATATCGACGAAGAGCGTTTGGCGCACGAACGCAGGGCGGGAGCGAACCGCGAAGCCTCTGCTAACAATCGCGCCGACGAGGAATCACAACGCCGGGCCGATGCCGAAACCGAAACCGCGGAAGCGCAACGCCGACGCCGGGAAGCGGACCGCAACAATCTTGATGCTCAGTCTGCAGCCATGCAAGCTGCCGGCGCGCAGGCCGGTGCCGAAAGAGATCGCGACGCCGCTCAGCGACACCAGCAAGACGCCGAAGCGGAATCCGACCGTAATCGCGCAAACGCGGCTTCGTCTGACGCGCAACTGCAACAAGCAACCGGCGCTCAAGCGGATGCCGAAAGAGACCGCAACACGGCGGAAAGAGACAGAAATGACGCGCAGCAACAGCAGCGCGCCGCCGAAGCGGATTCCGATCGCAACCGCGCAAGTGCCGCGTCCTCTAACGCGCAACTGCAGCAAGCGGTGCGCGACCGCGAAGAAATTCGCGCTCGCCTGCTTGCACAATTTAACTTAATTCTGGAAACACGCGACACCGCGCGCGGGCTGGTCGTCAATATGTCCGACGTGCTATTCGATTCCGGCAAATATACGCTTCGTCCCTTGGCGCGCGAAAAGTTGGCCAAAATCTCCGGCATCGTGCTCGCGTATCCAACGCTGAGGCTGGCGGTGGAAGGCAATACCGACAGCGTCGGGACTGAAATGTTCAACCAACAACTTTCCGAGCAGCGCGCCCAGGGCGTGCGGACCTATCTAACGCAACAAGGAGTTCCGGAATCTTCCACGACCGCGATGGGCTTCGGCAAGTCCCGGCCAATCGCTTCGAATGAAACCTCGGAGGGCCGCCAACAGAATCGTCGCGTGGAACTGGTGGTGTCCGGCGAAGTCATCGGCACCAAGATTGTTTCGCTTAGCCTTCTTCCCATCGCTGATGCGAGGGTCCCGCAGTAGTTTTATGTATTTTCAGGGTGCTCGGACTGGTTCCGCTCAGCGGGTGGCCGCTGAGCGGGCTAAAATGATGGCGGTGTCCGCGGGATTGGCGTCGTAGTATTCGACGAAGCGTTGCGGCTCCATCGCTTTGTAGGGGCTGAGGTTGTGAGCCCAGCGAAAGCCGATGGGTTGATACCAGAGTTCCACGTCCACGTGAAAAGGTCCTGCAGCGTCGCCTAGCGCGACGGAATAGCGGATCAGGTCCCCAGCATCCGTGAAATTCGGATCGTCGGCGGCGTCTCCAGTGACGGCAATATCTTTTTCCGCGTTTTGTTTTTGAAAGCCGGCCGGTAACAGGCGATTGTCCTTCAAATAGCCCACAGCATTGACCAGTCCCGTAGTGACGTGGCCGTTCTGGTCTTTCAGGATCGGCTCATAGATCTGTACCTGGTCACTGGTTTTAATCTCGCGGTAATGCGGTTCGAAACGCGCGGGATCGGCATCATTGTCATTGCCTTCGATCGAACCGTCAGGGCGTAGCGCGCCGGATTCAAACGCTGTCTTTCCGTTGCGGTCGCGGACCACAACATGCAGCCAAGCACGCCGCGATGGATAGGCAGTCGGAAATTTGTGGCCGGTTAGATTTTCTACGAACACATCCAGTTGAAGCTGCGAAGAGACCACCTCAGCATTACGAATTGTCAGCCGTACGGACTTCGATTGCAAAAAGTCGATGGTTCGTTGCGCTTCCACGCTCAATTCTTGAGGCATCGCGGTTACGCTCAAATCCCCACGATGGAGGTTCAACAGTTTCAGCATGAAAAAGTTTGCGCCGACGAACGTGTGTTCCCTAACGCCGCTTCGACGCACTCCAAGAACTCCAGAGATGGGCACGTCTTCCTGGATTTCAGGCATATGGCACGACTGGCAACTATTTTTGTTCGCGTAACTGCTGTGCTGCCACTCCAAAAACGGAACCTGCTCCGGAAATAATCCGAGTTCTTTGCCGCCGGGCGCAATTGCTCGCGTGTATAGCGTGTGGCACGTGGCACAAAGCGCTGAGTCCTGAATATGCGTGTCGTTTGTCGGGCGAAAACCTTCGGAAGACGTTTGCATGATGTGCGCTTGGCCATTTTCGATCTGGTATGGGCCGTATTCCGGATGCTCGCCTTTCGTGCGTGGGGGATCGATTACAAAGCCGCCATTAAAACTTTCTCTCGTGCCGAGTTTTTCCGTGCCGATCTGGTGGCAGATCGAACAGGACACGCCGTCTTCAGCGGAGGCGTTTTTCTTCGGGTCATGGTTGAAAGGAAGATGCGCGAACACTTCGCCTTTGTGGCCTTCCACTTTTGCTTCATAGCGGGCCATGGGCATGTGGCAAGCCGCGCATTCGTCTTCGATTACCGCTTTCGATTCCGGATGATCGATATCTTCGCGGCGAACGCTAGCCTGCCAATACGGGTCGCGCGCGGAATTGGCCATGATCGTCGAACGCCAGTCGAAGCCGATCGAAACATCTTTGCCGGAGGGAGCAGTAAGTCCGTTGTGACAAGCCAGGCAGCGGTCAGAAGTCTGAAATTTCGGCTTCAACTCATTCTTGTGAATTGGCTCTTTGGCGGTTTCTTTGGGCGTCTGGCTAATAAGTGCAGCAGGTAACGAGAACAGAGCGACCGCCAGGAGCGCATACCAGAACAGCTTTCGCATTACCAGCCCTCGTTCAATCGTCCGTCAAACCAATCCCACAACAGGTAGAACACAATTTGTTTTGGCCGTCCGGCTGTATTGGTGACGGGGATGCGCAATCCGAGATCGGCGCGGATATGTTGGCGCTTGCTGATGGTTACCTGCATTTGTGGCAGCACGTCCCAATTTGTTTTGGCGCGATCAGTGAGATCGCGGGCGGCAAGGAATTCCATCATGGGAGTAACCAGGCGGCCTAACCCGTGATCCTGGGGAAGCATCTGCCCAATCGCGGTGTTAAAAAAAATGGATTGCGGCGCGATGTCGGTGTGGCGCGGCAGATCGGCGCCTAATTGCGTCTGCACAAAAGTATTAGTCGGGAAAAGTTGATCGAAGGCCGCGAACGTTTCGAATGTGGTGGTGCCGGAGCCGAAGGCGCGCTGCCTGCTGCCAGTCGGTACGATGACGCCGCCAAACAGGCTGAGGATCGACCCTGATTGCAAATTCGAAAACATCACGCGCTTCAAACCCAGCGTGGCGTCGCCGACGCCGCCATACCAGGTGTGCTTCTCGTCCTGGAAATTGAACGGAACATCCACTTCGATTTGATTGTTTTTTCCGAAGCGCTGCTCGTGAATGATGTGGCTCACGATGCTCGGAGCGCCTTCGGCGTTGAAGGTGTTGGAAATCACCACCTCATCTTCCGGATAAGCTTTTTCCGTGGCGATCGCTCTCGGCAAATTTAGTTCGCCGCGCGGCCATCCTGGTTGGCGGCAAAGGCTTCGCAAGTAGTGCACTACTTGATCGATCTGCTTGGAGGTCAACGCCTCTTTAAAGGAAGGCATGATGTGCGAGAAGCCGCGGTACCCGCCGCCGTTGGTTATCACTGCTTTCCACGCGGTGTTGTCTTCCGGCGTAGTCTGATCGCACTGGGTAAAGTCGGGAAAGGTGCGTGGGCGTTCGAATCCGGCGATGGATTGCGGTGTCCCGGTGCCATCTGGTCCATGGCAAGCAATGCAAGCGGACTTATAAATGTGCTCGCCCGAGTCCAGTTGCAAGGTTGATCGAGCGCCGACCTGACCAATTAACGCGGTGGCCGCGAAGCACACGAGTATTGCAAGCGCGCCGGCACACGCAGCAAATCTATTGGCATTGTTCATGAAATTCTCAACGCGAATATTTTATTGATTTTTGGCGCTCCGAGATACCAAAAACCTCTGTATGCTCGCAAATTATTTTCTTATTTTCTCCATGGTTCCTCGATGACGGCTCGGGCTACTCAGCGAGCGCTTTGTGCGCCAGATGGATCGAAATCGAGCCTTCTCCCACCGCGGACGCCACACGCTTCACGTTTCCAGAGCGCACATCTCCCACGGCGAGCACGCCGGGCAAACTAGTTTCCAGCAGGAAGGGATGACGTTCGAGCGGCCAACCGGACTTGAGCAAATCTTCCTCGGACAAATCGGAGCCGGTGCGGACGAAGCCCTTGTCGTCAAGCGCCACACAACCGTTAAGCCATTGCGTATTGGGAGTTGCGCCGGTCATGAGGAAAATGTGCCGGATATCATGCATCTCCGTGGCTCTAGTATTTTTATCGAGCCATTGCACGCGCTCAAGGTGATTCTCACCCTCCAGCGCCGAGATTTCTGTGCAGATGTGCAGCGTAATTTTGGGACTGTCTTCGATGCGGCGAATTAGGTAGCGCGACATACTATCGGCTAGCCCGTTGGAGCGCACCAGCATGTGCACATGCCTGGCGGTCTCTGAAAGAAAAACCGCGGCTTGCCCGGCAGAATTGCCGCCGCCGACGACAATAACTTCGTCGTCGCCGCACATCTGCGCCTCGATAAAAGTGGCGCCGAAATAAACGCCCATACCTTCAAAGTCGTCGAGATTTTTAAGCGGGAGTTTGCGGTACTGCGCCCCCGTGGCGATCACGACGGTGCGTCCCGCAACGGAATGTCCGTCATCGATTTCGATTTTGTAAGGCCGCTTTCCGCTGAGCTTTATGGCACTGCGCGCAATAATTAATTTGGCGCCAAATTTTTGCGCCTGCGCATAAGCGCGCCCAGCCAAGTTCTGCCCGGAAATTCCCGTTGGGAATCCCAAATAATTTTCGATCTTGGAGCTGGAGCCCGCTTGTCCTCCCGGCGCGGTGGTTTCAATCATCAGCACATTGAGGCCTTCAGACGCGGCGTACACGGCAGCAGCCAATCCCGCGGGACCCGCTCCGACGATCACGACGTCGAGAACCTGAGTTTCATCAAGTTTGGGATTCAAGCCCAGGCAGTCCGCCACTTGCTGATTGCTGGGGTTACGAAGAACTGTGGTACCGCGACAAATTAGAACAGGGATCTCGTCGACGCCCACTTTGAACCTATCGAGCATTTCCTGCACGCCCGAATCTTTGTCGAGATCGAGATAGGTATAAGGGTGGCCGTTGCGGGTGAGAAATTCTTTTATCCGTAGAGTGCCAGGCGAATGCGGCGAACCGATGACCGCCACGTCGCCGACGTGATTGGCGATCAACTCCAGCCGGCGAAAAATGAAGGCGGTCATCAGCACCTGGCTGATTCCGACGTCGGTCTGGACGAGAGCCTGCAGTTCCTCAGGGCTAAGTTCGATAACCTCGCCAGCCTCGCCCATACGCGCGCATACCAGCGAGCGGCGGCCCGTAAGCATGTTCAGTTCGCCAGTAAACTGTCCGGATTCATGCTGAACGATAGTGAGTTCGCCCTGGTCGGTGGGTTGAATGATGTCGAGTCGTCCGCTGGTGATCAGGAAGAAAGGCGCCACCTCACCCTGCTTGATCAGCATTTCGCCCTTAGCGACTTTGCGCTTGCGACCCACGGACGCGATGCGCTCAATGTGCGCATTTGCGAGCTTGGGAAACAGTTGCTCGCGGCGTTCCGGCGAAAGGGTTGGTAGCTGCCTCATTGGCATGGTTCCAGGAGTGGTTCCCATAAGGCAGGATTGGATGCACCACGAAGTATAAAAGGCATATGAAGGTTAGCCAGCATATCTATACCGCAAGCGATATACTTCCGAATTCTAGAGCTTAAGGACCTATTGTGCGAATTTCTATATCACATAACCGAACCAAGGAAGAGGTGGTTCAATCCGTCGATCGCTCCTGGGACGACTTGTTTAAGGAGGCCGGGGCGCTTCCCGTGAAATTAACGGTCGAACATCGTAGCTGGCAAGGTTCGACGATGACCTTCGCACTTAGCGCCAGAATGGGAATTATCAGCACGCCGATCAAAGGAACCGTGGAAGTCACCGATCGCGACATTATCGTGGATGCCGACCTGGGCATGCTGGGCCGCTTCGTAAATGAGAAGACCGCGCAGCAGCTGTTAGGAAGCCGTATCAAGGGCTTATTGAAGTAGTCGAGTGGTCGAGTTTACGCTTATCTTCCGGCTTTCACAGGTTCCCACCGGGACCGAAGTCACCGCTGGCACTTAAATCACGGTCGGTTTGCGCTTTGCTTGTAAACAAAGGAACTTTCAGATGCATTGATTAGCCTTATTCGACCATTCTAATTGCACAGTGAACTGACCAATTTTCTTGGTTTTCCAGGCACAAATGTCGCCAATTTCGCCGTTGGAATCGTCGTACCAGCCCTGGCCGGGGATGGGATCGGTAATGGCTTCGCATAATTCGTGGGAACTGGTGGACGTCAGCGCATCAAAGGTCTGCAAACCACCGGTGCAGCCCGCGCATCCTGGGTATGGCATCACGGCGTAGAAGATTTGGCCGTTGATATCGTTATGATATCCGCAGAACGCCTGACATGACGCCGAGCCGCCTTGCACGACCTTCACTCCTTCAGGCATGAAAACAAAGTACAACGTGTTAGTGCCTGGCTGTGGGAACGCACCATTGGATGCGATGGCGCTTTGGAGTTCCTTTTGGATGGTGGTGTCGTTCACGGAACTCGCAGTAGGAGGCGTGATGACTGTCGTGCCGGTGCGCTTGCCGTGCGTAATCTTGTACTTCCCTACGTTGTATTCCGCCAACTGATCGATCAGCGCGCTGGTCAGAATGTAGTCGAAGAAGCCATTCATATCATTCATCAAGCTAATTTGCGGAGCGGAGTTCCAGGTTGTGCCCCAAAACACAGTGAAAACCTCGACGGCCGAGAGTAACGGGCCGTTGCGATAGGTAAGCTGCGGCGCGGACGCCTGGAGCGCTTGCGGGTGGTGCAGCGGCACAATGCGAATCGCGTCGGAATGACCAGCAGACTGAGCAGAATGGCGAACTGACGATGGCTTTCGAGTAGCCATGAATCCTCCCTGCTGGGCAACTCAAGTTTAGGATGGATGGCTACCGCGGTGAATAGTACTTTTGCGACTCAGCGTCTAATGTAAGCGGTTATCTATCCGGTCATCGTTCCGACGAGCAGAGTTACGTGTCAGCCGCTGAATTCATTACTTCTGGACGCTGATGGTGGTCCAGGGGAAGGCCTTCATGTCGCGAAGCGCGGGCTTTTCCCAGGACTGTTCGGGATGCTCCTGGAGGTGTTTGGCGGCGAGGAAATCCATCCCGCAGGCATGACCCGCGGCGGCCACAAATTCCATTTGTGCGGCCAGTTGCGTATCGGTGGCTTTGTTTTGCACCGCGCCTGCATTGCCATACGGTATTTGCCAGGAGCCCATGCCGCGGGGCGAAAGTTCAACGTGTCCGCAGAGCGTGCGTTCGCTGGGCTCGGTCTTTCCGGTGAAGGAGTCCACGTGGTCGGCTAGAAATTTCTCGGCCAGGCTCACGTCGATCTTGCCTTTGTTTTCGGCCATCAGTTGTTCCCAGCGGCGATGACGCGCATTGGGGCTGTTGCTCATATCGGTGGTGGCGAAATTTGTTTCTTCCGTGGCTAACTTAGGGGCAATCGGGAAATTGGAACCGACAAAGTAGCCGTCGGTCTTGCGTTCCAAAGTCACATTTTTAAGGCCGAGCTCCAGGCTGGCAATCTCGCCTTTATGCGTGTCGGCGATCAGCCAGTCGTTGGCGTATCCGCCATTGTTGCCATCGCGAAATATGCGCGCCACATCGTCGATGGAGGATGAATATTGCATGGCTTT
>Ga0193751_1001739_pt1 | contig 13672 bp, 19 predicted proteins | sample L1c2metaG_FD_143050 | JGI IMG/M metagenome (GOLD analysis project Ga0193751, IMG submission 143050) | Soil microbial communities from a riparian zone of the East river system, Colorado, United States - L1c2 | ecosystem: Environmental > Terrestrial > Soil > Riparian zone | place: USA: East River... | reverse complement strand
GAGCCACCGCAGTTGGTCGGGGTCGAACCGCCCAAGCCGCGGCTTGAGGCCGTGCGTGTTGTCAACATGACTTCGTCTAACGCTTGGGCGGAGTTCGCCGCGGTCTTCACGCGCACCCGGCAGGCGCATCTCGAACACGAGCAAGCCAAGGCCGAACTTAAGAGCTTGGTGCCAGAAGATGCCAAGGAGGCGATTGGGCATGGCGTTAGGGCCAAACGCTCAAAAACCGGAGCCGTCAGCTTTGATTTTATGAACCCGGAGGTGAGCAATGCAGCGGTCTAGTACATCGATCGCGGCGCTCGCCACAGCGCTGGCCAAAGCGCAGATCGAACTCACTAATCCTGAGAAGTCATTGATCGGCACGATCGAGCCGCAACGCGGGCAGGGCGGTGCACGGCAATTTCGCTATGCGCCGCTGTCGAGCGGGCTTGAGATCGTTCGCAAGACTTTAGGCCAGCATGAGATCGCCACGGTGCAGACTACGGCAGTCGATCAGGCGGCGGGGATCATCAATCTCACGACTGTGCTTGCGCATTCTTCGGGAGAATGGATCGCCTCGGACTGGCCGGTTTGTCCGGTTGCCGAGACAGCGACGCCACACCGAATGGGCGCGGCGCTGACCTATGCCCGGCGTTATGCGCTGTTCACGCTGGTCGGCATTGCCGGTGAAGACGACCTGGATGCCCCAGATCTGATTGGTCCGGTTCCGCAAATCGAGAAGCCGAGCATCGAGAGCAAGTCTGTCGGCAATGGAGCAACGAGTTCAAATCGCGGGGCAGGTCGCGCCAGGGCGAATAAATTCAGTTCTCCTTCACCGAACCCCGAACTTTCGGTGGCTTTATCGGCGAGCTTAAGAGCTGAATTGCTCCGCGAGATCGAAGGTTTGAGCGCGGCCGACGATGCGGCGCTGTGGGCGCAGCGACGTTTAGTGGCGAAGAACCAGTTATCAGCAACCGATGCCCAGCAGGTGGAGGAAGCATTCGCCGCCAAATTAGCGGTGATCCAGGCACAAAGTGTAAAGAGCGACGACGTGCTCTCTGAGCAGAGCCTGGCCGAGCAAACCAGCGCGGCAACTCAGATAAACAAGAGTGTGCTTGTCTTCCCCGAACCGCGTCGCGTTCGTGACCGCGATCATATCCGGCATGTGATTAAGCAACCGTGCCTAGTCTGCGGTCGCCGGCCCTCCGATCCACACCATCTGCGCTTTGCGCAGTCTCGTGCGCTCGGTCGCAAGGTGAGTGACGAGTTTACGGTGCCGCTATGTCGCGCGCACCACCGTGAGGTCCATCGCTGCGGTAATGAAGGATCGTGGTGGCGAAAGACCGGAATAGATCCACTCGCGGCCGCTCGCTGGCTCTGGCTTGAAACCCATCCGCTGCCGAGAGCGGAGGCCAGCGCCACGAGAAGTGAGGCAACCGGCGAAATCACTATGGCCGCTGTGGCGGATGAACAGGGGTCTCGTGATTTTTTACCGAATCGGTGACAATGACGGAATAGCAGGCCTCACTGTTCAATACATAGTCATTTTATGAACAGTTGCGAGCCGCAGCCTAGGAATCCAACAGATAAAAAGACAAACGAGGAACAGATTGTTTTTTCCGGGTCGTCAGACGGCAGGACGGCAAAGAAGCCATCGCGCTCGACGTCAAAGCAGCGCAAGACGGGCTAGACCATCGCAATGCGTAACGTGGTGAAGAGTCCACGCTGGGTGATCGTGGTCCGGTGCCTGAGCTGTCAGCACCGCGGCATCATCGCCGAGGGGAATCTTGTTCGCTTTGGGATCAAGCCGGGCGCCCCACTGGCCCAGTTCGTCAAACGATTGCGCAGGTTGGGAATCATGTCGTACGAGGTTCCGCCCGGGAAGCGTTCGATGTTCGGATACTTGACGATCGACTTGTTGAACTCCGTGAGCGGTATGTCGATCAGCGAAAGGCTCCAGCCTCAGCCGTACACCTGCAAATGGCTGGTAGCGTTTATTGCGTCTCCCCTAACCGCTGGCCTACTTGGCCAAGAGTAAATATCCAGGTGGCCTCACTTGTGAATTAGCCTCACGGAACAATTCGTCGGAGCCGTACCGATGGCACCATTCCCAGAACTCCTCAAAGTCATGAGGCTTGCGTTGATGCCGCCCGCGAAAGTCAAGCATCGCAAGCCTCACCAAGCCACGATATTCGTCCGGCTCCTTTATCTCCGCCGCGTTCTTCTTTCTAGCCATTGGCTGCTGCTCTTTGAGTCTGCCGGAGATTTTGCGGAAGCCGTAATCAGATCAGTGGAATTGATAATTCAGTGGGGGTACGTGTGGATATGTTTGGTCAGCCGCCTTCCTCAGCTCAGCTTCGTCTACCTTGTTTCCGTTTATGTCCTCGATCCAAACCTCCAACCCGTGGCTCCGCCATTGATCCGCTTTGAAAATGGCGTACTTGGGATCGTCGGAAATTACTTCGGTGGTCTGTTTAGCGCCCTTAGCTTTGATTTTCCAAGTCATGTGAGATCACCTATGGAGGCTAGGCGATCTCTATTAGCACGAAAAAGTACTCAGCAATAACGGGCCGCCGCTTCCCGCCGCCCTGGACCGTAGAAGAATTGGACCAACCAAGCAAAAGCGCAAGCGACCTTCAGCTAAATAGGTCGGGAGTTAGCTCTTTTTCGCCTCGACAGCATGCCATAAGAAGATCGCCAGAAACGCTTTTGCCCGTCCCGTCCTGAATAGCCACATCCTGATGTCCTGCCCGAATGAGATTGAGGGCGTGGGTCAGTGCGTTATCAAGGCCCTTTACCTCATCAAGGGCGTGGGGGCTTAAGCGTTCAGTCGGCGATCCTCTAAAAGTCACAGTGTAGGACTTCAGCATGGGGATGACCTTTGCGCTTGGGTTCGCCCTACCTTAGCGCACGTCCCAATCGGTGGGGTCGATGTCGCAGCGACCCAGTATTCGGTTTTCCGATCTTTGGAAGCGGCCACGACGTACAGAGGGTCAGCATATTTCTTGCCCATGGCAGTCGAATATGCGCTCCTCCCCCAGTCCGCAAACACTATAATCCAACTGCCTATGCCTGAGCGCCGCTTCCCGCCGCGAGGATGAACCCCGAAGATCGGCGGCGAAGCTACTCACCAAAGACGAGGCGCGGCGGATCGCGGCCAACATCGCCAAGATTTCGCGCCGGTTGATCCAATGTGAGTCGGTACAGCGCGACGATTTCTTCCCAGGTCAGCTTATAGGTGGAGCGCCCGCACACGACGGACGACATATAGCGTGGCTTGACGAACTAGCCACCCTGCGGCCGAATTACCGGTCATGCGCCAGGTTGGACCACCGCCCACACTGGGCGAGCTACAACGGTCGACGCCCTGGGTATGGTTGTGGTGTGAGCACTGCCAGCATCACGCACCGCTTGCTTGCGCGGTCGCTGTCATCCGATGGGGACCAGATGCTTCCAGCGACAAGTTGTGCACTGGCGCACGCTGCACGAGTTGCGGCCGGAAAGGTGCGAGCCTCCAGCGACCTGGCTGGCCTGGCAACCACATCGGCTTCTATCCGTTCCCGACCAACATCGCAGATGGCTTCGGGGAGCAGCACCGCCGATGAAATGCACGAGTCCCGATCTACAAGGGAAATCCAGATCGCGGATATTTTACGTCTCTTGCTCTTGGAGAAGAGTTCCGCTGTTTAATTGGTGCGTGTCAGGCGACATCCGGATGGATCCCCCGGCGACATCTGGGATGTGGCGCGATCCTTGAAGTACTATATGGCTGTAACCAGCGAATGTCGGTTTATGAGATCCTTCCGCACCCTCGACGACGCCGACGTCAAAGGTAAGCGCGTCCTCGTACGCGTCGATCTCAACGTGCCGATGCAGGACGGCAAGGTCACGGATGCGACCCGCATCGAGGAAGTCGCCCCGACCATCAATGAACTCGCCGACAAAGGCGGCAAGGTCATCCTGCTCTCGCATTTGGGGCGGCCCAAGCGACCCGACCCGAAATATTCGTTGCGGCCTGTGGCCGCCGAAGTGGCGAGAATTGTGAAACGCCCGGTGGCCTTCGCTGAGGATTGCGTAGGTCCCAAGGCGGAAGCCGCCGTTGCGGCGATGAAGAACGGCGACATTCTTTGTTTGGAAAATACCCGGTTTCATCCGGAAGAAGAAAAGAACGACAAGGCGTTCGCCAAAAAGCTCGCTACGCTGGGCGACATTTTCGTCGAGGAAGCCTTCTCGGCAGCGCACCGCGAACACGCTTCGATCGCCGCGATCGTGACGGCGTCGAAAATACCGGCCTATCCGGGGCGCGCCATGAAGGCCGAGCTCGATGCGCTGGAACGGGCCTTTGAGAAGCCGGAACACCCCGTCGCGGCGATCGTCGGCGGCGCCAAGGTTTCGACTAAGCTCAATCTCCTCGGCCACCTGCTGGCAAAGGTCGAGACGCTGATGATCGGCGGCGGCATGGCAAACACGTTCCTCGCCGCCCAGGGCAAGGCTATCGGCAAGTCGCTCTATGAACCCGACCTCTTGCAGACGGCGCGCGATATCCTCCCCAAGGCGAAGTCGCTCCATCGCGAAGTGGTGCTGCCGGTGGATGCGGTCGTTGCGCAAAAGCTCGCCGCGCACGCTCCTTCGCGCGTCGTGTCGGTGGACGAGGTCGGCGCCGCCGATATGATCCTCGACATTGGCCCGCGTACCATCGAGCGCGTCATATCGGTGCTGGCGCGCAGCAAAACCCTGGTCTGGAACGGCCCGTTCGGCGCCTTCGAGTTCGAGCCTTTCGACAACGGAACCATCGAAGTGGCCGAAGCGGCGGCGGAACTCACGACGGCCGGGAAGCTTGTCAGTTTTGCAGGCGGCGGCGACACGGTGGCGGCGCTCAACGCGGCTTCGGTCGTCGGCCGGTTCAGCCACGTCTCGACTGCCGGAGGCGCCTTCCTTGAATCCTTGGAGGGCAAGACGCTGCCCGGCGTCAAAGTGCTATTATTGCCCGAGTCTCGGAGCGAGACTCGCAAATAGAACAGGGCAGCGCGAAGCCGCCGGACCGCCGGCGCCGAATTTTTCGAGGAGGGTGCTATGAATCTCAGCGAATTGCACAAGGTCGCCGAGGCGATGGTGGCTCCCGGCCGCGGCATTCTCGCCGTCGACGAGTCGACCGCCACCATCTCCAAGCGCTTCGATGCACTCGGCGTGAAGTCCACCCCCGACAATCGGCGCGATTACCGCGAAATGCTGTTCCGCAGCACCGAGGCTATGTCGAAATACATTTCCGGCGTCATTCTTTACGACGAGACCATCCGGCAGAACGCAAAGGACGGCACCCCGCTGGTCAAGCTCATCGAGAAGGCAGGCTCGATCCCCGGCATCAAGGTCGACAAGGGTACCAAGCCGCTGCCGTCGTGCCCGGGCGAGGTGATCACCGAGGGGCTCGACGGCTTGGGCGAGCGGCTCGCAGAATATCGCGGACTCGGCGCCAGATTCGCCAAGTGGCGCGCCGTCATCGACGTCGGGCAGGAGCACGGACTGCCGAGCTACACTTGCGTCAATGCGAACGCGCACGCGCTCGCGCGCTATGCGGCGCTCTGCCAGGACGAGAACATCGTGCCGATCGTCGAGCCCGAGGTGCTGATGGACGGCGATCACGACATCGACCGCTGCGTCGAGGTCACGACCTGGGTGCTCAAGGAAACCTTTCAGGAACTGTTCTACAATCGCGTCGCGCTCGAAGGCATGGTGCTCAAGCCCAACATGGCGGTCCCGGGCAAGAAGTCGCCAAAGCGCGCCTCGGTCGAGGAGGTCGCGGAAAAGACGCTGAGCGTTCTCAAGGCTTGCGTGCCGGCGGCCGTGCCTGGCATCGCGTTTCTCTCCGGCGGCCAATCCGACGAAGAGGCGACCGCGCATCTCGATGCCATTAACAGGATAGGCCCGCTGCCCTGGCGCGTATCATTCTCGTATGGCCGCGCGCTCCAGGCCGCGCCGCAGAAGACGTGGTCGGGCAAGCCGGAAAACGTGGCGGCAGCGCAGCGCGCGTTCGGCCACCGCGCGATGATGAACGGCCTCGCCTCGCTCGGCCAATGGAAAGCCGATCTCGAACGGAAAGCGGCGGCGTGACGCGAGGCAATGAACGCGCAACGCCGGCGGCCGCGCTGCTTCCTGTTACGGATAGCCGTCGACACCGCCACCGCAGCCGGTGCAGCCGGAGCCGCAGCCTCCGCAACCTCCACCGCCTCCACAGCCATGGCTGCATCCGCAGCCTCTACCACGTTTCTAAGTTGCTTTTCTTGTAAAGTAGAGACGTTTTTCGACAGGCATAAACCCAAATGAAGATCGATGTTCAATTAATGCCGCAAATTCTGCCGGAGTAGGAGCGCTTCCGTGGCTGCCGGAGGAAGCGCTCGGCAGTTTGCAGGAAGAAACTTTGGTATCGCGGGTCTATTTGGCAATGCCTAGGTGTGCCCCGGATCGCCTTTCTCGCCTAAGGAAAGACGGAAAGCCTGAGTAACGTGGCACGCATAATTTATTACCGGGTCGCACTCAAAAGATCATTGCGATTAACGGAACGATTTTTGGATCTTAAATTGAAGTATATTCGCTCATCGCTGCCGTGGCTCAGTACCACGCCGTGTAGTGTGGTGTTTCGTAGGAATTGCATTGCTTTAATGAGTGGCGTGAGTTCTGCGAATACGGCTAGCTGATACTCTGTCAATCTGGTCGGGCGCGCCAATTCAGATATGCGGACCATTTTGGTATCCAGCGTGAGAGGAAAAATCATAACGGTGGCGTCCTCCGGCTCCATTTCTAGGATCACGCGAAGGCAGTTGCTTATTGTGTGTTCTATGTATGCCCAGCGACAGGCGAACTGGCCAATTTTTTGAAAATCCTGGTCGGACAAGAGGCCTTCATAGCCGTACGGTGTTTTGACCATGGCGACGACCAAAAACGAAAAATTCAGCGATGACGAAGCGCAACGGCGCTTTATGCAGTCTCTTAAGGCTGCGGTGAACACCCCGCCCAAGCCGCTCAAAAGCATGACTCGGAAGCGGCCCAAGAAGCAATCGAAGAAGAAAAAAGGTTAGTGCGTTGCTAATCAATGACGGGCGTGCGATGGCCGATCCTGCAATGTCTTCGCAGCCCTTTCGATATCTTCGCGCAGCCGGTTTGCTACCGACGGTTCTAGGCCGAATTCGCAAACTATTCCGTTTTGCAGTTTCACCGAAAGAACCAGCTTGTTTTTGTCGGCGACAGGTGCGGCCATTGCGTCTGCCACGTCCAAGACGGGAGTTACGAAATGGTAGCCCCTGGATAGTGTTTGACTTTGAGCAAATAGGACCATTTGCGACATAGCTCCAACTATGGTCTGTAAATCGAAAATGCTGAATTGATATGTCACTACGCCATTGTCCGTCGTGAACGTAACAACGGCGCGTGATGAATCCTCCGCATATGCGATCTTTGCGATGGATTTTATGAACGGGTCCGCCATTTTTTCCTCCACCGCATGAAACGTGCGGCCTGAAATTCGAAAACCGGCTTAGTGAGCGACTGTTGAACCCATCGCTCGATGGTCGCCGAACCTGTGTAAGAGTCAACGAGAGTCGGCCTGGGGACGATTTTGGGCTCGATTTTGGAATTCTGTGCTTGCCTCGCTCGTGACGTTACTGCCGTACTTTGTACACGACGTCGTGCTCGCGCGCGTGCTCACTCACCCTTAATCCGAAATCGTCGTTCGGCCCCACTTCGAGCACCGGCTTATGGTCAACCTCTAGAGACTCGACTCTCCGAGTAAAATCGGTGATTTGCCCGAGGATATGGATCACGTCGCCAACGCGCAGCGCAGTACCAGGCTCGAGTCGCAAGGTCGCGACCGACAGATGGCTATAATAGTTGGTCACGACTAGAGAGGTTGCAGAAAACCTTCAAACGGATGCTGTCAATACCTTATTGCTCGGGCGGGCTGGGCGTCGCTACTTGCAGGCTAATCCGAACTGACCGATTTTCGTGTCTTCTCCGGTCAGTCGGCGTAAACGACCGGGGAGAAAGTCAATGAGGGCAACTCCGCAATTCGTCCGCCCAAGGAACGAAAACCGGTCAGTCCGCTGATGAGGTGCGCGGCCGGCAGGCGCTTGCCGCGCGATAGACAAATGGGGCCGGCGTTGGCAAGGCACTGGCCGGTGGGCCCATGACCGACGAGCAGAAAAGCAGATTTACGGCGCTTCAAGGCGCGTGGTTGGCCATGCGTGAGAAGCGCCGGCGAGCGGAAGCTACAGAGCTCGATGCGGCAATAACGGAATTTCTAAAGCTTCATAGAGCGGAAACTGACACGGTCGTCCTTGAAGCGTTTCGGCAATGGCAAGTACGCGGCGGCGTGGAGGCGACGTAACTGCACAGCGCGGCCGGCATCGCCTGCCGCGCGTCATTCATGATAGAAACACGTCATGTCACGCGACGAGCAAGGATTTTTGACCTCAGCCGTCAAGACGCTTTTCGATGCTCTGAAATATTTATCGCCAATGGGTCATCTGCAAGTCACGCCAGCGACGAGTTGCGGGGAGCGTCGTATTGTTCGACGAAGGGGTTGTAGCTTCGGTTCAAAGAACTTTTATTCTCGCCGCGCTTAGGTCGGCCTCTGTTTTGGTCTCTTCTACTCATTGAACAAACAACTATTGCGGGGCGCCGACGTCGGTGCGCTAACGGGCTTTTATTTCAGCTTTATTACACAACTGACTATCGGCTTTGGCGACGTGTATCCGGTGGGCTGGTTACGTTACGTGGCGGTCATTCAGGGCCTAACGGCGGCCCTCTTCGTCCTTCTCGTGTTCGGGAAAATTGTAGCGTCGCTACGGCCCCTTCAAACAAAGCGATAAAAAATTTAGAACTTGCCCAGCAGCTCCGGCAGCTTCGCGATATTGGCCGCAATCCGCCGTGCTTCATCTTTGGTGAGCAGCTTGGCCGCTGAGCGCCGGCCCGCGGGGTGGCTTTCATTCAGGCTCTCCAATGTTGCCAGCGAGCGGGATTGGTGAAACCCTCGGCAACTAACGGGAAACAGAAATGGAACGACTCGAACCCTATAAGGGCTTCCAAATCCGCGCGTATCAGGAATGGTCGGGGCAATGGTTGGCCGAGGCCCGGAAAGCGGGGATTAGCAAGTTCGATCATTTCAACGTTCGATTCCACGCATCTTACTACCGCCAAGAATCAGAAACTCGGTGACACCGATGAATAGAAAAGCTCTTTTGATTGGCTGCCCCGGAAGGCTGGGCAGACAAGACTATCTTCCGGGTGTTGGACGGGACCTTGTGAACTATCGCCGCTTTCTCCGTTCGCCGCTAGGCGGCGGATGGTATTCGAGTGAAATCATTTCACTGGATGATCCGCCGGTCTCTGTCCTTCGCGCCGCAATTCAGAGCCTAAAGTCAGCGGACTATTCGTTCGCACTGTTCTCGGGTCGCGGTTATGTTACCTCGGATAGACGATCCACAATTATATGCGCACGAGGCGATGAAGAAATGGACTCCTCGGAGCTCCGCGCCGGGGCGCAGAAGCAAACGTTGGTGCTCGATTGCTGTCGTGTCATCGCCAAACCGATGTTGGCCGAAGATGCTTTGGCCAAGATGGACTCCACGGCAGCAGCTAAAAGTCTGAGCTCCTCCGCGTGCCGCCGGTATTTTGAGAAAGCGATTTCGGAATGCCCATCCGGGCTGATCGTGGCCCACTCATGCGACGTGGATGAAACATCCAATGACGATTCAGTGCGCGGTGGATATTATTCGTACAGCCTAATTGATGTTGCTGAAGATTGGGCCGAGAAGAACACAGCGGACCTGTCGAAGTACTATGCTATTTTCGATATGCCACCCGTGCACGATATAGCGAGCAATGCCGTGCAGCGGTTAAGTGGTAAGCGTCAGAACCCAAAAATGGAAAAACCCCGTACCGGGCCGTATTTTCCGTTCGCGGTTATTGCCACGCAGGCCGAGAATCTCAAAGTCGCAAGGTAGCGCGCTATCGGCTACACCATCAGACATGACCTTTCGCTCATTCGAGGAGAATTTCCGCGATGGGCTTCAACAAACGCAAGCTTGAGGATCAACGCCGGCATGCTGCAGAAAAGGAAGCAACCGCTCGCCGGGCGCCTGATCCGCAGATCAATGCCGATGCCGAGCGTCTAATCGCCGCCTGGAACGAGCGCCAGACCAAACGCATGCCGATGCTGTTCTCGCCCACCATCGGCGCCGCCATCGCCGCGGGATACTGGTTCCTGTGGGTTCGCTGCCCAGCATGTCGCACCACAAACGCGATCGATCTGCGCACGCTCGATCGTCACCGCGATGCAGCCGTGACCAGCCTTATTCCGGCGCTGTCTTGCCGCTCATGCCGACCGGACGCGCCGTTTGCTGAGCTCGTGCGGCTATCGCGGACCAGCATCGCTGATGAAATGCGTGAGAAACACCGACGCCGAGTTCTAAGAGAGTGAGGCTCCAAAACGGCCATGCCTCTGTTTGACTTCTACATCATGGTCGATTGGTCGGGCGGAGCGACTCGCAGAGGCGGCCGCGACACGATCTGGATCGCGCACGGGTCAAGAACTCTTGATGTGCCGCTAACTTGTAATCCGTATTCGCGGACAGAGGCGGTCTGCTTGATCCGCTCCCTTCTTGTAGAAGAAGTCAGGTCGAAGCGGCGGGTCCTTCTCTGCTTTGATTTTGCATATGGCTACCCGAGAGATTTTGCTTCAGCCCTACAGGCCGCAACGGGCAAGCCGGATGGGGATTTGCCTTGGATGATGCTGTGGCAATATTTGAGCGAACACATCAAGGATGATGAAGGGACGGTGCCAAACGCAAAACCTAGCAATCGCAGCAATCGCTTCGAGGTGGCAAGCGGGATAAACTCGCTTCTTTCAGTTGACGGCGAGGCGGCAGGACCGTTTTGGTGCGCTTTACCGAAAGGAGCGTACCCGCTCATCCCGCAAAGGTCGCCCGAGCTATTTCAAACTACGCAGGGCTTTGCGGTGAACGCACTCCGCCTGACCGACGAGCGCGCTGAAAGCGACTCACCATTTCGCCTGTTTGGAAACGGCTGTGTGGGGAGCCAGAGCTTGACAGGAATTGCGCGTCTTCATCAGCTACGAAACGATCCAAAGCTGACCGCGGTATCTGCGGTTTGGCCTTTCGAGACCGGTTGGGCCACTAAAGCAAAGTGGCTTCCAAAACACGTTTCGATCCTGCACGCCGAGATTTACCCCAGCGTCCGAGACCAAATAGCAGATGAAATTAAAGATCGCGGTCAGGTTCGAGCAATGTGGCAGTGGGCGCGCGACTTGGATCGTGCTTGGCGCTCGTTCCAGCCGGCGATCAGGCGCTCGGCGTCCTCAAGCACCCGGGCATCGGTTCCGCGCCGGGCAGCCGCTTCCTTCTCCGCGGCATGCCGGCGCTGATCCTCCATTTTGCGGCGGTTGAAGCCCACTGGGGCGGCCCGATCTCAATAAAAGAACAGCCCCCACACCATGTAGACGAGGAAGATTGCGACAAAGGCATCGCCTATCATCTGGCCGAGCCGGACGGTGGGATCGTTGTCGTACGGGTAAGGCCTGTTCCAGCGCATGCCGCACTCTAACAAACTAGGGCAGGTCGAGTCACCGACCGGGCTTTGCATCCGGCCGAAGCAGGTTTTATATCTGCGGACGTTATGTCGTTGCGTGAGCGTACCCGCCCCGGGCTGGGAATTATCGAGCTGTGCCCACCATCTCCCGCGAAGGTGCCGCCTTCCGGCCCCGGCTGGATTCATGAAATCAAACACGATGGCTTCCGCATTCTCGCGCGGCGAGACAGTGCGGACGTGCGGCTGATTACCCGCGCCGGCAACGATTTTTCGTCTCGCTTTCCCTTTGTCGCAATGGCGATGGCTAAGCTCCCTGTTCGCTCGTGCCTGATCGATGGTGAGGCGATCGTTTGTGACGAAAATGGGCTTGCCGTTTTCGAGTTAATCCGCCGCCACGGCGCACTGGCCAGTGCCGTCCTTTGCGCGTTCGACCTGCTCGAGCTCGACGGCAAGGATTTGCGGCGCGAGGCAATCGAGGAGCGTAAGGGATTACTCGCTGAGCTGCTCAATGGCTCACATCTGAGCATTGTCCTCAATGAGCATTTCGAGGAGGACGGCGCGATCGTCTACCGCGAGGCTTGCCGGCTTGGCTGCGAAGGCATTGTGTCCAAACGGCTTGGCTCGCCATACCGTTCGGGGCGTTCGGCGCATTGGGTGAAGGTCAAGAACCCGAAAGCGCCCGCCGTGACAGGCGAGGCTGAGGAGGATTGGGATCGCTGAATTGGCCGAACGCCACTTCCCGCCGCCCTTGGTCCGTCCTATCGCTAACCCCCCGCGACGGCCTCGCAAGCCGGCCGGGCGCAGATCAAATTACCCGATCACCCGTCGGCGTCGGCCCGCGCCTGGCCTCGCCAAGCGCACCGGACAGCGCCCGCGCGAAGCTCGCTTTTTCGTCGGGACTCAAACAGCCTGCGATCGCGAGTCGGCGGCCATGCGAGACGAGGAATAGCCGTTCGATGCCGAACTCCTCGTGCACGATGCGTTCAAGCCGCACCCACAGCGGGTTGAGCGTCCATTGCCGTACACCGCCGCGATGACTGACCTTGCGCACCGTCAATTCCGAGGCGGTGACGGTGACCTCTTCGTAAGCGCGCGCGGCGCGGTAATTAGCGCGGAAGGCAAAATAGACGAGCAGCACGTCGAGCCCGAAGAAGCCGCATACCGGCCAGGCGCCGAGCGAAACAAAGATGATGCCGGCGATGAAGCTCAAGCCGCCCAGGCACAGCATGAAAATGAGAAAGCCCCTCGGGCCGAGCGAGCGATGTGGCGTGATGATCGCCGAAAAGATTTTCGGGTCGACGGCAGCATGTTCAGCGCTGTTATTGTCGCAATCCATGCTGCCCATTATACAAAATCCCGATGCCGAAGAACTCCGTATCCCTTAGTCGCGTTGAGCCACGGGCCGACGATCGGCGGCAAAGCTTGTGGGGCTTATCTCGTCGTGCTCGGGCTATCGATCATCTGCTTTATGAAAGCAATGGCGGCCTCTGGCGTTGGGTGACCGGAGGGCGTGGCAATGTACTCAGTATCGGTGTCGTCGTGATCGTCAGCACCCGGCCGCCGCCGAACCGGCTTGTTGGTCTCGGCCAACCATAGCCCCGACCATTCCTGATACGCGCGGATTCGGAAGCCCTTATACAGTACGATTTGGTCCACTGTTTCCCGTTGAGACAGCCGCCAGTTGCTCACCAAAGACGAGGCGCGGCGGATTGCTGTCAATATCGCCAAGTTGCCCGAGCTGTTGCACAAATAAAAATTGCCCGCATTTTTTCAGGCGGACCAATGCGGCCAGACAACGACGCGGCCGGTTTGATCGTCGCGCACCTTTACCCCTCCCAGGGGGGTCACAATCAAACAGCGATACAGCGATCGCTCTAGGGTCCGGACTCAATTGATCCACCAAATGACTGTGGCTGCCAAGAGGATCGACGAGAGATAGATGTCGACGCGCTTGTCGTAGCGGGTTGCGATCCTTCGAAAGTCCTTGAGACGGCAGAACATGCGCTCGATCAGATTGCGTGCCTTATAGGCCACGAGGTCATAGGCGGCGGGATGCTTTCGGGTCGGATTAGGCGGGATCACCGGCTCACAGCCG
>Ga0193751_1001738_pt1 | contig 13674 bp, 9 predicted proteins | sample L1c2metaG_FD_143050 | JGI IMG/M metagenome (GOLD analysis project Ga0193751, IMG submission 143050) | Soil microbial communities from a riparian zone of the East river system, Colorado, United States - L1c2 | ecosystem: Environmental > Terrestrial > Soil > Riparian zone | place: USA: East River... | reverse complement strand
TTGGGGAGCGCGGCGACATCATCAAGACGATGCACCGGGCGCTGGAGCGGGAAGGGCTGTCGGAGGATCGCCATCCCGCCCGCTACGTCCTGCATCGCGAGAACGCGACCGAGCGCATCGTCGGCCGCGTGCTCGACAAAGGGCTTGGCGGCGACGAAATGGGCGAACGGGTCCGGCTGGTGATCGACGGGGTGGATGGCCATGTCCATCATATCGAACTGGATGCCGCCCGCGCCGAGGAAATCGGCCGGGGCATGATCGTCGTGGCCGGCTCCGCCCCTCCCGGGCCGCGCGCGGCTGATCTCAATATTTTGGACGTCGCAGGTCACGAAGGCGTCTACCGACCGTCCGAGCATCTGGAGCGGGCGCGAAGTGCCATCGACGGTATCGGCGGCGATCCCGAGGCCTTCGTTCGCTCCCACGTCCGCCGGCTGGAGGCTCTGCGCCGAGCCGGCCATGCCGAGCGGATCGAAACGGACCACTGGCGCGTCCCCGCCGATCTCCCCGCGCGCGGTCAAGCCTACGATCTGGCGCGGGACCGCGCCAACATCCGGATCAGCATCCTGTCTCCAATCGGCCTTGACCAGCAGACCGGCCATGATGGCGCGACCTGGCTCGACCGGGAACTGGCCTCGCCCAGCCGGACCAAGCTTGCCAATACCGGGTTCGGCCGTGAGGTCACTGAGGCAATGGAACGACGCAGGCAGAGCCTCGTGAGCATGGGCCACGCCGCCCGGCTGGAGGACGGCCGTATCCGTCTGTCAAAGGATCTTATCAACAATCTGGAGCATGCCGAAATGAACCGTGTCGGCAAGGCCATGGCTGCCGAACGCGGTCTGAAGTTCACCACCGCCAAGACCGGCGAATATGTCAGCGGCACCCTTGTTGGCTCCACCCAACTCGCGAGCGGTCGCTTTGCCATGATCAACGATGGCATTGGTCTCCAGCTGGTGCCGTGGCAACCCGTGCTCGACAAGCGGATCGACCAGCACATCACCGGAATAGTGCGCGGCGCAGGTGGCATCGAATGGAGTTTCGGCAGAAAACGGGAGCTGGGGATATGAGTGTCCCCAATGTCGTTATCTGCTTGTCGCCATGGGGCCGGACCGGCGCCATCCCCTCAAGGCTGGCGCGCATCGCGCGCCCCCGCTTCGCGGCTTGTCGGCCTTGACCGGAGGTCGTCGGCCCGGCAAGGGCTTGCCAAGCAGGTAAGGTCGATTGTGCAGCGGAACGCTCCCTTCCGGACACGGGACCGCGGGAGGATGGTGTCCGGGATTTGAACCTACTCAGCGTCAGTTCAAGCGTACGGGGATCGCACACAAACGGCGGTTCTTCGCGGACTTTAAATGAGCCGCCTCGTCAGTTAGGCGGCTCGCCGATAGGAAAACAGGGCCTCTAGGATAGTGGGTTTCGCGGTGTAGCGGACCCCCGCTACCAAGCGCTACGATCTTGCGCCCAAACTACCATTTTCTACGAACGCGTTCGCCAGGTGGTAGCGCCCTAAGCAGCTCACCGCGACGCACGCCATGTTACGAGCCTTCGCGTAATGGGCGGTTATGGAATATCCGATATGCCATAACACTCGATACGCGCCCGTCATTCGTTGGCCTACTGTTGGTAAATCGGACGTGTCATAGAGGTCGGGTCCAGAATCTGCATGTTTTCGCATCCTATGAATCATGACGGGTCTTTAAAGCTGCTCGGGTCCAGTTCGTCGCGGTGTCCAAAGCCAGCCGAGTTGTCGATAAAATAGACGCGCTGCGGAACAAGTTGATACCAGCGCACGCGGGCCAATGCCTCCACAATGGCCGACGGCGCTTGCGATATCATGCCCACTAAAGGGTACTTCTCCCCATATAGCCGACGTGCCCGAGCCTCATCGTCGCCTGAGATATTAATGGCCACTCCCTCCAACTGTACCCCTTTGATCTCCGCCCAGTCGGCGTAATCCTCCTGGATTGTTGCGGCAACATGGGGGTCCTGTGCAATGTTCTGGCAGTGGCGACTCGTTTGCGAAGACAGGAAGTATAGGGTGAGGCCGTCGCTTACGTAGAACACAGCCGCTGCCCAAGGCCCATCGCTGCCGGAAGTCGCCAGACTGACGACGTGATGTTGCTGCAAATAGCGCAATGCTCGCCCGCCCGGCCCGGCTACCATCAGGACCGTTGAATGGCTGGAGGACTGCGGCTGGGCGCTGAGGCGATCGCCGCCTCGTCGCCCTCATGCAGCCGCTTCAGGCGGTAGGCGAGTTGCGCCCGAGTCAGGCCGAGCGACCTAGCGGCTGAGGAGAGATTGCCGCGTGCTTTGTCCACTGCGGTTTGGATCAACAGACCCTCGACTTCGTCCAAGGTCATCACACCGTTGAATACCGCTTCACAGAGCGCCTTCGCGCTCTCGCTGCGGTTTGTGGCAAGGCTTCCGTCGATGTCAAGCCGTAACTCCTTGAGGTGGTCGTCGCTGTAGGAGGAGAAAAGGTGACTTTCCTCAATGCGTGTCCCACTCTGTGCCAAGATCACGCCGCGCTCGATCATGTTCTGCAGTTCGCGAATATTGCATGGCCAAGGGTAGGTGAGTAGGGCGCGCTTGGCTTTGTCGGTGAAGCCGCGCAGCTTCTTGCCGTGCGTTGCGGTGTATTTCTCGAGGAAATTCCTGGCGAGCAGAGGGATGTCTTCATTGCGCTCCCTTAAGGGCGGGATGGTGATCTCGTAGGCGTTGAGCCTGTAATACAAGTCAGAACGGAACTTGCCCTCCTTGACTCGCTTCCTCAAGTCGCAGTTGGTGGCGGCGACGAGGCGGACATCCACCTTGCGCGTCTTACCATCCCCGAGCCGCTCGAGTTCGCCTTCCTGCAAAACACGCAAGAGCTTGGCTTGAGCGGAAAGAGGCAAATCGCCAATCTCATCGAGGAACAAAGTGCCCCCGTCGGCCCTTTCAAATCGCCCCGCACGAGAAACCAGCGCTCCGGTGTAGGCGCCCTTTTCGACGCCGAACAGCTCGGATTCCATGAGATCGAGCGGTATCGCCGCGCAATTGACGGCGACGAAGGGCTCATTATTTCGGCGACTCTTGTCGTGTAGGGAGCGGGCGAACATCTCCTTGCCGACCCCCGTCTCGCCTTGAAGCAGCACCGTGATTTTGCTGTCCGCTGCCTGGTTCAACAACTCAAAGGCGGTGCGGAATCCGGGCGAATTGCCCAACATGTCCGCGGGCGCCTCGCCGATGGAAGACCGCAATTGAACGACCTGCGTCTGCAATTCGATGAGCTGGTCGGCGATCGACTCGCGGTCGAAAAAACGCGAGTACTCGGTCGCGTCTTCCCATTCCTCGACTGGTCTGCCGATAATGCGGCAATTGCTGTTGCCCATGCCGACGCATTCGACTTCCTTGTACAGAATGGATCTACCCATGAATGCCGAAGTGTAGCCGCAGGCATAGCCGATCAGAGACCAACACACCGGTTCGGAACTAGTACCGTAATGGTGCCGATGCCATCGACCTTCCCACGAGTTTTCCCAGAGGAACTCGCCGTGAAATTTACCCGTCGCGCGTTCGAGTTCGAGCCTAATTGGCGTTACCTTGACCACCCCCTCAAGCGCATGGAGTAGCGGGCCGGTCATAAATGCGTCTTTGTCGCTCGCATGCTGAGTGAGCGTACCGGCAAGTTCGGCGTCCCGCACCCCAGAGGCATAGCCCATGCGAGCAAACAGCCCTTGCGCTCGGTTCATGCCAAGAGTCTCGATCAACTCCTTGCGCAAGGAGCCTTGCGCCTCGGCATGGATGAGCAGCATGCGGTGTTCGTGCAGCCAGATTTGACCAGTGTCAGAGCAAAAATGGACCTGTTCGTGAAGGTCTTCGCTGGTTGGATCGCCGACGGTCCGTTCGATGCTACGAGGTTTGGCCAAATCTATTCCTCCCAAGGATATCTCGTATTTTTGTGAACCCTTCTTTCGGAAACGATTCCAGCGTGCCACATCGCCCGCGGGCTGGTCCCTTGGGCGGCCGCCTAGTCCCGTCACGTGGGCGCCAGAGCGCGTTGGAGACGAGATGCGCAGGGAACAGGTATATTGGAGTACTCGTCGGCTTTGCGGTTTGATTGAGATCAATTGGTTTCGCAGTGTACCACCGGTCTCAAGGCTATTTTGGCCCAAATGCCCGCGTTTGCGTCCGCCATATGGCGTCTTGCTGGACAGGGATGCGATGTTCGAGTGCCATCACGAGCCCGACGCACAGCTGACGGAAAACCGCGTCTGGCACAGTCATTAAGCCTGCGCCGGCTACCATTTTTTCAGTTCAATCAGCTTGACGTTCGAACGCGGGGCGGCCTGCTGATGAAGCAGGCCATTGGCTCATGTAGCTGCGTGCAGCTTCACCTTGCGGTCGTGCCCGGTCCACCGCTTGAACAGATTGTGCTCGATGCCAACTTGATCAAGCGCCTTTCCAATACTCTGATGGACGATGTCCATGATGGTCGCAGGGTGATGATAGAAGGCCGGCATTGGCGGCAGGATAACTGCGCCACAATCGGCGGCACGGCTCATTAGATCGAGATGTCCCTTGTGTAGTGGGGTTTCGCGCACCATCAGTACCAACGTCCGTCGTTCCTTCAGAGTCACATCGGCGGCGCGTACGATGAGATTGGCGGTGAAGGAATTGGCGATTGCCGAAAGCGTCTTAATGGTGCAGGGCGCAACGATCATACCGCGAGTACGGAAAGAACCGCTGGCGACCGCGGCGCCGACGTCCTTGTTATTGTATACGACCTTGGCCAGGGACTTGACCTCATCGAGCGAATAATCGGTCTCGATCGAGAGGTTCATGCACGCGGCCTCGCTCAAAATGAGATGGGTCTCCTGGCCCAATTCGTTCAACACGCGAAGCATCTCCACGCCATAAATGACACCCGACGCGCCGCTGATTGCGACCACTAAAGGCAACCCCGACCGGCTCATATGCGTGCTCCTGACATCACAGCTTCCTCGCTAAAGCGACTAATGCCAGTGTCGTTGTTTATTCGACGCGGCGATTGGAAACCCCGCCGCTTCAAGCGCCAAAACGACGCTCCCCATGTCCTTGGCATGGAAACGGAGGATGATCGATTTCTCCTCAAGGCAGGCTTCCGTCCGGTCCCGCCCGACCTGATAAATCGCCTGCAGCATGGCGCCTGCGGTTTCGACAACGTCGGCTATCTGGCCCAAGCTGCCGGGTCCGAGCTTGAGTGGAGCTAAAGTCACGCCGTTGCAATTCTCCGAGGCTCCAACACAATAGGCGGCAAGTTGGAATATCTCGTTGGCTGAGATGACGCCCACGACCGTCTTCCCATCCACGACGGGAAATTGGGCAACACCCAATTCCTGCCCCTTGTTCATGCAGTACGCCATGCTGTCGCTGCTTTGCACCGTGGCGGGATTCCTAACCATGATGTCGCGCACCCTCAGGCGGGTGACGAAGAACTCGAATTCGTCGGGGCTCTGGGTGCGCAGCACGAAGTGACCCATACGCAATAGGTTGGCGCGCGTCACCAGACCGCGTAGTCGCCCATTATCCACCACGGGCAGGGCATGCAGATTTCTCTCGCTGATCAGCTGCTTTGCCTCCGAAACCAGCGTGTGGCTCACTATTGTCAGCGGATTGCTTTTCATCCAGTTGGCCACGATCATTACCTGTTCCTCCCAAGATGGCCGCCAAACTGCGCGAGGGCGAGCGCGGCGACGGTCATGGCATTGTTGATCTGCCGGCTGGTGATGCATGCCGGTATCCCCGCTGGCGCCAATAAGACGACCTCGACATCCTCGGCCGGGTCGGGCTGCGGTTCCGTTGTCAGCTCCAGCTCCGTGGCAAGATAAATCCAAACCCGGTTCGAGAGCAGGGCCGGCTGCGGCCGCAATTCACCCAAAAACGCCCATCTTCCGCCGCCGTAGCCGGTCTCCTCCATCAACTCGCGCGCCGCGCCTTCGGCCGTCGACTCACCAGCGCCTTCATGCAGGCCGCCCGGAACTTCCAGGCCCACTTCACGCGAGCCGTGCCGGTATTGCCTGACCAGCACTAGCTTGCCGTCCTTGGTCAGCGCCACCACCATAAGCCAGTCCGCAATGCTGACCACATGGAAGTCGTGTTCTGCCCCGGTACGCGGCGAACGCGCGCGGTCTCGCGCTATTTGGAACAAGTCTGCATCGAACACCTGTTTCGACGCCAGCAATGGCCAAGGGTGAATCATTGCGCCGCCTGCTGCGAGTGGTGGCCTCGGTACAGCCGCACGAACTCATCTACGGCGGCGCGGGCGAATTCAGAGGTATAAAGATGAAGGGCGACTTCCTTGACCCGGCCGGGATCGACAAGCCGTTCTTTCAAGCGAAGGACGAAGGCGGAGTCGGTGATGGGGTCGTAAATGAGCTGGCCCGCCTTGTCGAGAGATGACCAGCCCTCGAGCGGGATCAAGAAAGTCCAGGGCCCCTTAGCCCGATTGAGCCGGTCGGCGATGATATCGGCGGCTTGGCGCAGTTCGTCGACGCTGGTCCGCACTTGGACGCGCGATGCGTCCTGCACATATTGCGGCCTGGCCCGGGTCTTCTCCAGCATGTCTGGGCGGCCGCCGTAGGACAGGATGTCGAGGCCGCAGGGAGCAAGCACCATGGGGATGCCGGTATCTACAGCGGCCATCAGCCGGTCCGGCCCCGGATCCCGGTTGCCCTTGAACAGGTTTTCGATGACGCCGCCAGTACAGATATCTAGGACACCTTGGAAGACGTTAGATCGGATCATCTCCTCCATCGCTTTGTCACCCTTGCCCTGCGCGTGGCATACGACGGGCGTGAAGCCGGCCGCTTCGAGCATTCCCAAGGCAGTCTGTACCGCCATCTCGCCGAAGCCGAATGAGGAGACGGCGACGCAGGGCTTGTCGAATTTGATGTCGGTGCCCTGCGTCATCTCGACCATGCCGCAGATGGCACCTACGGCGTTGATAATCTGCGCCTTCAGCAGTGGGTTCATCTTGACGATGTCGAGCACGGTGTGATGCATGGTGATGTCGTGGGTGCCGACATAGCGGTCGATATAGGCCGGGTGCGCCGCCATCGGCGAGGCCATCAGCTTGGGCATGCCGAAGGGCAGGTGCTTCATGATCGAGGTCGCCACCAGCGTGCAGGTGCCGCCACCGATGCCGATGATGCCGTGCACCTTTCCGGCCTTGTGCAGTTCGTCGACGATTGCCGCCGCCCCCTTGATCTGGTTGTTGGTGGCGGTGTCGCGATCGGAGCGGTATTTCTCGCGCACGACTTCGATCGGCAAGCCGCCGCGCCGCGCCACCTCCTCGGTGCGGATGTCGCCGGGAAAGGGCGGTGGCTCCTCCATGCTAAAATCGAGCAAGATCGCTTCATGGCCCCTGGCGGCAATGAGATGTTTGACGAAGACGATATCTTCGCCGCGGGTGTCCAGGTTGCAGATGATGACGATGCCCTTCTTGCCCATATTTTGTCTCATCTTACCCTGATGCCTAAAAAGGTTGCCGCCGACACCTGGCGCCGGCGGCAACGAGAGAGCGGGCTACTTGGCTTTTCTGACTTCAGGCCTAGTTAGTCGGTTGATCATGCCGGCTACGGGGCTTGTGCCGCCAAAGCCATACTCGTTCCAGCGGTCTGAGACCTTCTGCAACACGGCGCGGTCCATGAATATTTCTTCGGGCTTATTTTCCCACTCATAGGGCGTGCAGGCGTCAAGAATGATCCGGCTGGTAATGTTGCGAGCTTCGATTGGCAGCCCCGGATCGAGCGGCGTCGAGCGGCCGCGGTCGATAATCTGGGCCGAGCGCTTCGGGTCAAACCGGGTGGCTAGCGCCCACCAGACTCGATCCCAGTCATCTGCCTCGATGTCGTGGTCGACCACGATGACGCCTTTGACGCCGTAGTGTCCGGTTGTCGAGCCGATCACCGCGGCGCCGACGTGATTGGAGTGCCCCGGATACATTTGCTTGACCGACACGACGACCCAGAATCGGCCGGTGGCTTCGGGCGGAAAATAAACGCTCTGAATCCCCGGCACTTTCATGGTCTCGAGGTCATGCCAGAGGGCTGCGGTTCGATTTAAGGACTGGATCATGTGGATGTCGTTGATCGGCTTGCCCACGGTAGTCGCCCACATGATCGGCTTGCTGCGATGCAGGATGCGTTTGATGCGCAGCACCGGTTTAGGATAATCCTTGCCCTTGTTGCCCGAATAGTAGCCTGTGTATTCGCCGAACGGACCCTCCTCCATCAGTTCGTTCGGGTCGATCCAGCCTTCGGCAATGATCTCGGCATTGGCCGGCAGCGTCAGCCCAGTCAAGTCCGACTTGAATACCTTGACCGGCCTGCCGCGTAGCGAACCCGCCACTTCGTACTCGTCGACCTGTGCGCTGACCATCGTCGAACTCGCCAGGAACAGTACGGGATCCGTGCCCACCACATAGGCCGCGGGCATCAATTCACCTCGTTCCTTGTATTTCTTCATGTGCATGTCGCCATGCTTGCCCTTGATGATCTGCGAGCCGAGGATGTTCTTACCCAGCACCTGGGCGCGGTAAGTGCCAAGATTGGTCCAGCCGGTATCGGGATCCTTGGTCACCAGAAAACCGGAAGTGACGAAGAAGCGGCCGCCGTCATCGGGGTAGAACCATGGCGAAGGGAACTTTTCGATATCGACGGCGTCGCCCTCGATGACGTTTTCCTTCGCCTGTGGATTGTCGACAAACTGCGGTTTGACCATCGACTTGGTGGTGAGTTCCATCCACTTCTTGGACAGTTGGCACATCGACAGCGACGGGTCTTGCTCTAGGCAGATGGCCAGCCGCTTTGAGGTGGTGAAGGCGCTGGTGAATACCGGAATATCGTAGCCCTTGACATTCTCATAAAGCAGCGCCGGTCCCTTCTGTTCCTCATTGACCTTCGAGACGTGGCAGAGCTCGAATTTCCAATCGACCTCAGCCTTGACGCGGTGCAATTCGCCGTTGGCCTCGAGGGCAGCGATGTAGCTGCGGATATCGTCGATCACTTTGACTTTCGTTGGCGCGTTCATGTCGATGTTTCCTTTGAATTGGACATGTCTCAGATCGTTTATTTTACTTTCTTGCCTGCCAGCATGCTCGACAGGATGTAATCCATCGCGGAAGCGCCGGAATGTGCGACTGTGGTGCGTTGCTTTTCGCTCCAGACGGTCTCGGGACGGGCCTGCAGGATGAAAATGTTGCCGCCTGCGGGATGGTCTTTGTCCACAGCCCATTCGATATCCATCGGGCAGCCGTAGTGCTTCTCGATCTGCTTGCCCATCCAAGCAAGTTCAGCGATCTCATCGTCGATCAATGACTGCACTTTCTGCCGCTCAAACGGCACCTCTATGGCGTGGGATTTCTGCGTCTTTAGATCGACCGTGTAGCAAAGCTCTTTCTTGGAAATGGTCCGGTTGATGATATCAAGCGTGACTTTGTTGACGACGAACTGATCCGGCGTCACCTCTCCCGAGACCACCGATTCACCAAAGCCATAGTTGGAATCGATGACGATCACCGAGCGGTCACCGTTGGCCGGATGGATGGTGAACATCACACCTGCGGTATAGGAATTGGCCATTTTCTGCACGCCGACGCTGATCGCCATGGACTCGTCGACATATCCGCGGTTGGCGCGGTAGGCGATGGCTCTGCCGGTATAGAGGCTGGAAATGCAGCGACGCATGTGCTGCAGCACCTCGTCGATTCCGCGGATCCAGAGAAAAGTGTCCTGCTGGCCGGCGAAGCTCGCGCCCGGGAGATCCTCGGCCGTGGCGCTTGAGCGCACGGCCACCGGCACCGCCGGAATGCCGCAACGCACCGAGAGCTTGCGATAGCGCTCGGCCACCAAGTCCTCCATTTCGGTGGAGAAGGAATGCGCCTCGATAGTTGCGCGGATCGTCGAGCTGACGCGTTCCAATGCCTCCATGTCTTGGCAATCAAGACTGCCGAGCAACGACTTGAGCTCTCGGTTTATCCCGCTTTCGGCCATGAAGCGGCGGCAACCTTCGGTGGTCAGCGCAAAACCAGGTGGCACCTGTACTCCGGCGTTGATCAACTCGCCGAGGGAGGCGCACTTGCCACCGACCAGGGGAACGGAATCCTTCCCGCATTCCTCGAACCAGCAAACCAGTGGAGAACCTGCCGTCAAACCGGCCTCCACCCGCCGATCAATCGATGTCGCGGAGTTGTTCATGGCCGCGCACCTCACAGTTTAGCGAACGATGGAAATGACGCCGGAGGAACCGTCGACGCGGAGCATCATTCCGGACTTGATGATCTTTGTCGCATGGCCGGTGCCGACCACCGCCGGTAGCCCGTACTCGCGGCAAACGATCGCCGCATGGCTCATGACCCCGCCAACATCGGTCACGCAGGCCTTGATCTTGGCGAAGGCCGGCGCCCAGGAAGGCGAAGTAGTTGGCGCCACCAGGATCTCCCCTTCCTGCAACTGCCCGACTTCCGCCACTGTCTTGCAGACGCGGGCTTTGCCCTCGACGATGCCGGGGCTGCCGGCGAAGCCTTTGAGTTCGGTGATGCTGTCGGCATCCTTGACCTCCTGCACCGCCGACCAATCTGCCAGCGACTTGTTGGTCACGCCCCAAAGCACAATGGTGAACGGCTCCTGGATCACGTCAGGCGGAGTGCCAATGGCAGGCGGCGCGTTCCATTCTTTGAACTTCTGCATGACGCCCTTGCGCCAAAGAATCTCCTTTGGCCAGACTTTGGTGCCGCGTGGGGTGACCCCGGTCGCCCAGGCCGTGACTACGTCCCACAAACACTGCTTGATTTCGTCGCGACGCAGCAGCCAGATATCATCGACGTCGTCGATCATGCCGTGCTCCCTCATGATCACGGCGACTTCGCGCATCTTGTTCCAGAAAACCGAGTGGAACCAGTGTTCGACGTAGAAGAGATGGTTCTCAACGTAGGGGAACACCGTCTTAGCGCAGCCAAGCAACTCGTCGAACTGCTTCCTGTCCGCTTCCTTCTCGATTAGGCCGCGATACTCGGCGGTGATCCGATCGCGCTCGGCGCGCACGTGCTCGGTCGGCCGCTCGATGGATACGCCTTGTTTGATTTTGCCGATGTAAGTGTTGATGCCAGAGAGCGGCACATCCATCTGGTCGTTCCAGCTGCGGTCGTGGTGGAACCAGCCGGTGCCCGTCGAAATGTTGAACCAAGGTTCGCGCGCCTTGTCCAACGCCGCTAGCCACTCTTTGCCTTTGCGCTGGCTCCTCAACGCCGGCTCCACCTCGGTCCATTTCTGGCTGGAGACGACCGTCGCATCGAGCTCGAGCGAGATTGCAAGCTTCGCTAGCTTCTTCAACTCCTCGTCCGGCTGATACATGATGACGTCGATGCCCGAGATCATTTGCGTAACACGCTGCGGGGGCATGCTCGGGAATTGTTTCTGCACGAAGTCGAGGAAGAAGACATAGGCGGCATAGCCCAGATTCAAGAACTCGAAATGGTACTGCCAGCATTTGATGCCGAGATTGATCAGATCATCGTAGTTCTTAAGCAGGTGGTAGCCGCGAGACTCGCCGACGGCATCCGTCACCACGCTTAAGTCCTCCATGTCGGGCAGATTTGGGATCCGCAGCGCCTCGAGCTCGCGGATCGTAGCTTCCATTTTCACTTTCCACTTCGCTTCGAGCGCATCCCAGTTCTTGTAGTAGTAGCCAGCGCGCTCGGTGAAGTGCGGGACGCGGCTGCCGATCTCGGCTCCGTCCTTTACCGGAACCGGCGAGATATAGACGTAACCATTGATAATGCGGTGGTCCACGCCGCGCACCGGCGGCACCATGAAAATCCGGTTGTTGTACTGGGAGAGAGCGAGGAACCAGGCTTCATCCCAGATTGTATCGAAGGGATAAAGCGGCTCCGGATAGTGCAGGCCGTCCGCAAACCAAAAGGTATCTTTCTCGTACTGGTTTCTCTCGAGATCGTCGGTCACGAACTGGTAGTGGTAGGGATACATCCTTTCCCACCCCTCGGTACCGGGTATTGCATTGGCTTTGACATCATGAGGGTTTGGAAATTTCATATCGTGTCTCCTCCGGATAGAAGTCTCGTGGCCGCCGGTCCTTGGCTTCCTTTTTCAACCTTGCTCCTATCCTTGCATCGCACGTGCCAGCACTCGTTGTTGCGATGCGGTAATATGTCCGCGATCCCGCGCTGACTAGTGCTATGAAGCAAGCATTTGTCAGCGTTTGGCGATCGATGCCGCTTCCAAAAGAAAAATGAAAAAGGCCCTGAGCCTACACCTCTCGGCAGCACACCTGACCAATCGAGGCATGATCATTTCGTGAGTATTCTCGCAAAGAACAGTGTCGAGTTGATCATTTGATGAAGTGCGACGAAGTGGTCGATCATCCATTGGTGTCCAGCCCGCATTGTGCAACCCATTGACCCTCACGCGGCGCAAAGCGCAGCTTTCGCGTGATCGTTTTCCCATTTCCCGCGATCTCGACGCATCCCATCGCCGGCGGAGCGCAAGCGTTCGGGGCGAAAATTGTTTGCGGATTGATGGGAGGGGTTCACAGACACGAAAAATGCGGACAAGCGCAGCGGAGCGAGCATCATTTCATTGAACAACTAGCTCAGCGAACATCGTCGAGCGCGAAGCCGTGACGAACGTCGCGCAGCCACAACTGAAAACGGTCAATGTTCAGTGGCCTGACCGATTTTCTGGACCAAGGTTATGAGAGATTAGTGCATTGACGCGCGTTGATCGCGGTACGCCGATCATCGTCAGTGGCGCCGGCGGTCGATAACAGAGCGCAGAGTGCGGTCGTACGCGTTGAACTCACTACGCTATTGCTCGATCACGATGCGCGCCTCCTGATAGCGTTAATGTTCGATACTATTGCTTGGGACTAAGAGAGATTTCTGCAGCATCACGGAGATGCAGCCTTGCTGGCGCCACGTCGGGCACCTGCCGGGGTAGTTCGCCGGCGCGCATGACGCTTGACAGCCCCCTCGGAAACGACGATCTTTAGACCGAATGAGCGTTCATTCAGGCGGAACAGCCATGATACTGACGGACGAACAAGAGATGATACGTGCGACGGCACGTGATTTTGCTAAGGCGCAGCTTGCCCCCCACGCCGCCGAGTGGGAGCGCACCGCGACCTTCCCGCGTCAAGCGCTGCGCGAAATGGGCAAGCTTGGCTTCATGGGCATGACGGTGCCGCCGGAATGGGGTGGGGCGGGCACAGACTATGTCGCCTACGCCCTCGCGCTGGAGGAGATTGCCGCTGGCGACGGCGCGTCCTCCACCGTTATGAGCGGGCACAACTCGGTCGGCTGCATGCCGATCCTCAATTACGGTACTGACGCGCAGAAGGAGCGCTACCTGCGACCGCTCGCATCCGGCGAAAAGCTGAGCGCGTTCTGCCTGACCGAGCCGCACAGCGGGTCGGACGCTTCCGCGCTGAAGAGCAAGGCGGAACTCCTCGACGGTCGCTATGTGCTAAACGGAACCAAGCAATTCATCACCACCGGGAAGAATGCCGACGTCGCCCTGGTCTTTGCCCTCACCAAGTCGGGCGGCGGCAAGCGGGGCATCTCGGCCTTCATTGTCGAGACCGCTTGGCCGGGCTACCGGGTCGGCCGGGTTGAGCGCAAGATGGGGCAGAACGCCTCGGACACTT